>NODE-101-length-29047-cov-4.92177_pt1 | contig 29047 bp, 28 predicted proteins | sample MGYA00139097_ERZ477577 | MGnify/ENA metagenome assembly ERZ477577
GGTTTCCCATTGCTGCATTGAATGAAGCAAGTTAATGAGGTTCTCTTTGGTAAAAGGAGAAGAGGCATTGCTCATGCGCTTAATAAGCTGTGATTGAAGAAAAACGAGAAGGGCAATTTGTTTGTCTGAAGGATTTGATTCAATAAAATAAACCATCGACCGCTTAAATTCTTTTAATTTTCCCTGGAAAAGTAAATCCCGTATAAAAAAGAAATTATTTTTAAAAGAATGAGAGTCACTCTCTTCTTTCTTTACTAAGTCACTGGCAAAGTATTGGGCCAAAAAATCGAGAATAAATTCACTGGAAAGAGGGCCTTTCTGAAAATAAAATTTTAAATGATTGGCCAGTTTGTCTCTGATCAAGAGAAAGTCTTCTTCTTTTTCGATATGTTGAGCAAAGGATGTTTTGGTAAATAAAAAGCGATAGAACTGTTCAAATTCATAGGACTCAACTTCTTTTAAGCGGTAGCAATTCCATTCTTGTTTTGCCTTGATATTATTATATAGAGTCGTTTCCTTGTTAAAGAGTAAGAAGAGATGTTTTTTACTAGAGAGCTGAAGGCCCTTCAGGAGAGTTAAGTTCAAATTCTCAGCGTCGAGAATAATGCTACTCCCTAATGAGGCCGTGGGGTCAGAAAAGAGCGTCATTTCTTGGGACGCTTCACCGTGAGAACTTTTTAAAGAGATTGAAACATCTTTGGCCAGAAGAATGTTTTTAGGTAAAAAAGCAGGGATTTCTGAGATGATTTTTCCCACTAAAGCGTGTTCATGAGGGCCATGAAGAGAAAAAGAGGCAAGCACTTGAGGAGAGCTAGCTAAAGTTTTTTTGAGAGCATCAAGCAGGTCAAAAAGTGAATATCTAAAATGCATTGAGCATCGTCTCCTCAAAAATTCGCGCTGATTCTTCGGCCATTTTCTGTAGTGTTTGATGCATTGTTTGATGATTGCGGGCAAAGCCAAGTGGCCCTGCCGCATTATTATCGTAGAGGAGTTCATTGCCTGGAGCAAGAATCATTCTACGTGGATAGACAAGGCCGTAGAGTTTTCTAAGAGGGATAATCGTGTGAAAAATAACCTTTGGAGATTTAAGAAGGGGAGAATGACGGCCTTCTTTCTCAATGAGTTCAATCATTTTTTTAGAGGGTCCTTTAACGAGATAGAGTTCGAGAGAAAGATTGATGATATTAGTAATGGGAACCTTAATATTGTTACGCAGCAAGAGAGAGGGGTAGAATTGATGGGGGTGAGCGCTGTCGCCTGATAATTCTACCATCTGGGCCGGATGAACTGTTTGAAAGTAAGAAGGAGGAGAGTCAATAATTCCAATTAAAACAGCATCACTTTTTTCATCCCTATAATTGTTTACATTAAGTTGAGGGAAACGGGCCAGAAGAGCGGCAAATTCTCTATTAAAATAGCTGTCTAAAGAGGGAAGAGAGCTTCTGTTGATGAGGCCAGGAAGATAGACTGTTTTTATGTTATATCTTTTAAGAGGATTAGAGTTTTCTTTGATATGATAACCTGAGCAACTCGTTAGTAGTGAGATTGAAATAAAGAAGATAAAAAGAAAGTATTGATTCATTTTTAAAATTTTCGTCAATAAAGGTTTTTCGTTATGTTTAAATCTATGGGGAAAGTTCTCAAAGAGGTTTTACAGGAATTTAGTGTCGATAGCAAACAGAGTGATTTTTTTCAGAAGAAATATTTGCGTCACCAAATGGGAACTTTAGTTGATACGACTATCACCAAGGATTCTGTTGATTTTCTTAAGATGATCATGAATTGGAATAGAGTTGTAGGTGAGTCTCTCTATAAAAATAGTAGGCCATTGAAATTTCAACGAGGCGTTTTGAGTATTTTGACAAAATCACCTATTTATTCTCATGCACTTGATGAGATTAGTGATGTTTTAAAAGAAAAGATAGAGGACGTTTTTCCTCGCTATCGCGGGAAAATTCAAAAGTTTCGCTATCAGGTTTCTCCTGATTTTTTTCAAGCTCAAGAACAGAGAGAAAAAGAAGCAAAGATTAAAGATCAAAAACAAATGCGAGATGATTTGATCGAAGACTCTCAGGTTGTTCAGCATTGTCGCTATTCTCCTCATTATCGCAAGGCAACTCAAGAAGCGGAAAAAGTAACGCTGCTTTTAGAGGATGATGAACTCAAAAATGTTTTAAAAGATCTTTATATTAAAGTGGCCCTTCGCTCTTAGAATGAATAGTATGATCTTCTTTTTTCTTTAAAAGGGAGAGTCCATGACAAAAATCAGTTCATTTATCGACAACTATTTTCTTCATTTTAACTCGGCCGCTTTGCGTGATGCTGCTTTTGGTTATAAGCAATTTGTAGAGGGTGGAGGGAAAATGATGGTGACTTTGGCCGGCGCTATGAGTTCGGCGGAGATGGGAAAAATTCTTGCTGAAATGATTAGACAAGATAAAGTTCACGCCATTACGTGCACGGGCGCCAACCTTGAAGAAGACCTTTACAATCTTGTGGCCCATGAATTCTATGAGAGAATTCCTCATTACCGCGATTTAACGCCTAAAGAAGAAGAAGAGCTTCTTGCACGCCATCTCAATCGCGTCACTGATACATGTATTCCCGAAGAAGAGGCCATTAGACGTGTTGAAGGACCTCTTGTTTCCCTCTGGCAAGAGGCCACAAAAAAGAAAGAGCGCTATTTACCTCACGAATATTTTTACAAGCTTCTTAATAGTGAAACATTAAAAGAGCACTATCAAATTGATCCGGCCAATTCTTGGCTTGTGGAGGCAGCGAAAAGAAATCTTCCTCTTTTTGTTCCTGGTTGGGAAGATTCAACTTGTGGAAATATTTTTGCTGCTCATATGATTGAAGAAGATGGTGTTGATGTTCATTGTCTAAAAAGTGGTGTTGAGTACATGGCCACTTTGGCGAAGTGGTATACGGCAACGTCAGAGAAAAGTAAGATTGGTTTTTTCCAAATTGGCGGAGGGATTGCGGGAGATTTTCCTATTTGCGTTGTTCCTATGTTGGAGCAAGATTTGAGGCGTAAGACTCCTCTGTGGCGTTATTTCTGCCAAATTAGCGATTCAACAACAAGTTATGGATCGTATTCAGGCGCTGTTCCCAACGAAAAAATTACGTGGGGAAAACTCGATGCCGATTCGGAAAAACATATTATTGAATCAGACGCTACGATCGTGGCCCCTCTGGTTTTTGCTTATATTTTAGGTTGGTAGAGGATTTATTTGAAGGTGCGAAAAATGTGGTCCCAAAGAGGACTGCTTACACCATAACGAGTTGAGTGTCTGGCGTGGTGGATGAGATGATTTTTTCTAATCTTTTTCCACCATGTCTTCTTTAAAGGAAAATGATGAATGGCAAAATGAATATAGTCGTAGCAAAGGTAGCCCATCATAAAAAAAGAAAAAAAGAGTTTGAGTCCGTTTGCAGGAATAAAAAGAGCAAAAATAAAATAGAGGCATGAGGCCATGAGAATGGCCGGTACAGGAGGCATCACAAGGCGTGTTGCATCATCAGGGTCTTCATGATGAATTCCATGAAAGAGGTAGACAAAATATTTTCCTATTTTACTTTTGGCCTCAAAGTGAAAAAGATACCGATGAAGAAAATATTCGGCCAATGTCCAAAAAATAAATCCTGAAAGAGCATAACCTGCAAATAGCAGAGAAGACTCTACAAGATAAAAAGATTGAAAGATAAAGTAAAAAATGACAGGAAGCCAAAGGAGGAGTGGGGTCAAAGGATGAACGTGGGTGCATGCCTCTAAAAGAGGGTTATGAAAAAGGCGGATGCTTTTTGCATGTCTCATAGGTAACCTCGTTTTTTATAATCAGCTATACTTCTTTTTAATGTCTCTTCTAGATTGTGGCAATAGTTATAAGTTTTATCTTTTGAAGGAACAGTCCAATCGTCTTCGAGGAGCTCCCGGACTTTATCTTCTGTGAGCCGACTGGGAAGAAAGGGTGCATATTTTGCCACAAATGCTAAAAGTGATGAGGGAATAATAAGAGGGTAGATCTTTTTAACGGCCAAAATTTTTTGAATTTCTTCAATGAGCTGCCAGAATGTTATGTCTTGAGAAAAGGCCGGATAAATAATGTTTTCACTTGTGGGGTGATCTAGCAGGGCCATGATCTTATTAGTGAGGTCCATAACACTTACAAAACTGTATTTTTTTTCTTTTCCATGAAAACCAATAAGCGGAACAATTTTTTTTTGTACCATTTGATAGATTTCTAAGGTGGCCGTATCTCTTGGACCGAGAACCATAGGAGGGCGCAGATGAATGAGTTTTGTTATTATTCCTTGAGATAAAGCATTGTTGAGAACTTCTTCACCATCTTTTTTTGACTGGCCATAATTTCCTACGGGAAACCCTTTGTTTTTAGGGCCATAGGCCGCAAGAGAAGAGGAGTTGATAAAGAGAGGAATTTTCTGGTGTGAGAGGGCCTCTATGAGTTTTTTATTTCCCTCTACATTGACGCGATAAAAATCCTCGCTTTTAACTGCGTGGACAACTCCAGCAAGGTGAACAACAGCATCAAAAGAAGGAAGTTCCTTGAAGTGAGTAGGTGAAAGCGTCGTTACATCGCCTATGATTTCATTGGGATGAATACCTTTTTTTCTCACAAGAGGAAAAATGTTATAAGAGGGAGAATCACTAAGCTTTTCGAGAAGATGACCTCCCACAAAACCAGTGGCACCCGTCAAAAGAATATTTGTCATGTTTTTTTAGAAACTTTTTTTTCAAAGATGCGATATTTTTTATAAGGATTAGCACCCATTTGAAGGATAGGAGTATTCATAGCGTCGTTGGTTTCTAAAATCCAGCTGAGCTCTGCTTCTTTGTATTGATCTTTCATTTGAGAGGTCAGCTCCCAAATTTTGGCATAAAGAACAGAAGAGAGTCCGAGCTTTCGGTATTCTTTTTTAACGCCCATGAGAAGAACGCGAAAACGATTAATTTTTTTTGCACCACGAAGAAGTTTAAAAATGCCTTTAGGAAGAAGACGGCCATTTTTAATAGTTTTAAAAATTTGATTGTAATCAGGAAGAGCAATCATGATACCTACAGCTTCACCGTCGTATTCTAGCATAATGGCCAAATCTGGATTGAGGATCATTTTCATCTCATTGGTCATGTGGCGAAATTCACTCCAACTCATGGGAGTATGCCCCCAGTTTTCTTCCCAGGCGCTATTGTAAATGCTGAAAATTTTCTCAACTTCACTTTTCCAATTTTTCTTATCTAAGTTGCGGCAGACGATGCGCGAATTATTTTTTATACGCTCATAGATACGCTGGAAGCGTTCGGGGATAGTTGTTCCAATGGGAATATTATAGGCGATAAGGTCCATTGCCTTATGAAAATTCATCTGTTCGATAAGTTCCAGATAATAGCGTGGATTATAAGACATCATTATTTGGGGAGGATCAGTAAAGCCTTGGATAAGAAGACCGCACTCATAATTTGTAGAAGGTGAAAAGGGGCCGCGAATGACATCCATTTTAAGGCGTTTTGCTTCGGCCTCTACGGCATTAAAAAGCATACGGGCCACGGTTTCATCGTTGACGCATTCAAAAAAGCCAAAGTGGAGGGCCAGCTCATTATACTTAGTGAGATGGTCTTGATCTAAAATAGAAGCAATCCGGCCAACAACAGTATCGCCATCGCGAACAATAAAAAGTTTGCGGTGGGCATTTTTATAAAAAGGATGTTTGGGGCTTAGTATAGAGCGTACGCTCATTTTCAGAGGAGGAACCCAATGAGCATCATGACGGTAAAGCCACCAAGGAAAATTAATAAAATCGTTGAGATCAGAGCGAGTCGTTACTTCAAAAAGTCTAAGGGGCATGTGTTTCCACCTCATAGGGACGAAATAATTGATAGGCCTTTTCTAAAACATCAAGGCAGTATTGAAGTTCACTTCTCTTATGGGCCGCTGAATAACTGGTGCGAATAAGTGACATCCCAATGGGAGCAGCAGGAGGAATAACAGGAGTGGCAAAGACGTGATGGTCTTCTAAAAACTTTGTTATTTTCATGACTTTTAATTCATCGCCAATAAGAAGAGGAATAATAGGTGTTGATGAATTGAGAGTATTGTAGCCAATGTCTTTAAGACCTTTCATCATAAAATGGGTGTTGTCCCAAAGATTTTCAAAGAGAGAGTTATCTTTTTCCATCAAATCAAGGCAACCAATAATAGTTCCAACGGCCGAAGGAGGAAGGGCCGCAGAGAAAATAAAAGTTCTCGATAGATGGCGCAAATAATCAATAGATTCTCTGCTTCCTGAGATAAAGCCACCGATAGAAGCAAAGGATTTAGAAAAAGTTCCCATGACAAAGTCTGTTTGGGAGGTAAGGTCAAAAGAATCGGCCGTGCCGCGTCCATTTCGTCCTAAAACACCAAGGCCATGAGCATCGTCAACATAAACATAGGCCCCATATTGCTTGGCCAGTTTACAGATGGCCGGAAGGTTGGCGACATCACCTGTCATTGAAAAAACGCCGTCAGTGACAATAAGCATTTTTTTATAGCGAGATTGGTTTGCTTGAAGAAGTTCTTCTAGCTCCTTCATATTGTGGTGTTTATATTTGAAGGTATCACCTAGAGAAAGGCGATGGGCATCGAGAATAGAGGCGTGGTTTTCTTGATCTGTAAAGGCACAGTCGCGTGGACCGATGAGGGCCGAAATGCTACCAAGGTTCACCTGCATGCCCGTCGAGTAGACGAGAGCGCTTTCATGGCCCATAAAGCGTGCCAGACGCTCTTCAAGTTCTTCGTGGATAGAAAAATTTCCATTTAAAAAGCGCGAGCCTGTGCAGCCAGTGCCAAATTTTTCGATGGCCTTAATGGCCTTTTCTACAACATAAGGGTGGTGTGTTAATCCCAAATAATTGTTAGATCCAATCATGACGCTTTCTTCATGATTAACAACAACAGTAGACGCAGTATTAGATTCTATCGCCCTAAAATAGGGGTAGAGTTTGTGGTGTTTTAGATAATTCACCTTGCGGATGGTGGCATTTTCCAAAAAATCGTGAGGCCCAATTGCCATAAGTCGCTCTTTCTTTATCAATTTTTTAGTTTAATATTTCGTTAAAATTTCTTGTCTTTTATGGATTGGCCCATTAGTTTTCAAAGAAAAAGAAATAATAGAGAATTAGGATGCTTACCTGATGCTCTTCTTTTTGTCTAGCTTCCAAAGGGATCCAATTATTATGAGTTCATCGACAACTTCTCTCAAAGCAAGCGTTGCTTCGCAGTATCTTTCTTCACTCCTTGGCGAGTGTACCGATAAAATGGCAAAAGGGCCCACTTTTTTACAAAGTGCTCTAAATCTTCTTTTTGTTGAGCAACAGACAGTTCCTTTTGTTGCGCGTTATAGAAAAGAGCAGACAGGAAATTTAGACGAAGTAGAGCTTCGCGATTTAAGCGATCTTTTTGTCTCTCTGGTGGAAAGAGAAGAGCGCCGTCATTTTGTTTTAGAAACGATTGGAAAGATGGATAAGCTTGATGATGAGTTAAAAAAGAAAATTCTAGCGGCAAAGACGATTCAAGAAATTGAAGATTTGTATGCTCCTTATAAAGTAAAAAGAAAAACAAAGGCAACTGAAGCACGTGAAAAAAATCTAGGATTGCTTTTTGATCTTGCCATTAATCCGCAGTCTACTTGGGAAGTGATAAAAAAAGAAGCAGAGAAGCTTTGTGCTCTTGCTGATGCAAAAGTTAAATCTGTTGATGAGGCCTTAAAGGGGCTTAGTTTTATTGCCATTGAAGAGATGAGTCATCATGTTGAGGGGAAGAAAATTTTACGGGAGCGCTTTTTTAAAGAAGGAGTTCTTCAGAGTAAGAAGAAAAATGACGCGGAAAAAGAAAATGCAAAAGAAGAAGTGTTAAAATACCAAGATTTTTTTGATTATCAGGAAAGTGTTGAGTCTCTCAAGCAAGGAAAGGCCTTTCATCGTTTTATGGCCCTTAAGCGTGGAATGACAGAGGGAATTCTTGATGTTGAAGTGGATTATCCTCTGGAGGCGGCGCTTGGTCTTTATAAAGAGTTTTTTTGGAAAAATCATCGAGATGAAGATCTTATCAATGAAATGAATAAATGGGCCCAATATGCTTATAAATATTCTTTGAAGACCTCCCTTGATTTAGAAGTCAAAAGTGAATTAAAGAAAATGGCCGATGAGGCGAGTATTTCTATTTTTGCTTCTAATTTGCGAGAGTTGTTACTTGCTCCTTATTTGGGTCCAAAAGTTGTGATGGGTGTTGATCCGGGAATTAGAACGGGTTGCAAAATTGCCATCATTGATGAGACGGGAAAGTTCTTACTTCACTTTACGATTTATCTCGATGGTGGAAGAGAAGACAAGGGCAAGGCACGCGAAGAAGTAGAAAAAGTCATTAAACATTTTAAGATCACTCATATAGGAATTGGAAATGGAACTTATGCACGTGAGACGTTAAAGTTTTTTAAAGAAGAAGTTCCTTTTGTTAAAGAGAATGGTGTTCATGTTGCTCTTGTGTCTGAGTCAGGGGCCTCTATTTATTCGGCCTCTGAAATTGCTCGCAGTGAATTTCCCGACTTAGATTTAACTGTTCGAGGGGCCATATCTATTGCAAGGCGAGCACAAAATCCTCTTGCGGAGTTAGTGAAGATTGATCCAAAATCCATCGGTGTTGGCCAGTATCAACATGATGTCAATCAAGTCAAACTCAAGAAATCGCTCGAAGGGGTTGTGGAGAGTTGCGTGAATTATGTGGGAGTTGATCTCAATACGGCAAGTTTCTCTCTTCTCTCTTTTGTCTCAGGAATTGGTCCTGCTTTAGCGAAAAAGATTGTCTCTTTTCGCGATAAGACCGGGCGCTTTAAATTGAGAAGTGAATTATTAAAAGTCCCTCACTTTTCAGAGAAAGTCTTTGAGCAGGCCGCTGGATTTTTGCGAATTGTTGATGGGGAGATGCCACTGGATGCAACATTTGTTCATCCTGAGCGCTATTCAATTTTAGAAGAGTGGGTTTTGGCAAAGGGGATTTCTTTACATGAATTATGTGAAGATAAATGGATTACTGTTTTGGCCTCAGATAAAAATTTAAAAGAAAAGCTTGGTGAATTTACTTTTGCCGATATTGTTAAATCTCTTCAGACGCGTGGGCAAGATCCCCGTCTTGAATTTGTTGCAACAGACTTTGATGAAACCCTCAGTAGTTTTCAAGATTTAGTAGTGGGAAAAACCTATCAAGGAGAAGTGGCCAATATTACTCAGTTTGGTGCTTTTGTTGATATTGGTCTTAAAGAGAAGGGACTTATTCACATCTCTGAGATGAGTGATAGTTTTGTAGATGATCCTTTCAAAGTTCTCAAAGTAGGCCAGCAAGTTAAAGCAAGAGTTCTCTCTGTTGATAGAGAAAGAAAAAGGATTGCTCTCTCTCTTAAGAAGCAATCAAGAGCAACATCAGGAGTCTCTGAGACGAAGAGCGTTTCTTCCCCTAAATTACAGCGTCCTGCAGAGATGGGAAAAAACAATGCCTTTGCGAAGCTTAAAAATTTTCCAGGTCTTAAATAAGGTCAAAAAGCTGCTTTTGTTTTTGAGCTTGGAGAAAAAAGGCCTCCTCGCTTTGGAGAGTAGGTCGTTTGAGCTCTGCGGCCCATTGAAGAAAAAGAGTTTCTTTAGGGTTGTAGACAATATCAAAGAAGAGGCAGTCAGCGGGTGTTTTCGTCATGAGTTCTTGCTTCAGAGGTGATTGCTGAGTTAGAGGAGTCATTCCTACACTTGTCGCATTGGCAATAAGTTGAAAATTTTTCATGAGATGATCTAATTTTTTTTCATCTTTGACGACAGTGAGCTTATGAGAAGATATTTCAAAGGCAATTTGTTTCGCTTTCTCATAGGTGCGGTTATAAAGATAAATTTGGTAATCTTTTTCCAGGAGAGCTTCTATGATGGCCCTTCCTACACCTGAGGCACCTAAAACAAGAGCGGTCTTTTTGGAGAGGTTTGCTAAGTCGGGCAAAATTTCCTTTAAGGCGAGATAATCAGTATTGTAAAAAAACTTTTTGTTATTTTCTTTAAAAATAAGAGTGTTGCAGCTTCTGGTCTTTTCTACACTTTGATGAATGAAATCTTCTTTTGTTTTTTCATTTAAAATATCTTCTTTAAAGGGAAGGGTGATGGATATTCCTTTTAGAGGGAAAAAACTTTTTTCTTTTATTTCTTCTAAACCTTTAAGGTGTTGTAAAAAAAGAGGTAAGTAAAAACGACGTTTTTTTTCTTGGGCCCAAAGAGGATTAAAGACGTGAGGGCTTTTTGAATGTCCAATGGGGTTGCCTATAACACCATAAAGGGAGAAATCTTTTTTCAAGCGTTGAATTTGGTAGATATGGAGAAGTTCAAAGGTCGTCATTTGACCTTTGTCCATCTGATGTTTTTTATTATAGCAACAATACATTGTTTTTAATTGGCCATAAAGAAGGGATGTAAAGCGAGAAAGAATTCCTTTCTCTCCACCGCTAAAGAAAAGAAGATTTTCTTCTTCGTAAAAAGAGAGAGGGAAAAATGAATTGTAGGGTAAGACAATTTTTTTTAAAGAATGGGGGTAATGGCGCTTTAGTTGAGAAATAAGAGAAGAGAGTTCGGCCCGTGAAGGATTTTCAGCGTAGTGGTGTGAAATAATAAAACGCTGAGGAGATTTTTTTAGTTCTTCTTGAAAAAAGGAAAGACTTTCATATTCAATGTCAATTTGGTGGTGAGTTTGTAAAAAGATTTCTTTGAGAAGATGAATTCGAGAAAGATGATTTCCTGTTTTTTTCCTACAAGTAAGGATTAAAGGAGGAAAATTATTTGGTTTTTCTTTGAGGCAAGTGATGAGCTCAAGGTTATTTTCTCGAGAAAAGTCTAAGCGCAGTTCTATCGTGAGGAGGACATCTGATTTTTTTGCTAATTCAATGAGCTTCATGCTTTCCTTGCTGGAAAAAAGATAGCGAAAATCTTTCTTTTGATGGATTGCATAAGAAGAGATAAGATGAGGTCTTTGATGATTAGGAGTTTTTATCATGAACATTCTCCGTCTTTCTTTATTTTGCTTAACGTTATTAGTTTTATCTTCTTGTCATTATGGTACCGCACTAAAGGAGGAATATCACGTCACTCTTTTAAAAGGTGTTCTGCGTGCAGAGAAAATTATTCCTTGGAAAATAGGGAAAAAAGTGAAGCGAGAAGTTTCCATGGGATTTCAATTCTCTTTTGATATTCCTCGGATTGATCCTGATAGTGAAAAGAAGTTTCGTGAGTTCGGGGTGGATTCTCTTCTTATCAAAATTGTCTATTTTGAAAAAGAGTCTTCTCCAGGAGAGGCAATGGATACATTTTATTTTCCCTTGGCAGAACAGGGTTCTTCTTTTCTAACATCACTTTCACCGAGTTTTTGGCCGAGGATTATTTATCGCGTTTTTTATGCTGCGGCCTATCCCTCCAATGATTTTCGAAATCGATCTTGTCCCCTTTTTTCTCATAATAAGAAAATTGCTAGTTTCGATATTCAAAAGAGCAGTTCTTTACGAGGAGAGAAAAAGAGCTGGAATCTTAAGCTTAGTACTCCTAAAGGAATGGTTAAAAAGTTTGAGCTTGCCCTTGAAAGCGGTTCTGCCAATGGAGGGATGTCTCTAAAGGGACGCTACGGTGTTTTCATTGCTCCCTTTAATAGTGTCCAGGGAATTCAGCGAGGCGAATTTTTACCTTATAGGGAGGAATTGATTGTCTCGAGTGAAGAAAATGTTATGGGGAGTGATTGTCTATGAGAGAAGAAAAGGATTGTCATTTGACGAGGAGCTGTCATTTTTGCCCCATAGAAAAAGAGTCTATTTTTTCAAATCTCTCTTCCGAGGATGCTCAAGCATTAGAGTGTCAAAAAAATGTCAGTGCGTATCACAAAGGGCAAAATTTGTTCGTTGAGGGATCATTTGTTTTTGGTATTTATTGCCTCTCAAAAGGAAATGTTAAACTTACAAAGTTAGATCATCAAGGAAAGGAAGTTATTTTAAAGTTAGCAAAGGCCGGAGATTTATTGGGAAGATCCTCTCTTTTTGATGATTCACCATCTTCTTATACGGCAACGGCCATTGATGATGTGACCATCTGTTTTATTAGCAAGAAAACTTTTATTCATCTTATGGAGAAAAATTCTTCGTTGGCCATGAGTTATCTCAAGAGGCTCTCTAAGAATCTCAGTGAGCTCGAAGAAGGGCTTTATCACTCTTATTCTCATAATGTCCTAGAGAGGCTGGCGGCCTTAATACTAGAGCTTAAAGAGGGGCGAGGTGAAGAGGTTTCTCCTGGGAGATTTCGCCTAAATATTCGGCTCTCAAGGGAGGAGATGGCCTCTATGATAGGAACATCTTCAGAGACTCTTATTCGCTTTATGTCTATGTTGAGGGAAGAAGAGATTTTGTCTCAGGAGGGGAAGGTCATGTTTATAGAGAAATTGGACAAATTAGAAGAAATTTTTCATCATTGACAAATTTTTTAGGCGCCTCGACTGTTTAATAGATTTCATTTCTGATAAATCACCATCTTTTATTTCCCTTTTTTTCAGGCATACATACAACAAATTATATTTTCTTCAGCTTAAGGAAAAAGTAGATGTGCGGAAAAAATTACAGGGTAAAAAAGCGGAAAAACTTTCATTTTTTGAATCTTTTGTGAAAAAAAGAGGCAATTTCTTCCAGAAAAGTGAATAAAAAGTGCTTTTTAATGGATAAGTAAAAATCTTCATAGGGTAAAAAATATCACTTTAAATTGTTTATAAAAAAAATAATTATTGTTTATTTGCGACCTCTCGTGATTGTTAACTAATTTTTTCCTATGCTTAATTTTTATTGATTTGATATATGATGGTTCTGTTGCCGCATTAAGGCAAAATTATTAACCACCGTATCCCTAAAAGGAATTTGAAGGGGATATTTAAAAAACCACAGAGGGGTTTTTGTATGCGCTGTTTCGAACACATAGCCAAACTTATTAGAACAAAGAGGCTTTCACACCCAAAACATTATTCTCAATCAGAGCTTTCTCATTTGCTCGGTTATAAGAATGGCCAATTTATTAGTAACGTTGAAAGAGCGCTTTGTAACATTCCTTATAAAATGTTGCGCAAAGTATCTGAAATTCTCGACATTCCTTATGAAGAGCTAAAAATTGCTATTCTTAAAGATCAAGAGACAACGATTAACAATTATCTTTATGGTAATGCAGAGAGAATTGGAAAAGTTGGACCTGCTTCAGCTCAATCTAATAACTCTGAAGTTGTAAACGGAAACTAATTACAGTTTACCTTTTAGTTTTAAGTAGTCTTCAGGTGTGCCCGTGCTCTCTTCGGTGTCATGGGCATAGCTTTCTCTTAGCTTCTGAGTAGCAGCAAGATGTGGATCTGGATAATGTTCATTCTTTGTCACTTCTCCTTCATGGGCCGTTTCGTTCATTAGGAGATTGTGATTTTCAGAGTAGGCCAAATCTAGTTTATTCTCTTTTTTATAGTAGTGAAAAAGCATTTTTTGATCTTTCGTTAATTTGTGCTCAAAAGAATTGAGTCTTTCGGCAGATGCAAAGAATTCTTTTTCTAATTTTTTCTGCTCTCTTATGTCTCCTCGATTAAAACGTTCAAAATATTTTTTGCGGTTTTGCAGATGTTGCTCCAACAGCTCCAAATAGCGCTTATGAATTCCTTTGCCCGTAGAAAGATCTCTTTGAGGGCGATGATTTGTTTTGCCTGGATTTGCTCGAGGCCCTTTTTTGTTATGATGGTTTGAAGAGAAGTAACGTTTTCTCTGGGGTCCATTTTTATTTTCACTATTCATGGTCTCTACCTTGTTTTTCTTGTGCTTTTTTTACTATATTCAGCTTCTGGATAAAGGTCAAAAATTGGAGAGCATCTTATGACAGATAAAGAGAATAAACTAGTTCTACCGTTAAAAAGACCTGAGTGGTTAAAAGTTCGTCCCCCTCTCTCATCAAAGTATACAGAAATTCGCGATATGCTTAAATCTCTTGACCTTGTGACTGTTTGCCAAGAGGCCCGTTGTCCGAATATAGAAGAGTGTTGGACGGGAGGCACAGCAACTTTTATGTTGTTAGGTGATACTTGTACCAGAGGTTGTCGTTTTTGCGCTGTTAAAACAGGAAATCCTAAAGGTGTAATTGATTTAGATGAGCCTGAAAAAGTAGGGCATGCCATCTCTAAAATGAAACTGGATTATGTTGTTCTCACTAGCGTGAATCGAGATGATCTTCCCGATGAAGGATCCTCTCACTTTGCTAAAACGGTAAGAATTATTAAAAAAGAAAAACCTGAAATGTTAGTGGAGGTTCTTACTCCTGATTTTCATGGAAAAGAAGATCTTGTGAAAATTATGGTGGATGCGGCCCCTGATGTTTTTGCTCACAATGTTGAGACGGTAGAGCGTCTCACAAAAAAAGTGCGCGATAGAAGGGCCACTTATAAACAATCAATGGATGTTTTAAGTATGGTAAAAAAACTTGATCCTAGCAGAGTCACTAAAACTTCTATTATGCTGGGGCTTGGGGAAAGTGATGATGAGGTTCTTCAAACATTAAAAGATTTAAGAGAAGTTGATGTTGATGTTGTCACATTTGGTCAATACCTATCGCCTTCAAAGCGACATCTTCCTGTTGTTCGCTATGTAACTCCTGAAGAGTTTAAAAATTGGGAAAAAGTGGCCATGGACTTAGGCTTTCTCTATTGTGCTTCTGGTCCTCTTGTTAGAAGTTCTTATCGAGCAGGTGAATATTTTATTAAGGGTATGATAGAGCGCCGGCAAGCTGTAGCGTCATTGGAAAAAAAGATGAATCATGGAGTTAGTTGATTTTGGAGTGGCGCCCTACGGGGAAGTTTATGATTTTCAAAAAAAGATGGTGGAAGAAGTTTCAAAAGGAATGAGAGAGGAGCTTCTTATTGCCTGTGCTCATTTTCCTATTGTGACACTGGGAAGACAGACCAAAGAAGAAGATCTTATTTCTTACAAAAAAGAATTTTTTTCTATCGAGAGAGGTGGTCAGGCCACGTATCATGGGCCAGGACAAATTGTTATCTATCCCATTATTGATTTAAAAAAACGAGAACATGATTTAGGTCACCATCTTCGCTCCCTTGAAGAAGCAATGATTAGGGCCTTAAAAAAGATTGGCCTAGAAGCTCATGGTGCCAAGGGAGAAAAATATCCAACAGGTGTTTGGGTGGAAGGAAAAAAAATTGCCTCTATTGGAATTGCTGTTCGTCGATGGATTACTTATCACGGTTTGGCCTTAAATCTTCACTACGATAAAGAGGCCTTCCAAGATATTAGACCGTGTGGTTTTTCTTCTTCTGTCATGAGTAGCGTTGAAGAAATTACAGGTGTTAAATTTGAGAGATCTTTTTTTCAGGAAATTCTTATTGAAGAATTAAAGGAATTACTTAAAGTTAAAAACCAAAAAAGGCCTTAATCTTTTGCCAGTAGTTTCTTTTTTTTATAATGTTTCTAATAATCTTAACTTTAAAAGAGTCGTTCTCTTTAATAAGAATAAATTCGTGTTCTTTATAATTCTTTGTAATAGTCTCGATGTCTTTAGGTGTAAACTCAATATCCTTCATGTTTGTAATGATGGCCACAGGTGAATATTTATCTCTGTGATTAACCAGATAAGAGTGTAGACCTGAAGGAGTTACGGCAGATGAGTGAACGCGAAGTTGTAGACGAGATTTTTTCTTAAGGCAGTAATCTTTATGAATAATATTTTTTATTTTTTTTAAAGACTTTTCTTTTTTAGATAGTTCAATTTTTTTTAAAAGTTCATCATTAAGAGAAAAATCGGCCATTTGATGAAGATAACTGACAAACTCAGAGCAAAAAAAGCTGAGATCAGAGTTCTTCTTTTTTTTATCATTGATATAAAAATCTGCTGCGCGTGAAGAAAACTCCTTGCAGGCCCTTGGTCCAAAGTTCTTGCTTCTAATGAGGCTTAAACCGGCCTTCGGGGCATGATAGACATTTCTGCGATAAATAAGCCCTTTTTTCTTTTTTTGTTTTTGCTGACGATAGAGATAGTTGAGAGCTATCTCAGCGGCCTTTTTATTCAGCTGAGGATTATGAGAGCGCCAAAATTCATATGTATAACTTGATTCCTTTAAAATTTTAAAGAAGCTTTCTTCATCTAGTCGAACAAGTCGGATGTCATCTCGTGCAGGGATGGAGCGACTAGAAAGAAGAGGACCTAAATCTAGTGTTATATCGATAAGATAATGACCAACTTGTGATACTTCATCATCATGAGCGATTTCTTCTAATTCTCCTACATACATAAAACTATGAGAATTAGTGGCAGAGCCTAGATTAGATGCTTTATTGATAATTTTTTTGGCCAAAAGCTGGGCCTTTTCTTGGGCGATGGACCCGAGGACTCCAGGGTGGACATCAATAGGAAGTTGCGATCGAAAGAAAACAATGTCGCCAGGTTTTATATGATCTTTAATGAGGTGGGTTTGGTTAATATCAAAAAAGTGAAAATCATTAGGGCCAGCAATAAAATTAATAGCATTTTTTATTTGAAGAATGGTCGCTTCTTTTATCTCTTCTAATTGTTTTTCTTCTGTGATTTGAGCGTGTAGGGACTCTCTCAAATCGTTAATAAGATGCTCGATTTTGTCTTTAGGCATGCCATAGATAAGGGAGAACAAGGAGGTCATAAAGAGGTGGATGTCTTTATCTTTAAGGAGTTTATTTTTGTTTTTAACAGAAATATGACCGGAGTTTAAAATCGTTTTATTGAGGCATTCCTGACTTTTTAAAGAAAGGCATTCTTTAGAGACAGTGGGGGAAATTTCTAAATTGGATGCACTGGTAGAATAAAAAGAGAAGATTAATATGACAAGAACAAGATAGTTTTGAAACATAGGTTCACTTTTTCCTTATTTGGCCTGAAATTCTAAAGTAGGTCATAATTTCACTTATGAGCAATCCTATTATCGACAAAATTGTCATCATTATTAATGCTTTAGGCCTATTTTTTGCTCTAGGGGTGAACGTCTATACCACCTTTATTGCAAAGAGGGAATTACCAACAGATTTAGTTGAATTTATGAAGCTTAAGGAAGCAATGAACTCAACTACTCTTGTCGCTCCTTACAAATTAGAGAAAATTTTGACAAACTTATACAGTGAAAGAAATAAATTAAAGTTTATTGATATGGAATTGCATTTGGTTCCCTTTAAGCAGGCGGATGAGGAGTTATTTAAGAAAAAAACTCCAGAGATTTATGATTCTATTATTGATGTGGCCATGAGAATGAAAAAAGAAGAAATTAACACTCTTTCAGGAAAAATTATTTTTGAAGAAAGAGTAAAAAAGAAAATTAATAGATTTTATGGCCGAGCTGTAGTGAAAAATATTCTCTTTTCCAAATTTGTCGTTCAGTAATTTTTTTAGATTAAGCTAAAGGTTTCTTGCACTTTGCATTGATTGCTGTCGGGGATGCAGCGAGGAGCAGCATAAAAATAGCGGATAGTGGAAGAGTCTCCTTTGAGGAAGTTTTCGGCCTTACTCGCAGGTATAGAAAAATGAATATTTTTTACTGTTCCAATATATTCACTGCAATCAGTATGGCTACCTTCTAGCGCTTCACTTTTTTCAATATAAAAATCTACACCAACTTTGATGGGATCAGGGTTTCTTACCGTACTAGTACAATACCATGTATTCAGTCTTGTGACATAACCAGTGAGAAGGCAGCTTTTAACGGTTGAGGCCTGTAGTGCATACTGTGTGAGGCAAAAGAGAAAGAGAGGATAAAATATTTTTTTCATGAAATAAAAGCTACTGCAGGAGCAAAGAAAAGGCCATTTTAAGGGAATTATATCCCTGGGATGCCTAAATCGGGCATTAGTTCGCCAAAATTAATGGCCTTACCGTTGAGAAGAAGTTTTCGTTGCTGGTAAGTGGCCATAAAAGAATAGAAATTTCCTTCTTCTTTGAGGTGTCCTTGGGCAATATATTTTTTAATAAGTTCTTGTGCTTCTTTTTCCATTTTATCTTTTTCTTTATCTAAAACTTTTTTCTGCTGTTCGGGAGTAGAGGTAAGAAGATTGGCCTTCATGAGTATCCCTACTTTTTGGTATTGAAGAATCATCTCATGGATAGCGCCTTTAGGTGCGCGCAAGTCTACGATGGCATTAAAGAGATCAAGGACATTAGAGAAATTGACATCATCATCTTTTTTAAGTTGAAAAGCGGCGTGACCCATCAGCTCACCCTTAGGGGTGTTAAAATTTAGGCGCGAGATTTCTAGGATGGGAGCAAGACTTAAAAGACGAGGGAGGACACGCATGGCCTTAATAGCAACCTGAATAAGGGCCGCCTGGTTTGAACTATTTTTTAAAAAAGAGCCCAGGATAGGTTTAAGGTCTTGGTAGGCCTTAGCATCAATATTTCTCAAGGTTAAGTCGAGAACTCCAGGGCCAAAGTTTTGCTCAAGGCTACTGACACTATCAAAAGAAAGTGAGAGGCCTGAATCAATTTTTCCCCAATCGCTAGAGCTATAAAAAAGAGATTGAAGATTATCGATCTTATACTCCATGACGCCTTCTCGTTTAAGAAGGTGAGGGATATCAAAGGAGATTTTTTTAAAAGAAAAATCTCTTCCTAGTGTGAGTGATGCTTTAACTCCTTTAGCTTCAAGAGAAGAGGGTCTTTTGGGAGTTGCTTCTAAATTGATATCGGCCACTTTAAACTCATGATGGATACCCGCAAGAGGTCCATAGTTCCCCTTAATCAATATTTCCAGGGGATTTTCTATGCCCAGCTCCTTAAATCCTTGAATGATGAGTTTGTTAGAGCTTGTTAGGAATAAGTGGTTAAAAGCTCCCTCTAAACTTGTTTTAAGGGAACCGGCCTGATCTATTTTTGCTAGTTCGAAAGGAAGATCGATGGAGAGAGTGCCTTTTGAAGAAAAGTATGAGCGCTCAAAGGAGCTAGCCGGATTAATATTTTTGTTTTGCTTAAAGCTTTCTTCTACTCCTTTAAAGCTTTCCTCAATTATTTTTCCCACAAAGTAAGGATAGATAAAGAAAGAGGAGATAAATAAGACTACCACCAGAGGAGTGAGAATTTTTAATGTTTTTTTTACTTTTTTATTTTTTATCATCGGTAAATAATCCAATCAATTTCATCTACATTTACAATCCCACCATTGAGGATATAAAAATATTCTACATAATGTTGTTTAGTTTCTGAATGAAAAAAATGAACTTCTTCAATTTCTTTTCCTTCTACAATATATTTTGATTTGAGAACAACTTTGTAGATTTTCTTTACGTCAAAATGCTGTGCATAAATAATGGGACGTCCTCCAACATAAATAACTTTTCGCGGATAAAAATCAATAACTTTGATAATGGAGAAATGGCCACTCCATTCACCTTCTTTGGCGGAGATTTTATTTTTTAAAGAGATAAACAGCAATGCAATAAAGCACCCAGCAAGAAGGGGGCCACGTTTCATACAGCTTTTTTCCTTTATGTTACCCATTTACGTCACTTTTTTTGATCGTCTACATCCATGGTATTGAGGATGGTATTATAAAAAAAAGGTATTTCACCTAAGTTATCTTTGTTATTTAAGATTTCTCCGATTTTCTTTGAAGAGTTTACAATGATCTCCCATATCTCATCGTAGGCCTCTTTTGTTATAGATTCAGATCCACTTAAGAAGATGGACCTGTCGACATATTTTCCAGTATTGTAAGTAAAGCGAAGGAGTTCAGTCAGATGTTTTTTGGCAATGGAGAGGGGAAGGGAGAAATTTTTATTGCGAGCGTGTATTTTTTCAGCTTCTAAGTAGACGAGGTTTAGGTCTAGTAGCATCTCTAGTTTAGAGATGGCGGGAATTCCCAGAAGATTTTTTATCTCAGCGTGTGTTGTTCCTGCATGATTGGCGGCCAATTTATAGATAATATAGATTTCTCTATCTTCCATTAAATCTTTGAGATCAGCGCGATAGTGGTGTTTTTGTACGATCTCGTAAGAACGAATAAGGGCCTTTTTGATTTCACCTTTATTTTGATGAATAAGATTTTCAATTTTATCTTCTCTCGTGATGGCCGAGACGATGCCGATAACAGTGCTGTCTGAGGGGTTATCTTTTGTTTCAAGATTAACAATGCGGCGCAAAGTAGAAGACGCGAGACCACAGCGCTTACTCAGCGCATGCAGACTAATATTGGGATGAGTTTTTAAATATTCATCCACAATAACTTTAAGTTCGCAGACAAGCTCTGAGGCCTCTTTCAAACTTCATCTCCCATTTTTCAAAAAAGCTATTTGAATAGATTGGCCTATTCTCTTTCTGGGAGTCAAGATTAGTTTTCTTTCAAAATATCTTTGTAGCCTAAGCGAGCATATTTTTTAATTCCGTGAAAAAAATGAAAGACAACCAGGAAGGTTGCCAAAATACTGGGAACCATAATAACCAAGTAGCTTCGCGAAGTCATATCGGCCACTTGCTGATTCATAAGCACTGATTGATCGTATTTACTGAGGGCCGCATCAATGGGAGTAAAGATATCTACTGCTAAATAATAGTTGAGGGCCGCAGAAAGAAGAAAAGAGAGGGAAAAGTAGATAGTGCTTAGGCGAACGTGTTTGGTGAAAAGATCAGTGGCGTTAAAGTGAGAAAGAGATTCTTTAATGCGGGTGACATCCATCAATTGTTCATTTAAAAAAAGTTTTTCAACAAAAGGCGTTCCTGTATAGATAGAGCCAAAAATAAAAAGACCAAAGAGAAGGGGGAGTGCCGTCTCTTTGACGATAAACCAGCTAGGACTTGCGGTGAAAATGGCCATTGAGCCCGTCATTAATAAATTGATAATCCCTAAGATGGCAATCCAGTTTCTTTTTTTTAGTTTCACATAATCGTAGATAGAAAAACCAATAGGGAAGGCCAGTGCGATGATAAGAGCGTAGAGAGGGCCGTCTTCACCTAGGCGAGTGGAGAGTTTGTTGAGTAAAAAAACGGGAAGAACTAAGTTAAACAATAAATTGGCGATAGGACTTGTTTCTTTAGTTCTTTGAGGTGAATCAGACATGTATTTCCTTTTGTGTTCACTTTCATTGGCCATTCTTTATCCTAAAAATGCTTATAGGTCCTAATCTTTTTTCACGGGCTGCTTCTTTCAATATATTGCAATGCAGTGTGAAATTGTTTATAGGTCTTTTCTTTTAAAAATTATTTTAATTGGGAGATGAGATTAGTGAAGAAATTAGCAATCATGATGTTTTTTTTGATAGGTCTTGGGGTAGAAGCGGCCGATGGTTCTTTTTATGGATCAGGAGGATTGAGGGCCAATCCCACAGATGGACCTGTTCCTCTTCTTCGTTCCCTTCCTCCGAAAAAGAGTTCTGATTCTGCTAGCAATGCTGCTTCTAAAATGGTAATGGCCTTAAATAGATCAAGATTTCCTGATGCGACGGCCTTAATTTATAAGCACTATCCAATTGATTCTCATTTTGAGTCAGAACATCATTCTTATTTAATAAGAGGAATGGAGGCCTCTTTTATGGATGGTGAAAGTGCATATTTAGAGAAAATTGTTTATCTCTCTCTTTTACATCAAAGTGTTATCCGTGAGGGAAGATTTTTTACTCTTCAAAAAAGTGTTTTAGAATTGATGAAACGTAGACTTCTTTCTGACTTCTTAAGCGAAAAAAATGATCTCACTTCTTTTGAAGAAGAGGTTGTGAAGAATATTTTGCTTTGTGTTTATCAACTTCTTAGCAATGATGAGACGATAACAGCAGGAAACGGGAGTAGATGGACAAAAGAGAAGCTTCTAGAGAGATACTGGGTTGATAAAGAGACGCCTAAAAAGATATTAGAGGGGTTGCATAAAAAATGGATAGAGATTCCCTTGGGCGAGATGAGAAAAAATGATCCTTACTGTAAATCTCAATTGGCCTTTGGAAATGATTCTATGAAAAAAATAGAGACATTAAAGGACAAACTTTAGCCCTTAATCTTTTTATTTTTAGAGAAATGAGTTGAATCTATAACGAAGAATACTCCTATCACTTTCTTCTGTTCTCACTGCTTGTCGATTCATCTGATCCATTAGGTCTTTGAGTTGATGAGCAGCTAAGTTTTTCTGATTTTCATCTGTAAAAGAACTAATGATATTTTGATAATCTTCTTCTTTACCCCCATAAGTTGTAATGTAAACATCAAGACCTTGAATTTGGTACTTTTTTGTAATTTCAGCGATTTCTTTTTGTCCTAATTTTAAGGGAAAAGTATTAACTGAGAGGTGGTCTTGGGAAAAAAGAGATCTTTGATATTCATTTTTAAAACTTAAAAGAATAAATATTTTATTAGCAATGCCATAAGTCTTGTTGAACAAAAAGATCTTTCCTTTGCATGATTCTATACTTTTTAGGCAAAAATAATCACTTTGAGCATGTGATTCAATGTGCTGAGATGTAATTTTAAGAAGAGAAGTCGAATTATTTATTTGTCCTAAGATTTTTTTTTCAAATTTTTTATATTCAAGAGAGAAGCTATGATGTTGGAAAAGATAGTTTTCTTCATCAATAGGGAGGGGAAAAAGATAGCTTCGTTTATTGAAAGAATTTGGTCTTGCATAGGACCCTATTGAGCTTGAATGAAAAGATACTGTTCCAGTATAGAGATCTGGAATGTAATTTTCAGGCATCCCGTTTTTTGAAATAACAAGTGGAAATGTTGCATTTCTTTCATTGATTTTTAGCTTGCCTGCTTGGATTTCAGCAAGATTAAGAGACTCAGAGAATTTTAAAGATTCTAAATCTTCTTTGAGATGATTAAAGTGAGTGTAGTGAATAGTGGCAGGTAAGGCCGTCACTATTTGTAAGGGCAAGAAAAAGAAGAGCAGAAGAAAGCGCCTTGTTGAAAGAGTAAATAAGTTCATGGTGACCTCCATTTTTATTTGTTAGTATTAATTTTTATCGAGATAGGTATATTTCTTCATACATTTTTCATAAAAGTCAGAGAGCTTTACACCTTCGCGGGGCCTAATTTTTCCGCGCTGAATATGTTTTTCAATACTCTTTTTAACTTTATAGCTCATATCACTTGGACCGTATTGTAAGGAGGCCAAAATATCTTGGGCGGTATTTCCTTCGATGACTTCTTCGATGTAAAAATCAGAGGGATCTTCGTCATCGCAGTACACGTGAACTTCAGTGAGGCGTCCATAGAGATTGTGAATATCCCCCATAATATCTTGATAAGCGCCAGTTAAGAAAATGCCAATGTGGTACGGAGTCTCAGAATTGTTCTCTTGAATTTTATGCAGGGGAATAGTTTTCTTCATCCCTGAATGACCAATAAACTGATCAATTTTTCCATCAGAATCGCACGTAATATCGGCAAGAGAGCAAACCTCTGTTGGTTCGCGCTCTAGCCCCTGAATAGGGACAATGGGAAGAAGTTGGCCAATGGCCCAACTGTCTGGTGTTGATTGAAAAATTGAAAAATTGCAGAGGTATTGCTTCGAGAGAACAGACTCTAGTTCCATAATCTCTTCAGGCATTTGTTGCTCTTCTTTTTGAGCAATGGAATGGATCTGTTGCATGATTTTCCAGTAAAGAGTCTCTACCTTTGCTCGCTCAGTGAGATCAATGATGCCAAGATTGAAGGCCTGAATCATCTCTTCTTTTTTTTGCTGAGCATCATTGTATGTTTCTTGACAATTATTAAGAGTTAAATCTTGCAGAAGTTCGCGCATGTTACCAACAAGAATATGCTCGCCTGTCGTTTTTTTGTCATTGTACTCTACCATCGCACTTCCTGTTGAGCCAAAAACATTAGTGATGACACAAGCGTGATAAGCAGCAATGGCCCGACCCGTTTCGCTGACAATATGAGGGTGATCGACATCTTCAAGATCGCAGACTTGCTTGAGGATATAGACGACGTCTTCGGCGTAGTCTTTGAGGGTGTAGTTCATGGAAGAATCATTGGTTGATCGCGTTCCGTCATAATCAACACCGACACCACCACCCACATCAAAGTATTTAATATTTAAACCCATTTTGCGCATTTTCGCGTAAATGCGGGCCCCTTCGGTGATGGCCCCTTTTACTTTTCTAATATCGGTAATTTGGCTTCCAATATGAAAATGAAAAAGTGTAAGTGAGTCTGTCATTTCTTCTTCTTTGAGAAGATCGACAGCATGAAGCATTTCGGCAATAGTGAGACCAAATTTTGCATGAGCACCAGCACTTTCGGCCCATTTTCCAGAGCCCGTTGATTCCATGCGAGCGCGAATCCCAATCATAGGCGTCACTTTCATTTCTTTAGAAAGTTCAATGAGTTCTTTGAGTTCAGAGAATTTTTCAATTACGACAATAACTTTCCGGCCAAGCTTAATACCAAGAAGAGCAAGGGCCAAGTAATCGCGATCTTTGTGACCATTGAGAATCGTTAGCGATAAATTGTTGGTATTGTAAGCAAGTGCTACCAGCATTTCTGTTTTTGATCCTACTTCAAGTCCATAGTTATAAACATGGCCTGCATCGAGGACTTCTTCTACCACTTCGCGCATTTGATTGACTTTGATGGGGAAGACACCAAAATAAGAGCCTCCAAATTTTGCCTCTTCAATGGTTTTGTTAAAGGTTTTATTGAGATTGGTGACTTGGGCCCGAAGAATATCGTGAAAGCGAATGACCACAGGAAATTGAATCCCTTGATGCTGAATTTCTTCGATAACTTCAGCGATATCCACACAGGGACCATCGAGATGTTGAGAAGGAAGTAAGCAAAGATGACCTTTGTCGTTGATGGAAAAGTAGTTTTGCCCCCAGCGATCAATACTGTAGAGCTTTAGGGAATCTTCAATGGTCCATTGGTTAGCAGGAGGAGAGCTCTTTTGAGTCTTTGTGTTTTTTTTCTTTTTTGATTTTGTCGTGGTTTTCTTTTCAGTGATTATATCCATAGTCATTACTTGCCCCAGCTTAAAAATAAATAAGATAGGTTTGACTAGTAATAGATATTTAGGAAGGTGTCAGGCCTTCAGGAGAGTTTTATTTTAAAGACCTAAATTTTCCTTTATTTTTCTTACCAGCTGAAGGGCCAACTCTTGATAGAAGAGAGGGTGAGGGTGATCTTTTTTCGTGAATAATTTACCTCTGCCTAGTTGAGAGGTGACAGTCTCATTAAAGTCAATAGTCTCAATATCGTGTTCAATATTCATTTCTTTGAGTTTTTGATAGAAGGGAAAGTAGGTCCCTTGTGGCGCGCAATCAAGAACATTGGCCATTTGATAAGAGGGAAGGGCCTCTATAAGAGAGTTACTGATAATGAGTTCAAGTTCGGCCTTTAAAAAATGAGACAGAGCATTTTGTTGACCAGGTCCTTCTAGGAGGAGCTGAACTTCTCGATAAGCGCTTTTATATTCTCCATTTTCCATGAGTCTAAAAATAATTGCTTGAGCATCAGCGAGATCTTCATTGTTGGCAAAAGAGCAAACTCGGCCAATGGGTCTTTGCCAATCAATAGCGGGAAGAATGGAAATAAAGTGAGTTTTATTTTCTCTGATAAGAGAGATGAGTTCAAGGTACTCTTGTTGAAAGGTATCTAAGAGAAGAGCGTGAAGACGCAGCGTTATTTTGTCATCTCTGTTTTGATTTTGTTCACTATTGTTATTATTTTGTGGTTCTCGCCAAAGAGGAAAGAGCTTGTAGTCTTTATAGAGAATTTTAGACAATAAGGGAACATAAGGGAGTATGGTGCGATACCAGCTATTCTTGCGAAAGAGTTTTTGATTTTCTTCAATAGTTTTTATTTCATTGAGGATAACGCGCTTTTCATCAAATTCATTGCTACCACCAAGATAGACAATAACATCTGGCCAGTAGTTAAGTTCTTTAATTTGCTGAAGAGTTCGATGGAGTCCGTTCCCTGGATGGGCCAAGAAAGTAAGGGCAATTTTTTTAGAGAGAGAAGAATTAATTTCTTTTTCCAGAAGATGAATTTCTTCTTTGAGGTAAAAGGCCTGCCCTCCCCCTATGACAAGGATATTTGTTCTGTCTTCTAGAATAGAATCCTCTCCTGCCTTTCTCAAGGTTTCCACCCATTGATAGGGATAAGGATAGTAACTGGCCCTTTTTTTTGCCCAGTGGTTCTGGTAGAGGTAAAGGATTGTAAGGGTTAAAAGAATAAGCCCTATAACAGTTGTTAGAGTGGTCAATAGTATCTTTTTAATCACAATTTCTCTCTTTTGATTTTGATGATGAGAATGTTCTTTTATTTCATTATAGGAAAAAGTTGATGATGAGCAAAACAAATATAAAAAAACCTGAGCTTCTTGCTCCTGCTGGTGATTTAGAGCGGCTTAAAATTGCTTTTCTGTATGGCGCCGATGCTGTCTATCTTGGTGGCCAGTCTTATGGCCTAAGAAGTGCAGCGAAAAACTTTACTTCTTTTGAACTTGAGATGGGGCTCCTTTATGCTCATGAGAGAGGAAAAAAAGTTTATGTCACTATTAATTCTTTTTTTCATGATGAGGATTTTGAGCACTTCGATGATTATATTCTGTTTTTGCATCAAATTAAAGTTGATGCAGTAATTGTTAGTGACTTAGGTGTTCTGGTAAAAATTCATGAGATTTGTCCAGAGATGGAAATTCATCTCTCTACTCAGGCCTCTTGTCTCAATCATCAAAGTGCTCTTTTTTGGAAAAAAATGAATGTTACTCGAATTGTTTTGGGACGTGAGTTGGGCCTTGCTGAAGGACTTTCTATTGCAGAGAAATCAGGTGTTGAATTAGAGATGTTTTGTCATGGCTCCATGTGTATGGCCTATTCAGGACATTGTACTATCTCAAATTATACAGCTGGCCGAGATAGTAATCGAGGTGGTTGTGCTCACAGTTGCCGTTTTGAATATACGTTAAATGATGGCCAAGAAGAAAAGAAGAGTTTCTTTATGAACTCTAAAGATATGTTGGGGGCGGCCTATGTGGAAGATTTTTTCAAATATGGTATTGCTTCCATGAAGATTGAAGGGCGCATGAAAGGGCCTCTCTATGTAGCGTCAGTGACAAAGGCCTATAGAGAGTTGATTGATGAGTATGCGGAGAAAGGGGAAATTAAAGCTGATTTTCTAGAAGAGAGGATTCATCTTTTAACAGGATTTGTTCATAGAGATTATTTTGATGGTAATTTATCTCAGAGAGCAAAAAGTGATTCAGTTTATGAGAAAAACAGTTCCTCTGAGCAAGAGAGCAATCCTGTTTTAGGATTGGTGGCCGAGGGAAACAATGAAAATGATAAAAGATTTTTACTTGAAGTGAAGGGAAAGTTTTCTGTTGGAGATGATATCTATTTAGTTAATTCGAAAGGAAGGGATATTTCCTCTTCAATTGAAAAAATCGAAGACTGTTATGGAAATACAATAGAGATAACGAAACCGAGCACTCTTGTTTATATTTCTTTAAGTGAAAAAAAAACAAATCTTGTTATGCCGTTGATGGTGGCCAGAAGAGGTGCTTCGTGAAAAACTTTGTAACGTATTATCCTACCGAGAATCCTCATCTCTTATCTTCTTTTATAGAAGCAGGATTTAAAACGTATTTGTTATCGCCAAAAATTCTTTCTCGTTTAGGAGAATCTTCTTTTGAAGAAGTTCTGCTGGCCTGTCAGGATTTGAGAAAAAGAAATCAAATGATCGTTATCGAGTTCGATGCTTTTGTGCGAGAGGGTGATTGGGATGTTTATTTAAATCTTTTAGATGATTTGATACAACTTTTAAATAAGAATAAAGAGGAAGATCTTTTGACGCGTGACTGTTTTCTTCGCGTTCACGATTTAGGTGTTTTTTCTTATTTAAAGGGATCAAAGAAGGGAGATCTTTTTAAAGGCATTGAATTAGTCTTAGATCACGGCAATCATAATAGTGTTGGTCTAGGGAAATATGAAGAACTCAGTCCTTCTAAAATTGTTCTCTCCTCTCAGCTATCGTCTCATAAATTAGAGAATGTTTTATCTCAGATAGAGGTTGAAAGTGAGATTCTTCTTTGGGGGAAAATTCTTCTCTTTTATACACCAAGAAATCTTTTAAGTTATCAGTTTCAAAAAAAAATGGACAAAACAGTTGAGGCCAAGAGTGAAGAGTCTCCCCATAAGGGCTTCTTACTGAGAGAAAACGAGAATGGGACTTTTATGTTTTATCCCAAAGATCTTTTTCTTCTTCCTTTGTTAGATCAATTATCTCAAATGAAAGAAAATTTATCTTTTCGTTTTGATTATCGTTTTTTAAATTTTTCAGAGGATGATCTAAGGGCGGCCGTATCTCTCTTTAAAGAAGAAGAGACTGATGATTCTTTTTATAAAAATGAGCATAGTTTTGGTCTTTTTCGCGCCAACAAGACAGATGTTTTGTTTAAGAAACTAAAGAATAAAAAAACACTGCGAAATCAACGAGAAGATTTTGTAGGAGAGGTCATTGAAGCTCATCAGGGAAAACACCTTGCTATTCGTTTAATGAATCAATCTTTTACAAAAAAAGATCAGCTTCTTTTTATCTCGCCTCAGGGAAAAGAGGTAACCATAAATCCTCGCTGGATAAAGAAAGCGAGCTTAGAAGAAAAAGAAGAGGCCCATACAGGTGATTTAGTTCTTATTCCTTTTGTAAAGGGAATGACTGTTAAAAGCGTTATTTTTAAAGTTTAAAGATAAGAAGAATAACTTTTTTCCCACTATTAAAAAACTTTCTTTCTTCTAAAAGTTTTATGCTTTTAGAGAGAGTAATTTTCATAGGTGAGAGAAGGGAGATGATGCTTCCTTTAGGATAGTTTTTTTCAAGATGTAAGGCGATATTTTGATAAAAAGAAAGGGGGGATTTCCCCCCTGGAATATTGAGTAATTCACCGTAAGGGGGATTGAGAAGAATGAGGCAAGGTTCTTTGAGAGAAGAAAAGCTCTCTTGAAAAAAATCTAAAGAAGAGAGGCA
>NODE-102-length-29027-cov-5.43842_pt1 | contig 29027 bp, 30 predicted proteins | sample MGYA00139097_ERZ477577 | MGnify/ENA metagenome assembly ERZ477577
GAAAGCTACAGGTCTTTATTTCGCGACTAAAGATTCAATCTGTGTTTCAACTGGATCTTGCGGTAATTTTTGTCTTCTACGATTACGTCGTGCCATGTCTATCTATTCTCATCTATATGTAAAAATAAAAAATCCAGCAAAGCCTTAAGCTCTACTGGATTTTATTTCAATTTAATCTGTAATTATTTTTGTAGCCATTTTCCAGCGGATTGATACCACCAGCCTTTATTAGCGTTACCTACCCATCGGCGCGCAAAGGTCGACTGAATATCTGCTTGCCACTCTGGGTGACCATTCGCTCTAGCGATTTCAGCATAAAGAGCCTTACGATCATTATTCTCATCAGCAACTAGGCTATTCACTTTATTACGGTCTTTTAAAGCGATTGCTTTGGCATTATGAATGACTATTAGACCATTTTCCGTCAAGCCAATAGCACCACTATTATAGTAAGGCTTTAAGCTATTGTGACGTTGCTTCATTTTGGTCTGAATAGCATTAATAGCAGGAGAGCTAACATTTATATTTACTTCTGCTGCTGCTGGTGAAATAAACCAGTCCAATACTCTAATCGCCACTTGTTGAGTTTGTGATGGTGTATTCAAACTCTGTTGTTCTACTCCATTATCCTCCTTGTTTTTGGGCTGACTAACTTCTGCTGGCCCCCACACATCCTCAATAATTCTATCAGCCGCTTTCTCTGCTGCTGCAGCGGGAAAATAAATATTAATAGTCACGCAAGATACCAGCATTAATCCAGCAAAACTGCTTGTTAACCATCTAAATAATTTCATCTTTTCTCCTTACGTTTCTATATTTATTGAATAATAGGGCCATCACTATTACTCACTGCTTCTAAACGTTCAATAAGATCGGGCCAATTCACACGGCGAGTATAGCCGATAACGTTAATACGTGGAGGTAAACCACCCCCTTTGACAATATAATAGCCTTGTTCCGCTTCACCGACACCTGACATATCGCAAACCGTATTCTGAAGCTTACAACTTAGGCCTAAGCGTTGATATGAAAAGTCCTCAAAGAAGCGTAAAAAACTTCTTTGTAATACTCCCGCAGCGCCACCACCAACCCGAGATAAACTATCTACTGCTTTTTGACTGATGCGGCGTCGACTTTTATCTCCTTCTGGCGTAGAAAATTCTGCGTCGAAAGCAACTGGTTTCCAGTTAGAAAGTCTCAGTCCATTTACCTTACCATCCAATTTTCCAGTAATTTTACCAAAATCAAATGTTTGTGTGAGTGTTTCTAAATTAATATTATCCATTGTGACGTTAGCGCTTAAGTGCGGAAGTACACCAAAAGGATTGTCCAACTGTAGATCTCTAATAAGCGTCTCGCCTTCAAACAAATTAACTTTCAATATGCCATCGACCTTGACCTGTTGATTGGCATAACTCACTTTCGGAATGACGCCTGACAATTTTCCATGCATGACAGGCCACCCTAATGCTGAACTCAATGATGTCATTGAAATGGGCGTCAGTTCACCTACAAACGTCCACTCGGGTAAATCATTGTCATGCTTTTTTAAACTAAACTCAGTCATGTGGAGCTCCCCATCTAAAATAGGTAACAACCAAGGCTGTTGCAATACGACAGTTTCATGCTCGACATTTGCTTTGAGGTGCGATGGACCTAGCGTTAAGGCGTACACCATGCCATTCGTCCACTCGATATCGATCAATGCTATTTGTTGATAATTTGACCAGCCGAATACACCTGACAAATTATCAAGACTAAAACGGCCTGCTTGATCTGAAACTGAAATTTTATCCATATTCATAGACACATGATAATTGTCGCCTTGCTGTTGATACGTCAGGCCAAGCTTGCCCGTAAAATCAAGACTATCCATAGGCGTTCCTAGTGTAAAAGGTTGCCCCCATATGGAGTAAAGTGTTTGAAGCTCTGATGGCATTATTTCAACATTTAGGGATTCAATTTGAGATAGAGATCCTCGCCCCTTCATGCTTAACGCCATCACCGATTTTTGTTCAAATCGGGTTTTAGTAAGCTGAAATTGTTTAGATTTGTTAAGCCATAACCCTTCTGAAAGTAATTCAAACGGCGTGTCATTAAAGTCTATAAACACGGGGTCAGCATAGGCTTGGCCGCCATTAATATTAACCTTACTCTGCCACTGCCAATCATCACGTTTATTTTCTAGTGATAAATGCACATCGCTCAAAAGCTGTTCGCTAATATACTTTCCCTGGTTATCACTTAATTCGAGTGCCTGTATTTTCAAATCAAGGTTAATGCTCTCAACCTTACTATTTATACCCATAACATCGATATCTAACTGAAGTTTACCCTCGTAATTCCAAGCAGCTAGCGATGTGCTTTGTTCTGCTGATAAATAAGGTGCGATAAACTGCATGAGTGCCTTAAGTTCTATCTGAGCACTATCTGCAAAGATCTTCCAACTATGCTGATTAATTTTGACTGTTAAGGAAAAGACTGAAGAGGCTAACTTTATACCTGATATTTCTACTTTATAAGTATTCGTATCAGGATGAGCGATTACTTCAAATATAAGCGATTGCTCGCCTAATTGCTGATGAATGAATGCTAGCCTCCCTTTCGAACATGAAAGTTGTTCTGAAACGAATACTAATTGTGCGCATTGCAATGTAATATCTTTAATTGTGCCAATAGGTTCTGCTAATTTTATCCAATCTGCAGACGCAGATAAGAGCAGACCTTTTTCAGTCAGTTGGATATCAGAGTTTAGGTTTTTTGCCTGAATATCATCTAACTGCCATGAAGCAATAGAAAATTGTAACTTCTGACTCGCTATGCTCAATCCTGGCAACAAGAGAAGGTAAATCATCACAATAAACCATAGTGGTTTTTTCATACTATTGTGCGGGGAACACACCTGTTGATAAATACCGATCACCACGATCACAGATAATACTGACAATCACTGCATTTTCTACCTGCTCAGAGAGTCGTAGTGCAGCAGCAACAGCACCGCCTGATGAGACACCACAGAAAATACCTTCTTCACTAGCGAGACGACGCATGGTGTCTTCAGCGACTTCTTGCTCCATATCTATCGTCTGATCAATTCGTTCCGCTTCGAAAATAGTAGGTAAATATTCTTTAGGCCAACGACGAATGCCAGGAATACTAGAACCATCGGTTGGCTGTACACCAACAATTTGAACTGACTCATTTTGCTCTTTTAAATAACGAGATGTTCCCATAATGGTTCCTGTCGTCCCCATTGCACTGACAAAATGAGTCACTTCACCGTCGGTATCTCGCCAGATTTCTGGTCCTGTTGTTTCATAATGAGCAAGTGGGTTATCAAAATTACCAAACTGATTCAGCACCTTTCCTTTCCCTTGCTGTTCCATTTCTAAGGCTAAATCACGAGCCGCTTCCATTCCTTCCGTTAGGATAATTTCGGCACCGTAAGCGCGCATAGAAGCTCTACGTTCTTCACTCATATTTTTAGGCATGAGCAAAATCATTCTATAACCCAATATCGCAGCAACCATTGCTAAAGCAATCCCGGTGTTACCACTCGTCGCTTCAATCAAAGTATCACCAGGCTGAATATCTCCTCGTGTTTGTGCTTCACGAATCATACTCATTACTGGACGATCTTTCACTGAACCTGCAGGGTTATTGCCTTCAAGTTTCACTAAAATAGTATTACTGGTATCACCTGGTAAACGTTGCAATCGAACTAACGGTGTATTCCCAACAAATGCATCAATCGTAGGATAGTGTTTCATTTTATCGTTCCAATAATGTCACAAAAGCAATAGCGTACTCATTTTCATCACTTAGACTTAACATGGCTTGACCAATATTAAGCTCATCAAGCAAGCTTAGACCACGATCGTTAAAGTTTAGCTCTGGCTTGCCCTTTTCATCATTGTTGACAGAAATATGCTTTAAACTCAAGCCATCTCGAAACCCTGTACCTAAAGCTTTGGATGTTGCTTCTTTAGCAGCAAAACGCTTAGCTAAGAATGCGGCCGGCTGAGAGGCTGTCTGGAAGCACTCAAATTCACTTGCACTTAAAATCCGTTGTGCAAATTTATCACCATGCTTCTCTAGTAATACCCGCATCCTAGGGATATGAACCAAGTCGGTTCCGATGCCAAAAATCATCTTCTTCGCGCTTCAACCATCAGTTCTTTCATATCACGTACAGCTGTTTGAAAACCTGTGAATACAGAACGAGCTACAATAGCATGACCAATATTAAGCTCAACAATTTGTGGAATTTCAGCGACTTTGTCGACATTGTGATAATTAAGCCCATGGCCAGCATTAACCTGTAAGCCTAATTTATGGGCATAGTCAGCAGCATCAATAATAATTTGTAGCTCTTTTTGAGCTTCTTCAACTGTTTCTGCATCAGCATAACGACCAGTATGTAGTTCAATCACTGGTGCACCACACTCAACTGAAGCATCGATTTGTTTGAAATCGGGATCAATAAATAAAGAAACGATCACCTTTGATTCCGCCATGCGCTGGCAAGCATCTTTCATTTTTGATAATTGCCCAGCAATTTCTAAACCGCCTTCAGTAGTAAGCTCTTCTCGCTTCTCTGGCACGAGACAACAGTCAGAAGGCTTATATTTTTCAGCCATTACCATCATTTCTTCAGTAACAGCCATTTCCAGGTTCATCTTAGTTTGCAATATATCAGATAACATAGCGACATCACGTTCTTGTATATGTCGTCTATCTTCACGAAGATGCAAGGTAATACCATCAGCCCCTGCTTGTTCGGCTTCAATCGCTGCTTGGATGGGGTCAGGATAACGTGTACCACGCGCTTGTCTTAGTGTTGCAATATGATCAATATTGACGCCTAAATAGATTGCCATCTTTCTCTAACCTTAATTACTATATTGTTTCATCGACGCGAATAACTGTCGACTTCGTAGGGGCTTGCCACCCAAATAAAAATGTATCACGCTTCTCATCATCTGCTTCACTTCCGATAAGCTCTGTTTATCAAAGTCTCGTTCCATCAACAAATGCTGCAAACTTCGTCCCGATATAGATGGTTTATCTAATTGGTTCACACAACGATATAAGCCTGAATCTGGCCGATATTGATAACGTTGCTCATGTTCAATAGTCGCACCTGTTTCAACCTCTTGGTCTAACACTAAGCCATAACCAAGGTGCATTAATAAACATTTCTCGAATAAACGTAAGGCAACTTCAATATCATCAGCTTGCTGCAAACGCTCTAAGATCTGTTCATAAGCATCAAATACACTCGGCTCCGCAATATGCATAGGTAAGAGCTTAACAACGAGTTCATTAATATACAGTCCGCATAATGCAGACTGTGATTGGAGAATATAGCGAGGCTTATCGACTTCAACAGAAGTCAGTGTTTGCAAGTCTCCTCTCCCCATCCAACTTACTAATAAGGGCTGGTATAGCTGCAATAAGCCATTTTGGTTTCGCTTATTATTCCTAACTCCTTTGGCAATTAAACTAACTCGACCAAACTGTTTAGAGAAAATATCTAATAAAACACTCGTTTCACGAAATGGGCGTTGATGTAATACATAAGCAGGAGTTAATTCTACATTCACGCCTAGCGCCTTTAAATCTCGTCGTTATAACCTAGGTTTTTCAACATTCTCTCATTATCGCCCCAACCGTCACGGACTTTCACCCATAATCTCAGGAAGACTTTTTTATCAAATAAGGCCTGCATTTCAATTCGAGCATCACGACCAACAGATTTAAGAAGTGCTCCCCCCTTACCAATTACGATTGATTTTTGACCATCACGTTCAACATAAATGACAGCACCGATACGATACATTTTGTCTTCATCATCAAACTGTTCAATTTCAACGGTTATTGAATAAGGAAGCTCTTGACCCAAGTGACGGAACAACTGCTCTCGTACTAATTCAGCCGCTAAGAAACGTGAACTACGGTCAGTAAACTGATCTTCTGGGAAAATCAACTCACCTTCAGGCATTAAGGCTTTTATTTCCGTTTCTAACTCATCTAAATTTACGCCTTTACGTGCAGAGATTGGCACAACCTTCGCAAAATCAAACTCAGCTGACAGCTTCTCAATTTGAGGTAGTAACACCTCTTTATCAGCCAGCTTATCAACCTTGTTAACAACTAAAATAACGGGTGCTTTAGCACTTTTCTGTAAGCGTTCAAGTACTGACTCATCTTCTTTCGTCCAGTTCATGCCGTCGACCACAAATAGAATGACATCTACGTCATCAATAGATGATGCGGCAGCACGATTCATATAACGATTCATTGCTCGCTTATCATCAATATGTAAGCCCGGCGTATCAACATAAATCAACTGACTATCATCGTCAGTTTTAATCCCTAAAATACGATGGCGTGTTGTTTGGGGCCTGCGAGAGGTAATACACAGTTTTTGGCCTAATACGCGATTAATCAGTGTTGACTTGCCCACATTTGGACGACCAATAATTGCAACGTAGCCAGACTTAAATGAAGTATCCGTCATAATTTACCTTCTAATAATTTCAGCACGCGTTCTGCCGACTTTTGCTCCGCCTTACGATGACTATCACCTTGTGCAATAATAACTTTATCTAATAGAGCGACTTGGCAAGAGGCCTCAAAGCGTGGTTGATTTGTCGGTGACTTAACTTCTTTTACACTGTAGATAGGTAAAGGCTGCTGCCGACTTTGTAATAATTCTTGTAAACGTGTTTTCGCATCTTTCACTGCTTCATTCACATCAATTGATGCAAGTCGTTCTGCAAACAGGCGTAATATCAACGCTTTAATTTCTTCTAAGCCACTATCTAAATAAATAGCACCAAACAATGCTTCAACCGCATCAGCTAAAATCGATTCACGACGATAACCGCCGCTTTTTAATTCTCCTGGACCAAGAATTAGTACATCGCCAAGGTTTAATTCTCGACCAATCTCAGCCAGCGTAACACCTTTAACAAGAGAAGCTCGCAGTCTACTTAATTTACCTTCCTTCACTTGAGGAAAACGTTCGTACAAAGCTTCAGCTATTACAAAACTTAAAATAGCATCACCAAGATATTCTAATCGTTCATTGTTACTCGAGTCAGCACTTCGGTGTGTTAGCGCTTGCTGTAATAATGCTTTATTTTTGAATGATACTTGTAACTGCTTACATAAACTTTTCTGTTTTATCGTTATCATCTTCTAATCTTGGGCTCTACATCGACTTCTTTATGGAAGTGGCCGATTAAATCAATCTGAGCTATAAATGGAACTCTCACTTCATAATCAATAACAATTTTCGTCACATTAGTGGTATTTTTACCGCGGCTAATTTCAATATGTTCTTTTTTAACACTAGTGATATAGCCTGTATTAAATCGTCTCATCAATAAAAGGTTAGCTTGAGCTTTGGTCAGCTTGTTAGTGCTCATCTCTTCTTTCATACCATCCATAATACGGACAACACCAAAGTACTCTTGGTACATAGGTAATACACGAATTACTATTGTGGCGAAAAATGCAATTACACCTAATACAATCACCCAACTAATTAGAGTCATTCCCTGCTGTTTTTTCATGTCATACACCTCTAGTTAATGCTATTACCTAAACGAGTCCACACTATACCACCTGAATTCCAATCCCAGCTCATCCAAATAAAGAATGCTTTACCCACTAAATTTCCTTCTGGCACGGTTCCCCAAAAGCGACTATCGTTACTATTATCACGGTTGTCACCCATTACAAAGTATTCGCCCTCAGGTACAACCATTTCACCTTCAACCAAATGACGACTAGGATCAATCAATAATGAGTGCTCATGCTCTCCCAAAACTTCAGTACGGAGTTCATGCTTCACTGGGATAATACCTAACATATCATCTGTTTTTTGCTTTTCTCTTTGGTTTATTTTTACACCGTTAATATAGATTGTTTTGTTGAAATACCCGATTGTATCGCCCGGCAGACCAACAACTCGCTTGATATAATCAACAGATGGGTCCTTAGGGTAACGAAACACCACGACATCACCACGTTCTGGTTGGCCTGTTTCTAGAATTTTGCTATTGAGTACTGGTAAACGAACTCCGTAAGAGAATTTATTAACCAAAATAAAGTCACCAACATGTAGAGTGGGCAACATAGAGCCTGATGGAATTCTAAATGGTTCACCTATAAATGAACGAATAACGAGTACGGCAAGAATAATAGGAAAGAAAGATTTAGCATACTCAACAATTAAAGGATCTTTTACCCCATTACTATTGTTAGCCAAAAGTACGCCGTCTTCAGATACTTGCTTTGCCCTTTTAGCAGCAAAAAACAAGCTGTCAATTAGCCAAATGATGCCTGTGACGGCAACAAGAGCAACCATTATTGCTGGAAAACTCATTCTAAGATCCTTCTCTTATTTCTTCGATAGTTGTAGAACAGCTAAGAATGCTTCTTGTGGAACATCAACCTTACCAATTGATTTCATTCGTTTTTTACCTTTCTTTTGCTTATCTAATAACTTACGTTTCCGTGATACATCACCACCATAACATTTTGCAATTACATTCTTACGCATCGCTTTCACTGTTGAACGTGAGATAATATGCCCGCCAATAGCAGCTTGAATCGCAATATCAAACATTTGTCTTGGAATTAAGTCTTTCATTTTTTCAACTAGTTGGCGACCGCGACCAATACTTTGATCAGTATGAACAATCATAGACAATGCATCAACTCGCTCACCATTAATCAGAATATCTAATTTAACTAGTTTAGCCGGCTGGAAACGAGTGAAGTGATAATCTAATGAAGCATAACCACGGCTCACGGACTTCACTCTGTCAAAGAAATCGATGACAACTTCATTCATTGGTAGCTCATAACTAACAGCTACTTGCTTACCCATATATTGTATTGATTTCTGAACACCGCGCTTTTCAACACACAATGTAATCACCGCACCTAAATGCTCTTGCGGAACTAAAATATCAGCAATAACAATAGGTTCACGAATTTCTTCTATCGTACCAATATCAGGTAACAACGAAGGGTTTTCGATCTTGAGTACTTCACCTTTACGCGTTAATACTTCAAATACAACTGTAGGAGCTGTTGTGATTAAATCTAAATCATATTCACGTTCAAGGCGCTCTTGAATGATTTCCATATGGAGTAAACCAAGGAAGCCACATCGAAAGCCAAAGCCTAATGCTTGAGAGCTTTCAGGCTCGAAAAATAATGAAGCATCATTCAATCGTAATTTAGCCAAGGCTTCACGAAACGTTTCAAAATCATCCGAACTCACAGGAAATATACCTGCATACACTTGAGGCGTGACTGATTTAAAACCAGGGAGAGCTTCTGCAGCACCTCTGTGAACATGCGTTAAGGTGTCGCCAACTGGTGCACCATCAATATCTTTAACCCCAGAGATGATATAGCCCACTTCACCACAAAAGAGTTCTGCATGTTCTGTTCTTTTCGGAGTAAATACGCCGACTTGTTCTACTTGATACTCTTGGCCCGTTGACATAACTTTGATTTTATCGCGCTTTTTAATGCTACCTTGCTTAATACGAACCAAAGATATAACACCGACATAACTATCAAACCATGAGTCAATAATCAGTGCTTTCAGCTCTCCATCAGGATCGCCAGTTGGAGCAGGTACTCGTTCAACTAAGTTTTCCAATAAATCTTCAATACCCAGCCCAGTTTTAGCACTACAGCGCACCGCATCAACTGCATCAACGCCAATAATATCTTCAATTTCTTGTGATACTTGCTCAGGTTCAGCTGAAGGAAGATCAATTTTATTAAGTACGGGTAATACTTCTAAACCTAAATCAATGGCCGTATAACAGTTAGCAACACTTTGAGCCTCAACACCTTGCGCAGCATCAACAACTAAAAGCGCTCCCTCACAGGCAGCTAAAGAACGGGATACTTCATAGGAGAAATCTACATGTCCAGGTGTGTCGATGAAATTCAGATGATAAGTTTCACCATTACGTGCTTTGTAGTCTAACGACACAGACTGGGCCTTAATCGTTATGCCACGTTCTTTTTCAATATCCATTGAATCAAGAACTTGAGCTGACATTTCACGATCAGTTAAACCACCACAAACTTGGATAAAGCGATCAGCAATAGTCGACTTACCGTGATCAATATGAGCAATAATTGAGAAGTTACGGATATGATCCATAAAAATTAGATAACCTTAAAAATTAGCAATAAAAAAATCGGTCGAGACATTACTGTAGTTCGACCGATTTATATAAATATAACTGCTAGATTTTACGGCAAAATCGTCTGGCTGTCGTGTCTAGTATAAAATTACTAAGCGAATGCTTATTTTTCATCACCACTAATACGTAATGCTAAAAATGTTGCGCCACTACCTCGCTGCACTAATAAAGGGATAGCCTTATTCTTAGCTAAGCTTTTAGCAAGATCTAAAAATTGTTTCGCATCAGTTAACTTTTTATTATTGAGGCTTATCAAAACATCACCAGGTCTTACCCCTGCTAGTGCTGCGGGACCTTGCTCAACGTTAACAACAAAAACACCGCCCTGCTCGATAGCTAATTCCTCTCGCTGCTCATTATTCAAGTCAGCAACTTCAATAGCCAATCGCTCATCAACTAAGCGGCTTGTTTTAGTCTCTAATTGTGCAAGCTGTTCACTTTCAGGTAATTCTTCAACTGTTGTTTGAATAGTAATTTCTTTATTATCCCGCATCACAACAACTGGAACTGATTTACCGATCTTTGTACGACCGACAATCGGTGGTAATTCAGATGAGGTATTCACTTTTTTACCATTGAATTTGAGGATCACATCACCTGCTTCAAAGCCGGCTTTTGATGCAGGACTATCAGAGACAACTTTTGAGATTAATGCACCATGCGGCTTTTTCAATCCAAATGACTCAGCTAATTCACGAGTCACATCTTGAATCACCACTCCTAACCAACCTCTGCTAACATAGCCTTGTGATTTAATCTGGCTAACGACATTCATGACTACATCCATTGGAATTGCAAAAGACACCCCCATGAAACCGCCTGTACGGCTATATATTTGAGAATTAATCCCAATCACTTCACCATCCAAATTGAATAACGGGCCACCAGAATTACCAGGATTTATGGCAACATCTGTTTGAATAAATGGCACATAACTATCACTCGGTAAACTTCTCCCTATCGCACTAACAATACCTGCAGTTGCAGAATGATCAAAGCCAAATGGTGAACCAATAGCTAATACCCATTCACCCACTTTAAGATTAGTGGAATCGCCTAACTTGACAGCTTTAAGCCCAGTTGCTTCTACTTTAAGTAATGCAACATCACTGCGCTCATCACTGCCTAAGACTTTTGCTTCAAGCTCATTGCGGTCATTAAAACGGACAATGATTTCATCTGCATCTTTAATGACATGATGATTAGTTAGAATATAACCATCAGATGACAATACAAAGCCCGAACCTAAAGAATGAGCCTCATAAGGTTGAGGACGTTGACCAGGCTGATTGAAAAAGTGTTTAAATAATTCATCAAATGGCGTGCCTTCAGGCATTTGCAAACCTTGCGGTAACTGAGTCCGTTTGCCTTTAGCTTTTGTTGTTGTACTGATATTAACTACTGCAGGGCCGTTATCAGCAACTAATTCAGTGAACTCAGGTAAAGAACGTGCCTGCACACTAAAACTAAGAAATAGGTAAATAAAAACGGCTATAAAGCTCGTCAAAACATTGCTCTTTTTCATCATTTTATTCCTCTACAATTTTTGCTTTAAATCCATCGGTGTTATGGCTTAAACGTATTTTCACCAATAAGAAACCGATAAATAGACCACTCAGGCCTGCAAAAATTTCCACAAGATCATTAAAATTTAAAAAATTAGCGATACCAGCAAAAATAAACATCAATGTAAGTGGCAATATGTACATCACAAATGCACCTTGCAATAAAGCTTGCTCAGGAATGGCTAACTGGACCTGCTCACCGACTGTAACGTCATGAGTTTTATTAACGGATATACGAGTAAATTTCTTACCTACATGCTTCGCTAATAAGCCTGTGCCACAGCCTTGCTTTAACTGGCAACCACTACAGGTTGACTGTCGCTCTGCCTCTAGCCAAACAGTCGAATCATCACAGCTTACAACCTTGGCGGATTGTTCGATCATTGGTTTTCACCATCAATATACTGAATCGATGTTGCCACTTTTTCTACTGTCATAGCAGGCACTTCGCCAACAATAGTCACAAAGTGATTATTTATAATCGTACCGAAAGCGTTTACAATGCCTTTAAAAGAGCGACCATGTAAATGGCCATGTTGAGCTCGTATTTTCTCAAAAAACACTGAAATAGAGCTTAAGCCATCGCTATAGACACGCTGCTCTACAGGTGCACCATTCATCGCTTTAAAACGACTTTTTTGAGTCACTAACTCAAAACCTTCAGGTAGCCAAACTAACTTCCATGGTGATGTTTTCTGCCCCATTGCTATAGTATGACGCCGCTCCATTTGTTCTTTCCGATTCCAAGTCATTTCATTACCCTGAATTTCAGCTTCGAGTAATTGTTTAGGTATATCAATATTCATCTCTACAGATGAAAAAGCAAACGTTTCTAAGGCATCTCCAACTTCGTTAATTAAAGTGGCTTGTAATAATAATTGACTATCTTTATCAACCTTCAAGATATAGCCATAACGATAATTATCAATTGGTTGCAAAACTAATTCGTGCGTATGATGGTTTGCTACTCGCTCTTCCAGCCCTTCGCTCATGTGATAATAGTCGGATGCGGCATGTAATCGTCGCAATAAATCAGTGGGAAAACCGCGACCTAATGGTCTATGATTTTCTTGTACGGGTTTACCTTCCGGGTAAACACAAGTAACCATATCGTTGGTACGAATCACTTCGCGTGTCACACCATTCAATGAAATTAAACGTTCAATTTCTACTTGCCGATCAGCATAATGAATAATACGTATCGATTGAACTTTATTACCAGCTTGAAAAGAAAATATCCCGTCATAATTAAGCTGTTTGGCTACAAGACCTAGAGTCTCAAGTGTTTTATCTACATCATTTTCAGCATGAGCAGTTACATTTACTAATAAGCTACAAGCCAGTATCGTTTGCCAAACAAACTTCATTGCTTATTGCCCCTCGTCATAGGATACAACTCGTGCATATGAAAATACGCCTGATGCGCCAGTGTATTCGTTATGATCAACCAAATAGGTATCTAAGCGATGCTCAACATCTTGTTCGCTCACAGTCCAACGCTTACTATTTTGAGCCGTAATAATAGGTGCAGCCGTTGTTTCCACTGCAGCCACTTGCGTCGTTATCGGTATCAATTGATTTTCAGGCTTATTCATTACACCGACAACAGCGAGCGCTCCTATTGATGCTGCGACAGCTAGACTTGCCGCTTGTTTCCATATGGGCTTCGTGAAAGTAAATATTTTTGCAGTTTTATCATCTGATGCCGATGAATAAATAGGTTCTTGACTAAGTCGTTGTGATAGAAGCGTTGTTAAGTCAATATTATCAAGACTTAAACTATGCCCGTGCATTATGTCGCTGGTTCGTTGAAAACGTTGCCATTGACTACGTGCATCATCATTTGTGTGAATTAAATTTAAAGCTAGCTCTAACTCTTTGCCCTGTAACTCGCCATCAACTAACGCAGACAATAGTTCATTATGATTGGCTGTCATTGTTGTTCCCCTTCATTCATTGTTTCTTGTATTTGTTGCTCGATTGACTCACGTGCACGGAAAATTCGTGAACGTACCGTACCAATTGGACAATCCATAACCTGTGCTATTTCTTCGTAACTCATACCATCCAATTCACGTAACTTAATTGCTGTAGCTGTATCTTCAGGTAAGCTTTCAATCGCCTGATGAATCACCATTTGAAGCTCATCAGTCGCAAGACTACTTTCTGGAGTCTCAAATTCTTTTAATTCTGCTGCATCGTAATAATTCGTCGCGTCCATTGCATCAACGTCTACTGCAGGAGGTCTCCGAGACCTTGCTGTTAAATGATTTTTAGCTGTATTAATGGCAATTCGATATAACCATGTATAAAAGGCACTATCACCCCGAAAATTCGGAATTGCTCGGTATGCTTTTATAAATGCTTCTTGCGCCACGTCTAATGCCTCAACCGGATCATGCACAAAGCCAGTAATAACGTGCACGATGCGTTGCTGATATTTCATTATCAATACATCAAATGCTTTTTTATCACCAGCTTGTACACGTTGTACTAGCTCTAAATCCACACTCATCCTTTCACCCAGCTCGTTCCATTCTGCTGGAGATTATGTTTTATTGTTATCTGATTGACCATAATGAGTTAACTTTGTTCCTTAAACAGTGCAAAATAACGACTACTTTGTTAATTATATAGATTAATGACTACTAAATATCACTTTGACGTTCTTATTATTGGCAGCGGTGCTGCTGGTTTAACCCATGCACTTCACTTAGCTGATCACGCACAAGTTGCAATTTTATCAAAAGGTCAACTTGAAGAAGGCGCATCACTGTATGCTCAAGGCGGTATTTCAGTCGTATTAGATCAAGCCGACTCTTTGCAGTCTCACATCGATGATACATTACTCGCAGGTGCAGGGTTATGTGATCAAGAAGCTGTCAGCTATACCGTAAAACATGCCCGTGAAAGTATTGAATGGTTAATAGAACAAGGTGTATCTTTTACCAAAGATGGCATCACCTCAGAAACTTACCACCTAACTCAAGAAGGTGGCCACAGTCATCGCCGCATTATTCATTCTGCTGATGCAACTGGTCGCGAAGTAGAAACGACACTCTTAGCGAAAGTGAAAGCGCATCCAAATATTCACTTATTTCCTCATCATATTGGCATCGATCTTATTACTAGTCGTAAACAATTGGGACAAGAAGAAAATACTTGTCTGGGTTGTTATGTATTAGATATAAAAAACGATACGCCACGTACATTCACTGCACCAATAACGGTGCTGGCTACAGGTGGAGCTGGAAAAGTATATCTATATACAAGTAATCCAGATGTTTCGACGGGTGATGGCATTGCTATGGGCTGGCGTGCAGGTTGCCGTGTTGCCAATATGGAGTTTATTCAATTCCATCCAACATGTTTATTTCATCCAAAAGCAAAATCTTTCCTAATCAGTGAAGCTTTACGAGGTGAAGGTGCAAAACTAATTTTAGCCAATGGCGCTCCATTTATGGATCAATATCACCCTCAAGCCGAATTAGCACCTCGAGATATCGTCGCACGAGCAATTGATCATGAAATGAAACGCTTAGGTGATGACTGTGTTTACCTGGATATTAGCCATCAACCAAAAGACTTTATTACAGAACATTTTCCAACTATCTATCAACGTTGTCTCACTTTTGGGATAGATATAACTAAAGAACCCATTCCTGTTGTACCCGCAGCGCATTATACCTGTGGTGGCTTAATGACCAATTTAGATGGTCAAACTGATATTTCAGGGCTGTATGCAATTGGTGAAACAGCCCATACAGGACTGCATGGTGCCAACCGCATGGCTAGTAATTCCTTATTAGAGTGCCTGGTATTTGCTCGCAGTGCAGCACAAAAAATCACACAATTACTTCCTCAACTCAATACAGAGTTACCAATGATCTCGCCATGGGATGCGAGTCGAGTTAAACCTGCGAAAGAAGCCATTTCTATCAGTCATAACTGGGATGAACTGCGTCGATTTATGTGGGACTATGTTGGCATTGTAAGATCTAATGAGCGACTACATAAAGCACGTCAACGATTAACTTTACTGCAACAGGAAATAGATGACTATTATAGTCAGCACCGTATTAGCAGTGATTTACTGGAGCTACGCAACCTTGCTGATGTAGCCGAACTCATTATCACATCGGCATTAGAACGAAAGGAAAGTCGAGGTCTACACTATATTCTCGACTACCCGGAACTGAGTAAAATGCAAGCCAAAGACACTATTCTCGAGAAAAAGTACTAGGTCGTCGACAATAAACTCGTAATTGTCTTAGGAGATCAGGTTCAACAGCATCTGCAAATATCGTCACTGACTGATGCCCCTCGAAATGCAATATCACTAAAGAAGATATAACAAAACTCGACGTTAAAAGGTAGGCAGAGCTTTTTAGTTCATTTTTTTGAATAAGATACCACTGCTGATTTGCATCTCGTTCTATCCGAATGATTGACTTGTCTGACTGTAGCCATTGATATTTACGGCAGTAATAAATAAAACTGACGAGTAGTAAACACAGTACTATTAGCAGCTGATAACAAATACCGAGCAGACTCATTAAAGTCACCATCATCAAACAATGGATAGCTATAAAATAAGTTAACATCCAGTTTGAGCGTCCAATCGGTAAACTAAAAACAATCCGTGTCAATTCTAAACTTCCCTATTTCAGTTACAATACAATAACTCAACTTCTCTTTAGATAAACAATAGATACTATGACTAACTCTTGGCAAACAACTATTCAACAGCAACATACACTATCCAACGCACAAACAATAAATACTGAAAGTACTTTTACACCGCTGCCTCAGTTGGGCTTATTGAAAGTCACTGGTGATGATTCTCAAAGCTTCCTGCAAAGCCTTCTGACTAATGATGTCGCAGAACTTGCAGTCAACCAAAGTCAATTAACAGGTTTTTGTAACGCTAAAGGCCGTTTATTTGCATTATTTCTACTTATTCGCCGCCAAGATGCTTATCAATTGGTATTGCCGTCAAGTATGTGTCAGCTACTACTACAGCGTCTGAGCATGTATGTCTTACGTGCTAAAGTCACAATAACAAATGAAACTAACAATGTCGCATTATTGAGTATTAATAATAATGATATCTCTCATGCTTCCACTCTAGGGTTGAATGAAGATTGTTACCAATCACTCGCTCATAATCAATGTTTATGCATTATTCCAAAAGATAAAATCGAAGCCGTACTAAGCCAATTTAAAGAGCTAAACTGGTCACTGAATTCAGAAAAAACTTGGAATATCGGCACAATAGATACTGGCCTGCCTATGATTTTTCCAGAGACAAAAGAGAAGTTCACGCCTCAACAAGTGAACTTAGACTTAGTTAACGGTGTGAGTTTTAAAAAAGGTTGCTACCCAGGTCAAGAAGTGGTGGCCCGGTTACACTACCTTGGCTCGCCTAGCAGACGTATGTTTAAAGCTGAAATCGCCAGTACTCAATGTCCGACTGTAGGTGATGAAATAGTCAATGAAGCAGGTAATACAGCAGGACATATAGTTTGCTCAGAAATGGCATCAGATAGTCTAGTAAAAGTATTAGTTAGCTTAAAATTATCAGAGCGAGATGCTGTATTAAGTACCACGGATGCGATTGCAGTGAGACTAACAGACACTAATACTCCGCAGGAATAATCAGTAATAAGGCACTTTACTCAAAACAATAAAGTGCCTTATTACTATTAGGTCAAGAATTGAAGGTTAACGACAAACTTTAAAATAACTCCACATCCTCACCTTTATTATCGTTCTGCTCTCGTAGCGCCTCCTTCACCGACATGCCCTGCATAACCATGTCAAACATATCATGCTCTGCTGACGTGCTATATTTCGATTTTATTTTTTCTTGTAATATCAACCATTCAGCCGGGCTATATAAACGAGAACTATCCCCTACTAAATCAGTTAGTGATTCGAGCGAATGTGATACGTGGCTTAAACGCTGAGTCAAAATATCATAGAACTGAAATGCCATTATTGTATGTTTCATTTCAGCAGATACAGCTTCACACTGTTGCAAAATTTTCTTAGGTTCAATACTTTCTTCTTGCGCAAATGACTCGATGACTTGTATTCGCGCAGCCATTGTCGTAAAAGCCTTCGCTAATGTATCAACGGACTCTTCACCTTGTTTCATAGACATTTCGATCTGAGCTACAGCTAGCGTCATCATTCGAACTGTTTCTCGTACTTGGCTCCAACCTAAATCAGATTTTTGTGCGCTTGATGCCGTCATCGCTTCTCCGTTCTGCTTATTCTAGGTTTAGTTTCTTCAATTTATAACGTAATGCTCTGAAGGTAATGCCCAACTTTTTCGCTGCAGCTGTTTTATTCCACCGAGTAGATTCGAGAGCATTTTTAATTAGCTCTCGTTCTTGTTGCTCTAATTGACTACCCAAGTCATTCTCTGGATTGATTAAGTCTTGCGAACTACTAGATGGGATCCCCCCCATACTTTCACGCGGCTCTGCTACTCTTGGTAAGTCTGTACTCGGAAGCATCAGATCATCGACATCAATCATGTCACCTTCAGACCAAGTGAGTGCGCGTTCTAAAATATTTTCTAATTCACGAACATTACCAGGAAAAGAATAATGATTAAGTGCATCCAGTGCGGCCAATGTGAAACTAGGTATAGACATCCCATTTTTTAGAGCTGTAATTTTTAAAATATGTTCAGCCAGCAGTTGAATATCATTTTGTCGTTGTCGAAGTGGTGGCACACTAAGTTCAATTACATTTAACCTATAGTAAAGATCTTCCCGAAAATCACCATTTCGTACACGCTCAGAAAGATCTTTATGTGTGGCAGAAAGTACTCGCACATCAACACTTATCTCTTCATGACCACCTACAGGACGAATCATTTTTTCTTGGATGGCCCTTAATAGCTTTACTTGCATCATAAGTGGTAAATCAGCCACTTCATCCAAAAACAAAGTACCACCGCTTGCCGCTTGAAAGAGTCCTTCTTTATCTGAAATGGCTCCGGTAAAAGCACCTTTTTTATGTCCAAACAGTTCACTTTCAACTAAATCAGCTGGTATTGCTCCACAGTTAATCGGTACAAAAGCCTGCTCAGAACGTGAACCCAATTCATGAATCAACCTAGCAACTAGCTCCTTACCTGTACCCGACTCACCACTGATATAAACCGGAGCTTGGCTACGAGCAAGCTTAGTAATCTTTCCTCGTAATGCTTTTATTACATCGGTATCACCAAGAAGTTGATTACGAGATCGACGTTCTTTCTTTTGTACTTTTCGGGGGGATAATTTAAGTGCTGATGTTACCAGCTCTCTTAACACTCTCAGTTTTAGCGGTTTTGAAACAAAGTCAAAGGCGCCTAGCTTTAATGCTTGAACCGCTAAGCTCATATTTCCATGTGCAGAAATAACCGCAACAGGTAACTCTGGAAACTTCTGTTGTAGCATCGCAACGAAATCAAGGCCATTGCCATCAGGCAAACGCATATCCGTCAGGCATAAATCGAAATGTTGTTGTTTCAACGCTTGCTCTGCTTGAGCAATATTTTCAGCCGTAACACAGTCCACTGACATCGCAGATAACGTCATCGTCAATAATTCAAGGATATCTGGCTCATCATCAATGATTAAAGCTTGTGGATTCAATGTAACGCCTCTTGTTTTTCAATTGGAAAAGTCACTCGAAAGCGTGCTCCTTCTGGCTCAGAAATATAGTTAAGCTGGCCACCATTTGCTTGGCATAATTCTCGTGCTAAATACAAGCCAAGCCCCGTACCACCTTGACGCTCAGAATGAAATGGTTCAAATAAATATTCCTGTACCTCTTCAGCAATACCTTTGCCATTATCCTTTACATCAATAATGACATCGTGATTTTGTACAAACAAAGACAAACTTACTCTTACCGACTCATCTAATTCCTCAGAATAATGCCATGCATTATTGACCAAATTGGTCATTACCTGATGAAATTGTTCTTCATCAATATTCACTCGAGCGAGTGATGACGACACTTTAAGCTCTATTTCACCCGCTTCAACTCTATTCATCTCACAAAACTCAGTAATAAAACTTTCCAACCACAAAGCAAGAATGATGACTTTAGGTTCAACTTTTTTACGACGACTCATTGATAGAATTGTTTCAATAATACCATTCATTCTCGCGCTATGACGTTGAATAATATTAGTTAATTTTGTAGTTACAGGATCATTTTCATGTGACTCGGCTAATAACTCTCCTGCATGACTAATTGCCCCTAATGGATTACGAATTTCATGTGCAATACTGGCTGTTAATCGCCCAAGAGAAGCTAGTTTCATCTGTTGTGCTTGCTGAGATAATGCTGAAGCACTATCAACATAAATTAAGGTTTCACCGCTTTCAAGAGCAGTAAAACGAGCCAGTACACCAGCTGCATCATCGGTGTTAACTTGAATGGGGTCAAAGCTACTACGATGACTGCTTTTCCATAAAGATAATCGTTCAGCTAATACGGGGCAAAGATAACGCAATGATAAATCGCTATATTCCCCTTTTATACCGAGAAGCTCGCGTGCAGAATGATTGCTAAGAGAAACTCTACCATTACTATCAACGACCACAATACCCGTTTGCATACTGCTGATGATATGTTGATTCAGCATTGCCAGTTTATTTACATCATGCCCTCTTTGATCAGCTAATTGACTCACTTTTTTCATTTTTTGAGACAATGTCTGAGCAAAAATTGCCGTTGCAAAGAATGTTGCTCCCAACATACCGGCATGACTGTACTTAGTAACATCATCACCTGCAATCTGAGAATAACTAACTTCTAATAAGACCGCTAAGGTTGCAAGGGCGGCAATAAAAGCAGATTGGCGACCAGGAATAAGAGTACCACCAGCAACGACAACTACAACGAGTAATAATCCCATTCCATTAGACAATCCACCACTGGTATCAATAATCGAGATAAGAAAGACAATATCTAAAATCAGTTGAAACCGTGTATTCGTATGAAATCGCCCGAACTCTTTAAACGACAAAAATGCAAGGACACAAGCAAGTAGTAGATAAAGTAATGTAACTTGAGTGTATAACGATGGATTTTTCGAACCTAAAAATTCAGGCGGTAATTTTAACCAAAAAACAGAAAATAATACTGCTGCCAGAAATAATCGGTAAGCAGAAAAAACCGTTAACTCTCGCCATGCTGCTACGGTTTCAGTCTCTCCATGACCAAAATTGAATGAAGCCATAATGAGCGCTTATTTTTCAGACTCTAAATGCTCTTTGGAGCAAAAAAAGTCATCGCCAGAACGTAATGCTTCATCCTCTAGGATATGTAGTTTGCAATGCTTACATTGCACCATTTTTTCTGCAGAAATAGTTGTAGAAGAAGTTCTGTTGCGTCGCAATAGGTTCCCTATAATCACGTAAAGTAATAAACCAATTGCAATTAAAACAAGAATTCGCATTATCTAACCTCAATAAATAAACAGGGATAGTAATAGAATACCCTTTTATCTATGTTTAGTCCTACCTTTAAGGACAAGCCATTCTGTCACCGTCACACATGTAGCCACCGAAGTTATTGTCGTCATCCGTTTCAAATGCTGGCGATTGCATACGTACAATTGCATTTGCTGAAATAATGAATCCTTCATTTCCCGCCCCACGCTCACCACAAAGTTGGTCGTAGCTTGCAAGTGCTGTTTGTGCCGCCGCAGTTTGATTAATGTAATAACGGTTTGCATCAGCAAATTTAGGATCATTTACTGTTTCATAAACAGCTTGATTGGTTCGTTTATTTCTCAGCTCACTGAGACTACCAATGACTCGGTTAACCAACGGCACCATTAATTTATAACAATACTGTACTTCAATTTTTAATAGGTTCGCGTCTTGAATTGAAACACCATCTTGTTGAGTTTCAGGTCGGTACATTAAATTATCATTCGGAATTTCATAGATTCCATTGCTATTTGCAACCCCAAATGCTGCTGTTTTAAAGTGATTGCTAGTTGGACTGATTCTAATAATTCGAGTGAAAGAATCAACTTCTGACTGAGCATCTCGTTGACCACTGCTGCTAGAGATACCTTCGTCAATATCAGTTCGAATAGTGGTGAGTGTTGATGAGCTCGTATATAACGGTGCCAAGCCTCTTATTAAACCTCGTCTCATTGAACTATAACTGGCATTATTCACCGCAGCTAATCTGGCCGCTTGAAAGGTCGCATAGTTAAGTGTTGTCTTAGCCGAATAAATCAAACCAATCTGAATCGCACCAAAAATTAATAGAATCAGTACAGGAATAACGACCAAAAATTCGATCATTGCTTGCCCTTGTTTATTCCTATGAACTACACAGGCAGCGATAAATTTTTTTGATTTATTATTCCCCATGTTCAGGTGTATCGAGTTCAATTTTAAATGGAGCAAGCACTTCCAGCGTCAAATCACGTATTTGCTGAGATTCTATCGATGTTGGCCCCACGTTCTTATACATATCAGATACTGTGTTCGCTAAAATCTGTGCGCGTACATAAGCAAGGTTATACCATGCTTTCACAAATTGGTTATCTCTCAGCAAAGCTTGCTGATAAGCTTGCTCAGCCCGAGAAAAATCATTCACCTTCGCATAACAATTACCAATTCTTAGGAGACTTTGTGTATCCGATGACATTGCTTCAGATAAAGTATGATAGAGCGGTAAGGCATTCTCACAATCACCTTGTGCATAAAAGTTATCAGCCTCAACTTGCGTATTTAATGTCGTTTGAATTTTTTTAACTGAATTTTGCGTACATGCAACTAAATTTAGTATCAAAAATAACATTAACGTTAGTCTTGCCATTCGCACCGATCCCCATATTGAACTCTAAATTGCTTAATGCTGCCAGCTGGCAGCTCAATAGTCACTTTCGCTTTTAAACAACCACTGACTCGCCATGGTTTCACATTTTCAACCAATTTACATATGGTGTTGTGCCTATCCAAATAAATCAAATCAAGATCATACTTCATTGCCACAGTATGGATAGAGTTACACGGTGTGAGCCATAATGCTTGTTGAGGTTTAAGAGGCTCTAATACTAATAATCCACACAAACGTTCTTTTAACGATTGTGTTTGCATACCTGAAAGTATGTTTACTTTATTACCACTGTGCCAAACACTAATCTTTCCATGCCTCACAAACTACCCTGCTCAATAAACTTCACAACAATCGGGAATAATAAGATCATAAACGTGAGTGGGAAAATAAAAATAACTAAGGGAATAACCAGTTTTACAGGTGCTTCCATCGCCATTTTTTCTGCCCGTTGAAATCGCTCATCAAGTCGCTGTTCAGCCTGTATAAGTAAGGTATCACGCATACTTGTACCCATTTTCTCAGCCTGAATAACCGCGCTTACAAACACGCTTACATCTTTCAAATCGACCCTGTCCGCTAAACGTCTCAAGGCATCGGCACGAGTTTGTCCAGAGTTCACATCCCTAAGTACAATACGGAATTCATTTTTCATCGCCCCTTTAGGACCTTTTTCCACCGCTTGCTTAAGTGCGCCAGCAAAGTTCAAACCGGCATCCACACACATACTCAAATAATCCAAATAGATAGGTAGTGACTGAATTACCTCTTTATCTCTTTTTCTACGAGAATCTCTCACCCATGCCTCAGGCAATATAAAACCAATTAGAGCAAGTAATAGTAACAAACTCATATTAGCATCGCCTGAAGTGGCTAATGGGAAAAAAGCTAAGCCTGGTAAAAGCAAGGCAAACACAAAGCAGGCAGAAAAATATTCTTCACTTGATAATACAAAGGTCAAGCCATTCTTCTGTAACTTCATATCAATCTTATTTAAATACGATGACGGTAAATTATTGCCAATAAAAAACACCACAATTCGTACTAAAGGCCAAACAGCCATCATGAATACCGGCGGTGGATCCATATATTTTCTACTTTCACCTGCGGTCATACTTACTAACAGCATCACAATAAGAATAATAGCTGTCGTGCTACCTCCTACACTGAGACCAGCTAATAGAGCGATCAAATCATCAAACATAAGTGCAATTCATCTCCTGTTAAGTATCTATCGATGTGACTTTTCTAATAAACACATAACCTAAAATTTGCATAGAGACCATAATAAACAACACCACTAAACCTTCTTTAGTTGTATATAACTTCCTCATTGCTTCTGGCTCAAGAAAACTCAATAACACAGCTAAAATAACCGGTAACATCGCCATGAAAACTCCTTGAGCTCGACCTTGTGCAGTCAAACTGTCAATTTTTCCTTCCATCGTTTTTTTACGTCTTAATGTTTTGGCCATGCTATTGATAGTTTCAACCAAGTTACCACCGACCTCTCGACTAATACGGATCGCTGAACTTGCCATAATGAAACTCTGTAATGGCAAACGCTGTTCAAGTTCAACTAAAGCGTCTTCTAAGGTCACGCCCAAACGCATACGTTTCACTAGCAATCCAAACTCTTGACTCAGCGGTACCGGGGATTGAGCTGTAACCGTTTCTAAAGCCATATTTAAACTTGCACCCGACTGCAGACTGCTCGACAGCATCACAAAGGCATCTGGTAGTTGCTCTTCAAATTTCGCCAATCGTTTTTTACGCAATATTGCCCACACAACACCAGGGATCAGTAATACCACACCTAATACGCTCCACGTAATCACCCATAATTGGAACAAGTAATGTACAAATGCTGGTATCAAAATGATCGCAAGGACATTAATTAAAAATAAGCTACTCGCATCAGCAAAGACAAACATATCTGCTAATTGATTATTCGCTGTTTTGGTAAATTTCTGTTTGTAAAATGCCCCCGCACTTTGCATCCATCCACCTGATGTAGAAATAAGCCCCATCACGCAAATAAAGGTTAGTAAAACAATCAATGCCAACAATACAACACTAATCAAATCTTGTGTGAACAGTGAGATCGCATCCATCATGATTGAAAAATGCTCATATCTACAGCAATGCCCCGCGCCTGCAATTCTTCATAGAATTTTGGCACCATGCCCGTTGCAACAAAGTTACCTTTTATGCGGCCATTCTCATCAAAACCATCTTGTTGAAAACGAAAAATTTCATTCAATTGGATCGTGCCGCTTTCAAGACCCGTTATTTCACTGATATTAGTAATTTTACGTGAGCCATCACCAAACCGGGATTGCTGAATCACAATATGTACTGCCGATGCTATTTGCTCTCGAATCGCTGATACAGGTAAATCCATACCCGCCATTAACACCATAACTTCCATCCGGCGTAACATATCTCTCGGTGTATTAGCATGCGCAGTGGTCAGAGAACCATCATGCCCCGTATTCATTGCTTGGAGCATATCTAAGGCCTCACCACCACGACACTCACCCACTACGATACGATCTGGTCGCATCCTCAAACAGTTTTTTACGAGGTCACGAATGGTCACCTGTCCTCGCCCCTCCATATTGGCGGGCCTTGCTTCTAGTGAAACTACATGCGGTTGTACTAATTTCAACTCGGCAGCATCTTCCACTGTGATAACACGTTCAGCTGCTGGAATATAGTTCGATAAAATATTAAGTAAGGTTGTTTTACCTGAACCAGTACCACCCGACACAATAATATTTTTCTTTTGCTCTACACACATTCGCACAAAGCTCACCATTGATTCATTTATAGTCGCATAAGCTATTAAATCTCTATCCGTTAACTTCTTATCTGAGAATTTTCGAATCGTAATACATGGCCCTTTCAAAGCCAAAGGTGGAATAATTGCGTTAACACGAGAACCATCAGCTAAACGCGCATCGACCATGGGTGAGCTTTCATCAATACGTCGCCCGAGTGGCGATATAATCCGTTCAATCGTCGACATAACTGCAGCATCACTAGTAAATGTCACTTCACTTTTAGTCAGTTGCCCCGCTTTTTCAATATAAATATCATTGTAAGCATTTACCATCACCTCAGTGATATCTTGATTCGCTAACAACTCCTCCAAGGCTCCTAAGCCAATGGCTTCATCAAGTACAATTTTACTCAAATCAGCATGCTTAACTTGTTCGGGAAGTTGAGATGCAATTGAGGCTATAATTTCATCGACCAAACCTGATAGTTGCTCTCGCACCATAGCTGGGGTCAATTCATCGATATGCATTCGACGTAAATCCATCTGGCGTAATAACTCTTGATGAATATACTTTGCCCACTCCATATATTGGTCACGAAGATCTCGTTTTTCTTGAGATAGTTTCTGACTGACGGCTAGTTTGCCTTCTTCAGTCAACTCAACCGCGGGCGTACCAGCTAAGTCATTCGGATCAATCGCTGAAACTTGGGTATCCTCTATCAGCTTAACAATAACTTGATAACCACCAATCATGATCAGATCTTGTTCTGAAACAGGACCATGACGCTCAATGAGTGTGTCATTAACGGTAATACCATTACCATTACTCACATCTTCAATGAAAATACCTGCTAACTCTCGGGTAAATCGGGCGTGACGAGGTGAAACACGCCAGCCCCTAATTCGAATTATGCCATCACGTGAACTCCCTATCTCACATGCATCAGCACCACAGCGGACGGTCTCAACTTCACGGCCTTTTTTGTCTAATACTTTTAACTCAAACATAGCGATACTCTAGTCCAAAAGGCCATTTGTTTTTCTATTATCAAATGTATCAACTAATTCAGCAGCACGTCTGATTTCAGCCTGATTAATGCCTCCATCTAGGTTTGTCATTACTGTAGGAGTGATAAATATAACCATTTCAGTTTCACCAGAAGTGAAGTTATCTGATCTAAATAAACGGCCTAAAATTGGAATATCACCCAACCATTTTACTTTGCTGGTTGATTCTTGTTCTTCTCGGGTTAACAAGCCTGATAGGGCCAACGTCTCACCAGGTTTTAGTTTTACTTCATTACTGGTTGCTCGTTTCTTAAATGCTGGTTGTCCACCTACTGCGTTAGCCAAATCAAGCTGACTAATTGCAACACCAACATTGGCAGTAATATTGTTATAGGTATCTAATGTCGGCTCTAAGTTAAGAATAATTCCGTATTCTTTATATTCAACACTGCTACCATTTGATGAACTAGTAACAACAGGTACTTCTCCGCCCACAGTCAAATCAGCTTTACCGCCACTTCTTGCCGTCAAACGTGGGTTTGCTAATGTAATTGCTGCACCCGAGTCTTCCAGTAAATCAATAATTGAAGTCAGTTCTGTGGCAATACCAAAGTAAGCGCCACCAGAACGATCAGCTGTAGAGTAGGTATCAAACGCAGCCGTAGTAGAGTTAGCCTTCGGAGCGGGAAGCACTTGTCCACCGACAATCACGTTCCTAGCTAAACTCAACATAGGGCCACTAAAACTCTTCTGCCAATCAATACCCAGTTTTTCTGTTTGATCTTTTGAAAACTCAGTTACTCGCACATCAAAATGAATCATCTGCTGTTCAAATGGGGTAATTTCACGCGCTAAAACAAGAATATCAGGGTAGCGTTCTTGTAATAATTTGATCCGTTCTAAATCACGCGCTTCGATATTGCCATCGACTACTACTCGCTGATCAATCACTTTTACCTTGATACCTGGAATTCCTTGCAAGAATGTTTTAATTTCAAGCACTTCGCTATCAGTAGTAATCGTTCGAGCTAATATTAAAATATCGCTATAGCGTTCTTTTAATAGATTAACCCGTTCAAGATCCCGAGCTTGCAGCTCTCCATCAACAACAACGCGCCGACCTAATGTAGTCACTTTAATGCCGGGGACATCTTTTAATAGCTCTTTCACTTCATATGCTTCACGCCAACCATTAGTAGCCACAATCACTACAGGAAGGATTTCACGATGACCATCGGCAAACCAGACTTGCATATTGGTCTCACCTGCACCATCGGCACTTAAAACGACTTCACCGCTTTTTAATAAAGTAGTACTTAATAAGTCGACTTTACCCACAGACATTCGCTCGATATTAGGCGCATTCAATACTTTTGATTCACCTTCATACAAAGTAACTGTTTTCGGCAATACCCGTTTCTCCTTGGCATCCACCACCGAGGTCATCACTGCCATTAAGCATAAGACCAAAAATATGAATTGCATTTTAGAGATTGATAATTTATTCATCATTTCATTTTCACTAGTTTTAGTTATCATTAATGTCATCGTTATTACTACTCTTTACGTACTTTGGTCACAGGTACGATACCATCTGAACCGGTGCCGCCTAGAATGACATCAACAAACTCTATTTGATATTGTGTTGCCACGGTTTCAGTAGTTGTTACTACTGGGTTTTCAACTTTAATACTGACATTACTAGCGATAACGTTGCCATCAGCATCGACGACCTGACCATCTTTAACAGTGCCAATCACTTTGCCATTTGCATCAATCACTTTGCCATCGACAATTTTTCCAATCACATTGCCATCAGCATCTCGAACTAGTACATCTGCATTTGGAGATTCTGCCGTCACGGAAACACTATCAACAATCACATTGCCGTCAGCATCCACTACTTGGCCGTCTTTAACCATACCGATAACATTGCCATTTTCATCGATGACTTTGCCATCCACAATCTTACCAATGACGTTACCATCTGCATCACGCACCACCTCTTCTGTAGCTGCACTTTGCGCCGCTTGAGATGTTGATAAATCAACCTCATTACCATTGATATCCAGTGCTACGCCCTTCTCAATGGTACCTAGCACTTCACCCGAACTGCTAACCGCCACACCGTCTTTAACCTCACCGACTACATTGCCAAACTCATCAATAATTTTGCCATCAACGACTTTACCAATAATATTACCGTTCGCGTCACGAACCACATCTACTACTTCAGCAACATTGAGCAAAGGATCATCTTCACGAACATTTTCAACAATTTTCCCTAAGGATTTACCGTCTAATGAAACGGCTTTACCATTAACAATCTTACCGACGATATTACCGTTTTCATCAACAATATTATCGCCGACGATCTTGCCAATCGCTTTACCATCTTCACCGATAACTAAATCAATGGTTTCTGCTTCATCTTTTTCAAATAATAATTCAACACCTACATACTTAAAGTCAGCTTGACTAGTATCTTTAGGGTGCCTTAAGATCGGAAGAGCGGTTCAGCTTGACTAGTATCTTTAGGGTGCCTTA
>NODE-103-length-28749-cov-9.89217_pt1 | contig 28749 bp, 25 predicted proteins | sample MGYA00139097_ERZ477577 | MGnify/ENA metagenome assembly ERZ477577
GTGGTCCAGATGCGCATCTGGGTGCAAGAGGCGGCTACCGGAAACCTGGTCTGGACAAACAGAATTCGGGTTGCAGTATCTCCCGAATCGGTCTATGCGGACCAGCAATACGACGCACTCTTCAACAGCGCTATCGAAAAAGGCGTCAGCGAGTTGGTCGACAATTTTGTAACCTACGGACTGTAAGCTCCATACCTCCGTTACTGCCAAAAAAACAAGGCCGTTTATCTCCAGGGATAAACGGCCTTGTCTGTTTAATTTCCTTTTTTGATCAGCTCAATTCGATTCCTCTTTGTTCTTTTGAGCATTCTGGAATAATGCCATAAAGTTGACCGGCTCCATAAGAAACGGCATAAATCCGCCGTCTACTGAAATCTGACTGATGATCTGTCGGGTAAATGGAAACAGCAGAGTCGGGCATTCAACCCCGAGTACCATCGGCATATGCTCCTCGGGAATGTTTTTCAGGAAGAATACAGCAGCGTGTTCTATCTCCAGAATAAAGAGTACCCGCGATTCCTCTTCTTTGCTGACAACCTTGGCGTTGATCTCCAAAGCCACTTCCCAATGATCCTCTCCCACCTTCTTGTTGTTGAGCTGCAGATTGAGCTCCACTTTCGGTTCCGAATTCTGGTTTGCCCTGAATATTTCGGGGGAATTGGGATTTTCGAAAGAAAAATCCTTAATATACATTTTCTGCATCCGCAGAATAGGGGCTTCCTTTGATCCCTGTGCATCAGCAGCTGCTTGTTCTGCCATTTTCTCGCTCTCCTTGAAATTTGATGTTAGTTAAATCGACAATGGGCGGCATTAAACTGCATCGCAGAGTCTCACGCAAGGTTTTTAGCATTCACTGAATTTTCATCAAGTAGTTGTTTCAGGTAGATCCCGGTATAGGACTCTGTCACCTCGCCTATCTGCTCCGGAGTTCCGGCTGCTATCACTTCCCCACCCCCGTCGCCACCCTCGGGGCCAATGTCTATAATCCAGTCTGCCGTTTTTATCACATCAAGGTTGTGCTCGATCACCAGAACGGTATTCCCCTGATCCACTAACCTGTTGAGCACCTCGAGCAGATGCTTGATATCAGCTGGGTGTAGCCCCGTGGTTGGTTCGTCGAGGATATAGAGGGTCTTACCTATACTCCTGCCTGACAGCTCCCGAGCCAGTTTCACCCGTTGGGCCTCGCCTCCTGAAAGGGTAACGGAGGACTGACCTAGCTTTATGTAGGAAAGCCCAACATCATAAAGCGTCTGCAACCTGTTTTTAATAGCAGGAATATTTTCAAAAAAGCCCAACGCTTCAGCAACCGTCATTGAGAGGACATCGTGAATCGTCTTCCCCTTATATGAAATATCGAGGGTTTCCTGGTTGTATCTCTTGCCTTTGCAGGTCTCGCAAACCACATAGACATCTGGTAGAAAATGCATGGCGATCCGCAGCACCCCCTCTCCATCGCAGGCTTCACAGCGTCCACCCTTGAGGTTGAAACTGAATCGTCCGGGCTTGTAACCGCGGGCTCTCGATTCCAGCAGCCTGGCGAACAATTCACGAATCGGGGTAAAAACCCCTGTATAAGTCGCCGGGTTGGATCGTGGTGTTCTGCCGATGGGACTCTGATCAATATCAATGATCTTATCGATGTAGCCGAGCCCTGCCAGGCTGGTACCTTTTCTTTTTACTTTTTCACTTTTGATCGATTTTCCATACTTGGCCAGCTTGAAGAGCGATTCCATGACAAGGCTACTCTTTCCTGATCCAGAAACTCCTGTAACGGCTGTCATTACACCAAGAGGAAAATTAACACCGATATTCTTTAAATTGTTTACCACCGCTCCTGTGATCTTCAGTGATTTATGCCCCCTCTTCCTGACCTTTCTCCTGCTTCCGGGGACAGCGATGCTCTTCCTGCCCGAGAGGTAGGCACCGGTTTCAGACTGTTTCTGATCCAGCAGGCCTGGAATGGAACCACTAAAGACAACATCACCACCGTGCACGCCGGCACCGATCCCCATATCCAGGACATGATCTGCAGCCAGGATTGTATCAGTATCATGCTCCACGACAATGACCGTATTGCCGAGATCCCTGAGTTCCATCAGAGTATTGATCAACTTTTGATTGTCCCGCTGGTGCAGGCCGATGCTCGGTTCATCAAGGATATAGAGAACCCCTGCAAGACGTGAACCGATCTGTGATGCAAGCCTTATTCTCTGAGCTTCTCCACCCGAAAGCGTGCCGGACTTTCGGGCCAGAGTAAGGTACCCAAGCCCAACATCCTCCAGAAAAGAAAGACGGTCGACAATTTCCTTCAGCACCGATTCGCCTATGGTACGCTCTCGTTCGTTAAAGGGCAGCAGGGGTAAACCGGAGAGCAATTTTTCAACCGACATAGTGGTCAGCTCGAAAACATTGTGGTCGCCGATACGCACTGCCAGCGCTTCGGGCTTGAGGCGCGCACCCCGGCAGGTAGGACAAATCTGTTCGTTCATATAGCGGGCCAGCTCATCTCGTATCATCGCTGACTGGGTTTCGTGGTATCTGCGGTCAAGCTGTGGGATGACGCCTTCAAAAGATTTGACCGCGGTCATCACTCGCCTTCCCTTGCGATAATAAAACTCGATTTCCTCGCCATTGGAGCCATACAAAATGAACCGTCTTTGTTTTTCGGATAGCTTTGCGAAAGGTGTTTTCAGTGAAAAACCGTAGTGTTTGGCGACAGCGGCAAGCATCTGCCCGGTGTAGGTTGACTCATTTCGCCATCCCCAGGGAGCGATTGCACCACCAATCACTGACAGCGAGTGGTCTGGAACGATCAGACTTTCGTCGAAGAACTGTTTGACTCCGAGCCCACCGCACTCACCACAGGCACCCAGGGGGTTGTTGAAGGAAAAAAGCTGGGTTGAAAGCGGGGGCATTGATATACCGCAGGAATGACAGGCAGCGAACTCACTGAAGAGCTGTTCGCCTTCCCGCTCGGGAAAATGGGCCAGCAGGAAGCCGTTGGTCACTTTCACTGCAGTAGTGATCGAGTCTGCCAGCCTTCTGCGCACGGATGGCTTCAAAACAAGACGATCAACAACAATCTCGATGGTGTGCTTTTTGTTTTTATCCAGGGACTGAACATCATCGGCATAGAGGATATCTCCATCGACCCGGACCCGGACAAACCCCTCTTTTTTTATTCGAGCCAGAAGCTGCTCGTGCCTGCCCTTGCGGTCGGATACCATTGGAGCCAGGAGAATGACCTTGGTCCCCTCCGCTTCCTCAAGAAGGATGTTGACCATGTCCTCAATCGATTGCGAGCGTATCTCCTCCCCGCATTCCGGACAGTACGGCCGACCGCAGCGAGCAAAAAGCAGCCGCAGGTGATCATAAATTTCGGTGACCGTTCCTACGGTTGAGCGAGGGTTTTTGCTGGTGGTCTTCTGCTCAATGGAAACGGCGGGCGACAACCCTTCCAATGAATCTACCTCGGGCTTATCCATCTGCCCGAGAAACTGCCTGGCATAGGTGGAGAGAGACTCAACATAGCGTCGTTGTCCCTCAGCGTACAAGGTATCGAAAGCGAGGGTTGACTTACCTGAACCTGAGAGCCCGGTAAATACCACCAAGGCATTTCTTGGCAGATCGACATCGATATTTTTCAGGTTGTGCATCCGCGCCCCGCGGACGCGTATCGTTTGTGGTTCCATATCGAGAAAACTCTAACGGATCAGTAGTCGGGAGTGTTCGATCTTGATACACAGGTCCATGACGACACGAAGACCTGCATCTATTGCGATGTTAGCCGCCTCTTCATTGATGATGCCCTGCTGCATCCAGACTGCCCCGGCACCGATTTCAACGGCCTGGTCAACAATCGGCCCAATCTCGCTCGACTTGCGAAAGATATCTACTATGTCCACTTCTCCTGGTATCGATGTTAAATCAGAATAGCAGGCACGCCCCAGGATTTCACTATGTCCAGGGTTGACAGGAATGACTGAGTAACCCTGATTGATGAGATAAGCTGCCACCCCGTTGCTCGGCCTCTGCATCTTAGGAGACAAGCCTACGACGGCAATGGTTTTAGAGTGATCGAGCAATGATTTAAGCTGTTCATCGGATGCTGTAAGTGTCATAAAAAGTGGGCTATCCATTTTAGATTTTTAGATTTTGACCAGCAAAATATAATGGAGATCGGCTGGACAAAAGTCAAGATAGCAATTATAACCAGGATTTAATCATTGCTCTCAATCACCGACAGGAAAAACCGCCGGAGTGGGCCTTTCAGACTTTTATTCGAGGAGTACGCATGAATTTCCAGGATATAATTTTCGAACTGGATAGATACTGGGCAGATCAAGGCTGCATAATACAGCAACCATACGACATGGAAGTAGGCGCCGGTACCTTCCATCCCGCAACCCTGCTCAGGGCTCTGGGACCCGAACCATGGAAAGCTGCCTATCCACAACCGTCCCGTCGACCCACCGACGGCCGCTACGGCGACAATCCGAACCGGCTGCAGCACTATTATCAATACCAGGTAGTGATTAAACCATCTCCATTGAACGTTCAGGAACTATACCTGGAAAGCCTCAAACGATTCGGCCTCAACCTGATGGAACATGATGTCAGATTCGTCGAAGACGACTGGGAATCACCAACCCTGGGTGCCTGGGGATTGGGATGGGAGATCTGGTTGGATGGTATGGAAATCACCCAGTTCACCTATTTTCAGCAAGCCGGTTCAATTGACCTGCATCCGGTTACCGCCGAAATCACCTACGGTCTTGAACGAATTGCCATGTATCTTCAGGGTGTCGACAGTGTTTATGATATCGCCTGGAACGATGAGATCAGCTATGGCGAGATTTTCCATCAAGCCGAGGTTGAGTTTTCTACCTTCAATTTTGAAGAGGCAGATGTGGACAAGATGATAGGCTTCTTTAATTCTTACGAGGCCGAAGCGGAAAAATTGATTGGTAAGGATCTTGTTCTGCCAGCCTACGATTATTGCCTGAAATGTTCTCACGTATTCAACCTGCTGGATGCCAGAAAAGCTATCAGTGTGGCTGAGCGTACAAGATATATAGGCAGGATCAGGAATATTGTCAGAAACGTGGCGGAATCATATGTTAGCCAGCGGGAAAAAATGGGGTTTCCCCTGCTTAAATCAATATCTGCCTGATATCGTTGGTCTCAAGGACTGACCCCACCGGATAATGCTCCTCAGGGTGTGTTCAGAAAACTGGTAACTATTCATCACCGTCTGTGATAGGATGAGCTGGGGCTTCTTTCCCTGCCCTATAGATCGTTTTTTCTCAGCGCTGCTGGGAATTGTATTCGGTCGGCTTCTCTTCTGGAGGGATGGATTATGGATGTCGATAAAGAAAAACAGGCTCGGGCCATGGCCAAGGCCAAACAGTCGCTGTTGCAGGCCGAAATCAAGCGTGAAGAGGCTCGCCTGAATCAGGCAGCTGCCCTTTTCCTGCAGGAACAATTCGACATCCTTCTCAACGACGAATTCGTCCAAAGTCTTGCCCCCCATATCCTCAAGCTCTATCGCGGCGACCAGAGGAAGACTGCAATATCGTTGCTCGACAAACTGGAGATGAGCATTTGCAGCGATTCGGTGGAGGTACGGGAGCGGTCTCTGATGGTAATGATGATGCTTTCGGAGCAAATCCAGATCAACAATATCAGAGAGTTAAGCTCGATTGTTGCAAGAATCTCCGCCAACTGGCTCTATTTCGAGACCGAGTTTATTGCCGGCTTTGAACCGGTCTGTCTCAAGCTGCAAAGAATTGTTGTCGAGATGCTCTCAACTGAGCAATGGTACGAGGTTGAGCAACTAATTGTAACCATGAACAAGATCAGCAATAAAACGCTGCTCAAAAACAACCTCATACACGGAGTCGTCGCCCGGGTCCACGACAAGCTGGCAGAACCGGATGTTCTAGATATCCTGGCCAATGCGTATCTCGGTGAAACTTCCCAGCGCAAGGACGTTGTTGAAAACATCCTCATCAATATGGGACAGCAGGGGACCCATTTCCTCGTCCAAAAACTTGCCCAAAGCAACGAAAAAGAAGAGCGGCTGGCTTTGGTGGACCTCATTCCACGAATCGGCAAGGTCAGTATACCCGTACTTATCAGTTGCCTCGATGATCAACAGCCATGGTACATAACCAGAAACATAATTATGATTGTTTCCCGCCTTGGCAATGATGAGCTCTACAAAGAGGTAAATCAACACCTGTCACACCCGGATATAAGGGTACAGCAGCAGGTACTCAATTGCATCGAGGTGCTCGGCGGAGAGAAGATGCAGGAGCGACTGCTTGAAGCCCTGCAGATAATTAACGACGAACTCATAGCACATCTGGTAGATCTCCTCGTCCAGTTCGAAGGAGCTGAAGTCGAAAAGGCCCTGCTGGATCTTTTTGAGCAGCGCCACAGTTTCAGCAGCCACGTTCATGATTTTCTGATTTCAAAGCTTTGCGGCAAGCTTGTAGCCTACCCTTCATCCCGGACCATACAGGCCCTTTTGGGTCTGATCGAAGATCGAAAGGAACGCTACGGGGGCGCTGACAGCCTGGTGCGGACCGCTACTGATGCCTTGCAAAAAATCGAGCATAACACCAGTGGTGAATCCATCTTTTCGCAGCGCATTGAAGAAAATCAGGTCAACTCACTGATCGAAGACGAGGTCCTTGCCCAGCTTCCCGCCGACCCGGCAGATCTGTCGGATCTATACTCTGACGCAGGCTTGAGCGATATTTTTGTAGAAACGCTTACTGACACCCTGACCAGTCAGAAGCCAGCAGAAAAGACGGAGGATCGGACCGCAACCTTTGAGTCTCACCTGAGTCAGGACCATCATTTGATGGTCTGGAGTGCGTTCTATGAGAGGCTTGACACCGAAGAAGCCAACACCTTCTTTAAAGTTCTCACACCGCTGACTCTGGAAGCCGGTGAATATATCGTCCAGCGAGGAGATAAGCTATCCGACCTCATCTTTATCGATCATGGCTATGCCGACATAATTGTTCCAGCAACCACCGGCAACCTCGTATTTGCCCCTATTCAGGGAGGCGAGGTCTTTGGCAGCGAAGGATACTTTAACGGACATCCCTGGCCATTCACAATTCAGGCTCAGACAGAGATTCAGGTGCGACTCCTCAAAAAGGAACAATTTGCACAGATTCAGAACACAGTGCCCGACCTGTCCGATAAATTGTCAGATTTCTGCACACTCTACGAGGTGTTACCAAGTCTCATCAGCAGCGCAATGGATGATACTTCCGAAAAAGAACAAGAGGTCAACATCCACTGCTCTTTTTCTTTCAAGGACACCGCAGGGAAGGATATTCAAAACGAGGTGACGGGCAACCTTGTCCAGACCTGCCATGGCGGCTTCAATCTCGCTGTACCATATGCCAATCTCGACAATATCAGGGTCTGCCTGGGACATCAGGTTTCCGTTGAACTATCATACGAGGATGATTCTCAACAGACCTGTTTCGGTCTCATTGCCGGCGGAGGATTGTATAAAGGCTCACAGGGCACCCTTCTCCTTCACATCAAACTCTACCACCCATTGAAGGACAAGAACTTCATCTGCGAATCGATCCACATCATGTGATCCCCACGGTGAAACACTATGGCACGAGGGCTCTTTGTCGGACTCACCACTGTCGATATCTTCAATGTCGTCGATACACACCCTTTGCCGGATCAAAAAATAAAAGCACATCATCAGGCAGTCTGTGCAGGCGGGCCGGCTGCCAATGCAGCAGTAGCCTATGCCGCTTTTGGCAACGAAGCTGATCTTGTCACCGGGCTGGGAGACCACCCGACCGGAGCTCTGGCGCTCGAAGATTTGCAGAAACATGGGGTAACAGTCCATGATTACTCGAACGATCCTGAGATCTTACCAGTCTTGTCGTCGATCATAATCGATTCCTCCAACGGCAGCCGGTGTGTGGTATATCGTAACCCCCAAGGCCTCACCCTGTCTCCTGACCAACGCTACAATCATCTCTTAGAGGATTGCCCGGTAATCCTGCTCGACGGTTTTTATCTGGAGCAGGCCATCACTGTCGCCCAAGAAGCGCAGGGGCGCTCGCCCACTGTTCTGGATGGCGGCTCCTGGAAAGAAGGACTTGAAGACCTGCTGCCTTTCATCGACTATGCTATCTGCTCGGCTGACTTCAGGGCACCGGGCTGCAGGTCAGATGAAGATCTTCTGGGCTTTCTGGAGGATGTCGGGGTAAAAGGTGCGGCAATCAGCCATGGTGCCGAACCGATTATTTACCGGACAGAAGGTAAACAGGGCTGCCTCTGCGTACCTCAGGTGGATGCGGTTGACACTTTGGGTGCCGGAGACATTCTGCACGGAACCTTCTGCCACCATATACGAACCAACCCATTTCCCAAAAGCCTGGAAATGGCTGCCTTAAGCGCGTCTCACTCATGCCTCTCATACGGTACAAGGAAATGGATCTCTCACTATAACGATCAGGATTATGCCAATGAAATCAGATAAGAACAACCCAGCCATCGGTGCCAGCCTGGTTGATGCCGTCAGGAATCCCCTTGAATCTGCCAGCCAGGAAAGCTTTGCCAAGGCACTCGAAATTACCAAGGCCTATGCAAGCTCGGGAGCTTCCACTCACTACAGTGCGGTAACCCGGCTTTTTTTTGATCTTTTCGAGATGTTCGAGACGGGGAAGGATCCCCGAGAAAAATAGGACTCGGCTCTGGACATATTTTTCCGGCAGTAATATTATCGAAGTTTTAAACGCGGCTATTCTCTGAAACCCACACCTTCAAACAGCATCAGATACTCGGGAAGCACATTGTGCAATCCACAGGAGAAACAGGTGTCATACTGATCGTTGATGACGATCGACCTGTGCGTGAGGCCCTGAGCGTAGTGGTCTCTTCACTCGGATATACCAGCCTGGTTGCCGCCGGTGGCAGGGAAGCTGCTCATATTCTAAAAAAGACCAGGTGTGATATTGTTCTTTGCGATCTCATAATGCCGCAGATGGATGGTATGACGCTTCTTAAACATATACTCACCTATCATTTCAATACCGATGTGATAATCGCCACCGGCTACAACAACAAGGTCCGATATGCCGATGTGATCCGGGCCGGTGCGATCGATTTTATAAAAAAACCGATCGATCAGGCAGAACTTGAGGCCAAACTCGCCAGAGTGATTCGTGAGAGACGCTTAATCAGAAATCTCGAAGCCCTGTCAATGAGTGACGGGCTGACTTCTCTGCTGAACCGTCGCGCCTATGACCAGCGTTTACCCCATGAGGTAGAACGAGCCCATCGGCAGGGCTATCAATTATTTCTAGCCCTAATCGATGTCGATAACTTTAAGGCCTATAATGACACCCATGGTCACGACCAGGGCGACAAGATACTGATCACCCTCGGTACGACATTGAACGAATATACCAGAAACAGTGTGGATCTTTGTTTTCGCCTGGGCGGGGACGAATTCGCTGTGCTCTTGCCGCAGACAACCGTCGCCCAGGCAAAAGAAATTATTCAGCGGGTCATGAATAATTTCAGTGAAAGCACTGCCAGTCAAACCACGCTTTCCATCGGCATTGTTGCCTGCAGGCGAGACGCTAGTGTTGATCTTGGCGAAGACATCAGCAGAATGCAGATCCGGGCCGATCAGGCAATGTATGATGCCAAGAATTCGGGCAGGAACTGCATTATCTGTCGACTATAAGGCTGTTTTTGAAGTTACGCAGAATTTCCAGCGGCAAGAGTTAATTGATCCTCTTGGCATTGGCAGGGTCAGCCGCTTTTGTCCAGGGCATTTTTGTGAAAGTTCAGGTCAGGTTTTACCGGATAATCGGCATTGAAACAAGCCACACAGAAATCGTCGACAGTCATTCCGGTGGCCCGGACCATGCCTTCCAAGCTAAGATAGTAAAGTGAATCAAGGCCCAGATACTCAGCAATCTGGTCCACTTCATTCCCATAGGCGATCAACTCTTTACTGGATGGAAAGTCTATACCATAATAGCACGGGTGTCTGGTCGGCGGACAGCTCACCATCATGTGCACCTCAGAGGCCCCCGCATTACGGAGCGATTGAACCCTGCTTTTACCGGTGGTGCCTCTGATTATCGAATCCTCGATGATTATTACCCGCTTTCCTTCCAGAAAGGATCTGACCGGGTTGAGCTTGACCCTGACGTTGAAATCACGCATCGACTGGGTAGGTTGAATAAAAGTCCTGCCCACATAATGGTTCCTGATCACACCAAATTCCAGGGGGATTCCTGACTCCTGCGAATAGCCAATGGCCGCATAATTGCCGGAATCAGGGAAGGGCATTACGAAATCGGCATCCAGCGTGCGCTCCTGGGCCAGCACCTGTCCCATCCGCTTTCGGGTCTCGTATACATTGATGCCGAAAATATCGGAGTCAGGCCTGGCAAAGTAGACAGTTTCAAATATGCAAAAGCTGGTTCTCCGTTTCTCCCACGGATAGATCGACTTGATCTGGTCACCCCTACATATGATCAGCTCTCCTGGTTCCACATCACGCACGTACTGGGCCTCAACCAGGTCAAGGGCACAGGTTTCAGAGGCGACGATATAGCCGCCATTGTTCAATTTTCCAAGACAAAGCGGTCTGAAACCGTTGGGATCTCGAATAGCCACCATCGTATCTTTGGTCATCATCAACATCGAGAAAGCACCCTTGATCTCCTTGAAAGACATTGCCAAAGCTTCTTCGAAAGATCTGTCGGTGGCTCTGGCCATCAGATGGAGAACAACCTCACTGTCCATGGTGGTCTGAAATATCGAACCACGCTCTTCCAGCCTGTTACGCAAGGCAATCGAGTTGACCAGATTGCCATTGTGGGCCACTGCCAGAGTGATGCCCTTGTGGGTGATCATCAATGGCTGGGTGTTGATGATATTTGAGGCACCGGTGGTTGAATATCTCACATGGCCAATGGAGATATTACCTTCAAGTAAGGTCAGTGTCTCTTCGGAAAACACCTCGGATACCAGTCCCATATTCTTGTGAATCAGCACCCTTTCGCCATTGGAAGTGACGATTCCTGCACTCTCCTGCCCCCGGTGCTGCAGGGCGTAGAGCCCGAAATAGGCCAGTTTCGAGGAATCGGTGTGATTATATATTCCGCACACACCGCACTCATGCCGGGGTTTAAGACTGGCTGCGGGAGAATCGCTAAACTTTCCGTTGATGGTCGTCATGGAGCTTTTCCACTAAGTCGGTGTACAAGGCTGAATCTGCCTGCATACAAAAAATGGTAACACACGGGTATTTTAAAACAGGTAAGGCACAAAGATTGATTAGTCTTTGTGCCTTCAAAAGAGCCGTAGAGAATTGTTTATAACAAGTAGGATTGAAATTCAACAAGAAAGCGATTGGTCAGCCGGCAACGATCACATGCAGGATATCGTATAGAGCAGTTCGGTCAGTTTGACCATATCTTTGAGATCGACACTCTCGTCTGAGGTGTGAACATCGGTCATGCCTGTTGCTACAATCGCAGTCGGCAGACCATAGCCATTGAAGATATTGGCATCGCTTCCTCCACCGGCAACAATAAATGTCTGCTCCCGGCCTAGGGTAAGTCCTGCCTGCCTGATAGTCTCGACTACGGTATCACTTTCTTCCAGCCGCATCGCCGGATACTCTGACTCTACCTTCAAATCAACCGTGGGCGGTCTGTAGGCCGGGTCATCACTGACCGGCCAACTGGCAATGGTGTCGAGGAAAGCGGTTTTGAAGTCATCAGTGTAGCGGGCAAGTTTTTCCGTTGAATGGCTGCGGATCTCACCTTTGAGCATAAGCTGGGCAGGGACAATATTGGTTGCCACTCCACCCTTGATTATACCGATATTGGCTGTCGACTCCTGATCAATTCGGCCGAGCTTTATTCGGGTTATCGCTTTGGCCGCAACCAGAAAGGCACTGACCCCTCCCTCGGGATTGATGCCGGCGTGGGCCGCCGTACCATGCACATCGACCCTGATGCGATTAGCTGCCGGGGCCCCGATGATCACTTTATCAATTCCTGTGGAATCCAGGGCATAGCCGTATTCCGCCTCCAACCTACTGTAGTCAAGGGCTTTGGCGCCTTGAAGACCGATTTCCTCACAGGTGGTAAACACCAGTTCGATGGGACGATGCGCTGCTTGATTTTCTCTGAGCAGCCTAATCAACTCGACCAATGGGGCGATGCCCGATTTATCATCACTTCCCAGAATCGTGTCCCCGACACTGGTGAAGATGTCTCCGTTGCGCTCGACCTTCACACCGTGACCAGGGCGCACCGTGTCCATATGGCAGGCGAAAAAAATCGGGGTGGAATCGTTGTTTCCAGCAAATCTGAAAATCAGGTTTCCCGACTCAGAGCCGGTCCTCAGAGTGGAATCGTCCTCGAATGAATGATCCACCTCCAGCTCGGCGAAAACCTTTTTCAGATATTCGGCGACCGGTTTTTCTTCTCTTGACGGGCTGCTGATCTCACAGAGCCTTACAAATTCTTCGGCCAGTCGTTCCCTATCTATACTGATATCCATAGAAAATCCTCGGATGTTCATATCTTGGTGATGTTTTAACTATTCCCGACCAGAACGACGGCATGACAGCTGATACCTTCCTCTCTGCCAATGTAGCCCATCTTTTCGGTGGTTGTCGCCTTGATATTGATGAGCTCCGGTCCAACCTCACAATGATAAGCCAGCCGCTTCCTCATACTTTCAATATGAACCGCCAGTTTAGGAGCCTGACAGACGATGGTGATATCCGCATTGGTGAGCTTCATTCCTCTCGATGCACAGAGACCAATGACTCTATCAAGCAGAATCAACGAGGAAATCCCCTTATATTCCGGATCATTATCAGGGAAATGGCTGCCGATGTCACCAGCGCCAATGGCGCCTAAAATCGCATCGCACAGGGCGTGACATACCACATCGGCATCAGAATGACCGGCAAGGCCCCGATCATGTTCGACCTCCACTCCTCCTAAAACCAGGCGTCGGTCGAGGGCAAAGCAGTGGGCATCAAATCCGTGACCTATCCGGATTGAGCAGGTCCTGCCAGTAATAATCGATTCCGCCAGGATCAGGTCCTCCTTGGTGGTAACCTTGAAGTTCAACTCTTCCCCAACCACGAGGTGAACCGGCACACCTGCCTTTTCAAGCAGGGTCGATTCATCGGTGACCTCGCCATCGCCGTTCTGATGGTAGGCCTTATCAAGCAGCTCTTTTTTCGCTCCTTGGGGTGTCTGGGCCTGCCAGAGAGCAGCCCGATCGATAGTCCCGGACACCCTATGGACATCGTCACCTTTTTTAAGGGTATCTTTTACCGGAATTGCAGCAATTGCTGCTCCGTGCCTGAGAATCTCATGATAACACCTCTCTATGAGGTCGGTGGAAACCAAAGGCCGGGCACCGTCATGAACCAGAACGACGTCGACGGTATCGTCAAGTGCATCAAGTCCTTTTTTAACCGAGTCCTGTCTTCTTCGACCGCCAACCACGAATGAAATTTTCGAGCTTCGGGTAACATGCTGGGCAATTATCTGGCGGGTGAAGTCAAGCCTGTCCTCACTCACCGCAACCACCACCTGGTCAATAAAATCACATTGTGCAAACGCTGAGACACTGTAGACCAGCAGCGGTTTTCCAGCCAGTTCCAGAAACTGTTTGGGAAGGTACACCTTCATCCTGGTGCCGCTGCCGGCAGCGGGTATTATGACAGCTGTCCGCGCCCTCAACTGCCCCAAGGCTCCGTCATCGGCCAGCCGAAAAGGAGCGGGTTATAAGCCGAATTCTGTACCATAACGGTCATGATCATTTAACTGGGACGACGGTCACCCGCCGCCTCGTGCAGCCTACCCGGAGACATCGGACGGGCAGCCCTCAATCATCTCCCTATTTGGCCTTGCTCCGGATGGGGTTTACCATGCCTTTCGTGTCGCCACGAAAGCGGTGAGCTCTTACCTCACCGTTTCACCCTTACCCAACACTGGTGGGCGGTTTGTTTTCTGTGGCACTTTCCGCCGGTTGCCCGGCGTTCGCGTTACGAACCATCCTGCCCTGCGGAGTTCGGACTTTCCTCCCCGACTTGAAAAGCCGGAGCGATCATGCACCCGCTCCGGCTTTGATTTTAGTTCTTAAATGGAAAAGATCAAACGAATTTCGCGGCAGCCCTACATTTCCTGGTGGTAAATAAGACGCTGGCAGGAAGGGCATTCTAGCACCTGGTCGCCCCTGAGCAGCATATTGTATTTCTGGGGTGGCAGGTTCATAAAACAGCCCTGACAGACACCGTCCAGCACATTGACAATGGCCAGCCCATTGCGTCGCTCCCGCAATATTTCGTATTTCTGAATCATTGAGCCGTTCACCGCACCGGCCTGTTTGTCACGTTTATTTTTCTTGGTTTTCTTGCCTTTGCTCAACCCGTCGATAACCGTCTTGACCTTTTTTTTCTCCTCGTTGACAAGGGACTTTTCGGTCTTGAGAATATTCTTTTCTTCAGTCGTCTCGGTGGTCAAATTTTCGACCTGCTCCATAATCGAGACGATCTTTTCCTCATTTTCCTTGACGTTTTTCTTGGCGTCTTCAATTTCTTTGAGCAGTGCGGTCTGCTCCCTGCTGGTTTGCACCTGCATCATTTTCGACTGACGCTCTTTGACATGGGCAATCTTGTCCGCCATCTCATCTTCCAGCGTACGCCTCTCTTTTTCGAGCTCTTCAATCAAAGTTTCCTGCTCACTTATTCGTCCTTCCCGCTCAACCAGAGACGAGATACGGCCGTCCAGGCCATCCTGTTCCTGCTTGATTTCACCGTCGATTTTATCGATTACCAGATCGATTTCCTGCAATGCCACCAGTTGTTCTATTAACTCGTTCAAGACGCTTCTCCCTTATTTTTTTTAACGATATCTATATTTATCCACCGATGAAAACGGGTGGTTTTCCGTTTCAGTTTCTTTTACCTCGATATTCCAGTTTCGCTCCAGGCTGTAAGCTCTGAGTCGCTCGGCAAGCAGCCTGACGGCCGGTTTTTCGGTTGCATAATGGGTCCCGTCAATGATGCAGAATCCATTCTCTTCCGCCCAGCGGCCAACACTGTGCTTGATTTCAGCCGAGATATAGAGATCAGCACCACTGCATCTTGCCGTCTCGGCAAAATCAGATCCGCTGCCGCCGCACAATGCCACCGTGGCAATGGTTTGAGGCAGTTCACCGGCCATTTGCACAGTATCGAGAGCCAGAATCTCCAGCAATAGCTCGATAAATTCTGTCCTCGGCTTTGGTTGAGAATAACAACCGATCCTTCCCACCCCTGCATCATCGGGAAATTGGCCACCTGCAGGGACCAGGGGAGTGATATTCTTTAGACCAAGGAGTTCAGCCAGTATATCGTTAACCCCTTTACAGACAGCGTCGAAATTAGTGTGGCAGGCAATGATATTGAGCCGATGGGTTAATGCTTTCTCGAGAAATCTACCGGATGAATCGCCGGTATCAATGGAGGGAATAGGTTTGAATATTGCCGGATGATGAGTAATAACCGTATCAATATTTCTTGAGAGGGCTTCATCGAGCAGTCGGTTGGTAGGGTCAAGTCCTACCAGGACGGAACCGACCCGGCGGTTCCGGTCCCCGACAATCAGTCCGACATTGTCCCATGATTCGGCCATACCGAAAGGGGCAATTTGATCGAGACCTGTGATTACATCAGCAACCGTAGTTTTCATTTTCACTGGTTTTCATGCCCAAAAAGCATAAAAAAAAGGTACATCCCGTTGCCGGGTGTACCTTTAACCCTCCTGCGTCCAGGTAGGTTTGCCTTCTCCTGAACCCATGGTCTTTATTGAAAGGGGGCCGATCTTTATCCCCCATTGGCCATATCGTAAAAATTTTATTTTCAAAACCCTGTCTGTCAAATTTATTTACTCTGGTGGGCGCAGTAGGACTCGAACCTACGACCGACCGGTTATGAGCCGGTGGCTCTAGCCAGCTGAGCTATGCGCCCTTCCCGGCAGTAAAATATTATATTAAAAATCATTACTCTAGCAAAGTCAACCAAAAACATGGTATCCTCCTCCAAACCTCCCGGCCTACGACAGTTTTCTCTTTTCTGGCCGGAGCCTGAAACAGCGCCTGCTTGCTGGGTTATCAAAACGATACTATAGTAAACCAACAACACAGACAGATTCCTTTTACTTGCCGTTATCACAGTGATTTACACAAATCTTCTCATCTTCATTGCAGCCATCTTCTTGTTCAGCCTCGCATCCTCAGGCGAAACACCTGCCATCTCATTTGGCGGTTCGCTGGCCATCTACGCTGCCTCTCTTGCTGGTTTCTGGCTACTCGTAAAAAGGGTATTTGCCAATCCTCGAACAAAAGAGACCGAAGGATATTTCGCCGCTGAAAAAAAATTATCGCTCGCCGCCCTGCTATTTTTTTCAATCATTCTTTTTTTGAGCGATATCAAATACTATGTCGCCTTTTTATCCCTTAATCAGCGGTTTCCGTTCCTCACAAACATTGGCGGGCTTTTGCTGTTTTTCTCGTATCTCACACTGATTTGGTGCGGCGCTTATAGAAGTTACGCTTCGGTTTTCGGCAAGCTCCATTCACCCGTCTCTTTCGTCTCGAACAATATTCGCTTCAACCTGGCTATGGTCCTCCCCTGGATAGCCTTGAGTCTGATGTATGACCTGCTGGCCCTGATTCCTTCCAGCAATCTTGGACGACTTCTCGATTCTTTATGGGGAGATTTGTTCTTTCTCGGACTCTTCCTCATTCTAGTGCTGATTTTCTTTCCACCCTTAGTCAAGCGTCTATGGAGCTGCACCGAAATGAAGGATGGACCTCTCAAGGATCACCTTGTCGCTTTTTGCAGGCGACAGAATTTTGAAGCCACCCTCTGCGTATGGCCACTCTACGAGGGTCGAATCATAACCGCAGCGGTCCTCGGAATGATACCCGGACTTCGCTATATAATGCTGACGCCGGCCCTGATGCAGAATCTTGACATTAATGAGCTCGAAGCGGTCATGGCCCATGAGATCGGCCACGTCAAGTACCGGCATCTGCTGCTCTATGTTCTGTTGATCGGAGGTTTCAGCCTGGTTGCTGGCTTACTGGCCGAACCGATACTCTACCTGTCCCTGTCAATGAACTGGATTTTCACTCTACTGGCCAAAGATATAGTTTCTGCGGAAACAATCATAGCGCTGGTCGGCGGTCTGCCGCTTCTGATCCTGCTGCTTCTCTATTTTCGTTTTGTATTCGGCTATTTTATCAGAAACTTCGAACGACAGGCCGATCTTTATGTATTCAAAGTACTGGGGAGTGGGCGCCAGCTCATTTCCGCCTTTGAGAAGATAGTGGTGACCAGCGGCCAAAAAGCCGACCAACCAAACTGGCACCATTTCGGTATCGGCGAACGAATAGCCCAGATTGAACTGTGTGAGCAGGACCCTTCGTGGATCGCCAGACAGGACCGCAAAATCAGACGAAGCCTGGCTGTCTACATAGCGATACTGGTCGCTGCAGTGTTTCTCATCGATCGAGTGCCCGCCGATCAACTGGTCCGCAATTACGAGGGAAAATATATTGAAAACGTATTGATGCCCAAACTGCATGGCACCGACAACGAGGCCTCCCAATATCGATTGCTCGGTGACCTGTTCTTTAGTCGGGGGCTCGAGGATCGATCACTGAAGGCCTACTCTAAAGCGCTGCAATTGGACCCGGCCAACCCGGAACTCCTCAACAACTTTGCCTGGCTTCTGCTGACCAGTAGCGATCAGGACCTGAGAGATCCGCAGCGGGCTCTTACTCTTGCCCGCAGCGCAGCCGTGTTAAGCCCCCTGCCGCACGTACTGGACACCCTGGCGACTGCTTTCTGGGCCAATGGTTTTGTCGATGAGGCAGTCGAGACAGAGCACCGGGCCCTGGAAAGAGACTCGGATCAAGCACCTTTTTACCGCCAACAACTCGAGCGTTTCCAAAACGAGCCTTACCACCGCAGCACAGAGTTTATTAATTAATCCACTATGTAGAAAAGGAGCTGAGGACCATGCCTTATCTTGGGGCCCACGAGTCTGTGAGCAAAGGACTCCATTTCGCTTTTGACAGGATCGCCCATGTCGGTGGCGAATCTTTACAGATATTCACCAGAAACCAGCGCCAGTGGCACCCCAAACCACTGTCGGAAAAGGAGATCGAACAATTTCATTCAGCTCGAGAAAATAATGGAAATATGATCGTCGCCTCCCATGCCTCCTATCTTATCAATATGGCCAGCGGCAAAGATGATCTACGGGCCAAATCGATAGACTGTTTCTCCGGCGAGTTGCAACGCTGCAATGACCTTTCCATCCCTTATATTGTCATTCATCCCGGTTCCCATGGAGGTGACGGAATCGAAGCTGGACTGGCTCGGTTCGTCAGTGCCCTTGACGAGGCTGTTGACCGCACCAACTCCCAAGCCATGGTGCTGCTGGAGACAACCGCAGGCCAGGGAACGTCATTGGGCAGCCGGTTTGAGGAATTGGCCTATATCAGAAATCATTCCCTTTTCCCCGAGAAAATCGGGATGTGCTTTGACACCTGCCATGTGTTCGCATCTGGCTACGATATCACTTCTGGGCCCGCTTATCAGCAGACCATGGATGAATTTGATCGGCTGATCGGGCTTGAACATCTGCATTTCTTTCACCTCAACGACTCCAAAAAAGAGTTGGGCAGCCGGGTTGACCGGCACGAGCATATTGGCCAGGGCTGCATTGGACTGGAGGGGTTCAGGAATCTGCTCAATGATAGTCGTTTTGTCAATCATCCCATGACCCTGGAAACACCCAAGGGTGATGATCTGCAGAAGGATATCGAAAATCTGTCGACTTTAAGAAGTTTATTAAAAAAGACACCTTGAAACTGCCATCAAATCCAGTGGCCCTGGCATTTTCCCGACCAGGTTTAAAGAACCTTGCGCAAAGCCTTAGAAAAGTGGACAATATACGCGACACGCTATCCTCAGAATGGAAAACGGGCAAGGAGAACCGATGAAATTCCTCTACAGTGATGCATTGCTGGACCTGCTTGTAAAACACAGGATTCTTAGCGACAAACAGCGAACATTCATCAGCCTTGAGAAGGGAAAGCAGCGCCAGAAACTGCTCAAAAAAAGCAGCCAGCCGGATCCGCTCGACAAAAACTACCCGGACCTGATCGACATCATCGTTTCACTCAACCTGAAGAGAAGCGGCAGCACAGACGAGAGTGTCGACGAAGAAACAATCATGCGGGCCGTCGGACGAGAGTTCAAAATGGAGTTCAAAAAGCTCGATCCGCTCGAGCTCGATATGGACATTGTTACCAAGACGATCCCTAAAACCTTTGCTATCAGCCATCTTTTGCTGCCTTTCAATGTAGTCGACGGTGTACTTGAGCTGGCCGTCTACCATCCTGATTCACAAACTGTGCTGGCCGACATAGAGCAGGCCAACCAGATAAAGACCAGGACCTATATCTCCACAAAATCTGAGATCAAACGTATTCTCGCTGAGTTTTTTGGTTTTCAAACTTCCATCAGTGCCGCTGAAGACCAGATGGGTATGAGTCAGACCGGCACCTCCGTGGACATTGGTAATCTTGAGAGATATGTAAAGATCTCCTCCAAGGATATCACCTCCTCGGATCAACATATCAAGAATGCGGTCAATCACATTTTTCACTACGCGCTGGATCAGCGGGCCAGCGATATTCACATCGAGCCCAAGCGGGACATCTGTATGATCCGCTTTCGTATTGACGGTATTCTGCACACCATCTACAAACTTCCCAAGGTGGTGCATCCCGCCCTGGTCTCCAGGATCAAATTTCTGTCCAGGCTCGACATAGCAGAGAAAAGGCGACCGCAGGACGGCCGCATCAAAATTGGTATCTCCGGGGAAAAAGACATCGAAATCAGGGTTTCGACCATACCTGTTTCCTTTGGTGAAAAAGCAGTTTTAAGAATTCTCGATCCTGACATCATCTTTCAATCCGTGCAGCAACTCGGTTTGTCGAAACGTGATTTCGGCATCTTCAAATCCTTCATGTACTCGCCCCACGGGATCTTTCTGGTCACCGGCCCCACCGGCAGCGGCAAATCAACTACGCTCTACTCAGCTCTCAAGACCATAGCCACGCCGGAAATGAATCTGGTAACAGTCGAGGACCCTGTCGAAATGGTCCATGAGGAATTCAATCAGATTGCTGTGCAGCCCCTGATCAACGTTACCTTTTCCACCATTTTGAGAAACATCCTGCGCCAGGATCCGGACGTGATCATGATTGGCGAGATCAGGGATTTTGACACGGCCGCCCACGCCGTCCAGGCGGCGATGACCGGTCACCTGGTATTCTCCACCCTGCACACCAACGATGCAATCTCTTCCATCGTCAGGCTCAGAGACCTCGGGCTCGAATCCTTCCTGATCAGCTCTACCCTGCTCGGGGCAATGGCCCAGCGACTGGTCAAGACCATCTGTCCGGACTGCTCGGAGCCAATCGAGGTTGAGACCGATTTGCTTTTCAAGATGGGATTTCCAGTTTCCGGCAACGAACCGATCACCCTGAGACGCGGCGCCGGATGCCGGGAATGCAGGGGTACCGGCTATAAGGGAAGATCGGGCATCTTCGAGATTTTCCCACTTTCAACCAGACTCAAGGAAATGGTTGCCGCCGGTGAAACCACCGAGGATATGCACCAGGTTGCAATACGAGAAGGGATGACTACCTTACGCGAGGATGCCTGGAGAAAGGTAAAAGCAGGAATAACCACCTACGAGGAGGCTCTGAGGGTTACCGCGGAATGAGGCAACCTGAGTGGGGAAAATGGGCGTTAAAGTAGTTTGCCGTAACAAAAAGGCCTATCACGACTATACCATTGAGAGCAAAATCGAGGCAGGCCTGGTTCTTTCAGGCCCGGAGGTGAAATCGCTGAGAGCCGGAAAGGCCAACCTCAAGGACGGCTACGTCAACATCGACGATAAAGGCGAGGCCATCCTTCATAACGTACATATCTCTCAATACAGTCATGCCACCCACAACCCCAATGAGCCTCTCAGGATCAGAAAACTTTTGCTGCACAAGCGCGAGCTTAAAAAACTCATTGGTAAACTGCACGAGAAAGGGCTTGCCCTGATACCACTGTCGATATACTTTAACGATAGGGGTAAGGCGAAAGTTGAACTGGGCCTTGCTCGCGGCAAAAGACAATACGACAAACGGGTTGCATTAAAGAAGAAGCAGTCCGACCGGGAAGTTGAGCGCGCCATGCGCCGCAATCACGACAATTGATCTTTTACAATTTGGGGGCGAAACGGTTTCGACGGGGATGTGCAAGCTCGTCGTTGCATGCCGAGCTTTCTATTAGCTCGTAAATCCAATAGAACCTAAATATAATCGCAGACGATTATAACTACGCAGTAGCAGCTTAATAACTGTCATACTGCCGTTCCACCAGCTTTTGCCTGTAAGGCTGGAACTGGGGCGTCGACTCAACAGGCTGGCCCGCTGATGGTGTCTGTACATCAGTAGGTAAGATTTTCGCAGAATAGCACCAGGTCCGCTCTGTTCCCGCGGCATACCCGGTGCGAAACTTCAAGCCGGGAACTAAGCATGTAGATGCGAGAGGGGAGCATTTGCGGACGCGGGTTCGACTCCCGCCGCCTCCACCATTAAATTGTTAGGATACCTCTGGAAATCCTATAAACACTAGGTTTTCCAGAATACTCCATCTTTGATTTTCTCCATATAACCCTCAGTTGGGCATCAAAACTCCTATTAGTTGGGCATTTTCCCAACCCTTTCTTTCGTAATCATTTAGAAACACTGTATTTTTTCTAATTTCCGGCATAGATTTAATCAATTACTATCTCAAATGTCGGAGAATCGTTGATGTCCCCTGCCCCCACCTATCTCGCTCAGAACCATTTCGGCATCTATTATTTTCGCCTTGCGGTACCGGTAAAATTACGCAAAATTATCGGCAGAAGAGAATTGCGCCAATCATTGCGCACCAAAAACCGCAAGGAAGCAATGGCCGCCGCACGACGAATGGCCGTTGCCGCCGAAAGTTATTTCCGTGGCGAGAGAATGACTCAAGACGAATTAGACCGTTTGCTCCGCATATCCACTGAGATCAAAATCAAGGGGATAAACTGGCACCCAGACGGCAATCTGTCCATTGAAAGCATCGAGATGGATCCCAACAATGAAGAAAGTGAAATCCGAATGCTCGACTCTTTGGTCGACAAGGTCGGTACGGTTCCTAGTGGCTCCCCTTACAAGCATGACGTCAGAAATGAGCGGTCTGAAATGACTCTCAGCGAACTTATCAGCGAATATGTCAAAAACCAGACTGAGAGCAACCGCTGGACTGAAAAGACCTTAGCTGAAAATAGGGCAATATACGCACTGATGATTCGCTATTTCGGCGATGTTCCACTTTCAGAGCTAACCAGCCAGGCAGCACGTGATTTTCGTTCCGATCTCTTAAAACTGCCGACAAACCTGAACAAAAAGGAAAAGCTGAAGAACAAGCCAATTAAAGAAATATCCAAACGGAAATACAAACAGACTTTATCGGAGAGCAGCGTCAACAAATATATGAGGCGGATCTCCCAGATGCTCGAATGGTCGGTAGAGGAAAATCATGCCGAACGAAACGGATTCAAGAAGAAGCAGATCCGGGAAAGCAAAAAGCCGAACGAGCGACGTGATGCCTTAACGCTTGATGAAATCGCGGCCATTTTTTAACCCTGACACGTTCCACGCGGAAGCCAGCAGACACGCGCATAGGTACTTCATTCCATTGTTGGGGCTATACTCTGGGGCCAGATTGAATGAGCTTGCAAGCCTGGATTCTAAAGAAGTTTTCGAGACAGAATCAGGGTTCTGGTGTTTGAAGATCAAGACGTTAAAACAGAAAACTGAACGTTACCGTTTAGTACCGGTGCATAGCCATTTGATTGATCTAGGCTTCATCGAATATGCTGAAAAACAGAAAAGTTCTCTATTTCCCGAACTTCACGAAAGTCGCGATGGGAAAGGTCAAATCGTAAGCAAATGGTATAATCGGTACAGACGTTCTGTTGGTCTAACTAAAAAGAGAAACCAGGATTTTCATTGTTACAGACACACAGTAGCAACCAACCTCGCAAAACAAGGTGTCGCCTCAACAACAATAAGCCAAATACTCGGTCACTAAACAGCATCGGGTCAGAGAGCAACGACTACTGAAGCCGTTTATATTAAACCTCAAGAAATTGAGGTTTTGAAAGAATCGATAGAGCAACTGGATTATAAAGAAGTGCTTGCTGGCGTGAAACCATACACTGAAGTTGTACGTCGCGGGTAATCGTTTTACAGAGAGCCTGACACCCTCCTAAAATTTTCTCGGACATGAGATTTTAGATTCCGAGATTGCCAATTCAAATCTCTGACGTTGCACACTTTTGCGTTCTCAAAGGATATCAGGAAGAATCCTCAGACCTGCTTGGGCAAGCTTGATTATAAAGTCTCAGGGGAAATCTCTCCATGTTTATAGATTGGATGCTGTCGACTCCTTAGCTAAAGATAAAGAGAAATATTCTTGATCCTGTCCACCACCATCAAAGTTAAATTTTCTGCTCTATTGAACTGATCTACAACTCAGTCCAGGTGAACATCCAATAGAATTTTATTAAGTTTTTGTTTGAATTTGTTTATAGTAATTATGGGGATAGGCCATAAAAATTAGATTCTAAGGAGATTCCGAACCTTGGCTAACCCACTTACTGATCCCACCGACAGGCGAACTCAAAGTAGAAGGAAACATCCCAGAGCTCTCGTTGAGTGGCCAGTCACCGTAATTTCCGCCACAGGCTCCTATCAGGGAAAGGCTGCGAACATTTCTCGTGGTGGAGCATTCATCCATCTATCACAAGAATTAATTTCGGGTGACACTGTTCGTTTAGCCTTTGAAGTTCCTGATTATCATGATGTGATCGTCGCCAAGGGAGAAATCCTCAGAAGCTTCCCCCTTAAAAGAGGCGATGAACAGGAGTTTTCCCATAGTGCCGCATTACAGTTTACCGAAATATCAGATGAAAATTTAAAATATTTCACAGGAAATATCGCTCCTGAATGGAAAGCAGATTATACTGATACTATCCCAATTACAAATGGCATAGTGTCGCAGAATGATAATAGAAATACCTCATATTTACCTTGGATATTGGTGATCATTTTATTAATTCCATTGAGCTATTTAGTTTATGACTCGATTCAACGCAAATTAGATGACGAACATCTACTATCTGATGTAGAAGGAAAGCTTCTGATAATTGAAGAGCAAATCAATTCTATACAAAATACACTGGATTTGCTTACGCCCCTCGAGGGGCAATTAGATGATATTCAAGTTGAAGTATCAAACATGAAGACCAGAATGCCCGATGCGATCAGCCTGAAAAAGATATCTCAACAGATTACTCATCAAAATCAAGAAATAGAAAATATTAATCAGAAAATTACGTATATTAATGAAGGTGTTTTAAAAAATTCACAAAATAAAGAAGAAGAAGAGCTACGATATCATATAGTGCAGAAAGGTGACAATCTGTTTCAGATTAGTACTAAGAATAGGATTACAATACAGCAGCTAAAAGAAATTAATAGAATTGGCCCTGATGAAGTTATTTTTCCAGGTCAAAAACTTAAACTTGAATAGTAATAGATTATTCTAGAAATGCTGATATAGACAGCGTATATCAGTGGGAAGTATGTTCGTCGATTTTTTGTACTCCCTCCATAATCAATCCCATAAAATCGCCGAGAGGCAGATAAACCTTAGTGTCCTCAACCATGTCTCTGTGGTAAGAGAATTGACCGTTTTTGATGCCAAGAATGGCAAAGACGGCCTCCTTGCCCTCTAATTGGGCATAGTGAGCATAGATAATCTCGCCTTCATTGAAGAAGACCTGTGCCCTGCCATCCACACAAACAATGTCTATATGACCCGTCTTCTGTGAAGTATGTATGAGTTGCAGAAGATCAACTACCTGAATCTCCTCGAGGTCACCGGACATTCCAGAGGCAATATTGCCTGCTCGAAGGGCCATTAACTGCACCCGATTGATGAGAAGTTTAAACAGGAATATCTGAAGAGGGGGGTGCGTTTTGAGAATCTGTCTGAAATTTTTAATACTCAGTAACGCAGCCTGGGTTACGGTGACGGTATGGAGGGAGTTACTGTGCGGTTCTCCGGAAAGAAGGCTCACTTCACCAAATATGTCTCCAGAATGCATCTTTGAAATCTTTGTGCCATCGTCTGCTACGACATTGACCTCGCCTGAAATTATGATATACAGATGCGTGCCGGGACTGTCTTTCTCTAAAAGTACCTTTTGGGGCGGAACTGCCTTAAATTCCAATAGAAGTATTAGTTCTTTTAAAGCATCATCCTCCAGAGATTTAAATATCTCTAATGACCTCATCAAATTGTAATACCTGGCTAAATGCTTTTGCTTACGCACCTCTATCGAGTTCATCAATAACTTCATCTGAAGAGTTACGTAATCTTTTTCCTGTTTAAACTGGTATTGAATCGACCCGGTACATCCACCACAGTCAAACAGGGTGGGTTGTTCGTTGAACTTGAGTTGAGGAGAATTGAATAAAGAAGTTTTTCTTATACTTTCTGGAGTTTCGACAATGTGTTTGATCTTTTCCGATAGATAAAGACACACAGGTTTGAATGCAGAAATCGAGAGAGAGCCGCTTTCCGCCTTTATCTCATCACCCAAATCGTAATACGGGCAAGACTCTTCATTTGTAACAATGAAGACCGCATTACTCATTTTTGTCTTTTCTTTCTTCAAACAACAATCCTCACGCTGACGATGAAGTGTGATGGTTGGCTGCATCTCTGAGTGTTTTTATGTTTTTCTTTATCTTCTAATTGTTCATCAGGACTCATAGATTTCGTCAACGACTGGATCAATAGCTGCTCCTCTTAATCGTCCCTGTAACTCAAGCTGTTCATGTTTCTCGGCCATGATTTTTTGCACTTCTTGTTCTATCAGATATGCCAGACATAGGATCAATGTGGCGAAACAACTATAGAAGAAAAATATGAGGATCGAGCTGGTTAAAACTTTGTCAATCACATACGCAACTGTCATACAAACCTCCCATATTGAAGTGACATTTATGGACAGAAAAAAGCCCCTCTTCCTGGCCGAAGAAGGGCGTCACATTAATATGGGTATGACCCCTCTTTTCGGCAACCCGGCTAACTGCCATTGCAGTCCCGTGGCTTTGCGTCCCCAGGTCACCCTAGGTTTGCCCTTTCGTAGAAGTTGTGAGTCTATAAAATATTGCATCACATATGATATGGGGTGTCAATGAAAAACTACAGGACGGGTAGGCTTCCATACGTTTCAGTCAGGGGATTTCTGCTCCTCTATCACAATATTTAGACAACTCATGTTTATCTCTATCAAAGAGTCGTTAATTGCTTCTTGTATTTCCGCCGACTCCTGATTATTTTCACAGTGTGGTACACAGTCAGCTCGTGTGCTACGGTTCTCTCTTCTTTTAGGTGATGGGGTTGCCAGGCCGCGTCACCTATATTCATATTTGGTGTTACTCTATAGTATTTTCATTGACTTTTAGGCTAGTTGTGTAAGTAGTTAAATCTGACCTGAACGTTGCCCTAACAACCAAATAGGGAGTAAGGTTATGAAGATTTGGTTACCCGCATCATTGCACTGCTCTCGAGTCCTCCTTTTTGCGTTCTCGATGCTATTAAGCATTTTCCTTCTTCTGCATTCGGATAGTATCCTTTTGTTATCAATTTCCATCGCATGGTTCTCTATAGCACTTTGGCTCCTTCTAAGTGGAATTGATATTGAAGTGAATAAGAAAAATTGAGGTTTTTGCTTTTGACATGCCCATCTTATGATGAGATAATATTTGTGAACCTGAACGTTACCCTAAAAGCCAATAGGGAGGTAAGGTTATGAAAAAGATTTGGCTACCCACCTGGTTGTACAATTTAAAACCCATTATTGTAGGGATCGTAGGGGCTGCGATCTTTTATGTTTCTGAAGATTTATTTACTCTAAGTATAGCCCTCTTCTGTCTTGGGTACGCAAGCTGGGTTATTATCATGCGCATAATGTGGTCAATCAAAAGCTTAGCAACATCAAGTTTTGGCAAATCCAAGGAAACTAAAAAAAATATTTACTACGCCAAATTTCCTGATAAGAAGGGCCGTCAAATTTGATAATCCCGTGTAGATAAATAAAAAACATCTTCACTCTGTATGAGGGATGTTTTGAGAAAATTTTGCACCGGTAATCCTTTGAAACAATATTTGACTTGGTGATTAACATAGTGCTCTTTTGACCATCAGTTAAACCTTTGAAGATAAATTTAATAATTTCCATGTTAGTTGTTTATTGGGCACGCTAATGCTTGATCTGGGAATTGGCTGATGACGGTATCTGAAACTGAAGAGGAATTAGGTCTGCCGGAATATCAATTGGCCTATGAGGTAACGGACCTTGAGGGTAACCAACTTCTGCCTGCCGGAACTCAGCTGACCCGCCAGGTCATGCAAGATCTTACCATGCGGGAACCAGGCACCATCAAATCCTGTCGGCTGCTCGATTCCCGGCAGATTCAGGATGATCTGCTCGGCTATCTATCTGTTTCTCCCTATGACGTGATTACCAGGCATGATCCCCAGCATGCGGCCCTGCTTGAACTCGCCGGGCAAGTTCAAGTTCCCGAAACCATATTAAATTCATTTTTTCGTTTTCGCGAAACGGACATCTATACCTATCGCCATGTGTTACTGGTTTTCGCCCTGTCGATTCTCATTGCCCGGGAGTTGATCGGGGAAAAGGAAAAATTGCTCCAGGAGGTGATTGCCGGCCCCACCCATGATATTGGCAAGCTCTGCATCCCGCAGGCCATTATTTCCAAAAAGACACCACTTTCCAAAGCCGAGCATGAATATCTGAAGCATCACGCGCTTGCCGGATACGTTCTTTTAACCTATTACTTCCGAGATCCCGAAATCCTTGCCGCCCGGGTTGCCCGAGACCATCATGAAAGGAAGGATGGCAGTGGCTACCCGGCGGGCAGGTATGTCGATGATTTACTTATCGACATAGTCATGATCGCTGATATTTATGATGCCCTGATTTCATCGAGGCCTTACCGGCCGATTTCATATGACAACCGTTCCGCCCTTGAAGAACTCATCGATCAGGCCCAGCGCGGAACGATCAACGAGACGGTTGTTCGGGTGCTCGTGGCCCTGAATCGGCGCTCTAAACCTCATTACCAAAATTGCGTCATTTCCGCAGAACGCCGCGGAAAAGAACCATCGGGAAATGTTTACGGGGTCACCAAAGAGGGTAGCTGATCTCACATGCCATTTGCTATAAAGCTTGATTGTATTGACAAGACTTCAGTTATCTTGTCACACGGGTGTCGGTTTTTCGATTTTGAAAATGTCCAACGTTTTGCTGGCAAATGACTGCGATTCTCGCTGACGTTCTACTTATTCAAAACTGAGGGTAATGTATCTTTATAAAAAGTAGAGATCCTCTGGCAACCCTTGTCGGCCTGGGTTTGAGCAGGCTTAATCTTATTCCTGAATCC
>NODE-104-length-28722-cov-8.65078_pt1 | contig 28722 bp, 25 predicted proteins | sample MGYA00139097_ERZ477577 | MGnify/ENA metagenome assembly ERZ477577
CCGCTTTTGAATTTGATTATCCAAGCGAAGCGGTTGAATCTTCAATTTTACAAAAAGAAACAGGCATCAATGTAGAATTAGCAGACAAGTTAGTTAAGATTGCTACAACAGCGCGTAACCTAAAAGGTCACGGCCTAGACGAAGGTATTTCAACGCGTCTTCTTACTTATGCTGCAACACTGATAGATAAAGGTATTGCTCCACAAGCCGCATGTAAAATGGCTTTGGTTCGGCCAATTACTGATGATGAAGATATTCGCGATACGCTTGATCATGCGATTAACACGGTTTTTGCCTAGCAACAGACTGACATCATGAGTGAAGATATTGAACCTCCATACCGGGAAAAGCTTAGCTGCGGTTTTGAACAAATCGATCCTGTCTTCGATCAATGTATGCTCGAAGCCACTGCCGTTTTATCTGAACAAGGCATCGAAGCATACCTCGCAGGCGCATCACTAATTTGTAAAATTGGTCGTGGTGTCGAGCCCGTACTCAGCTTCTTAGAAGATACCCCTGCCATTGCAACCCATATCGGGGAAGAAGTTGTAGAACTAATTTCTCAAACCGTATGGAAGTTCTCTCGTACCATCAATGGTAAAGCGATTCCTGTATTTATGCAGACACTGCTTCCCGTCTCTCGCCGCCTAGGTGATATAGCCGCTCTGCAAAGTTACTTTGACATTATATTCGACATGATGGAAGCCACATCAGTATCAATACATGGTCATCATGCAACTATTCCGAGCCCAAGCCTTCCAGATTTATTAGATAAAATACCTTATCTCATTAGCCAACTGTCTTTGGCAGGCCTAAAAAATTGGATTAATTACGGCATACGCTTTTATAGTAGCCACCCAGAAAGACAAAGGGACTTCTTCAGTCTGCAATCAGCTGATAGCTTAGCCATTCTGCAACGAGAACGTCATGGCACATTGTTCTATGATCATGAGCGTAAATTAAACCTTTACATGCAAGGTTTATGGCAGACCGATCCACAACTTGTACCTTACTCACTGGGTTTTGATGAATTGCGTAAGCCACAACCATACTTCGATAACCTAGGTGTACGAGTCCCTGATGTCTATGATGATATCAATGGCGTGACAGGAATAGATAGATACCGTGCAAGCCTTGCTCATATGGCTGCTCATGCACGTTGGACTCGTCCAATCATTGCCGATAACTACAGCCCTTTTCAGCGTATGGCAGTTGAATTTGTCGAAGATGCACGAGTAGAAACACTCGCCATTAGACAATACCCTGGTTTACGCCAGTTGTTTATCAAATTACACCCTCGGCCAGTTGAAGGTGCTTGCAATCCTGAAACACAATCTTGCCTGCGTCACCGTATAGCTATGTTATCTCTGGCATTACTTGACCCAGACCACGGTTACACAAATCCAGACTTACTCGAATTTGTAGACCGATTTAATGCAATCATGGAAACAGGTGAGTCTAGCACTAAAGAAATTGCTAGTATTGGTCTATCTTATGTGGCACGCACACGTATTCAAAGCGATCAATTCTCCGATGTTTTTTTTGATAATACTGAAATTGATTACCGCGATGATAACCGTCACATGTGGCAATATATTGAAGACGGTGATGAAGAAGAATCATTCGATGACAACCGTTCTAGCACTCAAGAAGAAGAGCCAGAAGGTTTACCTCCCCGTCATTACCCTGAATGGGATTATCATTCACAATCTTATCGCCCAGATTGGGTGAGTGTGTATGAATCACTCCATCCCGGTGGTAATGCGAAAGACATCGATAAACTACTAGAAAAGCATAACGCACTACTTAAACGTATGAAGCAAATCCTTGAGTTATTAAAACCTCAAAATTATGTGCGGGTGCGTTATCAAGAAGAAGGTTCTGAACTTGATTTAGACATTGCTATTCGCTCACTCATTGATCTAAAAAGTGGTAGCCAACCTGATACCAGAATCAATATGAGTCACCGTCATGATGGTCGTGATATTGCCGTAATGTTATTGCTAGATCTATCAGAGTCAACTAATGATATTCCACAAGGGGCGACACAAAGCATTTTGGATTTATGTAAAGAATCGACCTCTTTATTATCATGGTCAGTAGAGCAACTCGGTGATAAATTCGCCATTGCAGGTTTTCATTCAAATACACGTCACGATGTACGTTATCACCATATAAAAGGTTTCAGCGAACAATGGAATGATAGCGTGAAAGGCCGTATTGCAGGTATGAAAGCTGGCTATTCAACACGAATGGGGGCAGCAATGCGTCATGCCTCTCACTACCTTGAAGCACAAAAAGCCGATAAAAAACTATTATTGATATTAACCGACGGCGAACCTGCGGATATTGATGTTGATGATGAACGACTACTGATTGAAGATACCCATAAATCTGTACAAGAACTCGACCAAAAAGGCATCTACAGCTACTGCATCACACTCGACCCTAATGCCGATGACTATGTGAATGATATTTTTGGCAATCAACATATGGTGATTGATAACGTCAGTAAACTACCGGAGAAACTACCAGCTTTATTTGCTAGTTTGACGAAGTAATCTTAACTCACTCCCATCATCGCCCTACATATTGAAACTATGATTACAACGAGTAGATACTAAAACTACTTTTTCATTATCTAAAATAAAAACGCTAGGGTAAATCTAGCCCTATTGCTATGATATTCCCAATAAAAACTAGTATAAAGTATATTCAGCATTATGATATTCACTAAGCAACTTAGCAGCGCCCTATTACTTACCACCATCACATTCAGTAGCGTCACCTACGCTGACTGGGGTTCATTATTGGGAGATATACTCGGCGCTGGAGAAGAAATACTTTCGCCTACCAACTCTGACTCACCTAAACCAGTACTCTCTACAAATTTAGATACCAACACTATTATCTCTGGTCTAAAAGAAGCGCTAGAAATAGGTACTCGCCAAGCTGTTGAGAACGTCAGTAAGAAAGATGGCTATTTAGCGAATGAACTGATTAAAATTGCCATGCCTCCTGAGTTACAACAAGCCAGTGGTTTAATGAGACAGTTTGGTTTAAGCGCATTGGCCGATGACTTTGAACAAAGTATCAACCATGCTGCAGAAGCCGCAGCACCTGAAGCGACCAATATCATTGTTCAAGCAATAAAAGGCATGAGTATTCAAGATGCAAATGCAATTTTGCAAGGTTCTGATGATGCCGCTACACAGTATTTTAAAGACAAGACGAGTACGCAATTAACCGAATTATTTCTTCCTAATATTCAGCAGTCGCTTAATCAAGTTGGTACAACCAAATACTATAACGATTTAACAGAACAAGTTGCAGCTGTGCCATTTGTCGGCCAAACAATCAATCTGGACCTGCCAAATTACGTTACTGAACAAGCTCTTAATGGCTTATTCACTGTAATTGCTCAGGAAGAAAAGAAAATCCGAGACAATCCTTCAGCAAGAACCACAGAGTTATTGAAACAAGTTTTTGGTAAATAGTTAATGAGCTGACTACACGGGATGGTTAATCTGTAATAGTATAAACACCAATATAATAATAAATAGAGAGAAGTAACATGGCAGCCCCTTCACATAAACTGAATCTTTGCAGTCAAGGTATTGCACTTAAGGCATTATTTACTGGTTATTTAATCGTTGTAGCCGTTGGCTATTTGATGGCCGTGGTACAAATTCAATTCACGCATGGTATGGCTGATGGTGAAATGGGTTTATCGGTGGATGACATTGTTTATAGTTATTACGGCAAGCGTTCTGGGTCGGCACTTGAAGCGAAATTAAATGGTTCAATGAAGTTAATGGTTCCAGAAAAAGATCGCCTAAAAATCATTAACTGGGTACATAAGGGCGCTGATGAGCAAGCCTTTAATGACACTGGTATTCGTAAGATATTTGATACGAACTGTATCGCCTGTCATAACGCATCTTCAGGCTTACCCATCCCTGATTGGACTAAGTTTGAAAATATTGCTGAAAGAGCAAAAACAGATACTGGCGCGTCATTCACATCATTAGCACGTGTTTCCCATATTCACTTATTTGGTATCGCTTTTATCTTCATGTTCGTAGGGCTTATTTTCAGTCTAGCAGCTGGCGTTCCTAAATACCTTAAAGCGTTTGTTATTGTGATGCCTTACCTCTTCCTAATTATTGATATAAGCTCTTGGTGGCTAACAAAGTTAAACCCTAACTTTGCTTGGTTTACCATTATTGGTGGTGCTGCAATGGCCTTATCATTCGCCTTTATGTGGATAGTATCAATGTATGAAATGTGGATTATGCCTCGCTTACACAGCGATGATCGTGATGCACTATTAGACGAATGATAGAACACTTTAATGTATATCGAAACAAAGAAGCGTTCACTGCTTAAAGGAATAAGCTGGCGTTTCATTGCTACGACTACGACGATAATTATCGTCTATTTCTTTTTTGGACGGCTTGATCTTGCTATCGCAGCAGGTTTTTTAGAAACCCTTGCAAAAATATTACTCTATTTTTTCCATGAACGAGCTTGGCAAAAAATAAAGTTTGGTAAGCAACGTATTGAGCCTTTTAACCTTTGGTTTACAGGGTTACCACTATCAGGGAAAAGTACTTTAGCAGATGCTGTTTATACCGAGCTAAACAAACTGGACATACCTCTCGAGCGAATCGACTCAAAAGATATTAGAGATGTTATTCCGAATGTAGGCTTCAAACGAGATGATCGTCATCAACATCTCACTCGTGTTGGTCACTTAATTAAAACATTACAAAATAATTCTGTGTCTGCCATTGCATCATTTATCTCACCTTACACTGAAACAAGACAAGCTATTGCTGACATGACCAATAATTATATTGAAGTCTATGTAAAGGCCGATATAGAAACCTGCATTGCTAGAGATAAGACTGGGATTTATTTAAAAGCTCAAGCAGGAGAACTACAAAACTTCACTGGAGTGTCTGATGTTTTTGAACAGCCCGTACATCCGGATATTATTATCGATTCAAATAAACAATCAATTGCGGAAGCTACGCAGATTATTGTGACGTTTATAAAAAAACACTATATGCCATAGCGGTCAAAAAATTCAGAAACTGTACTTTATCAATCTACTCAAACCGTGTGATATCTTTTATCACCCTTAAATGGATTACCCCTCAATGAATGAGCATCTAGATTCAACTCTCTATAAAACATTATTGGAATCCACCAAGGCTATTCCCTGGATGATTGACTGGAAAAAACAAGAGTTTGTCTATGTTGGACCTCAAATAGAGGAATTGTTGGGCTGGACACCCGATAGTTGGAAAACAACGACTGACTGGGTTGAAAGAATGCATCCTGATGACAGAGAGTATGCGGTTAACTACTGTATTAGGTTGTCCAATCAAGGAACAGACCACGAGGCAGATTATCGTGCTCTTAAGGCTAATGGTGAATATGTCTGGATTCGAGATGTAGTGCACGTCATTAGAGAAAATGATGAAACAGTACAGATAGTTGGGTTCATGTTTGATATTACAGAACGTAAAAACATGGAAGATCAACTGCATGAATTGAGTTTGGAATACAAACAATTATCGATGGTAGATGGGCTTACAGGCTTAGCTAATAAGCGTGCTCTGGATAACTTCCTTCAGTTCGAGTTTCCTCTAGCCCAACGCCAAGCAACACCTTTATCAATATTGTTCATCGATATTGATTTTTTCAAATATTATAATGACGCTTATGGTCATATCGAAGGTGATAACTGTCTAAAAGAGGTAGCACAGTTACTCAAAACCAGCTTCCCTCGTGCTACAGATCTAATTGTTCGCTACGGCGGTGAAGAATTTATTGTTGTCCTGCCTAATACAGATAACCAAACAGCAGCTCAATTAGCTGAAAAGTGCCGAGTAGCTATTGAGGATGAAAATATCCCTCATAAGAGCTCTCCTATTCACCATTGTGTCACAGCAAGTATTGGCTTAGCCACCGTTGATGAAATACACACAGATTCTGACTTTTCATCACTGATCAATAGAGCCGATAAAATGCTTTACAAGGCAAAGCACAATGGTAGAAATCACGTTGAGTTTGAGACTGAATAAATTAAGCCTCCATCACCTTTTCTAATCTAAACACAGGATCATAATGGAAACTGTCTCCCTCTTCGTCGATGTGCAAAATATTTATTACACCACTCGACAAGCTTATAAACGACACTTTGACTACAATGCATTCTGGGCTAACGCGACAGCGAATCGACAAGTAGTCAAAGCAATTGCCTACACCACCGAACGTGGTGATGAGAAGCAACGACAGTTTCAAAATATATTGAGGGCAATTGGTTTTGAAGTAAAGCTAAAACCTTTTATCCAACGTGCCGATGGTTCATCGAAAGGTGACTGGGATGTAGGTATTACCTTAGATGCTATAGAGTACGCAACTGAGTCCGATGTAGTTGTATTGGCTTCTGGAGACGGCGACTTTGACTTATTGGCTCACAAAATACGTGACAAACATAATGCTAGTGTGGAAGTTTATGGAGTGCCTCAATTAACGGCAAAATCTCTAATTGATGCAGCCTCTCGCTTTATTTCTATCGATCACCATCTATTACTTTCACCCCGTTCTTAATTATCGAGTAGCACTATGGCTATCAGCTCTACCATCAACAAAGTATCCCTTTCGATTGCGAATATGGATACACATCATTACCAAATTCATGAACTTACCGTAGCTCAGCATCCATCTGAAAATAATTTCCGTTTTATGATTCGCCTCATTGCTTTTAGTATAAATGCTCATGAACAGCTTAGTTTTACTAAAGGCATGAATAACGATGATGAACCCGAACTGTGGAAAAAAACATTAACGGATGAGATTGAGCTGTGGATTGATTTTGGTCAACTTGATGAAAAACGAGTTCGTAAAGCCTGTGGCCGTGCCAAACAAGTAATTATCTATACCTATCATGAAGGTAAGGCTAGCGTATGGTGGCAACAGCAACAAGATAAATATCAGCGATTTAAGAATCTATCGGTTATTCAAATTAATGCTGAAGATGGCATTGAATCCTTGCTGCAACGTTCTATGCAGTTACAGTGTAATATTCAAGAAGAAGTGATGTACTTGAGTGATGATAATGAGGCGCATACCATCACTTTTACTAAATTAACTTAATGGTTAGCTTCTTCTTTGAAATAAGCTTTAGTTAGTTTAAATACTACTGGGCTCAATAATATTAAGGCTATTAGATTTGGCAATGCCATCATTGCATTAAGTGTATCGGCCACCAGCCAAATAAATGATAGATTTGCCGTTGCACCGATAGGCACGGCTATGACCCATAATATTCTAAAAGGCATAATGGCTTTGACACCAAATAAATAGCCCACGCATTTTTCACCATAAATACTCCAGCCTAAAATAGTAGTAAAAGCGAAGATAGTGAGTCCAAATGCTACTATCAACCCTCCAAACCCTGGTAATACGGTTTCAAAGGCTAATGAAGACAATCCTGCCCCCGTTTCACCACTCGTCCACACACCAGAGACAATAATTACTAACCCCGTAATTGAACAAACAATGATGGTATCGATAAACGTCCCCATCATAGCAATAGTGCCTTGTCGCACAGGGTTATCTGTTTTTGCAGCAGCATGTGCTATTGGAGCACTACCTAAACCAGCCTCATTAGAAAAGACACCTCGAGCTACACCAAAACGAATGGCTGCCCATACTGCTGCTCCAGCAAAACCGCCTGTTGCTGCAATTGGAGTAAAGGCATAGGTAAAAATAAGTGAGAATGCATCAGGTACTAAAGAAGCATTCATAATCAAAATAATAATGCCAGCCGAAATATAGCTCAATGCCATAAAAGGTACTAACTTCCCAGCTACAACTGCAATACGTTGAATTCCTCCTAATAAGACCATTGCTACTAGACCCGCCATAACTAAGCCCGTCAATACCGGTGAGATATCTGCATTTGTAGATAAGACATGAGCGACTGAATTTGCTTGAATGGTATTACCAATACCAAAGCCAGCCAAAGCACCAAAGATAGCAAACGTAGTTCCTAACCATGCAAAGCGACTGCTTAAACCATTTTTAATGTAGTACATTGGTCCACCAACATGATTGCCGTTATCATCTGTTTCACGATAATGGACCGCGAGTACTGCTTCAGCATATTTAGTCGCCATTCCAACTAATGCCGTCATCCACATCCAAAATAAAGCACCTGGTCCACCAAGGAATATTGCCGTAGCAACACCTGCAATATTACCCGTTCCTATGGTTGCTGCCAGCGAGGTCATTAAGGCATTGAAAGGAGATATTTCCCCCTCACCTTCTTGTTTATGACGGCCTTGCCATAACATCTGAAATCCATACATCAATTTGATTAGTGGCATGCCTTTTAAACCGATCATCAACAATAAGCCTACACCTAAAATCAGCGCTAACATTAATGGCCCCCAAACAATACTGTTCAGCTGCGTCACTAGTTCATTGATCATTTCCATCTTTACTTCCTAAATTTTGCTTAGACCTATCGTATCACTAGAATCATAAATAATAATTAAAATACACCGCTGTTAGCTGGATTATCAATTAACATTTGTTGATAAAACTCAGTAAATTCTATTCCCCAATCGTACTCTAAAGAAACTATTCGTTCATTTAAAGGCGACATAAAGCTTGGTGCTGAGTTGAAGGCAAGCACGACCGTATTTCTATAATTAGGGAGCGACAAGCAAACTGTTCGCTGTTTAAAGGTTCGTCGCACGGCTGATAAGTAATGCATAAATTCATTAGCACCTTCGACTAATAGATTAAACGAAACGTGTCCATGCTCAGTTAATAAAGCTTTGCATTGATTGAGAAATTGCTGTTCAAAAACCCACTCAGGAGTTTTTTGCTCGACAGCGATATCAATGATGATCAAATCATATCGTTCCGTACATACCTCTACATAATGCTTGATATCATCGTGTATTATTTGCCATTGCTCGTTTTCAGGGAATTCAAAATATCGCCGTGCAAGTGAGAGAACCGACTCCGAAATATCAACGGCATCACCTTTTATATGTGGAAAACGGTGAGAGAAATATCGAGCTGTTGCACCTCCCCCCGTTCCTACTAACAAAATCCTTTTAGGAAGTGCTTCAAACAATATACCCGCTAACATGGCTCTATTTAATACTTGGGGTAATAACTCAGGTTTATCTAGATTAATCTCGGACTGAATTAATCCATCATCAAAATCTAACCAACGACGCTCGCCTTGTTGCCAAATACGAATACGCTCATTCATTTCCTGCTGATCAAATATAAGCTTTGGTGAAGATTCAGTCATTATTAAACTATTCTAATTCTCATAGCTTGCCTTTGATTAAAAATTTTAGAACTTCAATGGTTTATCTTAACACTCACATTCTATTTGAGCACTACCGCCATAGTTCTTAAAAAAACTCACTTCTTAGATAGCTATACCGCTAGATTTTTAATTTTTTATCACGTATAAATAATAGTCACTCATCAATTAAACAAATCAGGCAAATCAAGTAAATGGATATTCTCTGGATCTTATGTTCTGCTATGCTGGTTTTTGTTATGCAGGCGGGCTTTTTATGTTTAGAAAGTGGACTGGTTCGAAGTAAAAATAGCATTAACGTTGCTGCAAAAAACATTACTGACTTCACTATCTCCAGCACTATTTTCTGGGCCGTTGGATTTGCCATTATGTTTGGTGATAGTGTTTCAGGTTTATTTGGCACTTCCTATTTTTTCTTTGGTGATGATGCAAGCCCACTGCTTATTACCACATTCTTATTTCAAATGATGTTTTGTGGCACCGCAGCTACCTTAGTATCTGGTGCCGTTGCCGAACGAATGAGCTACACTGGCTACATCATAGTCACCACCACCATTACTTTACTCATTTATCCATGGGTTGGGCACTGGGCTTGGGCAGGTATCATTTCTGGAACAGCCACTGGATGGTTAGAACTTCAAGGATTTGTCGATTTTGCTGGCTCAACCGTTGTCCATTCCGTTGGAGGCTGGGTTTCCTTAGCTGCTATCTTAGTGATCGGTCCTCGTCTTGGCCGTTATGATATTGCTGGTAAGCGTATTCCCGGTAGTAACCTACCAATGGCTATATTAGGTGGTATGTTGATTTGGTTCGGCTGGTTCGGCTTTAACGGCGGTAGCACCTTAGGCTGGACAGATGCCGTACCAGGAATTTTGTTAAATACCTGCCTTGCTGCATTTTGGGGTGGAATAACAGCAACCATTCTAAAATACAAAACAGATGGTTACATCGATGTTGTTCATATTATGAATGGTACCTTAGGCGGCCTCGTTGCGATTACAGCAAACTGCCATGCGGTTTCAGTCTCTTCCGCCGTGTTCATTGGCCTTTGTGCTGGTGTTATTGTTTTTTATGGTGAAAAATGGCTTGAACATAAAAAAATTGATGATGCTATCGGCGTTATACCTGTGCACCTTTTTGCGGGTATTTGGGGAACACTTGCTGTAGCCTTATTTGGTGATACTGCCACTCTAGGCACTGGGCTATCGATGTTTGAACAATTAAAAGTCCAATTTACAGGCATCATTGCTGTTGGCATATACAGCTTTGTTATTTCCTACCTTGTTTTCCGAATCATTAATCATTTTTATCCTCTGCGTGTGAGTGAAAAATCTGAACTTGTCGGCTTGAATGTTGCTGAACACCAAGTCACGACCGAGGTATTCGACTTATTATCAGCAATGAATACGCAACAAGAAAAGGCTGATTTTTCCCTACGAGTACCTGTAGAACCTTTCACCGAAGTGGGTCAAATTGCCCAGCAGTACAATTTTGTAATTGATAAAGTGAATGAAGAAATCCAGCAGCGTGATGATGCCTTTTCAGCATTTAAGCAAAGTGAATACCGTAAAGGTGCTATTTTAGATGCAGCTATGGATTGCATCATCAGTATTAATAGCCGCGGCGAAATACAAGAATTTAACCCTGCAGCTGAACAATGTTTTGGCATTGGTATGAAACAAATTCATCACCGTCACTTCTTCAATATTTTTGTTGCAGATAGCTTCAAAGAGGCTGCACAAAAAAGTCTAGAACAAGGTTTTACACTCAGTGAAGGTTTAGTACTCAAGCGTCATAATATCTGTGAGTTAACTCGCTATGATGGTGAGTCATTTCCTGCTGAAGTCGTTATTACACCGACCAGTAATAGTCATGATCAGGATCAAGAATATACACTGCATGTTCGAGATATAACCAAACAAATAAAACTGCAAAACCGCCTTAAATTATTGGCTTACAATGACCCATTAACAGGCCTATATAATCGCACCTACTTTATGAGTAACCTAGAACAACGTATTACTCATCACCAGCAAGTACACGGCACTGTAGTTCTGATGTTTTTAGATTTAGATCAGTTCAAGAAAATCAATGATACGCTAGGCCATAAAGCAGGTGATGAACTTCTCTGTGAAGTAGCGAAAAGACTAACAGAAGTAACGCGTGAAAGTGACTTAGTTGGACGTTGGGGTGGAGATGAATTTGTCGTTGTTTTATCAGGTGAGTTTAATGCAGCACAAGCCGCCCAAAAAGCGGAGGCTATTCTAATAAAAATGCGTTCACCTGTTGAACTAACAGATAATACGCTCACTGTTTTGACTAGTATTGGTGTTGCACTCTCAATCAATGGTGAGGTAAATGCTGACCAGTTATTACAACATGCAGATTTGGCTATGTATCAGGCCAAAGAAGCTGGAAGAAATACATTCCGATTATTTAGTGAAGAAATGAAGCAAACTGCTCACCAAAATTTCCAGCTAGAAACCGCATTACCAAAGGCAATTGAACACAATCAATTCTTCTTACAATATCAGCCAAAAGTTGATTGTATCAGTAATGAAACCGTTGGCTTTGAAGCCTTAATTCGTTGGAATCACCCTAAGTTTGGGCTTATTTCACCTGATAATTTTATTCCTATCATTGAAAAATCAAACTTAATTATTGATGTTGGTGAATGGGTGTTAACTGAAACTGTTCGACAGTTAGCTGAGTGGCGTCAACAAGGCTTGCCTTTACTCCCCATTGCCGTCAACATTTCTGGCCGCCACCTACACGACCCTTCATTAGTGCCTTTTGTAGAATCGGTCAGTATGCAATATGATATTCCTACATCCCTGCTCGAACTTGAAATCACTGAAGGGGTGTTAACGGGTAATACCGAACAAAGTATTGCATCAATGAAAGCACTCAAAGAAACTAATATTAAGCTATCTATTGATGACTTTGGTACAGGTTACTCTTCACTCAGTTACCTTAAAAAATTCCCGATCGATATTCTTAAAATCGATCGACTCTTCGTTAGTGAGTGTGACTCCCATCGCGATGATGCTGCAATCTGTATTGCCATCATCACATTAGCTAAGAGTCTCGACTTGCAAATTGTCGCTGAAGGCGTGGAAACGCTACAACAACTAGCCTTCTTAAAACAACATGGCTGCGATGTTTACCAAGGGTTTTATTATAGCCAGCCTCTATCAGCGGAACATATCCCTACCCTTTTACAACAAAAGAGTTCGCTCTAAGCTTCTATCTCATACTTATCAGCTGCCGATACTAAAGCAGCTGGTAAGCTAGGTTCTATATAGTTACCTTATTTTTTTGCTTCTAAAAGATCCCAACGCTCATACATTGCTTCTAACTCTTCTGTTAGCGCTGCTAATTCATCCTGAGTTTTAGCAATTTTGTCGGCTGCTTGCTGATAAAATTCAGGCTGACCGATTTTATTATGTAATTCAGATTGTTTTAATTCCAGCTTCTCAATATCTTTGGGTAATGCCTCTAAATCGAGTTGCTCTTGATAAGTTAAGGCTGATTTTTTGCTAACTTTCTTCGCTGGAGCTTTGGGCGCTCCCACTTTTTTAACTGGCGCTTGAGCTCGCTTATCTTGAGTGCGCTGTTGAACCCAATCATCATATCCCCCCACATATTCACGCACTTCGCCATCATCATCAAATACAATGGTGCTTGTAGCAACATTATTGATAAACGAACGATCATGACTAACCAATAATAATGTGCCTTGATAACCAATTAATAATTCTTCTAATAGATCTAGAGTTTCAGCATCTAAGTCATTGGTCGGCTCATCCATCACCAATAAATTGGCTGGTTGAGTAAATAATTTAGCAAGTAATAATCGATTACGCTCACCACCCGATAATGATTTTATCGGTGTGCGAGCACGTTCTGGTGAGAATAAAAAGTCTTGTAAATAACCCATGACATGTTTGCTAGCACCATTTACTTCAACAAAATCTTTACCTTGACCGACATTATCAACCACGCTCATATTTTCATCTAACTGCCCACGTAGCTGATCAAAATAGGCAATTTCCATCTTAGTACCAAGCTTTACAGTGCCTGTTTCTGGTTGTCTACGCCCCAATAAAATAGAGAGCAACGTTGTTTTACCACAACCATTCGCACCAATTAGACCAATCTTATCACCACGTTGAATTACGGTACTAAAGTCTTTAAATAATTGGCGACCATCATAGCTTTGGCCCACGCTGTCAGCTTCAAGCACCAACTTACCGCTGCGATCGGCTTCTTGTAGTTTCATTTTGACATTGCCTTGAACTTCTCGACGTTCGCCTCGTTCACGACGTAATTGTTCAAGTGCTCTAACACGACCTTCATTGCGGGTGCGGCGCGCCTTGATACCTTGCCTAATCCAGACTTCTTCTTGCGCGAGCTTTTTATCAAATAAAGCGTTTTGTTGTGCTTCTTCTTCCAACATGGCTTCACGACGCACTAAGAAGTTGGCATAATCACCTGGAAAGCTGACCAACTGGCCACGATCAATTTGAATGATTCGTGTAGCAATAGACTGCAAGAACATCCGATCATGGGTGATAAATAATAAGGTGCCACCATAGCTTTTTAAGAAATCTTCTAACCATGTAATTGAAGCGATATCTAAATGATTAGTGGGCTCATCAAGTAACAAGACATCAGGTTCTTTTACTAAAGCTTGAGCTAATAAAACACGGCGTTTCATCCCGCCCGATAAAGCCGAAAAATCAACATCCCCATCTAAAGATAGGCGAGAAATCACCGCTTCAACTTTTTGCTCTACTGACCAACCATCAACAGCTTCTAATTTATGTTGAGCTTTTTCTAAGGCTGCTAACACTTTCTCTGAACTATCTGTTTCTAATTGGTGAATGACATGATGATATTCAATTAATAACGGCGCGATATCACCCAAACCTTGTGCGACAACATCAAATACAGTGCCATCCGTTCCTTCTGGTACTTCTTGTTCTAAACGCGCAATATTAAGACCTTGACCGATAATCTCCCCACCATCAGGCTTTATTTCACCTGCAATCACCTTCATCAGTGTTGATTTACCTGCGCCATTTCGTCCAACCAAACAAACGCGTTCACCTCGATCAAGTTGAAACTCAACTTTATCTAAGAGGTTGGGGCCGCCAAAGCTAACGGTCAGTTGTTTTAATGATAGTAATGCCATCTGAGTGTATCTCTATGTGTGTATCTTATTGGTCTTCTGCTTCTTGCAATGCTTCACTGGCTTCAAACCAGTCCATTTCAAGCTGCTCTAATTCTGATTTTAAATCGCCCTGTTCAACTAACAAGGCTTTCAATTTCTCTTTTGCATCGTTTTCATACAGGCTGTTATCCGCAAGCTTTTCTTCAACTGCACCCAGCTTGGTCTGTACTTTATCCATCTTCTCTTCCGCTTTTTTAACGGTATTACGTAATGGTTGTAACTTTTTACGTGCCTCGGCGGCTAAACGACGATCATCTTTTTTATTATTGGCTACTGCTGGCGTATTCGATATCGTTTTTTCTGCTTTATCTTTAGTCAATAACCATTGACGATAATCATCTAAATCGCCATCAAACACTTTAGCGCTTCCCTCTGATACCAACCAAAGTTCATCGGCTACCGTTCTTAATAAATGACGATCATGTGAGACGACAACCAACGCACCTTCAAAATCTTGTAGCGCCATGGTTAAAGCAAGTCGCATTTCTAAATCGAGATGGTTAGTCGGTTCATCAAGTAATAATACTGCTGGTTTTTGATAGACCAATAGGGCGAGCACCAACCGCGCTTTCTCACCACCAGAGAATGGCGCTACTGGTGCTAATGCATCATCACCATGAAAACCAAAACCACCAATGAAATTACGTAAATCAGTTTCTGTTGCTTGGCGATCTAAGCGTTGTAAATGCTGCAATGGACTTTCATCCATTGTAAGTTGTTCTAACTGATGTTGTGCGAAATACGCAATTTTAATATCTTTGCCTTCTTTACGCTTACCCTGCAAAGGAGGTAGTTCACCAGCAATTAATTTGATTAATGTCGATTTACCAGCACCATTTGGACCTAATAAACCAATACGATCGCCCGGTGCTAACGATAACTTGACACCAGAAATCAACGGCTTGTCATTATAACCAACGGCAATTTTATCTAAACTTAATAGTGGTGATGCTAACCGCGACGGCGGCAAGAAACTAAAATGGAATGGCGAATCAACATGTGCTGGTGCGATTAATTCCATTCGTTCTAATGCTTTAACACGACTTTGTGCTTGGCGAGCTTTGGTTGCCTTAGCCTTAAAGCGAGTGACAAAACTACGAATATGGTCAATTTCGCGTTTTTGTTTTTGATGAGCGGCTTGTTGATGCGCTAAATGCTCAGCACGTGCGACTTCGAAATCAGAGTAGTTACCTGTATAGGCTTTTATCGCTTGCTGTTCAATATGAACAATTTGTGTCACCACACGATCTAAGAAATCACGATCATGGGAAATCAATACTAAGGTCCCCTGATAGCTGCGTAACCATTCTTCTAGCCAATACACAGCTTCTAAATCTAAATGGTTAGTTGGCTCATCAAGCAGTAGTAAATCGGAACGACACATTAAGGCTTGCGCCAAATTAAGTCGCATGCGCCAGCCACCTGAAAACGAAGTAACGGGATGGCTTTCTTGTTCAGCCGTGAATCCTAAGCCATGTAACAATCTCCCTGCTCGACTTCGCGCCGTATACCCATCTATTGCTGCTAATTTGTCGTGAAGTTCACTTTGCAAGTGTCCATCATGTTCTGCTTCGGCACGCTGTAACTCAGCCTGCAAACGCATATATTCCTCATCGCCTTGCAGTGCATATTCAATCGCAGATATTTCGACAGCGGGTGTTTCTTGAGCAACATGGGCAACAACCCATGAATCAGGAATACTAGCACTACCTTGATCCGCATGTAACAAACCTCGAAACAATGCGAACAAGCTTGATTTACCTGTGCCATTAGCACCGGTTAGGCCGACCTTTTGTCCTGGATGAACGGTCAAATTAGCTGATTCAAATAATAGTCGTGGACCACGACGAATAGAGAGTTGATTAAGTTTTATCATGGCGCGCATTCTATCAGGTCACGGCTATCACTACCCAATAGAGTTGCGCAGTTTAAACCTTGTTCGGTAACTGCCAGTCAATTTGGCTTTTACCATGTTGCTCAAGATAAGTATTAGCCTGACTAAAATGGCGACATCCTAAAAATCCACGATAAGCAGATAAGGGGGATGGATGCGTTGATTTGAGCACACAATGTTTCGTTGTATCAATAATTGCGCCTTTTTTCTGTGCATAGCCTCCCCATAACAAGAAGACCACCTCATTACACTGTTCATTGACGGTACTAATTATTTTATCTGTAAACTTTTCCCAGCCTTTACCTTGGTGTGCATTCGCTTTCGAATCTTCAACGGTCAACACAGCATTCAGCAATAAGACCCCTTGCTCCGCCCAATACTCTAAGTAACCATGATTTGGCCGATGTATACCTAAGTCGGCTTCGAGTTCTTTATAGATATTGACTAGCGATGGAGGCGTTTTAACTTCAGGTAAAACAGAAAAACATAAACCATGAGCTTGATTAGGTTGATGGTAGGGATCTTGTCCAATAATAACAACTTTGACTTCATTTAACGGGGTCGTTTCCAGCGCATGAAACCAATTTGATGAATGAGGATAAATCACTTTACCATCTTCTTTTTCATTATCTAAAAAGGCGTTTAACATTTGCATATAGTCCTTCTCGAACTCGCCATTTAAGTGTGCTTGCCAGCTGGGCGCTTTTTCTAGGGCCATATATCTCTTCCTTTTAATTCTTTCTGATGTGTATGTTCAGCCGTGTAAGTTTTGCTTAAAGCTGCTATTGGTCATAGAACTAGCGTCGCAATTCTAAAGACAACCTTAAACAAGAACATATCAAATTTCACTGGCTCATGATGGGCCGTTAGATCTGAACATGACCAAATCAAAGATCAATACGCCTTTCTCTGTCAAATACCTTTACTATATGCCAGATATACTTTTAAGCACGAAGACACTCATTTGAACCTTGTTACAGACCCAATTCCACAACTATTACGACAAATAGCAATACCCGCTAGTATCGGTATGTTTTTCAATACCATGTATTACCTCGTTGATAATTTTTATGCTGGTATGTTGTCATCAACTGCTCTAGCAGGAATCTCATTAGCTGCGCCCATTATATTTATGGGCGTTGCAGTTTCAATAGGTATCGGACAAGGTACCAATGCGCTAGTGGGTAATGCCTTAGGTGCAAATAATCAACAAGGCGCAGAAAAGTTTGGTGGCCACGCTCTCTCCTTTGCGTGGTTATCAGCCATCATCATTGGCGCGTTGCTCTATCTATTACTGCCCAGTATTTTTCAGCTTATGTCGGCAGAAGGTGACTATATTGAAGATGCCACTCAATACTTATCGATTATGCTACCCAGCTTGGGCTTTATGGCTCATGGTATGGCTGCCAACGGTATTCTGAATTCACAAGGTGATACCACCAGCTTACGAAACAGCCTCTTCGTCGCTTTTATCGCTAATATTATATTAGACCCTTTATTTATGTTTGGCTTTGGCTGGGGCGTTTATGGCCTAGCTGCGGCAACGGCTACCACACAGTTAGCTAGCACTATTTACCTCACCATGAAAGTTAAACAAAGCAAATTATCCAATAGTTTATCTGTCAAAAATATGAAACCAAACTGGTTTTATTATCGCGCATTAATCACTCAATCAGTGCCCGCTAGTACTAATATGCTTTTTATTGCCATTGGCTCACTGATTATTACAGCTGCTGTGGCACGATTTGGTGAAGATGCAGTAGCAGGCTTAGGAATTGCTCTTCGTATAGAACAACTCATATTACTGCCAACAATAGGAATTAATATAGCCGTATTATCACTGGTCAGCGTTAATTTTGGTGCGAAGCATTTTATACGGTTACATGATGCTTCTCACACCTCTATCAAGGTAGGAGCATCACTAATGGTAGCAGGAGGAATATTACTATTCAGCTTTGCTGAACCGTTAGTCAGCATATTTACTTCTAACCCAGCAGTTATCGCTATTGGCGTCAGTTACCTACATGTCGAGGCTATAATTTTGCCGGCATATGTTTTATCTTTTGTGGCAGGTGCTGCTTTGCAGGGCATGAAAAAACCACTTATTCCCATGTACTTCAATATTCTCAGACAGATCATATTGCCGTTTACATTTATAGCTATCGCTATACATTACCTTAATACAGGCCTTATGGGCGTTTGGGTTTCAATTGCATTAGCAACATGGTTGAGCGCTTCGCTTCAGTATTGGCATATGCGCCAAAAAATTAAAAGATTAATTTAAACGTTCAGACTTCTAACCGATCTTATCAGAAACCATTTTGGGGTATAATTTACAATTACTTACAAAAATAATAGCTGACAACATCATCTTTATTGAATGAGTAATCGTTAAAATTTATGTCCTTATTCAGTAGTGGTATTTAATAGTGAAGCATATTAAAAAGCGTAAAACTCGTTTCATCTTAATACTATGCTTACTACTCATTATTGGCTTTTCATCTATTAGTTTTGTCAGCTATTTTGTAGCCAACAACTCACTCAACCAATACATTAGAGCTAATACGCTCCCACTCACCAGCGATAATATTTATTCAGAAATACAACGTGATGTCTTACCGACAGTCATTATTTCATCGTTAATGGCCCAAGATACCTTTGTTCGAGATTGGATTCTGGATGGCGAACAAAACATTGATCAAATCACCAATTATTTACTCTCCATTCAGCAACGATATAAAACAGAAACAGCCTTTTTTATCTCTGATGATACCCGTAATTACTACCACTCTACGGGCTTAATAAAACAAGTTTCCATTAATAATTCTGCTGATGATTGGTATTTTCTTATCTCAGGTTCACAAGATAACTATGATATTAATGTCGATATTGATGCCGTCGACAAACAAAAAACTAATATTTTTATAAATTACAAAATCTTTGATTATAACGGCGGATATTTAGGCATCATCGGAGTAGGCTTATCTTCAGAGCGAGTGAAAGAACTCATAGAATATTATCAAACTAGCTATAACAGCCAAGTTTACTTTGCCGATCTGACTGGGCAGGTAACATTAAGTCATAAACAACTAACTACCCTTCCTAATCTTCATCAAAGCGAAGGTATCTCAGATATTGCAGATGAGATATTGCAGAGTCCTAGTGGTTCATTCACTTATATGAGGCAAGAACAAGAAGTCTTTTTAAATACGCGTTTTGTACCTGAATTAGGCTGGTACCTTTTAGTCGAACAAATCGGTAAACCAGAAGCCCACATTCAAAAAACCTTGTGGATAAACTTATTTGTTAGCTTTATTATCACGACCCTTGTGTTGATTCTAGGCAATCTCACCATCCGAAAATATCAGCACCGTTTAATAATGATGGCTACACATGACAAATTAACTGGCATAAATAACCGTCATGGCTTTGAACCTATACTGACTCAATCAATTAAAATAGCAGCCCGCAATAAACAAGCTCTAAGCATGGTACTTGTCGATATCGACCATTTCAAAGCGATTAATGATCAATATGGCCATATTTCTGGTGATACAATTTTAACTCAGTTTGCAGAAACTCTAAGTCAGAACTTACGCGATTCAGACTCCCTATGTCGCTGGGGGGGAGAGGAATTCATCTTTTTATTAGCTGATTGTAATGCAGGTAATGCAATGCATCTTGCAGAAAAAATTCGGCTTGCAATTAACGCCACTCCCTTTGAAATTAACGGTGAAAAAATCATTGTTTCAGCAAGTTTTGGTCTTAGTCAGTATATAATTGGGGAAAGCAAAGATAAATTAATTGCACGTGCCGACTCAGCGCTCTATAGAGCAAAAACCCAAGGTCGAAATTGTGTAGAGCAAGCTTAAGATTATATTTAAGTTACATTCAAAGATTTAAATTCGGATCCATTCATGACAGATAAACTTATCAAACAAGACTCACAATGGCGTGAAGAACTGAGTGATGAACAATACCGCGTTACTCGAAGAGCAGGCACGGAAGCACCTTTTTCAGGTCAGTACGTAGACCATAATGAGGAAGGCATTTATCAATGCGTCTGCTGCAAAGAACCCTTATTTTCATCTGAATCCAAATTCAATTCAGGCTGTGGCTGGCCAAGCTTTTCTAACCTTATTGAACATAGTAAAGTCAGTCATACTCAAGATCTAAGCCTTGGCATGGATCGTACAGAAGTAAAATGTAAGCAGTGTGATGCTCACTTAGGACATGTCTTTGACGATGGTCCCGCACCTACAGGTTTACGCTATTGCATCAACTCCGTAGCACTGAATTTTGACCACCAATAAACCTTGGTTTGTTTATATCGTTGAAGCTGAAAACGGTCATTTATATACTGGCATTACCACTGATTTAGCGCGCCGCTTTAAAGAACACCAAGCCAAACAAAAAGGGGCTCGTTTTTTTCACACTAGCCCAGCCAGAGAAATGGTTTATCACGAACAGCACGTAGACCGAAGCAGCGCTTCAAAAAGAGAATCCGCAATAAAAAAATTATCTCGATCAGCCAAAATCAAGCTTATCGAAAATAAGTAAGTTCATGTATAATGGCGAGTTTTTCAAAACTCCCATATAAACAGGAACACAATCTTGCTTACAACTGCAAATATCACCATGCAATTTGGTGCTAAGCCCCTATTCGAAAATGTCTCCGTAAAATTCGGTGATGGTAACCGCTACGGCCTAATTGGCGCTAATGGCTGTGGTAAATCCACATTTATGAAGATTATTTCTAAACAGTTAGAGCCTACTGCGGGTAATGTTAGCTACGATGTAAACGAAACATTTGCCGTTTTGAAACAGGATCAATTTGCATACGAAGACCAGCGAGTTATTGATGTTGTGATCATGGGTAACCAAGCATTATGGGAGGTTCATGCTGAACGTGATCGCATCTATAACCTACCTGAAATGTCAGAAGAAGATGGTATCAAAGTCGCTCACCTTGAAGGTGAATATGCTGAAATGGATGGCTATACGGCTGAATCTCGCGCCGGTGAATTACTACTTGGCGTAGGCATTCCAACAGAACAACACTACGGTCCAATGAGTGAAGTGGCACCAGGTTGGAAGCTACGTATTTTATTGGCTCAAGTACTGTTTGCAGAACCTGACATCATGCTACTTGACGAACCCACTAACCATTTGGATATCAACACAATTCGTTGGCTAGAAGATGTCATCAACCAGCGAAGCGGGACGATGATAATCATCTCGCATGATCGCCATTTCTTGAATAGCGTATGTACTCACGTAGCGGATATGGACTTTGGTGAACTCCGCGTTTACCCAGGTAATTATGACGAGTACATGTTGGCATCAACCCAAGCTCGTGCCCAACAGATTTCTGATAATGAAAAGAAAAAAGCTCAAATCATTGAGCTTCAAGATTTCGTCCGTCGTTTCTCTGCTAATGCATCAAAAGCGAAACAAGCGACTTCTCGTGCAAAACAAATTGATAAGATCCAGCTTGATGATATTAAGCCTTCAAGCCGTGTGAACCCATACATTAACTTCGAACAAGACAAAAAACTGTTCCGTAATGCTGTCGAAGTGAATAACCTTAGTCAAGGTTATGAAGATGAACAGCCTTTATTTAAAGACTTCAAATTCATGGCTGAAGTGGGAGAACGCATCGCTATTATCGGTCCTAACGGTATTGGTAAATCAACGTTTGCTAAAACACTAGCCACTGAAATGGCTCCACTAACCGGTGAAGTAAAATGGTCTGAAAATGCCAATATCGGTTATTACGCGCAAGATCATGAATATTTATTTGAAAATGATCTAAGCCTATATGAATGGATGCAGCAATGGGGCAAACCATCAGATGATGAACAAGTCATCCGAGGTACATTAGGTCGTCTTCTTTTCTCTGGTGATTCTATCGACAAAAAAGCTGCCGTGCTATCGGGTGGGGAAAAAGGTCGCATGATGTTTGGCAAATTATTACTTCAAAAACCAAATATCTTGATTATGGATGAACCAACTAACCATATGGATATGGAATCTATCGAATCATTGAATATGGCATTAACCCGCTACGACGGTACATTATTCTTCGTCAGTCATGATCGTGAATTCGTATCTTCTTTAGCAACTCGTATCTTCGATATTACTGAAAATGGCATCATCGACTTCCGCGGTGGCTATGATGAATATCTAGCAAGCCAAGGTGTAAAATAAAATTTAGTGACCGAGAAGCTTGTTAACAGGCTTCTCGGTTATTTCTCTCTATCATTTCAAGCTCCCTCCGTGCTACCGTAATACTTCTATATTTCTTAGAGGCTTATTACAATGACCTTTACACGCCCTTTTATAGCTCTATTAGTAGCATTCTTATTCAGTATTAGTCCGATCATCAATGCAGCATCTTCAGCTGAAATAAATATTGGCGTCAAACAAACACTTAAACGCTTTAAAACTGAAATCCCTGGTGGCGCTGAATTTCTGAGCCAAGCCAAAGGTGTGCTCGTTTTCCCAACGATTATTAAAGCAGGCTTTGGTATAGGTGGTGAGTATGGAGAAGGAGCCTTACAGATTTCAGGTAAAACAGTCAGTTATTACAGTACCGCTGCTGCCTCTATTGGTTTTCAATTAGGAGCTCAGTCAAAATCAGTCGTGTTAATATTCATGACTCATGATTCACTAAAAAAATTCCGAAACAGTGAAGGGTGGAAAGCGGGTGTTGATGGTTCTGTTGCGTTGATCGAATGGGGTGCATCTGAAGATATCAATACGGTAGATATACAAGATCCTATTATCGGCTTCGTATTTAGCAATAAAGGACTCATGTATAACCTGACGTTGGAAGGTTCTAAATTTACTAAAATTAAAAAATAATATGACTACACAAACAAACTATCCAGAAAAAACCTGCGAGATTACTCGTTTGGTAACACACCCAAGACTTGTTGAAGCCGTATTGGCTGGCAAAAAAACAGAACAACGCCGCGATGGCATTTATGCTTACCCAGGCGAAAAATTTGAATTAGAAGGTGTTGAGTTCACTGTCACAGGACTGGAACGTAAAACACTTGGCGATATGACTGATGCAGATGCACAAGCCGAAGGCTATCCAAACATAGCAATGTATAAAGATCTTATTTTAAGAATGCATCAAGGTATGGAATGGGATGAAAGCCACAAAGTTTGGGTTCATACTTTCTCAAAGTCAGCCTAAATTAACCAAATAGAGTAGCACTTGCCCATTGCATTTCACTGGGCAAGTGCCCTATTGTTAGTCTTCGATTCTAAAGCCGATTTTAATGGTCACCTGCCAATATTTAACACCGCCATCTTCAATATACCCTCGTGTATCCACCACATTAAACCAGTGCATATTTTTAACCGACTCCGCAGCCTTTGCAATAGCATTTTGAATTGCTTGATCAGAGCTTTCCGTTGAACTACCCGTTAACTCAATATGTTTATATGTATGATCTGACATTATTTACTCCACGTTATTTTCTTAAATAGATGTACCAATAGAACAAGCCAACAAAAATACTGCCTCCAATAATATTACCTAATGTTACTGGTAATAAATTATTAAATAAAAATCCACTTACAGTAAGGTTTTCTAAACTTGCTAAGTCTGCAAGTTGTACTAGCTCGGGTTGTGTTTTTGCTAATAAGCCCGCAGAAATAAAATACATATTGGCCACAGAATGCTCAAAACCACTCGCTACAAATGCCGTAATAGGAAAAAGAATAGCGAGCACCTTATCAACTACTGTACGTCCAGCAAAACAAAGCCAAACCGCAAGACAAACTAAAATGTTACACAATATCCCACGTGTAAAAGCTTCTATCCAGGTCAAATTCACTTTAGCGTTCGCTATCGCTAGCGCCTTCGCTCCAACTGCTCCTCCACCAATTTGCCAATGACCACTTAAATAGATCAATAGTAAAATTCCTACGGCACCAATGAAGTTACCTATATATACAACACCCCAGTTGAACAATAATTGTTTAAGCGTTACTTTGCCATTCACATAAGCCATCACGATTAAATTATTACCTGTGAATAATTCAGCACCAGCAACCACAACTAATACTAACCCCAAGCAAAATACGAATCCGCCTATTAAGCGCATGAGCCCTGCGGCCATAGCACCAGAATCATAAGTAACTAAGGTGAAAAACACCGCGCCAAAGGCGATAAAAGCCCCTGCCAGCATAGCTAAGGCAAATACTCTAGATAAATCACCAGCACTTTTCGTTACGCCTGAGTTTTCAATCCTAGCTGCAATCTCTTTCGGTGTATAAGCATCCACTGAGAAATGGTCCACAATAGTATCCCTAATTAAAATAATGTTAATTAACTTCATTTTGCCTTATTTTGATACGTTCTGACAGCAGCAAAACCACCTACTGGTAGCGACACATTTAACAGACTGATTTATCTATACTTTATCGTTAAACTCAAGTATAATTATTCGATTAATCACCCCTCCCTCAGCTTTGCTTAGTCTATAGCTGACTTTCACAGGCGAATACATGTCAGACACAGAACAAACTCCTACAATTACCTTTTCAGAACTTGGCTTATCAGATGCAGTTCTTAAATCAGTAAATGAAGCTGGATACGAAACACCCTCTCCAATTCAAGCGCAAAGTATTATACCTTTGCTGGAAGGTCGCGATTTATTAGGCCAAGCACAAACAGGTACAGGTAAAACTGCCGCTTTCTCACTTCCATTATTAAGCCGCATTGATCCAAAATCTAAAACACCTCAAATGTTGGTGTTAGCCCCAACTCGTGAATTAGCAATTCAAGTTGCTGAAGCTATCCAGAGCTATGCTCGCTATATGAAAGGTCTGCATGTCCTACCTATCTATGGTGGTCAAAGCATGGGCGTTCAATTAGGCCAATTAAAACGCAATCCACAGATTATCGTGGGTACACCTGGTCGAGTTCTTGACCATATTCGTCGTCGCACATTAAAGTTAGGTGAATTAAAGTCACTGGTTCTTGATGAAGCTGATGAAATGTTACGCATGGGTTTTATTGATGATGTTGAAACCATCCTTAAAGAAACACCTGCTGAACGCCAAGTCGCATTATTCTCAGCAACTATGCCACCAGCGATCCACCGTGTAGCTAAAAATTATTTGAAAGATCCTGTGGAAATTCGTATCAAATCGAAAACAACCACAATGGAAAGTATCAATCAGCGTTACTGGCAAGTGACTGGCATGCACAAATTAGATGCCTTAACACGTATTCTTGAAGTTGAAGAATTTGATGCAATGATCATTTTTGTACGCACAAAAAATGCAACGACTGAACTAGCTGAAAAATTAGAAGCGCGTGGTTATTCAAGTTCACCACTTAACGGTGATATGAATCAAGCTGCTCGTGAGAAAGCAATTGACCGTATGAAAAAAGGTAAGTTAGATATCCTTGTTGCTACCGATGTTGCTGCTCGTGGTCTAGATATTGACCGCATGAGTCACGTTGTAAACTACGATATTCCTTACGATACCGAGTCATATGTTCACCGTATTGGTCGTACTGGTCGTGCTGGTCGTAAAGGTGAAGCAATCTTATTCGTTGCACCACGTGAAAAACGCATGTTATTCGCTATCGAAAAAGCAACTCGTCAAACAATTTCTTTAATGAAATTACCAAGTACTGAAGATATTGCTGATCGTCGTGTCATGCAGTTCACTGAACAACTTAGTGAAACTATCGAATCACAAGATCTTGGCTTCTTCCAAGAAGTCATTAGCAAATACCAAGAATCACATGATGCCGATCCATTAGAAGTAGCTGCTGCGCTGACTTACTTAGTTCAGAAAACACGTCCGCTTAAACCAGTCGTTCATGTGCGTGAACGTCCTGCAAGAAAAGAACGTGAGCAAGGTAGCCGTAGAGATCGTCCTGAACGTGGTGATCGTTCACAACGTTCTGCCTCTCCTCGTCGTGGCAATCAAACTCCTCACCGTAGTGAAGATGGTATGCAAACATACCGTGTTGAAGTAGGTCGTTCACATGGTGTTGAAGTTAAAAACATCGTTGGTGCGATTGCCAATGAAGCAGGAATCGATAGTAAAGATATTGGTCGAATCAGTCTTCAAAATGACTTTAGTACTATTGATTTACCAGAAGGCATGCCTAAAGACCTATTCCAACAGCTACGAAAAGTATGGGTTGGTAATAAGCAACTAGAATTAAGCATTGTAAATAACAATGATGGTTCAGCGGCTCCAGGTTCTGATGCGCCTCGCAAGCCTCGTCGCTCAGGTAAACCACGTGACCGTGCTCGTGATAAATCACGTCGCCCAAGTCAAAATCGTAAAAAATAACAACGAATCAGCCCCCTTAATTGGGGGCTTTTTTATGCCTGAAAAAGCTAGTTCCAAATACTGAAAGTATCGGTAGAATAGTCACCATGCTAAATTTTATCTGGATTGCTTTTTTTGTCTCTGCATTTATCGTTGCACTGATAAAACTACTCGCCTTTGGTGATACTGAAATATTTGGTCATTTGATGACTGCCATGTTCAGCTTATCAAAAACTGCTTTTGAAATTTCTCTGGGATTAACTGGTGTTTTAGCCTTATGGTTAGGCATTATGCGGATTGGTGAACGCAGTGGTTTTATCGCCTTACTCACTCGCAGCCTTAGCCCTCTTTTTGCCAAACTGATGCCTGAAATTCCTAAAAACCACCCTGCATTAGGTGCTATGGTGATGAATATTTCAGCCAATGCATTAGGGCTAGATAATGCCGCGACACCTTTGGGCATAAAAGCGATGAAGGAGCTACAAAAGCTTAATCCTTTAAACCACACCGCAAGCAATGCTCAAATTCTATTTCTAGTTATTAACACATCTGCTGTCACGCTTTTTCCCGTCACTATTTTTACTTACCGAGCTCAGCTCGGTGCCACCAACCCAACCGATGTATTTATTCCTATTTTACTAGCCACCTATGCATCTACTCTAGTAGGTCTATTATCAGTTGCTTATGTGCAAAAAATTAATCTTTTTGAGCGAACTATTATCAGCTACCTCGGTGGTTTTACAATTTTAGTAGGGATAGTCGTCGCTTACTTTTCTCAGTTGTCTCAGGCCGAAATGTTAAATCAGTCGGCCTTAATCAGTAATGTCATCCTATTTTCTTTAGTCATACTATTTATAGCGGGTGCCGTTATTAAAAAAGTGAATGCCTACGAGGCGTTTATTGAGGGTGCAAAAGAAGGCTTTGAAACAGCCATCACCATTATTCCTTACCTCGTTGCCATGCTTGTAGCCGTTGGTGTATTTCGAGCTAGTGGTGCCCTGGATATGCTCGCAGATGGTCTAAGGCATGCTGTACACGTGTTAGGTTATGATGATCGTTTTGTTGATGCCATGCCAACTGCCTTAATGAAACCATTTAGTGGTAGTGGAGCACGTGCAATGATGGTTGATACGATGCAGGTGCACGGTGCAGATTCATTTGCAGGTCGTCTTTCTTCTATCGTCCAAGGTAGCACTGAGACAACCTTTTATGTATTAGCCGTTTACTTTGGCTCTGTTGGTATTAAAAATATTCGTCATGCCGCTGGCTGCGGTATCGTTGCAGATATCGCTGGTATCATTGCTGCCATACTTGTTACTTATTGGTTTTTCGGATAACTATGACAACATCATCAACGCTTATCGCTAGTTCGAGACCACCATTTTTATTACTCACACCCGCGGTATTATCCCTATCCTTTGCAATTAGCTACTGGCAACAAGGCAGCATTAATATGGTACTAACTATATTGATTTTAATTGCCGCACTATCAGCTCATATTAGTGTTAATGCTTTTAATGAATATGCCGACTTTGTCAGTGGACTCGATTTAAATACTATACGCACGCCATTTAGTGGTGGTAGTGGTGCATTACCTGCTGATCCATCTTCATTACATAAGGTGAAATTACTAGCGTGGTTCACCTTAACTATTACCAGTTCCATCGGCTTATATTTTATCTATATACGCGGATGGACATTATTACCACTCGGTCTTACAGGCCTAGTCATAATCATAAGCTACACCAACGTATTAACAAAAAATGCATGGTTATGTTTAATCGCTCCAGGCTTCGCTTTTGGTCCCCTATTTATAATTGGTAGTGATATTGTACTTACAGGGGGCTACTCCATCAGCGCAGCCTGGAGCGATTAAACATAACCATGCAATTTTTGTTAATACGTTGG
>NODE-105-length-28690-cov-8.5297_pt1 | contig 28690 bp, 26 predicted proteins | sample MGYA00139097_ERZ477577 | MGnify/ENA metagenome assembly ERZ477577
CTCTGGATAAGATTCGCGACCACTATAATCTCGATCGTCTCGCCCAGACTCATTCTAAAATCAACACCGGCGGCAGCGACAACATTTTCTTCGAGCATGGTTCCGCCCAGGTCATTGGCACCGAAATAGAGAGCGATCTGCGCCATACGCGCACCCTGGGTCACCCAACTGGCCTGAAGGTTCTGAATATTATCAAGAACAAGACGCGCTAAAGCCAGCACTTTCAGATACTCGACTCCGCTCGCCTGTTCTCCACCGAGTTCGGTATTGCCGGGCTGATAACTCCAGGGGATGAATGCCGTAAAGCCCCCCTGTTCTGCCTGCAGCTCACGGATACGGAACAGATGCTCGACAATATCTTCGGCCTTTTCACGCACACCGAACATCATAGTTGCCGTCGTCGGCATCCCCAGGTTATGGGCCTCGCGCATCACGCCTGCCCAGTCCCGCCAACCAATCTTGCTCGGCGAAATCTCCTGACGAATTTCATCAACCAGGATTTCGGCACCACCACCGGGCAAGGATTGCAGTCCGGCAGCATGCAATCGAGCAAGACAATCGGCCATCGACAACCCGGACAGTTTGGCGATATGCACAATCTCGGCAGGAGAGAGTGAATGTATCTGCACGGAAGGGAAACGATGCCGTAGCTGGCGGAAAAGATCTTCGAACCAGTCGATCTTTAAATCAGGATGCAACCCGCCCTGCATGAGTAACTGTGTACCGCCGTGATCGACCAGTTCCTGCACCTTACCGAAAATTTGCGTATAGCTGAGCACGTAGGCATCAGGATGCATCTCGTCACGGTAGAAGGCACAGAACTTACACTTGGTGGTGCAAACGTTGGTGTAGTTGACGTTGCGGTCAACGACAAACGAGACGCAACCTTGCGGATGCATGCGACGGCGAACTGCATCGGCCAACTTACCCAAAGCAAGCAAATCAACATCGGACAACAGGAAGAGTGCCTCTTCTCGGTCCAGGGGCTGACCAGCATCGATCTTTTTTTCAATTGCAGTCATCATTATAACCCATGAAGAACACGAAGGGCTGGAACCTAGATAAGAGAGAAAGCCTTTCCAACAAGGCCATCGACAGGCTAAGCATCAAAAGGTTTTGATCTCATTATAGAGCGTATCTCGCTCCACCGGTTGCTTGCCCGCCTTATGAATCAGACCAACGAGTTGCTCCTTGCTCAACTGCTGAGGAGAATCGGCGCCGGCGTCGTGACCGATCTGCTCTTCGACCACCGTGCCGTCAATATCGTTAACGCCAAAGGCCAGCGCAACTTGCGAGACCTTCATTCCCAGCATCACCCAGTACGCCTTGATGTGCCTGAAATTATCGAGGTAGAGCCGGCTAATAGCCAGTGTCTTGAGGGCATCAACTCCCCCGACTCCCTTGGCCCCGGGGACCCGGGTATTATCAGGCTGAAAAGCCAGGGGGATAAAGGCCTGGAAACCGCTGGTTCGATCCTGTAGCTGACGCAACCTTGAAAGGTGGTCAACACGGTCGGCATAGCTTTCGACATGGCCGAAAAGCATGGTAGCATTCGTCTTCAGCCCCGCACGATGAACCTGCTCGGTGACCTCAAGCCAGCGCTCACCAGAAATCTTTTCAGGACAAATCTTTTGACGAACTTCAGGAGCAAAAATTTCGGCACCACCGCCCGGCATCGAATCGAGCCCGGCAGCTTTCAACTCTGCAATCACTTGTTGCGGAGATTGTTCTGTGAGGGTGGCGAAATAGTCGATTTCAACCGCGGTAAACGCCTTGATGTGTAGTCCAGGACTGTCGGCCTTGATGGCAGCCATGATCTCCAGGTAAAAGTCGAACGGCAGATCAGGGTGCAGGCCACCCACCATGTGGATCTCTGTGGCTCCCGCATCCTTTGCTTCAGCTGCACGTTCGAGGATCTCGTTTAAAGCCAGGGTATAGCCACCCTCATCCTCTTCATTCTCGCGGCTGAAGGCACAAAAGGTACAACGGTTGACACAGATGTTGGTGTAATTGATATGACGGTTAACATTGAAGTAGACCTTGTCACCATTGAGCTGATGATTTGCCAGAGCTGCCAGCTCACCAACGGCAAGCAGATCATCACAGGCAAACAGTGCCAGAGCCTCGTCATCGGAGATCCTGGCCCCGGTTTCAATTTTTGCACGTATGTTTTGTATCAGGTTAATCATAGTCAGTTATCGATCGCGAAGGACACAAGGTGAAAGAAAGGATCAAAGCCTCAAGGGGAAACTTCCGTTAGTCACAATCCTCGCCCCACCGGGTGAAGAGTGAGTGCTGGACATCGAGTTGGTCGAGGATTTTGCCAACGACGAAATCAACAAGGTCCTCAATCGTTTCCGGGCCATGATAAAACCCCGGCATGGCCGGAAGGATAATAGCCCCTGATTGAGAGAGCCGTAGCAGGTTCTCAAGATGAATGTTGTTGAAAGGTGTTTCCCGGGGCACCAGGAGCAGGCTTCTTCGTTCTTTGAGCATAACATCAGCAGCCCGCTCCAAGAGGTTTCCGCTCAAACCGGCGGCGATTCTGCCAAGGGTCCCCATGGAGCAAGGCGCAACGATCATGGCGTCAGCTGCGGCCGAACCACTCGCGGCACCGGCCCAGAAATCATCTATCGCCAGGCAATCAACAGCGATACTGGCAAAATATTCCTGAACCTGTTGGCGCTGCACCTTAATCTCTGCAGACCACTCGAGCCCCGTCTCATGATTCATGACCTGGCGACCAGCAGAGGTCAAAATCAGACTAACCCTCTCCCCGGAGCGCAGGAGTTCACTGATCAACCTCAAGCCATAAACAGAGCCTGACGCGCCGGTTATGGCGACAACGAAATGTCTTATCTGAGGGTTGTTTGCAGTCATAGTTTGTTTACACCAGCGCATCGACAAGGGTGAACAGGAAAATCGTCACACTGATGTAGCCGTTCATATTAAAGAAGGCCGCATCCAGCCGCGACAGGTCGCTGGGCTTTACCAGCATATGCTCATAAACCAGTAACCCGGCAACCACCAGGACACCGACCAGGTAAATCATCCCTAGCCCCTGGCTGAAAGTCAACAGCAGCAAGAGCAGGATCATAACGATGTGAAAGACACGGGTGATCTGAAAAGAACGCTCGACGCCAAACCGTGACGGGATGGAAAACAGCCCCTTCTCACGGTCAAACTCATAATCCTGCAGGGCATAGAAAATATCAAACCCGGCGACCCAGAAGAGCACCGCGAGCCCAAGCACCATAACCGGCCAACCGATATCTCCGCGCAAAGCAATCCAGGCACCAACAGGCGCGGCGGCAAGACAGACTCCCAGAACGATATGGGCCATCGAGGTAAAGCGTTTGCAGTAACTGTACAGCACCAGGAAAAAGATGGCGACCGGAGAGAGCTTAAGGCAGAGGGGATTAAGCATCCAGGCGGCCAGCAGGAGAAGGACAAAAGCGCCCATCACCATCATCCAGGCGTCACGGGACGAAACCCTGCCAGAGGGCAGATGTCTTGCAGCTGTACGCGGATTTTCAGCGTCGATACGGGCATCGATAATTCGGTTCAGCCCCATGGCCAGGGTACGTGCACCAACCATAGCGATGCAGACCCAGAAGATCTGTGCGAAGGTAGGAGCGGATCCGTTTGCCAACGACGCCAGAACCACACCCATCAGGGCAAAAGGGAAGGCGAACACGGTGTGAGAGAATTTGATCATCTCCAGCAGCGTCGTTAACTTGCCCCATGCCGTATTCGTTAAAGAAGTATCCATAAGTTTGTCAGTCTACAATGCCCTGTCAACAGGTTCAAGCATAGCCGGCCATCCGGCATCATGGCAGGCGATTTTTAAGGGAAAACATCCGAATCAGTCGAGATCAAACTCGGCCCAGATCGGCGCGTGATCCGAAGGTTTTTCCATGGCGCGGATATCGTAATCGATACCGGCACCGACACAAGCAGCCGAAAGAGGAGCGCTGGCCAAAATCAGGTCAATACGCAAGCCTCGTTGCGGGCTGGCTTCAAATCCCCGGCTACGATAATCGAACCAGCTGAATTGATCATCTGTCTCCGGGTGACATTGACGGAAGGTATCGACCAGCCCCCACTCAATCAATCGTCTCAACCAGTCCCGCTCCTCGGGCAGGAAGCTACATTTACCTGTTCGGAGCCAGCGCTTGGCGTTGTCGTCACCGATCCCTATGTCGAGGTCCTCGTTCGCAACATTTACATCTCCGACCACCAGCAACAGCTCTTCAGGATCTTCGTGATCAGACAGCTGGGCGAACAAATCTTCGTAGAATCTGGATTTGGCAGGGAACTTTGTCGGATGCTCGCGGCTTTCGCCTTGTGGGAAATAACCGTTTATGACGCGAACTTTTTGCCCTGATTCGAGGGTGTAGCCTGCAGCAATAAACCTCTTCTGAGCCTCATCAGTATCCGATAAAAATCCATATTGAACATCGTCTGGCTGACGTTTACTCAGGATCGCCACACCATAATGCGTCTTCTGCCCGAACCAGACAGCATGATAGCCAAGCTTTTTAATATCGGACTCAGGAAAATCCACATCCTGCACCTTGGTTTCCTGCAGGGCAATGATCTCCGGTTGATGCTTATCAATAACTGCAGCCAGTTGGTGCAACCGAGTCCTGATACTATTGACATTAAAGGAAATAATTTTCATCTGTCATGAAGCCCTTTTGCGAGTAGTCCTATTCATTCGTTTCGTTTTAAATCAAACAAATTCACGAGACTGAATCATAACTGCTCAGCCATTATTTGGCTATGAGTAAGGGACAAATAACCTGTTTAAGCAGTTAGAATATAATTCGATTTCTTTTTGTTGATTTTCTGGCGTCAATCATCCGCCCTTCAAATAATTCGTTTCTCTCCCAACAGTCGGCATTTATGACTTGCCAGTACACCTGCCTGATATCATGCAAATCACTATCTTTATCCAAGAGGATAATCAGGCGTGCATTTTTCAGTAACTTTGATTGCCGAAGTGACTGATTAATTTCTGCAGCGGTCTCGCCATACTCATCGATAGAGACAAGCGCAGCGCGGTGGTAGATGCCCTCCAACGGCAGATGAACGTCGACAACCCAGGGCAAATCATGCTGTAACAGGGCAAGCAATATTCGTTCATTGGCTTGCGCCAGATAAACGTTTTCCATGGGAGGTGGGCCAACCACCGTACAGGGATAGACTGCGCTCTCTTTTCTATATACGCTTTGTATCTTTACGACAGGAGCTGGCGATACCTCTGAATAATAGCCGGTGTGATTGCCGAAGGGGCCCTCTTCACTGATGTCATCAGGAGAAACCCTTCCCTCTATAACAATCTCAGCGTTTGCAGGAACAAGAAGGTCCGAGTGTCTGCAGCTTACCAGGTCGATGGAATGTCCGGTTAAGTAACTTGTAAAAGCTGTTTCAGTCACACCGGAGGGCAATGACAGCCCTGCACACCAGGTGAGCGCTGGTGGACCACCCAAAACAATCGCTATTGGCATAGCCATCCCGTAGGCGTGCCAGGCCTGCATATGGGCACCACCTCCGGATCCTGGATGAAACCTGATCAGTGCGGTCTCCTCATCTACAACCTGAAGCCGATACATCCCACAATTTTGTTTTTTGCTGTCTGGGTCTTGAGTGAAGGTCTGCCCCATGGTGATGTATCGCCCACCATCTTCCGGCCATGAATGTAAAACAGGAAGATCGTCTAAACCTTTTCCACAAGTAACGTAGGGAGGCAGATAACGATCGTCGAGATGCTGTACCTTGCCCGCAGCCTGGGTCAATCCCAGGAGTGCTTGCCCTGAGTCTTTCTCCGGACTTCCTTGAAGATCAACTTTCAGTTTATTCGCAAGGGTCTCTACACGATCAACACCAAGAGCAGTTGCCGTTCTATGCATCGACCCAAAACTATTAGCAACCAGAGGAAGGCTTGAGCCCTTAACCTTCTCAAAGAGCAAGGCACAGTTATCTACTGAATCCTTGCAGGCCCTGTTCACGATTCCAGCGATTTCCAGGTAAGGATCAACTTGATCTTTAACCCTCTTCAATCTACCTGTGGCTTCGAGGTGATTGATAAATTTTTGCAGGTCGGAGAAATACATAAACACCCATCGGAAGATTTGTTGAGACTTTACTCTGTCAATAATACGTTCCGGAAAGAAGAACGCCAATGACTTTCAATAAAGAAACTCAAATCAAACAAAAAAGGCTCCGATCAAATGATCGGAGCCTTGATATTGAATCGTGGAGATTTCTAGAAAATGGCCATCTTGGCCAACTCCATAACATCACCAGGAATGATCCCGAGGTAGAAAACACCGATCAAAGCGATCACGATTGAAATCACTGCTGCTGCAGGGAGAGAAACCCACGCATAATCTTCCTCAGCATCACGGAAATACATGTAGACCATGATACGAAGGTAGTAGTAAAGCGATACGGCTGAGTTCAGAACACCGATAACGGCCAACCAGATGTAACCCGCCTTAACAGCACCAGCAAAGATGTAGAACTTACCAGCGAAACCGGCTGTTGGGGGCAGACCCATCAGAGAGAAAAGGAAGACGGTCATAGCGACGCCCAGGAAAGGCCGTTTAAGACCGAATCCTGAAAAACCATCCAACGTCAAATTCTCTTCGCCTTTCTTGCCGGCCAGAACCAGCACAGCAAAGGCACCGATGTTCATAAAGGTGTAAGCGAGCATGTAAAAGAGGATACCTGAGTAGCCAATTTCATTCGCTGCAACCAAACCAACCAGAGCATAACCAGCGTGGGCGATCGAAGAATATGCGAGCATACGCTTGAGGTTGGTCTGCTGAATGGCAATCACGTTACCGATGACCATGGTCAGAACAGCGAGGACCCAGAGCATTGCCGTCCACTCAGGCTTGAGGCTGAAGAAGCAGTATTCCATGATGCGCAGGAAAGCAGCAAAGGCAGCAGCCTTGGGGCCAGCGCTCATGAATGCGGTAACTGGGGTCGGAGCACCTTCGTAAACGTCAGGAGTCCACATGTGAAATGGTGCGGCTGCTATCTTGAAAAGGAAGCCGGTGGAGAGTAGAACAAGTCCGGCCAGAGTCATCGGGTTATCCAGTAATGAACCGTGAGCGTTCAGGTAGATACCGATTTCAGTCAACTTGGTCGATCCGGTAACGCCATAAATAAGAGCGATACCATAAAGCAGGAAGCCTGTGGAGAAGGCGCCTAACAGGAAGTACTTGAGGCCTGCTTCGTTAGAGCGAAGCTGACCGCGAAAGAAACCCGCCAGCACATAAAGGGCAATGGACATAACTTCCAGACCGAGGAAGATCGTCAACATGTCGGTGCCTGAAGCCATCCACATGGCTCCCGCTGTGGCAAAGATAATCAGCGGATAATATTCGCTGACAGGATACCCTTCGCGCGTCAGGTAATCATCAGACATGAGAATCGTCAGACCTGCAGCAAACAAGAAGATCATGCTGAAAAAAGCAGCATAATTATCATTCGCAACAGCATCGTTAAAACCATATTGAGGATTTCCCCAACCGGTATAGACGAAGAATCCCGTTACTACGAGGCCAACAACACTGATCCAGACCGCATGCCGCGTGGTGCCACGAGGCAGGAATACATTTATCAGCAGTAGTCCCATGCCGAAGCAGGTCAGTACCAGTGACGGTAAAATGGCCGCCATATTGACGTTCTGCAAGGCGATTTCCACCAGGTTTTCCATTGAATGGCTCCTCAGACGCTATAGATAATTATTTAATCGTTGACCGTAATTTGCGTGACGGCTTGGTCCATATCTTCGACCACCATGGCAATTTGCTGCTTGCCCTTGACTTCTTTGATCATGTTTTCAAGAGCGGGGTTCATCTTGTCCAAAAAGGTATTTGGATAGACGCCGATCCAGAAGATGAAAATAAGCAAAGGCATCATGATGGCAACTTCACGGGCTGATAAATCTTTCAGATTTTCGTTCTTCGGATTCGTCAACTTGCCCATCATGACCCGCTGGAACATCCACAGCATGTAAACAGCTGCGAGGATGACGCCAGTTGTGGCAAACACTGTGAGGACCCGCAGCTCGCTCTCAAAAGCTCCAACCAGGATCAGGAATTCACCAACAAAACCATTGGTTCCAGGCAGACCGATTGACGAAAAGGTCACAATCAGGAAGATCGTAGCGAAGACCGGCATGACCTTGCTTAAGCCGCCGAAGTCAACTATCAGGCGCGTATGACGACGCTCATAGAGGAAGCCGACGATGAGGAAGAGTGCTCCGGTTGAAATGCCGTGGCTGATCATCTGCAACAGACCGCCAGACAACCCTTGCAGGTTCATGGCGAAAACACCCAGCATGACAAAACCAAGGTGAGAGACCGATGAATAGGCGACGAGCTTCTTAACATCATCCTGCATCATGGCAACCAGCGCACCGTAGATAATACCGATAACGGCCAGCAGTGCCAGGAACGGAGTGAACTGCATCGTCGCTACCGGGAAGAGCGGGAGAGCGAAACGGACGTAACCATAAGTACCCATCTTCAACAGGATAGCAGCCAAGATAACGGAGCCAGCTGTCGGTGCCTCGGTATGTGCATCAGGCAGCCAGGTATGAACCGGGAACATTGGTACCTTGATGGCAAAGCTGAAAGCAAAGGCAGCAAAGAGCCATGTCTGCAGGTGTGCAGGGATATCCAATTGAGCAAAATGAGCGATACTGAAGCCATTTTCGAAAGGGACACCCGCCTGAACCGAGTAGTAGTAGACATAGATGATGGCAACCAGCATCAGGAGAGAACCGACTGCAGTAAAGATAAAGAATTTAACCGCTGCATAGATGCGGTTCTTGCCACCCCAGATACCGATCATGAAGTACATCGGCACCAGCATCAACTCCCAGAAAACATAGAAGAGGAAGAGGTCAAGAGAGATGAATGCGCCGAGCATGCCGGTTTCGAGAAGAAGGGCCAGAGCCATAAAGCCCTTGGTGTTCTTATCAACCGCGTGCCAGGTCGAAAGAATGGCGATCGGCATAATGAAGGTCGTCAGCATGACCAACCAGAGACTGATGCCGTCAATACCGACATTGTAGTTCATCTGGAAGTAATCGCCGACACTGATCCAGTTAGCGAATTCTGTATAGTGCATCGCCGACGAGCTGACAAAAACATCGTCGAACGCCAACGGCAGACTGATGAAGAAAACGATGATCGTTACGACTAATGTAACAGTCTTGATCAGTCGGTCGGCTTCCCGAGGCAAGAAGAGGATAATCAACATCCCCACCAACGGGAAAAATGTCATCAGGCTAAGAAGATGGTCATTCATGGGTCACTGCTCCTTATATCAACGCTTGAACGTTATACCCTTATTTGAGAATAAAAATGGCCAACATGACCACTGTGCCGAGAACCATAGTCAGGGCATAGTTCTGGAACAATCCGGACTGCGTATAACGCAACACTGATGACAGAGCACCGACCAGCTTGGCAACACCATTAACAATGCCATCGACTACCTTGACGTCAAAGCCCCTCCAGCAGAAGATGCCGAGCTTTTTGGTGGTATTCACGAAGAGCGTGTCGTAGATTTCGTCGACATACCACTTGTTGAAGACCGCACGATGGAGTGTAGAAAATTTAGCCGTGAACTTACCTGGCAGCGAAGGATCCTTCATGTACATGACTGTAGCGAGGCCGATACCAGCCAAAGCAACAGCAACCGAGAAGACCATCAGGATGATCTCCGTACTGGCAGAACCATGCGCTTCTATCTTATAAAGTTCCTGACTGTGTTGGAAGACCGGTGCCAGGAAGGCGTTCAACTTATTGCCGACATGGGCAATATCAATTACATGCGGGATACCGATCAGGCCACCGACTGTCGCCAGACCGGCAAGAACGACCAGAGGCAGAGTGATAACCCATGGTGACTCATGAACATGGTCTTTCGCTTTTGGATTGGTCTTCTGCTCTCCGTAGAAAGTCATGTAGAGGCAACGGAACATGTAGAAGGCGGTCATAAAGGCAGCAACCACTACGATCACCCAGATCACCTTGTTGCCACGGGTCGAGGCGAAAGTCCACCAGAGGATCTCATCTTTGGAGAAGAACCCGGAGAAGAAAGGCAGACCTGATATAGCCAGACATGAGATGCCGAAGGTCGCCCAGGTAACAGGCATCTTCTTACGCAGACCACCCATGTTACGCATGTCCTGTGCGTCATCATCAAGATGTGCGTGGTGCAGAGCGTGATGCATGGCGTGAATAACAGAACCTGAACCAAGGAAGAGACAAGCCTTAAAAAAAGCATGAGTCATCAGATGGAAGATGCCTGCGGTAAACGCGCCAACCCCCATTGCAACGAACATGAAACCAAGCTGGGAAACTGTCGAGTATGCGAGAACGCGTTTAATGTCGTTCTGGGCAAAACCGATGGTCGCGGCGAAGATCGCCGTTAAGGCACCAACCAGAGCAACAACGAACATGGTGGTCGGACTCATGGCAAAAAGAAGGTTCAAACGGCCGATCATGTAAACACCGGCGGTCACCATGGTTGCCGCGTGGATCAGAGCAGAAACAGGGGTCGGGCCTTCCATTGCGTCAGGTAGCCAGGTGAAGAGGGGCAACTGAGCCGACTTACCGGTTGCACCGAGGAAGAAGCAGAGGGTTGCCACTGTGGTCACGCTGGCACCAAGGACCATGTCTCCGGAGAGCAGGTGAGCATTCTCAGTGATTTCGACAAAATTAATTGTCCAGACACCATGGCTCCCCAGCGCCCAGAAGAGGGTAAAGAGACCGAGCAGGAAACCGAAGTCACCAACACGGTTCATAACAAACGCTTTCTTCGCGGCATCACCGGCACTCTTCTTTTCGAAGTAGTAGCCGATCAGCAGGTAGGAGCAGAGACCGACACCTTCCCAACCGACAAACATGACCAGTGCGTTGTTACCGAGCACCAGCATGAGCATGGAGAAAACGAAGAGGTTCAGGTAACTGAAGTAACGGTAGAAACCTTCTTCACCATGCATGTAACCGATGGAGTAGAGATGAATCAGGGTACCCACACCCGTGACAACCATGATCATCAGGGCAGAGAGCGGATCGAGCAGGAAGCCCCAGTCCACCTGCAGTTTGCCAACCGACATCCAGGATGCAATAACATTCTGGTGAGACTTGACGGAATCGCCAAGCAGCTGGATAAAGTACTTGCAGGAGACCAGGAACGAAAGGAACAACATACCAGTACCAATCGCACCGATCAGCTTTTCGTTCTTGATGAACCGCTTGCCAAGCAACCCGTTAATAATTGAGCCGAGTAACGGGAAGAATGGTATAAGCCACAGTTTATCGTACATCTATCTCTCCTCCGAACGAAGTATTCTTCTTAGGGGAAGTGAACGGTTCACACCGATCACAATTTCATCAGGTTAATATCATCGACGTCGATCGAATCACGGTTTCTATAGAATGCGATCATCAATGCAAGACCAACACCCGCCTCAGCTGCCGCAACGGCCATGACAAACAAGACGAAGACCTGTCCATCCATGTTTTGCAAATGACTCGACAACGCGATGAAGGTCAGGTTGACCGAGTTAAGCATCAATTCAATACACATGAAGATGACAATCGCATTTCGCCGGGTCAGAACACCGTAAGTGCCCATGGCAAAGAGGATCGCTGCAACAGTCATGTAGTGGTAAACAGTTATCATTGGTATGTCTCCCGTAGTCCGCTACGCTTTAAACTTCTTTTTTGGCGAGAACTACCGCGCCGACTATCGCCACCAGTAACAGGATGGAGGCAATTTCAAAGGGCAGCAGGAACTCGGTGAACAACGCCTTACCGATCAACTCAACATGACCGAAGCTTTCAACCGTATACGCTGTGATGTCCCCTTCAGCGCCGGTCACGCGACCACGCTTTATGAAGTACATCACGTTGAACAGTACCAGCAGGCTGGCGATAGCTGACCAGACAACCCCGGTGGTATAACGCTTGCGCGCTTCCGTACCAAGGTTGAGCAGCATAATGACAAAGATGATCAAAACCATGATCGCCCCTGCATAAACCATGATCTGGATCGCCGCCATAAAGGGGGCATGCAGCATGACATAAAAAATGGCCAGGCAGAAAAAGGTATTGACCAGACCGAGGGCGCTATTGACTGGGCTTTGACAGCGGATTACCAGGAATCCGGAGCCAATGGCAACCAACGCAATCAGATAGAAAAAAATGAGTTCCATGAAATTTATGCTCCCCTTGGCTTACTTCAGCAGCCGCTCTTTGGTGAACTGAAAGTCTTCACGCTTATAATTGGCCAGTTCGTAAGCACCCGTCATTTCGATCGCCTCTACCGGGCAGGCTTCTACGCAGTAACCGCAGAAGATGCAACGCAGCATGTCAATCGTATAAACTTTCGGATACTTCTCGCCCTTTTCGTTTTCCGCCGATTCAACCGTGATGCATTTGGCAGGACATACCGTCGGACAAAGGTAACAGGCGACGCACTTTTCGCGGTCCTGAGAAGGAACCAGGCGGTGCAGGCCTCGGAACCGATCGGACGGCTTGAGTTTAACTGTCGGGTACTGCACGGTCGTTGAGTGACCCGGCAGCAGGTGCTTGAAGGTGATGCTCAGACCTTTGGCAAATTCTTTGAACATGATCAGACCTCTTAAAGACTCAAAGGTAACGGTTATTAGAAAATCACGACCACGAGGCCGGTAATCACAACATTAGCCAGGGCCAGCGGCAACAATACTTTCCAGCCCATGCGCATCAGTTGGTCATAACGGACACGGGGGAAGGTGGCGCGCAGCCACATGAAGAAGAACATCATCGAGAAGATCTTCAGCAGCAACCAGACAAAACCGGGGATCATGGTAAAGATACCGATATTGAGAGGAGCGCTCCAGCCACCAAGGAAGAGTGTAGAAGCAATCGCAGCAATGACGATCATATTGGCGTATTCAGCCAAGAAAAAGAGTGCGTACTTCATGGACGAGTACTCGGTACAGAAACCGGAGACCAGCTCACTCTCAGCCTCAGGCATATCAAATGGAGTTCGGTTGATTTCAGCCAGGCCGGTAATCATAAAAAGGCCGAAGGCCAGTGGCTGGCTAAAGATGTACCAGTTAGGCACGAAGGAACAGACACCCCAGAGATCCTGCTGCTGCAATGCAACAATTTCACGCAAACTGAGTGTTTCCGAGAGCATGAAGACTGCAATGATCGACACGCCAGCCGCCAGTTCGTATGAGATCATCTGGGCTGAGGCACGTACGCCGCCGAGCAGAGAGTACTTACTGTTCGATGCCCAGCCGGCAAGAACAATGCCGTAGATCCCCAAACCCGCAAAAGCAAGGATGTACAAGATACCGATGTTCAGGTCGGTAATCTGTTGGGGAATCAGGAAATTACCAACGCTGAGATCCGGTCCGAAGGGGATTACGGCAACCGTAACCAGAGCCGGAACCAGAATCATCATAGGAGCCAGCAGAAACGGCACCTTCGTTGACTCAGACGGGATGATGTCCTCCTTGAAGAACAGCTTGATACCGTCGGCTATCGGCTGTAGCAATCCGTGCCAACCGGTACGCATTGGCCCAAGGCGGGTCTGCATATGACCGATGACTTTACGCTCACACCAGGTTGCGTAAGCAACGATGAGCATAGTCACGCCAAAGACAACCACAAGTTTCACCAGCATTATCCCGACAAACAAACCAGGACTGTTAGAGAGGCTCAGCATTTCAGGCGTCATGATCTTCCTCTTCCTCGTATCAGATTGATCTTAGTGTTGCGAGTCTATTCACACCGTAGTGCGCTCAAGTGCGCGAAAACGGAGCATATCCATAAATTCTATTTGCTGACGGTAACCGCGATTACCGGCTCACCTTTATAGAGGCGATTCACATTGGCCTCGGCAAAGTGATAAGGAGCGAAAACAACTCCTTTTGGCAAGCGGTTGCCAACTTTTACTTTCAGCTTCAGCTCAGTACCGTTGCCAGCCACCTTGACAAGGTCACCGTCAACAACGCTCAAGGCTTTGGCATCTTCACGGCTGACTTCGAGATAAGGCTCAGGAAGAACGGCCATCGGACCTTTAGCTTTCGTGGAAACCGTCCCGCTGTGATAGAGGGCACTGCCGGTTACCAACTGGAAATCGCCTTTGACAGAATGGCCTCCGGTGACAGCAACGACTTTTTTGCAAACAGGCTGCAATACTTCGCCACCCCAGACAACGCCTTGCGGCCCAATCTCATTGAAGCTGAACTCAGCGTAAGCCGTTGCGATCTTGCCGAGCTCGGCAAAGATGGCTTCAGGGCCTGTGAAAGTAACGCTGCAACCGAGCTTGGCGGCCAAAGCGGAGAAGATGTCACCGTCGGTGCGTGCTTCACCAGGGCTCGGGATGCCAGGACGCACTCTTTGAATGCGGCGTTCGGCGTTGGTAAAGGTTCCATCCTTCTCGGCAAAAGACGCTGCGGGCAGAACCACGTCAGCCTGCTCGGCGGTGGGCGAGAGGAACAGATCCTGAACCACCAGGAATGGAACTTTATCAAAGGCTTTAGCGATCTTGTCTCGATCGGGGTAGCTGCTCAGTGGATCTTCAGCGACAACGTAGAGGCCGTCCAACTTACCTTCAGCGGCTGCGTCCAGCATCTGCTGAGCACCTTTACCACCGTTTTGCGGGAAGATGCCGAGGTCAATCGCCCCCTGGCTGTTTGACTTCTCACCGCAGAGATACAAGCCACTGCCTTCGCGTCCAGGGATACCGACAAGCAGAGCCAGGTTGGCTGCTGCTGTTGCCAGCTCTTTATTAAGACCTTGATACGGCAAGCCGTAGGCCATCAAGATTGCACTGTTTTCAGCAGCCGCCAGTTGTCTTGCTGTCGCCTGCAGAGTTTCGAGGTCAACGCCAGTACGCTCTGCAACCTGAGCCGGCTCGAAATCAACCAGAGCAGCTTTGAGCTCTTCAAGGCCTTCAATGCCTTCAGTCTGAGCCAGACCTTCATCGAGAAGAAGCCTTGCCATAGCATTGAGAACATCAAGCTCCAAGCCGGGGCGACTCAGTAGTGTTTTGGCGCCAGGAAGTTTATCAAGCTTGCCTTTTTTGTCAGCGACAATAGCGAGCTTCGCTCCATTGCGACGAATGGCCTGATTGATCACCATGCCGACAACAGGATGGGTTTCGTAAAAGTCTGAACGAATTGCCAGAATGACGTTTGCTTTTTCAATTTGCGGGAAGACTGCGGTTGAGGCGGCAACACCGATCGTCTCTACCAGACCTTCGGTGACACCTTTGTAACACTCGCCGCCGGAGTGATCGAGGTTCTCTGTGCCAAGCTCTTTCGCGACCTGCTTGAGAAGATAGAGCTCCTCATTGGTCAGGCGTGCTCCCGACAAAATGCCGGCGCCTTGTCCCTGCTGCGCTTTGGAGAGGCCATCGGCCACCACCTGCAGCGCCTCATCCCAATCAGCTTCAACCAGCTCACCGTTCTTACGAACCAGCGGCTTGGTCAGGCGGTCTTCATGGTTGACATAGGAGTAACCAAAACGACCACGCACACAGAGATTGCCGTCGTTGACACCTATTTTGTCATTGAAACGGATCGTCTCAACCTTATTGTCCTTAACACCCAGGGTAACGGTACAACCATTACCGCAGTAACCGCAGACCGAATCAACTTCCTTGAGTTGCCAGGGACGGGCCTTGAACTTGAAGGGCCGTGGCAAGAGAGCACCAACCGGGCACATGGAGAGACATTGACCGCAGAATTCACAGTCCAGGCCTCGATCATAGGCTGTGGCAATTTTGGTCTCAAAGCCTCGATTGATAAATGAGTAGGAACCGTAGCCGACGATTTCGTCACAGACGCGGACGCATTTGCCGCAGAGTACGCAACGGTTCATGTTGCGTTCGATCAGTGGATTGACTTCATCAGTTGGCAGATCGAATTTCTCACCTTCGAAGCGGTTGGAGATCGATTCGAATTCATACGCCAGATCCTGCAGATCACATTCACCGCCCTTGTCACAAACAGGGCAATCAAGAACGTGGTTAACCAGCAGGAACTCCATCACCGTCTTACGGACTTTCTTGATCTCATCCGAAGTAGTGATCACGACCATACCTTCACTAACCGGTGTCGTGCAGGAAGGAATCAAACGCCCCTTCATCTGCTCAACCTCCACCAGGCAGACCCGGCAGGCGCCATAAGGCAGCAACTTCTTGGCATAGCAGAGTACGGGAATATGGATTCCAGCCTCTTTGGCAGCTTCGTAAATCGTCGCTGCCTTGCTGACCGTGACCTGTTTACCGTCGATTGTCAGGTTAACCATCGTGTCCTCTTATCGTCAGTGATAGACTTAAAATAATGACTATTCGATCGCCATGAAGCGACAGGCGTCGTAGCAGGATGTACACTCAGTGCAGGCCTCACGGTCAATCACTGCAACCTGGCCCTTTTCCCACTGGATACAGTCAACCGGGCAGACCCGCGGGCAGATACCGCACTTTTTACATTTCTCTTCAATCACTTTGAAATGCAGCAGCGGCTTGCAGGCGTGAGATGGGCACTCTTTCTCTTTGATATGAGCCTCGTACTCGTGGCGGAAATATCGAAGGGTGGAAAGTACCGGGTTTGGTGCTGTTTGACCGAGGCCGCAAAGCGAGCTTTTCTTGATGTCGTAAGCCATGCTTTCCAGCAGCTCCAGATCGCCTTCACGACCCTCGCCCTGAGTGATCCGCTCGAGAATTTCAAGCATGATCTTCAAGCCGATACGGCAAGGGATACATTTGCCGCAGGACTCTACACGGGTAAAGTTGAGGAAGAAACGGGCGATATCGACCATGCAGGTGGTTTCGTCCATAACAACCAGACCACCTGAGCCCATCATCGCGCCGGCCTTGATCAGCGAGTCGTAATCGACTTCGGCGTCGAGAGCTTCAGCGGGAAGGCAACCACCCGAGGGGCCACCGGCCTGAACGGCTTTGAACTTACGGTTATTGAGAATGCCGCCACAGACATCGTAGATGACTTCCTTCATCGTGGTTCCGGCAGGAACCTCGACCAGACCCGTATGTTTGACCTTACCGGTCAGGGCAAAGATCTTGGTACCCTTGGTGCCTTCGGTACCAATTGAGGAATACCAGTCGGCGCCGTTGTAGAGGATATAAGCAACGTTGGCAAAAGTCTCAACGTTATTGATATTGGTCGGTTTGCCCCAGAGACCTTTGACTGCAGGAAACGGAGGACGAGGACGTGACATGCCACGCTCACCTTCGATTGAAGCCATCAGAGCTGTTTCTTCACCGCAGACAAAAGCTCCGGCACCAGCCTTGATACGCATGGTAAATTCAAAGCCAAGCCCCATGCAGTCCTTGCCGAGGAAGCCCTTCTCGGTGCAGACGTCAATCGCTTTTTGCAGTCGCTTGATCGCCAATGGATATTCAGCACGACAGTAAACGTAGCCAAACTTACAACCGATAGCATAAGCGGCGATCATCATCCCTTCAATCAAGCCGTAGGGATCGCCTTCAAGAACCGAGCGGTCCATAAACGCACCCGGGTCACCTTCGTCAGCGTTGCAGATCAGGTACTTGTTCTCACCCGGAGTGGCCTTACAGAAAGACCACTTGACACCGGTGGGGAAACCACCGCCACCACGGCCGCGCAAACCGGACTTCTTGACTTCCTCAATAACTTCATCAGGAGTCATGGTCACGGCTTTCTTAATGCCGGTAAAGCCTTTATTGGCAAGGAAATCATCAAGACTCTCGGCGTCGATCGTACCGCAACGCGAGAAAATGATACGTTGCTGCTTCTCAAGAAACTTGTTGTAGTAAGGACCTGCGATCTTCTTCTCGACCGCCTCGTTCTTAAGCATGTGCTCTTCAACGATTTGCGGCACCAGCTCGGCTGTCACAAAATCGTAGGTCACAGCTTCCTGACCAGGCAAGATGACGTCAACCAGCACGTCATTGGCACACAGGCCGCGGCAACCGGTCTTCTTGATATCACAGCGCTTGCCAACCTTGGCTTCTAAACCCTGCTTCTCAAACTCGGCTTCGAAAGCATCGATGACACTCTGGGCACCAGAGGCGAAGCCACCGGTTCCGGTGCAGATAAGTACTTGGATATTTTCAGCTGTTTCGGCCATAAAATCCTCGGTGAGTTATCAATCCAGCTCTTGGTATTTTTTGATGACTTCGTCCGTTTTCTGGACTGTCAACGAACCGTAGGTGCCTTCGTTGACCATGATGACCGGAGCCATACCACAGGCACCGATGCAAGCCACGTATTCGGCGGTGAACTTAAGATCTTCCGTGGTCTCGGCATGGCCAACCCCCAGACGATCTTTTATGGTTTCGGCTATCCGGCCAGCGCCTTTGACGTGGCAGGCCGTTCCCATGCAGACACGCACGATGTACTTGCCGCGCGGCTCAAGATGGAACTGCGCATAAAAGGTCAGCACTCCGTAAATCTGACTGGTATAGACATTCAAACGTTCGGCGGTGAGATGGACCGTTGGCTCGGGGATATAACCGTAGAACTCCTGAATTTCCTGAAGTGCCGGCATCAGAGCACCCGGAAAATCGACATACTTGTCGAGAATCTGGTTCGCTCCGGTAAGGTCTGTATCCTGCTCTGCAACAGTTGCTTCGACTGCTTCACTCATGGCTGATTCCTTGTCCTTGCAGCAGGTTAGCGGTCGATCTCGCCCAGAACGATATCCAGCGTTCCGATAACCGCAACAACGTCCGCAATCATCGAGCCTTCAACCATCTTGGGCAAGGCCTGGAGGTTAATGAAAGAAGCCGGGCGAATCTTCATACGATACGGCCGGGGCGAACCGTCAGAAACCAGGTAAAAACCGACTTCACCTTTGGGGTTTTCCACACCGACATAGACTTCACCGGCGTCCGGCTTAAAGCCTTCGCTGATAATCTTGAAGTGATGAATCAAGCCTTCAATCGTATTCACAGTATCTTGCTTGGACGGAAGAACAATTTTAGGTGCATCGGCCAGAATCGGGCCGGGTTTTAACTTGTCGAGAGCCTGGTAAATGATTTTGCAGGACTCACGCATTTCCTTGAGACGAGCGACATAACGAGCCCAGGTATCACAACCCTGCTCAACAACAACTTCAAAATCATAGTTTTCGTAGCCGGAGTAAGGCTGATCACGACGCAAGTCCCAATCAACACCGGAACCGCGCAAGGAAGGACCGGTGACACCGAGATCAATCGCGTCCTCAGCACTGATGACACCGACATTCTGAATACGCTTTTGCCAGATTTTGTTGCCAGTCAGCAGGCCCTCATAAGTATCCAGATGGCCAGGCATCGTGTCGATGAAGTCACGAATCTCTTTATCAAGGCCCTCAGGCAAATCAGCAGAGAGACCACCAACGCGGAAGTAGTTCGAGGTCATCCGAGCACCCGAAACCTTCTCGTAGATATTCATGATGTGCTCACGCTCGCGGAAAGCGTAGATGAAAACCGTCATGGCGCCGATATCGAGAGCATGGCATGCCAGCCAGACCAGGTGGCTCTTGAGGCGGGTCAATTCGGCGAGCAGAACCCGCACAACCTGCGCACGCTCTGGAATCTCATCCGTAATACCAAGCAGTTTTTCCACGGCCAGTACGTAGCCGAGGTTGTTATGCATGGGAGCCAGGTAGTCGAGTCGATCGGTCAGGGGCAACACCTGGTGGTAAGTACGGTGTTCCGCCAACTTCTCAACACCGCGGTGCAAAAAGCCAATATGCGGTGTCGCTTTGCGGACAATTTCGCCATCCAACTCGAGGACCAACTGCAACACCCCGTGAGTTGAGGGATGCTGTGGGCCCATATTGATGGTCATGGTTTCATGATTCGCCATATTTCTGCCTCGTCTATATTCAGATACGTGCTTGAGTTTACGCGAAAAGTCTCTTACTGAAGACGACCCTGGTAAGGCTCGCGATCCGGGCCCTGAACCGGGTAGTCCTTGCGTAGCGGATGGCCTTCCCAATCAGCCGGCATCAGAATGCGTCGTGGATCAGGATGGTTATTGAAAGTAATCCCCATCAGGTCCCAGCATTCGCGCTCCATCCAGTTGGCAGTCGCCCAGACACCGCTTACGGTATCGATCGTTGTGTCAGACTCTTCAACCGGCGCCTTTACGCGAAGACGCGTGTGGGTCGCGATATTGTAGAGCTGGTAGACCACCATAAAGCGGGGGGCCTGACCCATATAATCAACACCACAGAGATCGGTCAGAAAATTAAAGCCGACGTCTTCCTTGAGGAAGGTGCAAACAGCAACAATTTCCTCTTTCTTGACAACAACAGTGGTCTCACCGCGAAACTCGATGGTCTCGAGCACTGTTTCGCCAAACTTGGCTTTCAGCTTATCAACAACAGCCTGTACACTCATAACGGTTGCATCCTGTCTATCTGGGTTAAAGTTGCCAGTCAGTCGAAGCGTTTCAGCCGTTGATCCGCTCGCCCACGCCGATGACAGCACCAAAGCTATTGCGCTCTTTCATGATCTTCTCCTGAAGCTTCATGATGCCGTAGAGCAAACCTTCCGGGCGAGGAGGACAACCAGGGACATACACATCAACCGGCAAGATCTCATCAACGCCCTGCACTGTACTGTAGGTATCAAAGACACCACCCGAACAAGCACATGCGCCCATCGCAATAACGTAACGCGGCTCCGGCATCTGCTCGTAAACAGTCTGGATAACCGGAATCATTTTTTTGGTCACAGTTCCTGCAATGATAATGACATCGGCCTGACGCGGTGAGGCGCGGAAGAGCACACCAAAACGGTCAAGGTCGAATCGAGCAGCACCTGTAGCCATCATCTCGATAGCGCAGCAGGCAAGGCCAAAGGTCAGCGGCCAAAGAGATCTGGCACGGGACCAGTTGACGATCGTGTCCAGTGACGTGGTAATAACGTTATTACCTAGAGTTTCCTCTACTCCCATTCCAGAGCTCCTTTTTTCCAAACGTATGCGTAGCCAACGAGAAGAATCAGAATAAACACGCCCATCTCCATGAAACCAAACAAGCCGAGGCGTTTAAACATAACCGCCCAGGGGTACATGAAGACCACTTCGATATCGAAGACGATAAAGAGCATGGCGATGATGTAGAATTTGATCGAAAACTGCTCATGGGCGGAGCCAACGGGAGGCATCCCGCACTCGTAAGGAGCCAGCTTGACCGCCGAGGGCTTATTCTCTCCGACCAGACGTGAAAGGACGATCACCGCGACAGAAAAACCGAGCGCGATGATGATCAGGGTGAGAATTGGTAGATAACTGTCCAGCATTGATATAATCCTCCTGCCAGGTGAGATTACAAAATCCAATAGTCGCAGGTATAGCTTTTCGGCTTTTTGACCGACAGCAAGTTAGGACAATTCCACCTCTTTGTCAAGGGAAAAATACAGTATACTGTATGCAATCCCAAAGGACATAAACGCCCGATATATGTGGCTTTATGAGTGTTTTAGTCAGGAACTTAAAAAGAGAAGAAAGCCGTGATAATTGGCTGTCTTAGAAGGGATTAATGCACACAAAACCAGTGTATTAAATACATTTAAAGTGGAGGAATTGTTTACTACTTACGTGCGTCAAAAAGATTCATTCCAGCCAACAAAAGACCCATTGCGATAAACGCCCCCGGGGGGAGGATCATCAAGATCAACGGCTGATAGGCTTCCCCGAAGACGCTGTAGCCGAGGAGGGTACCGGAACCAAAGAGTTCACGGACCGCACCGAGGACAAAAAGCGCCAGTGTGAAACCGAGCCCCATACCGACACCATCAACGACTGCGGGGACAAGGCGGTTCTTTGAAGCAAAGGCTTCAGCACGCCCCAGAATGAGGCAGTTAACGACAATCAGGGGAATAAAAATCCCCAGGGCCTTGTAGAGATCGTAGAAATAAGCCTCCATGCAGAGCTGAACGACAGTTACAAAGGACGCGATGACAACGATAAAGGAAGGGATCCGAACCTTCGGCGGAATGACTTTCCGTAATAACGAAACGACGATGTTGGAGCAGACCAGAACAAAGGTCGTAGCCAACCCCATGCCCAGACCATTCTCAGCGCTGGTCGTAACCGCCAGGGCCGGACACAAACCCAACAGCAGCCTGAATACAGCATTCTCCCGCCAAAGACCTTTACGAAATTCACGGCTTAACGTCATTGGCCGCCCCCTTGAGCATCGGCAAGGATCTCATCACGGTGTTCGTGATAAAACTCCAAACCTCTCCGCACAGCACCAACAACGGCCCGGGGAGAAATCGTCGCACCGGTGATCTGGTCGAACTCACCACCATCCTTCTTCACCCGCCAGTCAGCGTTCTGCAGATTTTTCCCGGCAAAGATATCCTTGAAGCCCGGCAAAGTGATCTTGTCTCCCAAACCGGGTGTTTCGTTATGGTTCAGGATTTCTATCCCGTCGACCGTACCTTCCGGGTCCACACCGACCATCACCGCAATATTGCCACTATAACCGTCCGGGGCAACAACCTGAAAGGCAACCCCGCTCAGCTCAGCCGCTTGCCTACCCCGGTAGAAAGTCCGCAGGACATCCCGACCACGCCTGTCCTGCCCCGTCAGCAACTGAACCGTGTCCTGGTCAGGAGAGTTGTCGCCCGGCGGCAAGACCGCCCGCAAAGCACGCAGGGTTGCCAGGCGACGCTGCTCAGCGATTGGCTCACGTGTCACAGCTTCAACCATAGACAGGATCAAACCGGCTCCAGCAGTAATCAAAGTCAGCACCAGGGCGAGACGCAACATACTGTTCATGACCTCACCCCCTGCCGTGAAGTGCCAAAAGTCTCAGGACGGGTATAGCGATCGATCAGCGGAGTCGCGGCGTTCATGAGCAGGATAGCGAAAGAGACTCCTTCCGGATAACCACCAAAGAGACGGATCAGAACAGTCAACACACCGCAACCCACTCCAAACAACAGCATGCCTTTGGTTGAAACCGGCGTGGTTACCATATCTGTTGCCATATAAAAAGCACCCAGAACGAGGCCGCCGGTCAATAGATGAAAAAGCGGGTTGGGGTATTTGTCCGGGTTGACCAGCCAGAACACACTCGAGAAGAGAATCACCGTACCGACAAAGGTCGCAGGAATATGCCAGGTCAGAATTCGTTTGTAAAAGAGATAGCCTGCTCCCAGCAGCAACGCCAGAGCAGAAACCTCACCGATACAACCGGCCATATTACCAAGGAAATAATCCACCATCCCGGACTGCAGTTCAGGCGGCATCTGTCCGGTGAGCATGACGGCATTCTTCCACTCCCCCAGAGGGGTTGCGGTGGTAACAAGGTCGAGACCAGAGCCGAAAGGTGTCGGTAATGACCAGGTTGTCATCTGCACAGGGAAAGAGATAAGGAGCACAACCCTGGCCACCAGGGCCGGATTAAAGGGGTTTGAGCCGAGGCCGCCATAGACCTGCTTGCCGATCGCAATGGCAATCACCGCACCGAGCAAGGTCAACCACCACGGGCTTGAAGGCGGCAGGTTGAGAGCGAGCAGAACGCCGGTAATGGCTGCACTGCCATCAGCAATAGTCACCGGCTGCCCCATCAAACGCTGACAGACAACCTCCGTGGCAAGACACCCCAAGGTTGCAATCAACAGGACTGTCAAGGCTGCCGGCCCGAAAAAATAGACCGCCACGGCGCAAGCGGGCAGCAGGCTGTAAAGAACAGCACGCATCACCTTGGACGTGGAATCGCCGGAATGTATATGCGGCGAAGAAGACAGGTAGAGTTGCTTGCTCACGGGTTTTATGAGCTCCTCTTTTTGGCAAGGATGGCGGCCTTACCGTAGCGGATCGCCTGCACCAAAGGAATCGTCGCAGGACAAACGTAGCTGCAGCTACCACATTCAATACAATCCATGGCGCAATACTCGGAAGCTTCTGCCAGAAGGTCCCGACGCGAGTATGCGGCAATCGTCGTCGGCAGGAGGTGCATCGGGCACGCTTGCACGCAGCGAGAGCAACGGATACAGGGGCCCTCTTCCTGGCGATCAACATCTTCATCACGCAACAACAGCAGACCAGAGGTTCCCCGGATTGCAGGGACATCAAAGTCGAGCTGGGTAAAGCCCATCATTGGCCCGCCAAGCACGATCTTGCCCGGATCTTCAGTCACGCCACCACAGACTTCAACCAGGTGAGACAGCGGGGTGCCAATGCGTATCCGCAGATTCTTGGGCTCGCGGATAGCAGGCCCCGTCACCGTACAGACTCTTTCGATCAGAGGTCGCCCAAAGAGGACCGCATCCGCAACAGCTGCCGCGGTCGAGATATTATGTACGGCAACACCTATATCCATAGGCAATCCGCCCGAAGGGACCTCGCGTCCAGTCACCGCAGCGATCAGTTGTTTCTCAGCACCCTGCGGGTACTTGACCTGAAGAGGCAGTATCTCGACTGGCGCACCGGCACACTCTTTCTCAAGCAGGGCAATCGCATCGGGCTTATTCGCCTCTATACCGATCACCACCCGCTCGGCACCAAAAACATACTGTAGTAAAGCAACGCCCTGCAGAATGCGCTCGGGCTCTTCGAGCATCATGCGGTGATCAGCCGTCAGGTAGGGCTCACACTCGACGCCGTTGAAGATCAGGGTGCTGATTTTTTTCTCCGGCGGAGGCGACATTTTGACATGCGCGGGAAAAGCGGCGCCACCCATACCAACGACCCCTGCCAAGCGTACTTTTTCGACGATTTCATCTACGGTCAGGCTGCCCGGGTCTCCGGGCTGCAAATCCATCGACCAAGAATCTTCACCATCCGGCTTGATCACAACCGCAGGCAATGAAGTTCCCCAGGGGTGTGGACGGCTTTCGACGGCAACGACCTCTCCGGAGGTTGGCGCATGCACCGGCACTGAGACAAAACCCTTTGCAGAGCCTATCTCCTGCCCTTTGGACACCGACTGACCGACCTCTACAGAAGCAACGGCAGGAGCACCTATATGCTGCGCCATGGGCACGACAAACTCTGCGGGCAAGGGGCAGTCTTCTATCGCCTTGTGCGATGACCACTGCTTGTTGTCCGGAGGATGTATGCCCCCTGTAAAGGTTTTTAATTTCACCAGTCTCTACCTTAAATCAGGCCGCGTGTGGTTTGTCTGCCGCAACAGGCAAAAGTTTGCTGCCTTCAGGATAACCATCGCTGAAGTCGCGAATGCACTTGGTCGGGCATTTGCCAATCGCCTCAATCGCTTCTTCATCCTGCTCATAAATAACTGTCGCGAGAAAGTCTTCGACCTTATATGCACCAGGGATGGTTTTCTTACAGATATGGCAACCAATACAACCAATCTGGCAGTATTTGCGCACGATTGCGCCCTTATCGTGACTGTTGCAAAGCACGTGAATTTCTGACTCGAAGGGCGTCATGCGGATCACATTCCTGGGGCAGACAGCCACGCACTTTCGGCATCCGGTACATTTTTCACGGCTGATCACCGCCAGACCGTCCGCTGTCATTTCGATTGCGTCAAAGGGGCAGGCACGCTGGCAGGAAGCAAGGCCCAGACAGCCACCGGGACAAGCTTTTGGCCCACCTGCAATCTTTTGTGCCGCCGTACAATCGGCCAAGCCCAGGTACTGATATTTGACCTGCGCCCTGCGATTATCGCCCTGGCACAAGACAACAGCAAGCTGCCTTGCTGAAGCCGAAGCCTCGACACCGAGGATCCGCGCCAACTTTGCCACCACATCGGCGCCGCCGGGAGGACACTGGTTCAAATCAATGGTTCCTGCTACCAGGGCCTTGGCATAGCCGGCGCAACCGGGAAAGCCACAGGCTCCGCAATTGGCTCCGGGCAGGACCTCCATTGCGGCAAGTTCACGTGGGTCAACCTCCACGGCAAACTTCTTGGCGGCAAAGCCAAGCGCAATCGCGGCGACCAGACCGATGCATCCGAGACTTAATATAGCTGCAAGCATAAAACTACCTTGGACGTCATATTATAAGGCCTACCCTTTGACCAGGCCGGCAAAGCCCATAAAAGCCAGAGACAGAAGGCCCGCCGTAACCAGTGCAATGGCGGTGCCGCGAAAACTCTGCGGGACGGCACAGAGTTCAAGCCGCTCACGCAAACCGGCAAAGAGGACCAGGGCAAGGGTAAAACCGAGGGCAGCGCCGATAGCAAAGACGATGCCTTCCAGAAACGTGTAATCTTTTTGGATACTGAGAACGGCCAGACCGAGAACTGCGCAGTTGGTGGTAATCAGCGGCAGGAAGATTCCCAGAGACTGGTAGAGGACCGGGCTGACCTTCTGGACAACCATCTCCACCAGCTGAACCAGAGAAGCAATCACCAGGATGAAAGCAATCGTCTGCAGGTATTCGATACCGAAAGGGATCAGGACAAAGTACTGGACAAACCAGGTCACCACCGTAGCTACAGTCATGACAAAGGTAACCGCCATCCCCATCCCCAGAGCGGTTTCCACCTTCTTGGAAACGCCGAGAAATGGACAGATGCCGAGGAAGCGCGCCAACACGAAGTTGTTGACAAAGATTGCGCTTACCAAAATGACGAGAAGATCAGCCATACACCTTAAATACCCTACCCTGTAAATTGGTCTGACCAGCGGTTATAAAGCAGTTAACCGGCAAAGTCAAACGGTATACAATAAGAATCTTTTAGTTTTACTTCAAAAGGGAAGAGAAGGCAACCGGCACGAGAATGGTTAAGATTAAAAGGAATAAAGGCTTATTTTTACAGATTGCTACAAATCGCACAGCAATACTTTAGTTTGACTAAAATATTAAGAACTGAACCAGACCGCCCCTTGATCCTATGCGAAAACGGGCGTTTTCTTGACAGGCTCTGGTTGCTATGTTAACAGGTGTCACCTTGATATAGAGGAGCAACCAGGCCATACGTTCAGACACGTCGAAACGGCCGCAGGGGTCCGACCCTAAGGAATCTGCAGTCACCGAACAAAGACCTGTCGAAGCTGTCAACCTTCCCAACGCAAGCAAGTTCTTTAAGGAGCCGCTATGAACCACCAGAAATCTTCCAACCTTTTTGCCAAGGCAAAACAAGTGATCCCCGGTGGTGTTAACAGCCCGGTCCGGGCATTCAAGTCTGTTGGCTGTGAGCCAATCTTCATCTCCCGGGCCGCTGGTTCGAAAATTTTCGACGCCGACGATAACGCCTATATAGACTATGTCGGCTCCTGGGGCCCAATGATTCTAGGCCATTGCCACCCCAAGGTTGTTGAAGCCATTCAGAAAACAGCAGCAACGGGCGCTTCTTTCGGGGCACCCACGGCCCGCGAGACACAGCTGGCCGAGATGGTCTGCGACGCCTATCCGAACATTGAAATGGTGCGCATGGTCTCCTCCGGCACCGAAGCCACCATGAGCGCCATCCGCCTGGCTCGTGGCTACACCGGTCGTGACAAGATTCTCAAGTTCGACGGCTGTTATCACGGTCACGCCGACTCCCTGCTGGTAAAAGCCGGCAGTGGACTGGCCACCTTCGGAGTACCGACCTCCCCCGGCGTTCCCGCGGATTTCGCCAAACACACCCTGACAGCCACCTACAACGACCTTGAAGAGACGAAGGCGATGGTGGCCGCCAACAAGGGCGAAATCGCCTGTATCATCCTCGAACCAATTGCCGGCAACATGGGCTGCGTAGCACCAAGAACAGGATTTCTCGAGGGGTTGCGTCAGCTTTGCGATGCTGAAGGCATCATCTTAATTATCGACGAAGTTATGACCGGCTTCCGGGTTGCCTACGGTGGTGCCCAGGAGCGATTCAAGGTGCGCGGCGACCTGGTCTGCCTCGGCAAGATCATCGGCGGCGGGCTTCCAGTCGGCGCCTTCGGCGGCAAACGGGAGATCATGGAAGTGCTCTCTCCTGATGGTGGCGTTTATCAGGCAGGAACCCTGTCCGGCAATCCGCTGGCCATGAGCGCGGGCATCGCCACCCTGGAGCTACTTAAACAAGACGGCTTCTACGAAACACTCGAAGAAAAAAGCACCTACCTCTGTAAAGGTCTGCAAGAAGCTGCCGCTGAAGCCAATGTGCCGACCTCACTGCAACGCGTTGGTGCCATGTTCTGCACTTACTTCCAGGCGGAAGAGGTTTTTAACTTCAGCGACGTCAAGCCGGAGACGCCGCAGATCTTCTCCAAATTCTTCCGCAGCATGCTTGATGACGGCATCAATATCGCACCCTCGCAGTACGAAGCCGGCTTCATGAGTATCGCTCACTCGCAGGAAGATCTCGACAAGACGATCGAAGCCGCAAGCAAGGCTTTCAGAGCACTTTAGAAGACATTTATAAGCAATAACGTAAAGAGCCCGACTTCATTTATGAGGTCGGGCTCTTTATTATTAACGCTTGTGGCAAAAGCTTCTGCCTAAAAAGGACGTTGACTCTTACCAGGTTGATAGTCCCCTGAAAAAGGCGTCATCACAATGCTTACATCTTTGATAAAATTGCCAGTGGCTACTTTCAGCAAAGTCGGGTCGTCGTCGCCCAGCTTACCGTAAGGCTCCCCCGGACTCGGCATATCCCAGGCATGAATACGTGCCGCCAGGTAGTAACTCCCTCCTTCAGGAAGATAGATAGTAAAGCGACCCTGTTCATCAGAAAGCGTTGCAGTGAGGTCGGCACAT
>NODE-106-length-28686-cov-9.31043_pt1 | contig 28686 bp, 24 predicted proteins | sample MGYA00139097_ERZ477577 | MGnify/ENA metagenome assembly ERZ477577
AAAGTGATTAATTAGAGAAACGATCATCTACTCGAATAAATCATGGTGCTTGAATTGATTAATTGTTATCCTTATCATTGTACAAGTTGAAATTCCTTGTCATACTCATGGGTTGGAGTAGATCAGATAGTTTGCAAGTAGAGGGAAAAATATGAAAAAAGTGGTGATATCTACCGGCGGCGGGGATGCCCCCGGTCTAAACGCCGTAATCTATGCGGTGGTTCATGCCTGCTATCGATTGGGCTGGGAAGTGTATGGCAGCAGGAGCGGCTATGCAGGATTTCTGGATATCGATGAAATGATCAGGCTGACGCCCCGTGACGTCCAGGAAATTTATGCAATCGGCGGCACAATCCTGGGATCGACCAATAAAGGGAGCCCTTTTGCCAAGCCGGTTGAGAATCTGGCCGGCGAAATCAAAATGGTCGATATCAGTGATAAAATAATGAAAAATTACAAGCGCATGGGGTTTTACTGTCATATCGCTATCGGCGGGGACGGCAGTCTGGAAATTGCCCATCGATTTGCAAAACTGGGGATGAACGTGATCGGGGTACCCAAAACCATAGACAACGATCTGATGGCAACCGATCGAACGTTTGGTTTTGATACTGCCGTATCTACGGCCACCGAGGCGCTGGACAAACTTCACTCAACCGCGAAATCCCATGACCGGGTCATGGTGGTTGAAGTGATGGGCCGAGAGTCGGGGTGGATTGCTCTCTACTCAGGCATTTCGGGCGGTGCAGATGTTATCCTGATCCCGGAAATTCCATTCGATCTCGAACGGGTATCTGAGAAAATTGCTGACAATGAACTGCGTGAGAAGCATTACTCGATAGTGGTGGTAGCCGAGGGGGCATTGGCTAAAGGGGGTGAAATTATATCCAAAGGCAAAGGAGAGCTGGGACGGGAAGAGGTGATCCTGGGGGGCATAGGCGAATGGGTTGCCACTGAAATCCGTGCGATGACGGGCAAAGACACCCGCTCGCTGACCCTGGGCCATTTGCAGCGCGGAGGCTCTCCCACCACCTTCGATCGCTTGCTGGCCTTGAGGTTTGGGGCGGCTGCCGTAAGACTGGTCGAGACCGGGACCTTTGATCACATGGTTGCCCTGGATTCATCCCAAATGAAAGCGGTACCCATAGAAGAAGCGATCAAGAACAGGAAAAAGGTAGATCTGGCAAGTGATAAGCTCACCACTGCACGAGACATCGGCATCTGTTTCGGAGACTGAGCAAAGACACGCGCTATGGGGGTTACTTCTGACCAACTTCTGGAGATTTACCAGCGGCTCGATGATTATTTCGGTCCGCTGAACTGGTGGCCGGCCGAGAATAGTTTTGAGGTGATTGTCGGGGCTGTGCTGACCCAGAATACCAACTGGAAAAATGTCGAGAAATCAATCGATTCGCTGAAGCGGGTCAACCTGCTGAACTTCGATGCCCTGCTGCACATGCCGGTGGAGCGGCTGGCTGATTTGATACGCTCTTCAGGCTATTACAATCTCAAGGCCCGGCGCTTGAAAAACCTCTTGGAGATGTTAGCGAGGGATTATGGAGGTGACCTGTCTCTGTTTTTTTCAGAAGATATTTCCACCGCCAGAGAAGCACTGCTTCAGGTAAAAGGGATTGGTGCTGAGACTGCTGATTCAATACTGCTCTATGCGGGTGGGCATGCGACCTTTGTCGTCGATGCCTACACCCATCGGATTCTCTCTCGCCACAATTTGATTCCCGAAGCTTGTGATTACCAGACTATCCATGATTTATTCATGGACAATCTCGATCATGACGCTGCCATGTTTAATCAATATCATGCCTTGCTGGTCAGGACGGCCAAGCAGTTCTGCAAGAAGGGAACGCCACTCTGTGCCGAATGTCCGCTGGAGCCGCTGCTCTGATCAACTCCCAGCCGGTTTAGGGCTGCATCAACGAGCCCTTCAGCTCTTCTGCCTCCTCCTCACTATAACCTAGACGCAGCAGTTCCTGCCGATACTTGGCGAGAAGGTTCTGGGCTTTGATGGGGTTCTTCTTCTCCATGTATAATTTATGCTGAAGTGCTACCCTGTCCTCGTCGGAGAGAAGCAGTTTGTCGGTCTTTTCCAACAGGGCAAGCGCTTCGCCTGAACGATTGAAATCTGCCAGGGTTCCGGCCCAGGTCAAACAGACACTGCGCAAGGCATGGAGAATTTCATCGGTGTAGTCGGTGGCCTGATCACCCTGAAAGTAATCGTTGTCGGTAAATTTATCCCAGAAACTGAGGGCGCTGTAAAAAGCATTTCCAGCCTGCCACCACAATTCCCGCCTGCCAAGACTCGCTCCGAGGCGTGCCAGTTCGAGAAAATTTGCCGCGTCAACGGTGGTGTTTTTAAGCTGGACATAACTTTTCTCCACGCAGATATAACGGGTGGGGTCATCTATCTTTTCTGCCAGAACTTTTCGTAATCTGCTGAGCAAGGTGTAAAACGTTTTACTGGCTTTATCCGGTGGACTGTCTTTCCAGAGAGCGAATTGCACCTGATCCTGGCTGATGCGAAAATCGGGGGCAGAGATAAGCAGCCCAAACAATTCACGCTGGTGAGTGCTGAAATCTTTTAGACTGAAGAGTACTTCATCGCCCAGGCTGATCGAGAAGGTCCCCAATACCTTGATAACGAGCATTGGCAAAGGCTTACCGTCTTTGCCCAGTGACTGAAGCAGCCTCTGACGGGCAAGCTGTTTGGCAAAATCTGGCTCGATGTTATGTTTTACTGCGTGGGACAGCAACAGGAGCATACTGGCAGGCTCCCAGCCCCAGAAAAAATCGTAACCGCAATCGATCATTAACTCCAGCAGGGTTCGCAAGCGGGATTTTGCCTCAGCTTCACAGCCGCTCTTCAGGTCAATGTAGCAGAGGTAGGACATCGCACAGGCCTGGATATAGGGTGAGGGAATCTGCTCAGCAATGGTCATTGCCTCTTCCAGACAATTCCGGGCTTCTTCGAGTTGATCGAGAAAGGCAAGGACAGCCCCCTTGACGGCAAAGTGGTATCCTGTAAAAAAGGGCCCGCCGGCTCTCGCGCGCATCTCGGTGGCCAGCTCTATATCGTCAATCGCGTTGTGCCGTTTTCCATGCAAGGCGTGGATAAAACCTCGCCATTGTAAAAGCTGGCTGGTCATGTGTTCGCTCGAGGCGGTTTTTGAGACAAACATTCCCTGTTCTATGAGGTCAAGGGCATCGTTGAATTTACCCGCCGAGATCAAGCCAATGGCGGACCAGACATACAGGTAGGGAGCTGCTACTGTCTGCCTGACTACTTCCCGGTCGACACCTTCGAGGACCAGATCCTTGTGATATAAAAAGGCCTGAAAACGACCGTACATTGAAAGTTCGCAAAGCTGCATAACATGCAGGGTTAAACGATTACTCATTCCGACAAGCGGGTCGCTGACCAGCGTGTAGGATTTTTCGATCTCCATTCTGGCCCTGCGGCCGTCGCCGCTGAGCAGACCGATATAGCCGAGAATGAATCTCGATGCAGCCAGAAAGTTTTTGCTGCCAATCCGCTCAGCCAGATCACAACCCCGCCTCGCGTAGTGGCGGGCAAGATCCATTTTCCCATCGAAAAAGCAGTATCCGGCAGCCAGGTTTCTCACCACCATGATTGAAATATCCCGAGGCAAGTCCTTGTGAATGGCTTCGAAAAGTACTCTTGTTCTGCCCAGCAGTTCAGAGCCCTCCCGGTAGCGGCCGGAAATGACGAAGTGAAAATAGATGAGCTGAGACAGGGTCATTAGTTCACCAATTTCATCATTATCATGGCTGAACTTCTCAATACAGGCTTGAAAATAGGGGAGGGTGGTCTGGGGCTGAAAATCAGTGTTCAACAGGGCATGGAAGAAGCTCAACCAGCCGTATTCAAGAAGAGTATTCTCAGGAATTGTCTGTAAAATACCCAGAATCGTGACGGTGCGATTTGCCGAAATGAGTTTGAGTCCCTGCTCTTTGAGCACCAGTTCCATTCTCTGATAATCTTCACCGAGTCTGAGCGACTTCAGTGCTCTCTCTAGCAGATCATGCTGGAGATAATAATCCGCCGCCAGGCGGTAGATGTCGGTGATAGATTCAGGGGAAAGTAGCTGTCGGCCTTTGGATTGCAGAAATTCCTGAAACAGGTGGTGGAAACGGAACATTCGGGACGAATCATCCAGGTGGTAGATGAAAAAGTTCTGATCGGCAATTTTACCCAGGTGCTCGTCCAGTTTTTCTATATCGATCAATTGCTGAGCAAAATCAATGTTGATTTCATCCAGAAAGCTGAGCTTGATGAATGGTTCGTGGAACATCTCAGGGATCTGGGTGAGGATCTCATCCTGAAAAAAGCTAAGCATAAAGCTGTCAAGCCCTTTACCGAAGAGGTCAGGTTTTTGAGTGATGAGGTTTTCAGGTTTGACCGATTTCACGCCGCCGGCAAGTGGACTCGCGGCGAGAACGATTCCCATGATCCAGCCATTGGTGATTTCCAGAATATGCTCGGCCTCGCTGCGGGCGATGTCGGCACCCAGAACAGTACTGTACAGACACTCGATGTCTTTGAGTCCAAGGGCGAGGTCGTCACTGTCCAGATAGATCGCATAGGGATTTTTGCGAATAGCCCTGGCCTCCATTCTGAGTGGGTGCCTGCTGATCAGGATGTAATGGAGGTTAGGCGGCGAGGTGTCGATCAGGTAATCTAGAAGTTGATTGGTGAGTTGAGCCTCACTGATCAAGTGAAGATCATCAAGCACCAGAAAGATGTCAGAGTCCAGAGCCGTATCGATATCATTGAGCAGAATGTTGGCGCAGCCCTGCAAATCCATCGGCCCGACCTGCCCGTTGTCAAGTATGGCTTCAAGCTGGGGCGAGGTGAAATTGTTAAATCTGCGAGAGAACGCCAGATTCAAGGCGGCCAGCAGGACCACCGGATCACTGTCTTCGGTGCCGATCTGATACCAGATAAAGGGAGTTCCCGAGTGGGTCAGGTACTGATAAACAAGCGTCGTCTTTCCCTGTCCGGCCTGGGCCTCGACGATGATGATCCGACCGGCAAAAAGACCGTCACCGGTTCGATCGGTAATAATTGAGTGACGGTCTATGGACTGGGATGTGTTTATACGGGGTGGGTAAAACTTATTGGCTGCTATGGACTGCTGGATTGAGGCTGTGAGAGGTGTGGTCATAATGGATCGAACTCCCTTGGTTGAGTATCCCTATGATTTTCCTGATGCCAGAGAAACTGACGACATATGCCTCTTATTATATTGGCCTCCTTTGACGACAATCTTACACGGCCCAAAAACTGCCTGATATTTCTCATCCAGTAGTGCTGACTTTTCTTATCAAGAAAATCGATCCTCAACAATGCCTCCTGCACGTGGCGGTACATCCCTTCAAGCTGAAACGTTGATGCATACTCGGGTTCCGCCGCCTCTTCTCGGCTCATTTCGACAATGGCGTAGTAGAGTTCATAGCAGTGAATCGCCACGGCCTGAGCGAGGTTGAGCGAGGCGAATTCTGCTGTTGGGATGCAGGAAGTGTACTGACAGAATTTCAAATCATCGTTGGTCAATCCCCGATCCTCAGGGCCAAACAGGAGGGCAATTTTGTTGTGAGCAAGTAGAGGAATAATCTCTTCGATAATGTCTCTCGGGGGCCGTTCCATCGTTCTCTTTCTGCCCAGTCTGGCGGTTGTGCCAACCACAAAGCTGAATGGGGCGAGAGCCTCCTCAAGGTTGGTATGGCGCTGCATGGTATCAATAAGATGCACGGCTTTATGGGTGGCCATCTTGGCCATGTCTTCATACGTTGGTGCTTCGTCTCTGACAAGAATAAGTTCTGAGATCCCCATATTGAAGCACATCCGGGCGGTAGCCCCAATATTTTCGGCGTACTTTGGTTGCTTCAGGACAACGGCCAGGTTGGCCAGCATGGTTTTGGAATCGATCATGGTTATCGGCTAAAAAAGAAGGGGCTGCCAGATTCACTGACAACCCCTTTGGTAATTGGTGTTTAGGCTTTATCTGCGGACGAGAGTCAGTTTTTCTGACTGGTGTCCTCCAGTGATATCCGGCTTATCTTTTCGTATTCCTCTGCCTGCTTGTCGGGCGTTGTTGGCATCAAACGCTTGAGCAGCGGAACCACGCCTTTTTCGGATTTTTCGAAGAGACTCTCTGCTTCTTTTAGGGTGATTTGCCAGGCTGGAGCAAATCCTGGTGCTTTCTCGAACATAATGTCCAGCGCAGTCTGGTAGATGAAATACTGGCGTATCTCCTTGCGGCCGGGCTTCTGGTTCAGTGACTGTACGGTTATGCGGAGGTTATCGCGCTCCTGCTTGAGTCGTTCCAGTTCGGTTTTACGACGCTCGTTTTCACTGGAGTCGATTTCAAGCTTGGTGTGCAGGTGAGCGCGCAGCCTGTTCACTTCCTTAGTCAACTCGTTACGCCTGATAAAGCCGCGGATATAAATGATGATGCAGAATAGAATGCCAAGCGCAAGCCCTTTGGCAAAAGGATTTGAGATTATAGCCATAAACCAGCTGGTGGTTTGTTCCATTATTATTCCTCCCGGTATCTGGGTGATGTACGACGTCAAGATAGGTCAGCACGAATATAACTGACCTAAATATGCCAAAATTTGGTCCCAAGTCAAGAAACAAAAAGCATAGTGCGTACTTTGCAGAATTAAATCCGGCTATTGATCGTTTTGCTTCATTTTCTATACTGGTGATGAGGCGACCATTTCCAGCAATTCAGATCAATTAATTTGAGAAGATCAGCCGGTAACCGTAAAGATTATTTTACGGGTGCTTATATCAACTTCGGTCAGCTCGACTTCGATTATCTGACCGACCTGAAAAATCTTTCCACTAATGTCGCCAATAAGTCGGTGTCGTTTCCAGTCGTGCAGGTAATGGTCATCGGTCAGACTGCTCAGGAACACGGTGCCGCTGACGAATTGATCGAGCAGTTCGACAAAGAACATGGTGTCCGAAAGTGATGAGATTATTGCTTTGAATCGCTCTCCTATGCGTGGTTCCATGTACCTGCACTTGAGTCGCTCTGTCATTTCTCTTTCGGCCGAGATGCTGTTGCGCTCCCGCTCCGATAAGTGCAGTCCGGCAGATTTGAGCGAAGGATAGGGAGCCGGGGGCAGATCTTTTTTCCCAGAGTCGCCTGTTGGGCTGATTAAGTTGGCAAGCAGCCGGTGTACTATCAGGTCGGGATAGCGTCTGATCGGTGAAGTGAAATGGGTGTAATCTGGGGCGCCAATACCAAAGTGCCCGCTGTTTTCACTGCTGTACTTGGCTTGCTGTAGAGTTCTGAGAAGCAGGCTGTTGATGATGAATTCACGGTCGGTTCCCTGCACCTGGGAGACCAGCCCATTGTACCATTGAGGGGTTGGCTCAGCGTCCCCGGGGTTGAGACCGAAAGCCTTGGCGATGGCGGTGAAATCCTTGACTTTGTCAGGGTCCGGCCGCTCATGAATGCGATAGAGTAAGTCGACTCCCCGTTCAGCAAAGGTCCCAGCCACCGCCTCGTTGGCCGCCAGCATGAATTCTTCGATGAGCTGATTGGCGAAGCTTCTCAGCTTTGTGTCAATGGCCACAACCCTACCCTTTTTATTAAGCCTGATTTCCGCTTCGGGAATCGTGAGTGCGAGGCTGCCCCGTTTTATTCTCTGACGTTGAAGTGCTTCACCAAGTTCTGTTGCCCACTTTAGCGGAGTTAGAAACTTTTTGAAGCGACGCCGTGTGTTATCGTCTTGGTCGACTATAATCCGTTTTACAATCTCATAGGTAAACCGCATTTTGCTGCGGATGATTGATCTGGTAAATCGCTTTTTCAGCAGCATCCCCTTCCGGTCGAAGTCGAGTACCGCCGTCATGGTGAGGCGGTCGACATCGGCCATCAGGCTGCAGAGATTGTTGCTGAGGTTCTCCGGCAGCATGGGCAGTACGAAACCCGGAAAATAGGTGGAGGTGCCCCGCTCGTAGGCCTCGATATCGAGCCGGCTGCCCGGTATTACATAGGCAGCTACATCAGCAATTGAGACATAGAGTCGGTAACCGTGATCCAGCTTCATTACAGCGATGGCATCGTCGAAATCCTTGGCGTCTTCACCGTCGATTGTATAATGCAGGATGTCACGTAAATCCTCACGCTCGGCGAGGTCCGGCGCTGTTTCGGCCTGTTTGGCGTCTTGGAGAGCTTCCGGGCTGAATTTCGCCGGAAGGCCATATTTTTCGGTCACCATCCTGAGTTGAACTTCCGGTAGATCGGGATTGCCGAGAATCTCAATTATTTTGCCGCGTACCGAGGAGGGGGTAGATTTTTTTTCATCCAACCTGACAATAACTACATCACCGAGTTCCGGTTTGTTGGTGGTTTTCGGGAGTTGGTCCAGCGTGATGGTAAAAGGAAAGCGGCGGTCTTCAGGATAAACAATATAACGGTTGCGTTCGATATGGAAAAAACCTGTCAGAATTGAGGAGCCATGTTCCAGGCACCCCAGCACCTCCGCTTCGGGATTCTTTCTCCGGCTCTCTAGGTTAACCAGCATCAGGATTCTGTCCCCATGGCGGGCTGAGAACAGGGCTGAGCTGGGAATAAAAGGATCTTCGAGTTTAGTCTTACTTTTACCAACAGGGTGAAGTTCGGTGGCAAACCCGAATCCGGCCGGCTTCATTACCAGGGTCCCGGTATAGAAAGGAGCAGCTCGATTGAGCGACAACTTGCTCTTGCCTTTGCTCTCCACCAGTCCGCGACGGACCAGTTGGGCAATTTCTTGTTTAAATTCAGTATTCGTATAACCGCTATTCTCAGTGTTCTTGAGGAGGTCCCGTCGCTCCAGCGGTTGCTCCGCCAGAAAAAGTTTCAAGAGAAGAAGACGCGCGAGCGCTGAGAGACGAGGATCTTTTTCGGGCGCACGGCGGCGATCTCGGTGGTGTTTTTTATGGTGTCTGGCCATTTATCTGGTCTTGAGAAGCTTGGTTTGTGGGTAGTAAAACGCCACGAAATTTGGATCCCGTGAAGAGCCGGTGAGGATCGGATTAAACCCGCAGCAGAAGGGGGTGAAAACAGTCCGTTTACTGAGGCGGGTCAGGAGAAGAGCCGCTGGTCCTCATTCCGGGTAAGAAAGAGGTTCCACCAGTTTTGTTTTACAGCGAACCTAGTTGATTTTCCACATAAAACAGTGTATTGCCTTTATCGATCGGGACCTTAATGTAACACAGATGAGACATTCCGAACATAAAAAGTGCAAGAGGAAGCCGTATCGGCCCGCCAGGGTATCGTATCCATGACCAGAATTCCTTTCGATCTAGAGCTCTACCGCAATCAGATGCGGGCTTATATAGGCGGCAGGCCTTATGAGCAGGTGTTCTGGGACGCCCTGGATTTTGCCACTGAGGCGCACGATGACCAATGGCGTCGGTCTGGTGACGCCTACATATTGCACCCCTGTTTTGTGGCCAAAATTCTGGCCGAGGAAATGGACATCACCGACCCGGAAATTCTGGCGGCCGCCCTCCTGCACGATACCATCGAAGATGTTGAAGAGGTCACCGCCGAGGTCGTCGGAGAAAGGTTCGGCAGTTATGTCCAGGCCATTGTCGAAGGCTGCACGAAAGTAACCCACCGTTCCATGGATCGGCAGACCCAGCGAAATCTGGCCCATCGCAAGATATTTTCAGGAGCAGCACTGCGCCCCGAGGTAATGCTGGTAAAGCTGGCTGATCGGCTGCATAACCTGAGAACGCTGAAGTCCATGCCGAAGAACAAACGTCAGCGAATCGCCGATGAAACTCTCGACATCTACGCACCGCTGGCCACAGTCTTCGGTCTGTTCAACATGAAGCGGGAAATGTACAATCTGGCATTATCCTATAAATTTCCCAAGCAGGGTACCAAGCTGAGTAATTTCATCAGGCAACTCGCCGCTTCCCCGGAATCCTTGCAGATAGTCGATCAGATTAGAATTGCCGCCAAGGATGCCGACTTGAAATGTGATGTATCGCGCAGGATAAAAGATCTATGGGCCTACTACGATACGGCCAATAAAATTTTGCTGCAGCAGATCGAGACCCCCATAGAAATAATCATTTTAGTCTCTTCAATCCCCGAATGTTACAGAGCCCTGGGGGTTGTCAATCAAACTTTCAGACCGATACCGAGAACCATCAGGGATTTCATCGCCAACCCGAAACCGACTGGCTACCAGGGGCTTCATGCCCGGGCAATTATCGGGGGACAGCGCTTCCTGTTCAAAGTCAGAACCAACCAGATGGCCCGCAAGGCACAACGCGGTGTTTTCCGCAACTGGACTTCAAAAAGCGGAAAACAGGGACAGTTCATTGTTGAACTCAAGGAGATGCTCGATATAATCGGCTCAGACGAAATTGTAAGCTATCGTGATCTTATCGCTGCCGGTGGAAATAAAGAAATCTACACCTATACGCCCCAGGGGGACCTGATCTGTCTGCCCATAAAATCGACGGTACTCGACTTTGCCTTCCGGGTACACACCGAGATCGGCCATACTTGCACCCAGGCGATGATCCGCAACGAAAAAGTCGGCCCCGAATACCGGCTCAAAGACGGACAGATGGTGAAGATTATCAGGGCCAGGAAGAATGTCGCCTTTCCCCAGGAGATGCTGCAGCTTTGCCAGACCCCTAAAGCCAGGTCAGAACTGTCGAAAAGCTTCCGCCTGAGAGGGCAGCGGGTTGCCGAGGAGATCGGTCAAGCGACTCTGCAGCAGGAAATGCTGCGTTATGGGCTGCCCCGTGATCTGCTGGACAGTAAGGACATGTTCAAGGTCGTTGAATCTTTTTCGCTGAAGGACAAGAAGACGCTATTCAGTTATATCGGTTCAGGAAGGATCAGACTGCCAGAGGTTATCGAAAGTATTCGCCAGCATCTTTTCGACGGTGCCTCCTTTCTGGTTAAACCCACCGGTGAATTCAACAAAATAAAGCTCAACACACTGGATCCGGTTTTTATCAAGCTTTCCTCATGCTGCAAACCCAACCCGGCCGACAAGATGAACTGTGCACTGTTGACGGCCAAGGCGCTCTCGGTGCATAACAAGAACTGCGAAAGACTGCACCAGATAAAGTTTCAGAGAGAGGACGCGGTCGACATTTCCTGGGAGCGCTCCACACCGATCATCAAGGTGCAATCCCTTCTCTTTGTCCAATGTACCAGAGAGGAGGCTCTGACGGCGGTTGCAACAGCACCTGGCCAGCTGAAAATGATCGATATGTCACGCTTGGTGAATCACTCCACGGACCGGCAGGAGTGGAATCTAAAATTCGAGGTCGAGGACCTCAGCGGCCTGCAGAAGGTATTGCGTCATTTCGACAAGACTAATCTCGACTATGAGTTCTATCTGGATTTTTAAGCGGCCGCCGAGTGTCTTCTAACCACTCTTCTCCATTTCATTTCCGCGGTAATTGCTCAATACCGAAGAGAGCATATCCGGCAGATCGTTTTTTTGCCTCGAGCTGCGGCGCAACTGTTTCAGGGTTTTATCCAGCGTCAGCACCTCGCCCAGAAATACATGCCTGAGAATCAGGGAGATCAGGCGGGTGATAGTCGTCAGATTGGATATCCTCGACTGCAGGTGCTGATCCCGATCAAAGGCGGTAGAGGCGAATATCTCTACCGGGTCTCCTTCCATTTCACTGACCGATACATACCAGGTGTTCTGCTCCCGGTCCCGGGTTCGATACCTTACCGCGTCGAGCACGTCAGGTAAATCTCTGGGGTCGCTGTCCCCATGATCACCATGATCGATCTCTCTGCCGGTCAGCGTGCAGAGCTTCTTGACCAGGTCGGGTCTGGTGGTCAGCACTTCAGCCATCTTGTAGCAGGATGGACAGAATTCATTGCCGTGTTTTTCGGTGAGCAGGTCAGATTGACCGCAGCCGTCGCAGAGTTCCATATCAGCAGATTTTTTCATGGGGCCAGGCTCCAGTGTGAAGTTCTGAGGTAATATATTGTTCCAGCAAGCGCTGGAATTCTTCGCCTGATATTTCACGGGCACCCAGAGATAAGAGGTGATCGGTGGTCATCTGGCAATCGATCAGTCGATACCCCTGTGATTTAAGAAAATTCACCAGATGAATCAAGGCCAATTTTGAACAATTCGGTAGGGCTGAAAACATCGATTCACCGAAGAAGACCTTTCCCAGGGCGATTCCGTATAACCCCCCGACCAGTTCGGAACCCTGCCAGCACTCGACAGAATGGGCGTAGCGATGTCGGTGAAGCTCCTCATAGGCGGTGATCATTTGTCTGGTGATCCAGGTCCCTTCGTTTTCCCTCCTGGGAATCGAGGCACATTTTTCTATGACCTCGCTGAATGCCGCGTTTATGGTCAGAGTCATGGAGCTGTTTTTCTGATAGCGGTGAAGTCGCTTGGATATTCTCAAATCCTCGGGTGCCAGAATCAACCTGGGGGAGGTGAACCACCAGAGAATCGGGTCATCTTCTGAAAACCAGGGGAATATACCGTTTCGGTAGGCGGCGATCAGACGGGACACACTAAGGTCCCCACCGACGGCGAGCAGTCCGTTTGGTTCCGCCAGGTTTGGGGGTGGAAATATGATTTCGTCGGGGAGTTGGAATATCGGCATGAACAAACAGCAGCGTCTGGATGATGGTGAATTAGATTTAAAATCCCTTAAGCGCTATCTTTACTGATAATCCTTATTGAACGGAATGGGGAGATTTCAGGCTGGAATAATGAGCGAGACGTTGTGTTCGGTGATTAAATCGCAGAATTGGGGAGGAGGCTTCTGATCGGTAACAAGATAGGATATATCCCGCAGATGCCCAACTTGCGCGGTTGCACTCTTTTCAAATTTGGTGTGATCGGTAACTAATATGGTCTCCCGGGCATTTTTCATCATCCTGCCCATAAGCATTGCTTCCTCGTAGTCGTAGTCGAGGAGGCGTCCTTCGGGAGAAATTGCTCCGATTCCCATAATAAGGTAATCCGTCTGGAAATTAGCTATAAATTCCATCGACGCTGGGCCGATAATTGCGCCATTATGATGCCTCACCCGTCCACAGGGCATCAGCAGTTCAATGTTCTTTTTACTGTAGAGGTGCACGGCAGCATGAATATTATTGGTGATGATGCAGAGCGTGGGGATAACGGACAGTTCCTTGGCGACTATCTCCATGGTTGATCCACCGGTCATGAAGACAGAATGGCTTGAGCCGATCAGGGTCGCGGCAGCGACTGCAATAAGCTCTTTTTCCTCCAGCATGGATATCCGGCGGGCATCATAGCTGACGTTAACCAGCGACGAGACCGAGCCTGCACCACCGTGCAGACGGGTTACCAGATTTTCGACACTCAGGGCTTGGATATCGCGGCGAATCGTCTGGGTAGAGACGCCGTGTTTGTCGGCTAGAAATTCAATACTCGCATACCCTTGGGCATTAACCAGGTTAGCGATTTCTTCGCGACGTCCGACAACCTTTGAGCTGGTATCTTTTTTCATTTCTCTCCGTGGGAGATGTTTTCAGTCGTTTCGCCGGCACTGTAGACGATATTTTTTTTGAGGGCACCTCGAATTTGAACGAACTTGCTGGTTTTATACATACACTTAATGGTTATAACTCTTTGATTTCAATAGCCCGGTGTTCCCTGATCGATTGCTCTGCTGCCAGACCTATGAGAACCGCCTGTAACCCATCATCAACGGTCACTTCAACCTTGCCTTTGCCACGCAGCACATCATGGAATCTCTGGTGTTGATAGAAGGTAGAACCCTGGTGGTCTCCCGCAAGCTGCAGGCTGGTATCCACTCTCACCGTCTCTCTGATTGGACCTTTCGGACTCCTCGGACTAAAAACAATTTCTGATTCACGATGCTCGCCGGTAAAACCAGTTGAATGGCCGAGATCGTCAAGATTGTCAACTGCCCACAATCTGTCTGGTCCGGGTACCCGGCATTCCAGTTTGCCTTTTGCACCCAGCACGGATATTTCTTCCTGAAAGTAGGAGCCGTCGCAGAACATACACAAGCTGAGGGAGGCTCTTTTTCCGGAAGCAAAGTCGATAATAACAAAGGCGTTATCGATGATATCAGGGGTTTTGCCTTGGTAGCTTTCATCAAGAAAGTTCACATCCGGCGCCCCTGACGCGTATACCCTCACAGCGTTGTCGTCAGCGATAAGTCGCATCAGATCAAAGAAGTGACAGCATTTTTCCACCAGCGTGCCACCGGTGTTGATGTTAAATCTGTTCCAGTCACCGACTTTAGTCAGAAAAGGAAAGCGGTGTTCTTGCACTGCAATCATCTTGGGATCACCTACCGTTCCGGCCGCGACTCTATTCAGCAATTCAGCCACAGCAGGCATATAGCGATACTCCATGGCCACCCAGATAGGCGCCTTGTAGCTGTCTGCCAGCTCAGCAATTGCTCTGCAATCCTCCGCCGTTGTGCACAGCGGTTTTTCGGCCAGAATCGCGCGGGAATCATTGGCCAGAATTTCTTTGAGGATCTCAACATGGGTATGGTTGGGTGAGGCAATAACAAAGGCGTCCACCTTGGTATCTTTTATAAGATCACGAAAATCTTTGTAGATAGTGGCTTGAGGTGCAACTGGTATTGAAAGAGACAGCTGATGATCATCCGGGTCAAACAGGGCGGTCACCTCTGTATTACCAAGCAGGGAAATATTCTGGATATGTTCTCGGCCCATCATGCCGGAGCCGATAATTGCATATCTGACTTTAGAACTCATTTCTTTGCGGATAAATATTCTTAGCTGTGAATCGAAAACGGGCGGCGGCAACAACTGCCAGACCCGCCCGTCAATTAAAAGGAAATTACATAATACCTACATATTGAGCTTAAGTTCGGCATCGAGCTTTGCTTCTGCTTCGATGATTGCGGCTTCGTATGCTTTGAGCAGTTCAACACCCTCGGCGCCGTACTTGTCGGTGTACCATTTTTTCAGTGGAGCAGCTGCTTCACGGAATGCATCTTTTTCCTCGGCTGTCGGTACATAAATGGTTCCGCCTGCCTTTTTGAACTCTTCGTAGGCTTCAATGGAGCGGCGCTTCGGGAAGGCAAAGCAGACCTGGCCGAGACTTCTGAATCCGTCATTGACCAAACGTTTCTGTTCCGGTGTCAAGGCCTGGTAGGTATCTTCATTCATAATCCAGAGGCTCGCCATGTACGCATGTCCATCAAGGGTCATATGCTTGATATGCTCATGGAATTTCATCCCGACGATGTCGGTGATACCGTTTTTGGAACCGTCGATAACACCTGTTGCCAGAGAGGTGTAAACTTCCGGCCAGGCTACGGGAGTTGCCGAGGCGCCAAGATTTTTAACCAGAGTCTGCTGCAGCGGCGAATTGATGGTGCGGATACGCAGCCCTTTCATATCGGCCGGCGACTTGATCTGCTTTTTGGTGTTGGCGATGTTTCTCCAGCCACCGGTGTTGGTCATGGTCATGATGCGGGGGCCGCCTTTGGCCAGGACGTGCTGACGGAGAGTGTTCAGAAATGGTCCGGTCAGAACTTCTTCAGCCACGGCATCGTTGTCCATCATGTAGGGCAGATCCAGAACCTGCAGTTCCGGGAAGGCGACGGAAATGCCGCCAATGGTCATCTGGTGTATCTGGATGATATTGCCCTGGGTAGCTTCATAACATTCTGCGGCATTGCCGCAGAGTTGCGCACCTGAGTATATCTCAGCGACGATTTTACCGTTGGAGCGGGCTTCCACATAATCCTTGAAGACCATCGCACCGTCATAGTCTTCGTCATTTTGGTTGGACAGATGAACTATCCGCAGGGTGTGATCCGCTGCGTAGACAGCTGTCACGCTGAAAACGAACATGCATGCTGCTAAAATTACCAGTACCTTTTTCATTTCTTACTCCTCCTCTGTTGGATGTTTACCGTGCTACATGAATTAACTATCCCCCGGCACCGCCCAGAATCCAGCTGGCAGCAGCAGGGACGTCCAGGTAACCCAGCCAGTTTGGAATAGCCAGGGTCAGAATCGGGAAATAGGATATGAGGAAAATCACTAGAATTTCAACAATCAGAAAAGGGATCATTTCTATGGCGATTTTCTCTAAAGATTCGCGACTGAGACCGGCGGCCACAAAAAGAACCAGCCCCATCGGCGGGGTGGCCAAACCAACGGTAACGTTGACGCACATGACCACCGCAAAATGAAGCGGATGGATGCCAACCTCTATCATGGCTGGTCCGAGGATAGGGCCCAGGATCAGAATCGCCGGCCCAGCATCAAGAAACATACCGACGATGAACAATAAGATGTTGACCATAAAGAAAACCGCATAGGGGTTTTCACTGACGGAAAGCACCAGCTTGGCCATTTTTTCCGGGGTGTGATAAAAGCTGACGATAGAGGCAAAACTTACCGCAGCACCGACCAGCATTAAAATGACGCCTGATGAAATTGCAGCAGATGTAAAAACCCTGGGGATGTCGCTGATTTTCATCTGTCGGGTTCCCAGGGCGACAATCAAGGCATATCCGGCACCAACCGCAGCAGCCTCGGTGGGAGTGAAGATACCGGCCAGAATTCCGCCGAGCATAATTACCGGTGTCATCATTGGAATGATGCCATCCAGGAGAGCTTTCCCCCGCTCACTCCATGGCATCGGCTCGTTTGCGACCGGGAAATTGCGAACCCTGGCAAGATAGGCCGTAAGGAGCATCAGCCCCAGACCGATGGTAATACCGGGAACAAGACCGGCCGCAAAAAGTCCGGCCACGGAAACGTTCATAACAAAAGCATAAAGGATCATCAGTCCGGAAGGCGGGATGATCGGGCCGATGACGGAGCTTGCGGCAGTGACCGCAGCTGCAAACCGCCTGGTATAACCGTTTCTCTCCATAGCCGGGATCAGCATAGAGCCCAGAGCAGAGGTGTCGGCGACGGCCGACCCTGATAAACCGGCAAACAGCATTGACGAGGCGATATTGACCTGGGCCAGACCGCCGCGACGGTGGCCCAGAAAAGCCTGGGCAAGTTTGACCAGGTTCTTGGTGATGCCGCCCTGGTTCATGATCTCACCGGCAACGATGAAAAAAGGTAGTGCCAGCAGAGGCGGACTGTAGATTCCGTTGAACAGGCGAGAGTATAACAGCTTTAAAAACATCATCTTGCCGTCGATGACAAAGGCCAGGCCGGGCCCGAAGAGCAGTGCAAACACCACTGACAGGCCGCCGAACATGGTGATCAGGAAAATAATGAAGTACATCATGGCTGCACCCCTCCCGCGATAGCTGACTCAGTCGCATCTTCTCTGGCTCTGGCCGCTTCCGGATCGAGTATGCCAATGAAATCTCTGATCATTGCCCCAAGGGCCGCCAGAATCAGGAAGATCCAGGCCGGAGGCATAACCGCGTACACCCAGGCTTTGCTGACTTCCAGGGCCGGTAGCTCTATTCGACTTCCGCCTTGGTACATCTGCCAGGCCTGAGCAAAACAGACAACGGAGATAACAATTACGATAAGATGGAAGAAACAACGGATGATATATTCAACCCGGCTCTTCTTAAGCATGTCCCTGAAGAGCATCATCGAGATATTGAGACCCTTGTGGTAGGCGACGGGAAGAATAACAAAGGTGATCCAGACCATCATCCACAGGGATGCCTCTTCCGACCAGGAGAGGGCGTTATTGAGGACATAACGGTAAAACACCTGGACAATATTGAGCAGGGTGATTGCCAGAAGCATCACCCAAGCGAGGTTGACGGCAATTTTCTCAAACCCGCCGTTAATCCTGTCCAGGATGATGCCAAGCTTTCTTAACGCTTCCATACTGTCCCTCCCCAATCGAGTCTGTAGGTAGATCTTTCAACTGGTCAATTCTATGATCTCGATATTCAGTAAATCAGCAAATTTTCTCAGAGCCGGCCGGTGTTCTCCGTAAACAATCGCAGTGTGATGCTCAAGGCCTGCTTGCATCAGATTATCCACTACCTCACCAATCGGACTGTCGAGCCTGGCCACACCGGAAGTGCCAGAGAAGGCAAGCGGTGCCCGCAACATTTGACCGCCGCCTATGACCATGGTGGCTCTGTCATGGCCTTTGGAAAACCGGGCCATTGTGATACGTCCAGGTTTGAGCGGAAATTCATTGAGCAGTGGTAGTTTACGATTTGAATGGATGGTTGCCCTGACCTCTACTTCGGGATCAGCCATCTGGACTGGTGCCTGGCCGCAGTGCCAGAACACGCAGGTGTCCGATTCAGGATCGATATCGACCAAGTCGGTATTAAAGGCCGGCTCCCCAGCCAGACGCTGGAGGATGAGCGCAGTTATGACCCCATGCACATCAGCTTCGCAGCCGCCGGGTATGAAATGTTCATTGAGCAGGGCAATAGCGCCGCAGGCGGCACCGCCGTAGTAGGTAAAGAAATCGGGCCAGCAGCGGACAGCCAGTCCAGCGTAGTCATTTTCTTCAACAAGCCGGCGCATTGCTTCATACGCCTTCAGGCTTTTGACCGTCGCTTGATAATCCATCTCTTCGAGATTGACCAGGACCTTTTTGCGGTCCTGGTAATGGGGTAAGGCAGTATCGTCAGCAAGTGCTTTGACGCTGTCGAGAAAGCCGATCAGGTCATGTTGTTGAACCTCGATGCCGAATAAGTCTGCGCACTCTTGGTGGCTGAACATACAGGCATCAAAGCCATCGGGATGCTGGCCGATGACGCCGATCCTGGTGCCTTCAAGGCTGCGTTTGACCGCGGCAGCTCTGGCCAGGACAGTGATCTGCTCTATAGCCTGCGGATCATCAGGTGCACCGTGAACGTATTCATAGGAAAGACCGGCTCTGGACAGTGCATGGGCGGCAAGGTTGATGCCGCAGAAAGAATTAAGCCTCAGCCTGCCACCGGTACGGGGCTCCGGAAATGACCACATCAGAAGCGGGACATCCAACTGCCTGGCGATTTCCATGGTCATCGCCGCATCAGTGAAGGTGACCTGGAGCTGAAGGATGATATCCGGTGATTGCTGTTTTAGAGAATCCAGGGCGGGAATAACTTCGTCGGCATCAAAGAGAAGGGTCTGTTCACCACACAACTGGACATTCAAATCCAGCAGCGCCTGCCATGCCGACTCAAGCATATTTTCGGCATAAGGGACATCAAACGTGTTGCGGCCGACAGCCAGTACACCTATGCGGGGGATGACAGCTTCCATGAGAGGTTTGCTCCTCTGGCAATGCTTTGGTAAAACCGGTCACTAACGTCGATATGTAAATTACATTACATGAAAACCAATTTGTGTCAATAAGATTTCATTTTGTACTTGATTTTTCTCGCAACATGGCATTTTATCAACAGGTACATGTTCCATTTGTCTATTTCTAGATGAAAGTGATCGGTAACCCACCTCATTAATATAAGGTCTTAGGGAGGACCCCCATGAATCCTTGTAATCTTAATCAACTTGGTATTACCCGTGAAGCTCCTTGGGCCGTCGGTCATTTCAATATTCACAATCAGGAATTTATCCGAGCCGTTGTCCAGGCCGCGGAAAGTGAACGCTCACCGGCCATTCTGGCGGTTGGCATGATGTCTGTCAAATACATGGGCCTGCAGCCGCTGATCTCCGCCTGTCAGTCTATTAGCCGGGAAACGGAAGTCCCTATCGCTGTTCATCTCGACCATGCCAGAGATCTCGACATAGTCAAGCAGGCACTGGAGTTGGGTATCAACTCGGTAATGTTTGACGGCTCTTCTCTTGGTTTTGAAGAAAATGTCGAAAAGACAACAAAAGTAGTGCAAATGGCTCACGATTGTGGCGCCACAGCCGAGGGAGAGATCGGTATCGTTCCACACGGAACCGCATCAGTAAGTCAGGCAGAAATGACTGATCCCGCTCTGGCGGTAGAATTCGCCGAGCGAACCGGAGTAGATTTTCTGGCCGTCAGCCTGGGCAGCGTCCATGGCATGAAGAGTGCTGGGACTTCGCTCGATCAGAGTCTTCTGCAAAGACTGCATGAGCAGATACCGGTCCCCATGGTGCTGCACGGTGCTTCCGGTGTCATAGACGACCAGATCACCATGGCAGTAGAAAACGGCATCCGAAAGATCAATGTCAATACCGGTCTGAAAGTCGTGCTCAAATCTTATTTGTCCAGTCGCTTGATAGAACAGCCGGAAAGCGATCTGCTTGAGGATCTCGAAAAGGGCATCGAGGCGGTCGCTGGTTCAGTTTCGGCACGGATGAGATTGTTTGGCTCAAGCAACAGAGCTTAGCCTAGCAGCCGCTTTTATAAATATACCTGTCAACGGTGGCGCGATCCGGGGTTCCTAGGCTACCGCCGAAGGTCCGGCATTTGAGAGCCGCTACTACCCCAGCAAAATACATAGCTTCACCAAGGGATCTGTGCTCGGCCATTGCCACGGCAAAGGCACCGTGAAAAACATCGCCGGCCCCACAGGTGTCAACCGCTTCTATGCGTTCTGCAGGACATTTCTGCAGAAGCCCTTTCTCCAACCAGAAACTTCCTTTGTCACCTGAGGTTACCGCCGGCCAGGTGGAACTGTTTTTGCTGATCTGGTGCAAGGATGCTTCAAGATTGCTCTTTTTACTGACCATCTCCAGGCCTCGCTCGCTAAAAATCGTATAAGTGGCTAGGTTGATCAGGCTGCTGATGTCAATGGGGGCAATATCTGCGTCAATAAGACTCGGGATACCAAGTGTTCTGGCGAGCAGCAGGGCACGCTCTGCTCCTTCCGGCCAGCGAACATCGGTGAGCAGAAAATCGGCGTTGTTAAAATGGCTCTCATTGATCCAGTCAGGATCTGGGTCGAGTGTACTGCTAGAGAAATTGATGATCTGCCTTTCACCGGTCTGGTCTATTGTCACCGATGACACTTGGGATGGTTGACCGACAATAAAGCGCACATGAGAGGCATCGATGCTTCGCTTTTTCAGGTGACGGACCACATCACGTCCGACCTGGTCATCGCCAAGGCGGCCAATGAACGCAACCTCATGCCCGAGAGCAGCAGCAGCTATGCCCGCAGCTGCTGCAGGACCGCCTGGCGCAGCCCGGTAGTCTCTGGCGAAAAATTTCCCGCCGCCATCCGGCAGAGCTGAAACTCTGAAAAGGTAATCTAGGCAAGCCATGCCCACACAGACGATCTTCGCCACGGGACCTCCCCTAGGCTGGGGTTAGTGATAAAGTGTAGGGTTACGATCAAATATTGGGTCAATATGTAAAGTTTTTAACAAAACAAGAGTTGATTGGCAAGTGGATCATTTATTTGTATGAAGATTATAGTCTAGATCACAGCCGTTTAAATTCACCTGTGGTGAAACAAAATGAGTGTCATTACCATTACAATTGGTCAAGCAGTTGAGTGCTGTTGCGCTGCCTTGAAAAACTCTGGTACCCCTGAAGACAATGCCAGAATTACAGCTCAGGCGCTGGTGCGGGCCGAGTCGGACGGGCAGAAAGGGCACGGTTTTGCCAGGGTACCCTCCTACGCAGCCCAAGCCAGAAGAGACGGCCTGCAGATACCTGAACCGTTAATGGCCGAAATTAATCAATTGGCACAAGGTTAAGGGGGTGAAAAAGCGGGTCCTGTCCCTCCCCCCAAATCCGACAGTGGGTTAATCAGTGTGGTGTGTTGCGGTCGATTTCAAGTGGATCGATCTGCAGTTTCTTCATCCTGTATTGCAAGGTTGAACGGGGGATTCCCAAAAGCCTGGCGGCCCCGCCCTTGCCACCAACTACCCCTCCTGCGGCGACCAGCGCCTGAATAATATGGTCGCGTTCAGCCTGATCACGGGTGGCAAAATCATTGAGGTGGCCGACTGTGGTCATGGTAACCGGGAAGGTTCGTTTGATCTCTGTCTCGTTGATCGAAGCCCCCGGGTTTAGGATTATCAGACGCTTGACCATGTTTTTCAGTTCTCTGACATTGCCAGGCCAGTTGTAGCGGCGCAGAAAATCGATGGCGTCATCGGTATAGACCGGTGCCGGCCGATTCATCCGATCCGACTCGGCGGCGTTAATGTTGTTGATCAACAGGGGGATATCTTCAAGCCGCTCCCGCAGCGGCGGTGCGTTTATGGTGACGGTTTCCAGCCGATAAAAAAGATCCTTTCTGAACTGGCCTGCTTTTACGCTTTCGATCAAATTTTTGTTAGTGGCTGCTATGATACGGGCGTCGATTTCGGTTGAGGTTGACTCTCCGACCCGTTCAATTCTTCTGTCCTGGAGTACCTGCAAAAGCTTGGCCTGCAGCCCCATGGGCAGATCTCCGACTTCGTCGAGAAAAATAGTGCCACCGTCAGCGAGCTCAAAACGGCCGAGCCGCTGTCGATCAGCCCCGGTGAAGGCCCCTTTTGCATGGCCGAATAGTTCGCTTTCGAATAGTGAGGAGGTGAGTCCGGGGCAGTTCGTTTTAACAAACAGATTATCCCGCCGCCGACTCCTGTCGTGAATCAATCTGCTGAGGAAATCTTTTCCTGTACCTGTTTCTCCGGTGATCAGAATAGTTTCATCAGTTCCGGCAACCTGGTCTACGATTTCCATTACCCGGTTCATCTGGGAGGAGGCGTAAAAAAAATCAGTGGACTGATACTCACGGCCATGGGTGAGCAGATATTGCTTTTCCTCCTGCAGGTGCTTATTCGAGTTTTTCAGTGAGATGTAGGCCAGCATGTTTTCCACAGCAATGGCTATCTGCTGGGACAGGGCCTGGAGCAGTTCGGTCAATTCAGTGACTCCCTGCGGGGCATTGCGAAAACTGAAGTGGATGGTACCAAGAAGCTGATCCCTGACAATCATTGGGAAGACCATGGTCGATTTGAGACCGGCTCTTACCAGTTCTCCGACTGAGCTGAGATCGGCGTATCGAGTAAGGTCGTCGAATATTACCGGCTGTCCCGACTGGATCGCCATACGGGCAATAGCCCCGTCCGCCAAGGGCCTTGATTTCTGGGCGACGACCCCGATGGGCTGAATCCCGTCAGCAGCGGCAAAATAAGTGATGGTATGCAGTTTGGCATCATAGAGCATGATGCACAAGCGGTCGTAAGCAAAATGACGCTGCAGCTCTTTCGACAAAGCAGAGAAAAGATCTTCTCTGCTCTTGCAGGTAACGATGGCATTATTGAGCTCGAGCAGGATTTTATAGCGGGTCTCGCTGCTCCAGCGGGATGATGAACCCGAAGTTTTACCAAGATTGATATCCATGGGTCATGCATAGCCGGAGCGTGCCGAAAAAACAAGCCCAAAATTGGGCACCGAGACTAATATTGGGCACTATTTTTCGGCGCCAATCTGTTCTTTAAATAATAAAGCAATAAGTTACGACATCTTACAGACGCACACCCGTCTGGCCCGGCAATTGCTACTAAAACCTTTGGTAATCAGAAAAAAGGGGAAGCTCAATGGAATTGGATCTCAAATACGGCACTGGCACCATCAAGGTTCATATTCCGGAATCTGCGCAGGCCCAAATTCTGGAACCAAATAATCTGGATCCGGTCGATTCCGTCGAGTTGGAACTGACCAATGCCCTCTCAAGTCTGCACTCTGCCGAAGCGACCATATCACAGAGGCTCAAAACAGCATCGACGGTGGCCATTGCCATCCCCGACGAAACGCGTCCTTTGCCGGTAAAAAAAATCCTTCCGCGTCTGCTGCACTGGCTTTTCGAAGCCTCACCCGATTTAGACCCGGCCGAGGTCAGTATAATTGTCGGCGGTGGTCTACACCCGCCGCTCGACAGGGAAACACTCAATCGCCTGGTACCGCCCGACCTAGCCCGGGGGTGTTCAGTGGCCGGTCACGATGCCAACCAGAGTCCAATGGTTGATTATGGTCACACCAGCCGGGGAACCCCTATTCAAATAAATGCCCGGATGGCCGAGGCCGATTTCAAAATTGTGGTTGGTCAGATTGATCCGCATCAATTCGTCGGTTTCACCGGCGGATCCAAAGGCATCATAATCGGTTGCGGTAGTTCGGCAACCATAGAGCACAACCACTCCCTGATGTTTCACAATCTAGCTCAGGTAGGCATCCTGCATGGTAACCCTGTCCGTGAGGATCTCAACGAAGCTGGTGAAGTGGTTGGCATTGATCTGGCCGTCAATTTCATCATGGCGCCGACCAAGGAAGTGGTTCAGGTGCTGGCCGGTGATCCGCTGAAAATGCTGATAGAGGGTGCTGCCACCTGCGCCGCACTTTATGGAGTGGGAATCGACGAAAAGTTCGATATCGTCGTGGCCAGTTGCGGTGGATATCCCAAGGATATCTGCCTCTATCAGGCGCAAAAAGGTCTGAATCTGGCTTCACAGGCCGTTAAGAAAGGCGGCCATATTCTTCTGCTGGCTGCCTCGACCCAGGGGGTTGGTGATGATGTTTATTTCGATTACGTGTCGCAATTCACCAGCCCGGAAGAAGTGTTGACCGATTTCAAAGAACAGGGCTTCAGGATGGGTGCTCACAAGGCGTATCTCTTCGGCCGAACACTGAGTGAATTTGATGTGGCGGTGAGCAGTGAACTCGATGCGGGCGTATTGCATACCTGTCACCTGCGCTCAGCGGACCCCTCGCGGGTGGTCGGTGAATGGGTGGAGAATTTTGCTGGAAGGCCCCGAGTGGGGGTAATTCCCAACGCCAATACCACCTATTTTTACAGGACCGAAACTTAAAAGTATTTCAACCGGGGCCGGCTTATTGTCCGTTCTGGAAGAGAAGGAACGCTTTCACTATGAAAGCTCAAAACCACGTGAACCGAGAGTGGAGTAAAGCCGTCCAGGCTGTCGTATTGCTCGATTCATAATTTTAACCAATGTAGGAGGATTACATGGCTATCGATTTTTTAGTACATGAGGCTGCCGACGGTGTTGGCGTCGCAGTGGTCGAGGGATTGTCAGCCGGGCAGGAAATCACCGGCTGGGTGATGAAAGAGGATGAAACGATCACGATAAAGCTTATCAGCGATATACCGATTGGGCACAAGGTGGCCCTTCAGGACTATGCCGAAGGTGATACGGTGATTAAATACAACACCGATATCGGCAAAGTCGTTGCATCGATCAAGAAAGGCGAACATCTTCACGTACATAACGTCAAAACAAAGAGGTGGTAAATCATGGAAAGTAAATTTATGGGATATCGTCGTGAAAACGGCCGAGTCGGTGTTCGCAACCATGTGATCATTCTGCCGCTGGATGACCTGTCAAATTCGGCTTGTGAAGCAGTGGCAAACAACGTCAAAGGCACGATGGCCATTCCCCATCCGTATGGTCGCCTGCAGTTTGGTGAAGACCTGGAACTGCATTTTAGAACACTCATCGGCACCGGCTGCAACCCTAACGTCGCTGCGGTAATTGTGATCGGTATCGAGCCGATCTGGACTGACCGCATTGTTAAGGGAATTGCCAAAACCGGCAAACCGGTTGCCGGTTTCGCCATTGAAAAAAATGGCGACTTCAACACCATTTGTGCGGCATCCAAGCAAGCAAAGGAATACATGCATCAGGTCAGCGAGTATCAGCGGGTCGAGTGCGATGTCAGTGAACTCTGGGTTTCCACCAAGTGCGGTGAGTCCGACACCACCTCTGGTATCGCCACCAACCCGACGGTTGGCAATGCTTACGACAAACTCTATGAGAACGGCAACACCATATTGTTCGGTGAAACCACAGAGCTGACCGGTGGTGAACATCTCGTTCTGGAACGCTGTGCCAATGACCAGGTGCGCAAGGACTTTCAGTTCTTCTTCGATCGCTATGCCAAACTCGTTGATGACAATAAGACCAACGATTTGTCCGACTCCCAGCCGACCAAAGGAAACATCGAAGGTGGGTTGACCACGATCGAGGAAAAAGCACTGGGCAACATCCAGAAGATCGGTACCAAAGCTCCCGTTGTGGGCGCCCTGGAGAAAGCCGTTGAACCGACTGGGCCAGGTCTCTGGTTCCAGGATTCATCTTCTGCTGCTGCAGAACAGGTTACCCTTTGTGCTGCTTCGGGTTTTGTCGTTCACTTCTTCCCGACCGGCCAGGGCAACATCATCGGCAACCCGATTCTACCGGTTATCAAGCTCTGCTCAAATCCGCGGACCCTGCGGACCATGTCCGAGCATTTCGATGTAGATGTTTCCGGGCTGCTTCGCCGAGATCTGAACATGGATCAGGCCGGAGACATGCTGCTTGAAATGATGCTGCGGACAGCGAATGGACGAATGACGGCAGCCGAGGTACTCGGCCATCGTGAATTTGTTCTAACCAAGATTTACGAGAGTGCCTAAACGCATCTCTGGAAAAGACATGCGAAGACCTGCATTGCAGGTCTTCGCATGTATGCTCACCAAAAGAACAGAAATAAGCGGGAGCGAACCATGAAAGTAAAACTCAAAGTTTTAACCATTATGATGCTGGTATCGATCTTTTCGTTAACCGGCTCGATTGTGCTGGCTGATGATTATCCGAGTAAAAGCGTTAACTATGTCATCCCCTTTGGGCCAGGCGGTGAGTCAGATATTACCGCCCGGCACCAGCAGCCCTATTTCAAGAAGCTCTTCGGCCAGGATCTGATTATATCTTACAAACCGGGCGGCGGTGGGGCTGTCGGCTGGGCCCAGTTGAACAAAATGAAGGGCGACGGCTACAATATTATGGGCATCAACTTGCCCCATATCATCATCAAGCCCCAGGAAAAAGCTGTTGGTTTCACCACCGATGATATCACCGGCGTCTACATGTTTCACTACACCCCTGATGCCATCGTGGTTAACAACGACAGCGAGTTCAAGACGCTAGACGATCTGATCGCCTACGCCAAAGAGAATCCGGGCAAAGTTACTTTTTCCGGATCAGGCAAAGGAACCGCCAACCATATAGCCCAGCTGCGTTTCGACAAATTGGCCGGCATCAAGACCACCTACGTTGCTTTCAAGGGAACGGGTGCAGCGGTTACCGCGCTGCTCGGCAAGCAGGTCGTGGCCGAATGGGGCTATACCTCCGTCGGAGCCAAGCAGGCCGAAAAGGCCCGCATGCTCGCCGTGGCCATGGACGAGCGTCATCCCGAGTTTCCGGACGTACCGACCTTCAAGGAACTGGGCTTCGAACTCGTCTCCGGTGCTTTTCGCGGTATTGCAGTGCCCAAGTCAACTCCTGAAGATATCCGCATGAAACTCTCTGACATGATCGGCGAGATCAACGCTGATCCCGAGTTCCGCAAGCGTATGGAATCTGATGGCATGGCCCTGCTTGATGTGGACTACAAAGGCTACCAGGCGTTTATCGAAGAGCAGTCAAAGGTAATGCTGGAGGCAGCGAGGGAAGCAAATATCATCAAGAATTAAATTCCAATTAACTGCTGATACGGAACGACCGGGATGGGGAAGGAGTAATTTGCGGAATTATTCATCCCGGTTAGGCAGTGGTGCAGCGAAGACCTGAACGCCACCATATCAGCAGCACTATAAGGGGCCTGCGCGTGACATCTGTGACCACTACCGTGTGGAAGAAATAGAAAATGCCGGGTATTGAATATCTATTCGCGGCCCTGACACCGCTGAACATTATGCTTGCCTTGGGCGGTGTCATTGCCGGCACGGTTATCGGTTCGCTGCCGGGACTGACTGCAACCATGGCGGTTGCCGTCCTGGTACCGATCACCTTTTCCATGGAACCGACGTCGGCGCTCATTATGATGGGTGCCATCTATACCGGCGCCATTTATGGCGGGGCCTATGCCGCTATTTTACTCAATACCCCGGGAACACCCTCGGCAATTGCCACCACCTTTGACGGCTTTCCGATGGCCAAAAAGGGTCAGGGAGATCTGGCCATTACCGTTGCCTGTATCGCTTCGGTCACCGGCGGGCTCGTGGGCGCCACCTTTCTGCTGCTGCTGGCGCCGCCGCTGGCGGAAATCGCCCTGGCCTTCGGCCCGGTTGAATATTTCTGGCTGGCGATATTTGGGCTTACCCTGATTTCCGCACTTTCCGAAGGAAATCTTTTAAAAGGACTGATCGGCGCCTGCTTCGGCCTGCTGCTCGCCTGCGTTGGTATAGCCGAGATCAGCGCCGATGTGCGCTTTATTTTCGGCAGCCAGGTGCTGCTCGGCGGCATCGAGACCGTGACTGCCCTGATCGGCCTCTACTGTATACCGGTGCTGATTGATCTGGTGGCCACCCCGGACAGGCATCTCAAGGTTGACCACAAACCGCGAGGTTTTCGTTTCCTTGAAGCGCTGGCCATTTCATGGAAAGCCAAGTTCAGCCTGCTGCGCAGTTCAGTAATCGGTACGCTGGTGGGAATTCTGCCCGGCGCTGGTGGTTCGATCGCCGGTCTGGTGGCCTACACAGAGGCGAGACGTACCTCCAAGAACAGCCACAATTTTGGCAAAGGCGAGCCTGAAGGAGTTTTGGCCACCGAGTCGGCCAACAATGCCACCGTGGGCGGCGGATTTATTCCGACCCTGGTGCTTGGCATTCCCGGCACTCCACCTGATGCAGTAATCCTTGGTGCCTTACTCATCCAGGGTATCAGGACAGGGCCCAGCCTGTTTACCGAAAAAGCATCGATCGTCTTCACCTTTATCTACGGGCTCTACCTGGCTACTTTTCTGATGCTGCCGGTGGGGCTGGTCATTGGACGTTAC
>NODE-107-length-28657-cov-5.76736_pt1 | contig 28657 bp, 28 predicted proteins | sample MGYA00139097_ERZ477577 | MGnify/ENA metagenome assembly ERZ477577
AATTTGTTTCTTGAACTTTATTTTGATCGGCCAAATACTCAAAGGCCTCTTCTTGTTTATTTAAGCTTGAATTATCTAGGTCATGACCACTCATTCCATCTTTGGGTTTTCCTGCTTTAAACATTCCAAGCATGAAAGATCCGCGCTTATATTTATCAATCAGCTGTTTACTCTCAATAAGAAGCTGAATAAAAGCAGCAATCTCACCAAGAGCGCTGACAAGACCTCCGGCCATGGCCAAAGTACTAGAAAGTGCAGAGCATTTATTATTTGATCCAAAGGCGTGATTGAAAATGGTTCTTGCTAAATCAAGAAGAAGGTTAATCATCCCAAATATAAAAGCTCCAGCACCTACCACAATACCTAGAATACCTAGCATTTTTTCTGTATCTTGATCTTCCTTCATAATGTCGGCCGCCTGCTCATTGGCGTAACCATCCCGACATTCCTGCCGTTTTTTTCCCGAACTCATACTATTGCAACGCCTAGCATGACACTGGGCCACCATTGATTCTCGAGCGCTAGAGGGAATATTTTTATTTAAGGAATAATCATTACAAGCACCAAACCAACAACTATTTCGACTTTTATGATCTGCTTGTTTTTTACAGTCTTCTTCCGTGGGAGCTCTTTCTTCTTCTGTGGCCGTCGTCTCATCAGGAACTTGGGCGTAGATATGGGATATTTCGGAAAAAAAAAGAACAAACGAGCTTATAAAGACGATGAAAAACCTCATGAGCGCGTATCGGCTTTATTTGCTAAATATAAATTTTATTTACAGAGATGTTTGAATAGGGAAAATTGGTTGCGGGGATAGGATTTGAACCTATGACCTTCGGGTTATGAGCCCGACGAGCTACCATGCTGCTCCACCCCGCGACAATGTTTTGGATTGATGAGCTTATACAATGCTACAATCATCTTGTCACGTCTTTTTTCTTTTTCTTTAAAACTTTTTGCTTAGTGAGGTTTTCTAGTGAAATTTTATCTCGATACAGACTTAAGAAAATCAAAAGTTTATATTCTCCCCTACAACATAGATAAAAAAAGACCTTATGCCATTGAATTTGATTCTTTATGGGAAGCAGAGAATTTTTTGAGAAAAATAAACTCAGAGCAAATTAAGGGGCCGCGAGAAAACATTAAACTCTATCATTTAGCTCGGGTTGAAAGTGAGTCCTTGGGAGATGTTGAAATTTATCAGGTACTCTAAACACTTTTATAAAGCTCAAGGCAGCGTTGTCGCTGTTTTTCATAACTAACAGCAGGAGGAGGATAAGTACTCAAAGTGAGGTATTTTTCAGGACGATGAATCTCTTTTATTGAGAGATTTTTAAGCTCGGGGCAAAAACGACGAATAAACTCACCTTTTTTATCAAATTTCTCTGACTGCAAATAGGGATTGAAAATGCGAAAATAGGGAACGCTATCAACTCCTACAGAAGCGCACCATTGCCATCCTCCAAGATTGGCGGCCAAATCGAAATCAAAAAGATGTTTAGCAAAGTAATTCATCCCTAACCGCCAGTCCACCAGCAAAATTTTTACTAGATAGCTGGCCGTAATCATGCGAAGCCGGTTGGGCATCAGGCCCGTTTCATTAAGGCAGCGCATGGCCGCATCGACGACGGGAACGCCTGTTTGTCCTTTACACCAAAGATGAAATAAATCTTCTGATCCAGGCCATACGAGTTTGTCATACTTTTCGAGAAAGGCGCTCTCTTCTAAGTGAGGATAAAAATCTAAAATGGCCTGATAAAATTCCCGCCAAATAAGTTCACTGACAAATACTTCATATCCTTTATTCTTTTGCTGAAAAGAAACATTAAAGGCCTCTCTAATAGAAATATTTCCATGCCGTAAATAGGCCGAAAGCTGTGATGTTCCCTTGAGTGAAAAATCATCGCGTCTTTCGTGGTAATTCCTTAAAAGATCAGTTTCGTGACAAAATTTGAGTCGCTTAAGGGCATTGGCCCTTCCTCCCGGGAAGATTGGTTTTTTATAAAGAAACCCTAGCTGCTCAAATATTTGATTTTGCCCTTGCTCTGTTATTGACCTATTTTTGGCCAAATTTTTTAAACGACATTTAAAGAATGGAATTTGGGGGAAGAGGTCTGCCTTTTTTTGCAGCCAGCGATTTTTGTAAGGGGTAAAGACTTTATAAAGCTCGTTACTCCCATTTAGCACCTCGTTACTTTCAAATAAGACAACGTCTTTATAGTGAAAAACATCGATTTTCTTTTTAAGAAGAATTGCTTCGACTTTCTCATCGCGCTTTTTTGCATAAGGTTCATAGTCTCTATTAAAATAGAGCTTTGAGGCCTTGATTTTTTCAATAAAACGAGGGATTTCTTCTATGGGATCACCTATAAGGATTTCAAGATGATGGTGATTTTTTTCAAACTTCATCATCAAGTCTGCCAAAGATTCCCAAATGAAAGAAACTCTTTGATCTGAAATATCATCTATTTTAGAGAGAATATTTTTATCAAAAACAAAAACGGTATAAACTTCATCATTATTTTCTAAGGCCTCACAAAAGGCCACATGATCATCATAACGTAAATCTCGGCGAAACCAGCATACTGCTCTAGACAAGTTAAATTCCTTTTTTGGTTATTTGATATTTGTAAGCATCTTTTTTTGAGAGCGAGACAAATTGTTCTTCTTCTTGATGAAATTTAAAAACCTCTCCGTTTTCAATTTTATAAACCCATGCATGAATACGAAGATTCCCTTTGAGTAATTTTTTGGCCACGCTAGGATGAGTTCGGAGATTTTCGATTTGCATTAAAACATTTTCTTCTACTGCAGCAATGGCCAACTTTTCTTTTTCTAAATGTTGATAGTGACTTAAAAGAACATCTTTTGTTCCTTTGGCAAACTCAAGCCATCTCTTCATGGCCGGAGCACCTTCTAAAAGGGATTCATCAAGTAATGCCTTCATCGCCCCACAGTGAGTATGGCCACAAATAATGATATCTTTTACTTCAAGCCCTTGAACAGCAAATTCAATTGTTGCAGCTTCTCCTCCATTATGTTCCCCATAAGGAGGAATCAAGTTTCCAGCGTTCCGAAGAATAAAGAGCTCTCCTGGATCAGTCTGAGTAAAAAGATTGGGGTTAATGCGAGAGTCTGAACAAGTAATAAAAAGAACATCTGGGTCTTGCCCTTTGGCCATCTTTTTAAAGAAATCTTCTTGAGCGCTGGTGATTTCATCTTGAAACTTATGAATTCCTTGAATTAATTTTTGCATATCCCCCCATTTTCGTTATATTTTTAACTTATGATTATAAAAAAGATAACGATCTTTACACTTTTATTTAGTAGCATTACTTTTTTCTATGTCGCTCTCTTTTATTTAGTCACTCCCGTGGCGAAGCTCAGTAATCATTTTCCTCATCGCCAAGTAAATAATCCTTTTAAACTTTCCCTTAAATCTTTTCCTCCTGACAACTGGACTTCTCTAAAAAAAATCCCCAAATTATTTCAGAGAATAATCATTTTTAGTGAGGATGGAAAGTTTTATCAACATAGTGGATTTGATTTCTACGAACTTAAAGAAGCTATAAAAAAATTTTTAACCAATGGTCGTTCTTTACGTGGGGCCAGTACGATTTCTCAACAAGTTGTCAAAAATATCTTTCTCTCACATAGAAGAAGTTATATCCGAAAATTTCACGAAATTATTCTTACTTATAAAATGGAAAGACATCTTTCAAAAAAAAGAATCCTAGAAATTTATCTCAATATTGCTGAATTTGGCCCTGACAAGTTTGGCATCAAGGAAGGGGCCCGCCATTTTTTCACCAAATCCCCACTCAAATTAACTGTCCACGAGATGGCATTTCTCGTAAGTATTCTTCCTTATCCAAAGAACTATCAGCACTATAAAAATTTAACGAAAAGAAAAATAGAACGCCTCCTTCGACACTTGCGCTGGCGCCATCTTTAATTTCAACTTTTTTTCATAAGCTCAACTTGATCATTTAAGATATTCACACTTTCTTCTAGGTAGATATCTTTTTTCAAATCATCGCTCCATTCTTCTTCAATGATTTTTTGATCTTCAAGAAGTCTCTTATCATCTTTAACACTTACTTTGCTTTTTTGAATCCCCGTTAACACTTCAATATCAATCCCTGAGATAATATCATCATTTTTGTATTTTTCTAACTGTGCTTCAATTTCTTTTTGCTCTTTGCGAATGTTTGTAATGTCGAGTTTAAGCTCCGTCATTTTTGATCTTTTTTCAAAAATTTTACCCGCTTCAATTACTTTTTTAAAAGAAGAACTTTTTGCAACTCTCTCATTAGATTTTTTCTTTAAGATGTCATAGGCAGGAGTATCCGACCATGTTTTAAATTTTAAGGCCTTCACTTCATCCCACGGAAGAGCATTTGACATAAACCGCTCTCCTGCTTTTAAAAAATCATAGCTGTCGGGCAAAACAATATCAGACTCAACACCTTTAAATTGTGTTGAAGCACCTGTTATGCGATAGAATTTTTGAATGGTAATTTTAAAGGCACCTAGAGGAGTAAAACGTGACGAAAATTGCGCCAGCCCTTGATCCAAGTTTAAGAACAACTGAACTGTTCCTTTTCCATGAGTGTGATCTGCCCCAACAATAATGGCCCTTTTATAATCTTGAAGGGCACCTGCAAGGATTTCAGATGCTGAAGCGCTAAAACGATTGACGAGAACAATAAGAGGACCATCATAAATATAAGACTGATCTTCATCTTTTAGGACATCAATAGAACCATTGCTTTGCTTTACTTGAACAACTGGTCCTTCTTTAATAAAAAGACCTGTCATTAAGCGGGCATCTTCAAGAGCACCTCCTCCATTGTTTCGTAAATCAAGAATCACACCAGAGACATTTTTTTCCATCAATAGTTTTAATTCTTTTTTGACATCATCAGTAGAATTGCGTCCACCTTCTCTTGAATAGGAGGCCTCAAAATCACGATAAAAACTAGGAAGATAGATATAGCCAAATTTTCTTTGACTTTTTTTCTCTGTAAAGACAGCACTTTTCGCATAGGCCTCTTCAACGTTTACCACTTCGCGGATAATGGGGATAACTTTAATAACTCCCGAGGGTTTTTTTACAGATAAGCGAACTTCTGTTCCTTTTGCTCCTCGAATCAGCTTTACGGCATCTGTTAATCTCATGCTCACCACATCAATAGGATCTTCATTCCCTTGGGCAACTTTAAGAATAACATCTTCTGGTTGAAGTTCTTTTTGTTTCCAAGAAGCACTCCCTGGCATAATTTTAACGACTTTAATAAATTCGCCATCTTCCTGAAGAACGGCCCCAATACCTTCAAGTTTTCCTTTCATACGAATATCAAAGTCTTCTTCTTTGTCTGGAGGAAAATAAGAGGTGTGGTTATCAAAGGCCGTTGTAACGGCATTAATCATTTTTTCTAACTGATCGATGCGCTGTTCTTTTTTTAAGCGCTTAAAGAGGAGAGTATATTTTTTCTTTGTTTTTTCTAAGGCCTCTTCTTCCATTTCTTTTTTTGTTAAGGCCTTAATTTTTTTCTTTTCTTTCTTCTTATCTTTTTTCTTTTTATCTTTTTTATCTTTTTTATCTTTTTTATCTTCCTTTAAAGATTCTTGCTCTTCTTCAAGGGCCAAGTAAACGTTGATATAACTGTAAGTAACAATTTTTTTCCACTGCTCTTCTTGTTCTTTTTTATCTTTTGAGTGAACTCTCTTCTCTGGGTCTGTCTGATAAGTTCCTGTGACTTTAAAAAAACCATTTTTCTTAAAGAGCCCCATCACATGCTCTTCTAATTCTTTATAACGCTTTTCCATTATGGTTGTCACTTCATCAACAATCTCAAAAGAGCCATTCGAAAGCATCTCTCCCATTTTAGGACGAAAGGATTCAAGCTTTTTAATATCAGACTGTAATAAAAACTGCTTTCCTGGATCAATACTCTCTAAGTAGTTTTTAAAGGCCACCTCAGAGATCTCTTTATCCAGACTCTTATTGCTGTAATGCATAACAAGTCTAGTTTCTATGATCTTACCAAGGAGTTGCTCTCGCTGCTTATCATTAACTCCCGCTTCCACTCCTTGGGGGTTGAGAAGCTGGGCCTGAAGGGACGACGCATGGCCTAGAAATAGAAGCAAAGAAAAAGAACTATAGAGAAAAAATTGCTGAAAAAACTTAATAAACATACCGCACCGTATCCTTCTTGAAGTGGCGAATAGTAGCATAGAATAATGACTTTTATAGTTCAAATTATAACTCTAAATTTTCAAATGTTTTGATAACTTTTTGATACATGGATTTGGGAAATTTTTTATTGAGATGGACCATGGCCTTACCTCTATCAAAAGCACTGATGGAGGAAGCATTGAGGACCAGATGAACAAGCTCTTCGCAAACAATAAAAACAATTGCAAGAGGTGAGAGGTTATTACTAAAATTTTTAGCAATTCCGGTCCCCGTCATAGATCCATGATGTTGCTTAATAATCTGCTCTGCGCCAAAAGGACTTCTTGGATAACTTTGGATAAGCTTAGAGGCCTCCAATGCATGAGTTTGAACGATTAGTCTTTCTTGTTCTGTCAACTTTGCATTTTTTAAATCATCGTCTGTATGAATTTTCACCATCTCATCAGTTGTGAGAGTAATATCATGAAAATAAGTCACAAAAGCAATTTTATCTCGATGCTCATCTGTTCCCCACTCTAAGTTGCTAAGAGCATGAAACGAAAAATAGGTGCAAAGTTGAACGTGCCTATAATGAAAACTACCTGTTGATTTTAACATCTGCTCTAACAATGTTTTTAAAACAGGTGAGGCCTTTACAATTTTTTTCACTGAGTCCATGCTGGCCTTAGCAAGCTCAATAGTCTCTTGAGCAAGACCTGCTGTTTGAAGTTGATTTTTGACAATTTCAATACTGCTATTAGTGGCCTTAACTCTTTCTTCATCTGAAATCTTATCTGAATAGAGTTGTTTCGTAAGGCGTTCTGTCACATTATTTACGAATGTAAGACGATGATCTTTAGGAATATAAAGAGTTTTTATCCCTTTTTTTATTAACTTTTCAATATCCTCTAGAAGGACTTCATCTCCTTGTGTAAAGCGCTTAATATAGCGAATACCTTCCTGTGTATTCATTTTAAGCATCACATCACAGGGCACACCATAAGAGTTAATAAAATAAAGGATAGGTATCGGATAAAGATCAGGAACTTCGTTCATGGTCATTTGCTTAGGTGTTATTCCAAGACATTTGGCAACAGTTGAAACGATATCTTTAAGGGATACACTCTCTGGTAACATAATACAGTGTTTTTCCAATAGAGAATCATCCCCAATAACGATGATAGGAATATATCTATCTTCATTTTTTAAAAATCGATAAATTTCCATTGAAGGTCGAATATTTTCTGCATTCTTCCCTCTTGCAATAATAAGATCAACGGCATCATGATGTCTTAAAAGTTCAATGGCCTCTTTGTAATCTTTTTTTGTGACAACATCTGTACCCGCATACATTTTAAGATTTAAAGAATAAATCATTGATAGTGTTTCATTCTCTTCTACTAATAGCGTTTGACCCATTTTCCCATCCTTGGCATGAAAAATTAATTAAATGTAATTTCTCTTTCAACTTGTATCATTTTATTTATTTCTCTCATGGCCTTATTATAATTTTTTCCTAGTGTTTTTTTATTATCAAACTCTAAGTCTGTTTTGTTCATCCCTTTACTTTTTTCAATCATAGATTTTGTGGCCATTTCATTTGAGAATAATACTCTTATGAGATCATTAGAAATAACTGTATTTAAATTAAAAAAAACCGCCAGCCCATCTTGATTATCAAAATCTCCTGAATAAAAACCGACAACTCCTTCAATGTAGTTATATAAAAAGCGAAGAAAATAATTCGACACACCCAAATAATTAGTGGCCTCACCAATCTCTTCTATCCCTAGAGCATATCCCACCATCACTTTATTTTCAGCTAAAAGAACATAGCTCTTTGATTGAGTATTCCCAATTCTCATATTAATAATTCTAGCATTAACCATCCCTCCCACTGGAATTTTTTCTCCATTGGGAAGATAAGGATCAAGTCCTTTCATTTTCGATGATCTTGTCAAATTTATTTTTGCTTCTACAACATTGACATGTGATTTCTTAAGGTCATCTTCCTTTACAGAAAAATGAATTTCCCCAACAGGATTAAGAGGATCAAAGTCATCAATAAGAGGAAATGTTAATTGAGGGAATTTTAATTTTCCTAAAAAATATGTTGCCTTAAAAGAAACATAGACATCTGAGGTTTCTTCATCAAGGTAACTTTCGACTTTTGAATAACGAACAAAGTTTGTCTGGCCTGATCCTCCACTACAAGAAAAAAGAAAAAAGACCATCAACAAAGGCCAACATACTTTTGTTACATTTTTCATTTTCCCTACCTTTTATCTCGAGAATCAACTCTTCTCTATTGCCTTGGCCTTATTTTCGGTTAGTATTGAAAAATATTGATAAGTTAATTTTAATAAGGTTATTTTCTTCATGAAGACTCTTTTTTTGCCCTTTTTCTTCTATTTTTCCTTATTTTCTTATGGAAATGAGAACAAAATTCTTGAAAATAAATTTCCAGAGACTCCTTTTTCTTTTCACTTCCTAGGGAAAGACACACTTCTTTATACGGGTATCGACTATATTTCTGTAAAAAATGATCTCGATACAAATCGAAAGCTTGTAGGCCCTGAAGTAGGTCTTGGTAAAGAATTTCATCTTCAAGACCCAGTAAATCTCTACTACTTTAGTACCACAAGCATTCTCGCTCTTTCCCATCTTACAGGCTCGGAACAATTTGCGGCCCACCACGAAGATGAATTTCACATCTCCAGTATCAAGCTAAAACAATCTATCAATTATAACTTTACCATTGAGCAGCTTCGCTACCAGGTCTATCTTCTCGCAAGCGTTGGTCAAGGAAGATCACAGATAAAAAAAATGGAAACAAAAAAAAACAACCGTACCATGAGCTGGGAATGGGGAGGTGGTATCAATATTAAATATACTCCTCAAAAGCTCTTTCTTTTTTTTCAACTAGCAAGACACAATTTTCCCAATAAAGACTTTGGTGAAGATGGCCTTATGGGAATTACTTACTTGACAGGAGTAGGCGTTCAATTCTAGATGAGCCTTATGGATTACTTAACTCTTAAAGCTCTTCATCTTATTTTTGTTGTTTGTTGGTTTGCTGGACTTTTTTACATCGTTCGGCTTTTTATCTATCACCTTGAAGTTGTTGAAAATAAAACAAGACAAGAAGAAAAAACGCAAAAAAAATTTATCCAGCAATTTCAGCTTATGCAAAGAAGACTATGGTATGGCATCACGTGGCCATCGGCCATTTTCTCAACTCTTTTTGGTTTCTCTCTTATGTTTGAATTTTATTGGCCATTAAAAGATCATCCATGGCTTCACTATAAGTTATTTTTTATTTTTCTCTTATGGGGTTATCATTTTTATACACATCTCATTTTTTCAAAACTTCAAAAAAATGAAACCTCTTCCCTGAAAAGCTCCCACATGAGAATCTACAATGAGTTGGCCACGATTCTCCTCATTGTCATTATTTTTACCGCCATAAAAAAATATACTTCTTTTCCCTTTACCCTATTTCTAGGACTGGGAGTTACTATTATCTTTATGACTATCGCTGGAATCCTTTATAAAAAAAAGAGAACAAAACCATCTCAATAATGCCAAGGAAAATCCTCAAAGTTCTTTGGTCTTTTCTCCAAAAATGAATCTCTTCCCTCTTTTGCTTCATCTGTCATATAAGCAAGCCGAGTCGCTTCCCCAGCAAAAAGCTGCTGACCAACCATTCCATCATCTGTTAAATTCAAAGCAAACTTGCTCATCCTGATGGCCGTTGGAGATTTCTCATTAATCATGCTGGCCCACTCATAGGCCTTCTCCTCTAACTCTTCATGAGGGACAACGGCATTTACCATTCCCATATTATAAGCGTCTGTAGCACTGTAACTTAACCCTAAAAAGAAAATCTCACGCGCCTTTTTCTGCCCTACCATTTTTGCCAAATAGGCAGATCCGTAACCTGCATCAAAACTCCCCACATCCACATCTGTCTGTTTGAAGATAGCATGCTCAAGACTTGCAAGCGTAAGATCACAAACAACATGAAGACTATGTCCACCACCAACGGCCCATCCTGGCACAACACAGATAACAACTTTTGGCATAAAACGAATAAGACGTTGAATTTCTAAAATATGAAGGCGACCCATTGAAGCAGCACTACTTTTTTCGGAATCTTTTGACTCATAACAATACCCATCTCTTCCTCGAACCCTCTGGTCTCCCCCCGTACAAAAGGCCCATTTTCCATCCTTTGGAGATGGCCCATTTCCTGTCAAAATCACAGCACCTACTTTTGAATTACAACGCAAATCATCCAGCGCTAAAAAAAGCTCATCAACAGTTTTAGGCCTAAAAGCATTAAGCACTTCTGGTCGATTAAAGGCCACACGCCCGACTCTTCCATCTCTACTCAGATGATAAGTAATATCCTCAAAGTGAAATTTTTTATTTTCTATCCAATACTTGCTGTTAAATAAAGGACTAACCATCTTGGCTCCAAATAAAAAGGGCCAGTCTAAGGCCGGCCCTTCGTTACAAAATCAATAATTTAATTATTCTTCTTCTTCAATGGCCGATTCTTCGACACTCATTTCATCGATGTCGTCTTCATCTAACTCAACATCTTCATCACTGTCAGACATCTCAGCTGTCGCTCCAGCATCCATTGTCACTTCTTCTGAAGCACCATCTTCTGTTGAAGCGGCCTGCTCTTTTTCATTACAAGAAACAAAAAAACCAAGAACAATAGCGAAGAAAATTGCGTTAAAAGCTTTCATACCGAAAATACTCCTTGTTTAGCTTTTTAGAAATCCTCTAATGCTAACTTTATTTCAAGGCCAGTCAAGATATTTTCACTGAAAATAAAAAAATACCAATTTTTTTCCATCTTAAAATGAAGACTTCCCTTCCAAATGAACCGTTAGTTGCCCAAAAGGAATAACCCAATTTTCTTGATTGCATAGTTTTACCATCTCTCCTTTAATACGCCTCTCCAAAATCATATAGTGGGAGGCCAAGATTTGATGACACCTCAAAATAATGACAACATCTAAAGAACTCGCTGATGCCGAGACAAAATCTACTTCAAGGTGATAGATTTCTTTACTCATGAGCTTCTCATGAAAAATACGTTCAAAATGCTTTTTCACCTTGGGAAGAACCTCTGAAAAAAAGATCTCTTGCAGGGAATAATCAAGCCCAAAATGGACAAAAAGAGAAAATCCTCCTGTTGAAAGATTCTGTACATCTGCACTTAAAAAATCCCCTGTCTTAACAACTTCTTGGGTTCCATCAAATCTTTTTAAGCAGACCAGCTCAGGTGTCTGATGAACAACTCTAGTTAGAACATCTTTAAATAAAACCCAGTCCTCTTTTTTGGCCGGAAAAAGGGGGATATTTAAAGGGTATCTTCTTCCTTGCATGCCAAGAAGTTCTTTTGCCGAAACCTTGATGAGACCTCCTTCCAACAACTCATTTTCTAAAATCGTGTAAAGCCCTAGTTTTTTTACTCGCCAAAGAACTCCTTGAAAAGAGACAACCTCCCCTTCTTTCACTGTTCCAAAATTCAAAATCAACTTGATTTCTTGAAAAAAGCGCGGCAAAATTTGACGCATCGACCAAATAAAAGAAAAAAAGAGCAGCGTACAGACAGTCACCAAAAGCCAATCATTGAGAAGGTAAAGGGCCATTACAGCACTTATGGTGGCACATGAAAAAGAAAACCAAGAGTAAAAAAGATTCATATTAAATTTTTGCCCCATCTCACTTTGCTCAAAATAAGAAGCAAAAAAATAGCGCTGAGGAATAAAGAAAAATCCCCACACAAAGAAAAAAACTAAAAAGGCGATAAAGAGATTCTTTCCCTTGCTCTTTAAAAAATCTTGAAAAAGACTACTAATTTCTCCAAAAAGAGACTTCTTCTGCTTTAATTCAAAGTCTAATTTTGATTGAATAATTTCTTTATCTACATCGAGCTCTTTCTTCTTTCTTTCAAACATCTCACTGACATGAAAAATTTCTTTTGTGCCTTTTTTGCTTGTAATCTTTTCTTTTATAAGATGAAGGCGATCAATTCCTTTTTCAATTAGACTATAACGACCCTCCACAAACCGAAGTTCTCTTTTCAACATTTCAATTCGCCGTGGTCTCTCACTGATATGCTTTAATGTCTCGAGAAGAGGTGTAATCAGCTCTTGAAGCTCTTTTATCAAATCAACACTCTTTAATTGCCCCTCTTCCTTGAAAAATCTCCAATCAACGCCTGTGCTCAATGATAAAAAATCTTCTCTTAAAAGATCAACTTTTTCTTTAAGATGCCTCACCTCATCGCTCTTGCTTTGTTTAATAAAGTTTTCCGCTTTATCAATGCTTTCTGCCAAATTCTCTAGTTGCTCTAGCTGCTCTTCATCGATATTATTGACTAAGATAAGCTCATCATTATGATTAAGAAATTCTTCTCCTAATGCAGGATAGTAACTAAAAATTAGAGAAATAATGCTAAATACAAAAAAATTCTTCATGTTTTTCTTCCTTTCATTCGTCTCTTCATTTTTACTTTTTGCACAGAAAAAGTCTAGCGAGACTTCCCGTAATTACAATCGTCCTACCTACAGAGCATCTGTAGAACTTGATAAAGAAGAAATTTCTCCCAACGATTCCGTCAACAATATTATTGATAAAAGAAAAAAAAAATTTGAAGAAAATCTTGAGGCAGAGAAGGAAACCACCCCTCAAAGCACATTTCCCCTTCTTGAAGAATATGCTAAAATCCCCACTCCCAGATCCTATGCTCCCTTGCCCCCTCAAGAAGAAAAGAAAAAAACAACTCTGTGGGATTATCAAAAAAAAATTAAAGAAGATAAAGAAAAATATGAGATAAAGAATTCATTTGAAGAAGTTCAATCTCCTCATTTTTAACACGGGAAACTCATATTGAAATCTATTCCTTATCCCTTTCTCTTTTTTTATTTTTTATTGGCCATTATGAGTATCCCTCAATGGAACCCTCCCCTGGAATATGATGCTTACTCGTACCTTGAAATGGCAAAAGGCTGGTGGTCTTCGCGAGACATAATCCCAGCACAACATTGGCAAAGACCCCTACCTTCTCTTCTTACTGGATTATTTACCTTTTTTATCTCCAGGCCACCCAGTGAAGATGAATATAAATTATCATTCTATATCCTCTCTAAAATATTTTTCCTCTTTTTCTGTATTAAGTTTTATTCTTTTATCGACACAAAAATAAAAGATAGACTTCTTTCTTTTTCTCTTACACTTCTTGTCCTCTTAAAAAGCTGGCCCTTTTTCTATAACCTGGCAAATTTTTTTCAACTCAGCGACATGTTGCAATACATTTTCACTCTCTATTTATGGGAGGCATGGGAAGAAAAAAAAGAAAAAAAATTCTTTTATATTTCCCTATTCTCTATTTTTACTCGACAAAATCTTATTTTTTTTGGTCTCTTTGGTCTTCTAGGTTTTCTTCTCAAAAAAGAAAATAAGATTCAACATTCTGCTTATCTCTTCATCTTTATTGTAGCAACTACTTTACTCTTTTCTTTTTCATCTTTCTCGGCCGCAAGCTCTCACATAAACCCCAAATATCTTCTCGAATCTTTATTCCAAAAAGAACTCTATGAAATTATTTTCCGCCAAACAATTCCCTTTATCCTTCTCTCTTTTTTTTACTGGAAAAAAATCACCCCCTACTTTTTCAAAAACATTCCTCTTTTTCTTTTTGCCTTTATTACGTTATTACAACCGCTTATCTATTTTTCCCAAGGAGGTGTCGCCAACACAGAGAGAATCATGGAACAAGGTCTTTGGATTTTTCAAGTTGTGACACTTTTTATTTTTTTCAAAGATACTTCTTTCTATGCTTCAAAAAATAAATATTTTTATTGGATACTTGTTTTCTCCCCTCTTCTTCTTGGGACAAAACATTTAATTCATTACCATTATCTCTCTATTGCACCTCTATTCTTTTTAAAAAATCACTTTAAAGATTATCTTGGTCTCTCTTTTCTCATTATGGCCTTTCTTTCACAAAAAAAAAGAGGAACTCATGGAATACAGCATTGAAATAAAAAATCTCTACAAAAACTTTAAAAGCTATCAAAAGTCACCTGGTTTTAAAGGATCCTTAAAATCACTTTTTAAACGTCAGAACCTTATCAAAAGCGCAGTAAAAAACTTTAACCTTTCTGTTGAAACAGGAGAAATCATTGGGCTTCTTGGTCCCAATGGGGCAGGCAAGACAACTCTTATGAAAATACTCACAGGAATTGTCGTTCCCTCAACAGGAGAATTGCAAGTTCTAGGTTATAATCCAACGCTACGAGAAAATGAATACAAACGCAAAGTGGCCCTTGTCATGGGACAAAAAACACAACTATGGTGGGATATCCCGGCCCTCGACAGTTTTCATCTTCTCCAGAAAATTTACCAAATTGAAGATAAACAATTTAAAGACACTCTAAACGAGCTTACTGAACTTTTAGATGTCTCACATGTTATTAAAGTTCCCGTCAGAAAACTCTCTCTTGGTGAAAGAATGAAGCTCGAACTCATGGCCGGACTTCTCCATAAACCCCGTATTTTATTTTTGGATGAACCAACCATTGGTCTCGATCTTTTAGCACAAAAAAACATTCGTCACTTCCTTCTTGATTATCACAAAAAAGAAAAAACAACCATTGTCCTTACTTCACACTATATGGCCGATGTAGAGGCCCTATGCCAGCGAATCGTTCTTATTAACAACGGAGAAAAGGCCTTTGATGGGCCAGTAAGTACATTTCACCAACTCTTAGGAAAAAATAAAAATATTATTTTCTCTTTTTCTTCTCCCATTACAAATAGTGATGAGCTGAAAATTCTCAATCAATTTAATCCTTCTTGGGATGAAGAATACACTCAAGTGGAAATATCTATTCCTGAAGAGGAATTCATTAATGTCTGTAAAAATGTTTTAAATAATTTTCCTGTCAGTAATATTTCAAGTGAAAAAACTCCTATTGAAAAAGTCATGCAGTCTTTTCTTGCAAGGAATCACTCATGAAATTTTATCCTCGACTTTCACAAGCAAACGAAATCATCAAAATGACTTGGCACGAGTTTTTTGCTTACCGAGTTGATTTTTTTTTAAAAAGTATTATTCCTATTATTGTTTTTTTTCTCGTAAAGTATTTTCTGTGGCTCAATATCTATACGGGTAACGGAAATGAACTTATTAAGGGCATGAGCTTTCAAGAAATGATGCAATATCATCTCTGGGTTTTGGCCACCTCCCTCGTTATCTTAGGAACAAATAGTTTTAATATGGCCCAAGATATCCGCTTTGGAAAAATCACTCCTTTTCTCCTCTATCCCATGCCCTATGCCTTTCATCAAATGGCCGTTTTCATTGGCCAGACGATTTTCCACTTTTTTGTTATTTTCATCAGCTTCTCTTTTCTCATAGGATTTAACCTTATTGATCTTCCCGTCGATACTATCACTCTAATCCTATCAATACCCTATCTTCTCTTGTGTGCCACCATGTGGTTTATCATTCAATTTATTTTTGGTGCAGCGGCCTTTTGGATGGAAGAAACATGGGTTTTAAGAATTATGTTTATTATTGTCGCTGAATTTTTATCAGGAAAAATATTTCCTCTTACTTTCTTCCCCCAATTTTTTCAAAATCTCATCTATCACTTACCCTTTCCTCACTTTTCCTATTTTCCTGTTATGGTTCTCATGCAAAAAATAAGCTTCACAGATCTATCAAACTATCTAGTATCCCTTTCGTGGCAGTTAATCGTTTTAATTTTGATTGCTAGTAAAATTTGGCGCAAGGGAATCAACAATTACACTGCAGCAGGAATGTAAAGAATATGATAAGAACTTTTAAACATTATCTCAGCGTTTACTCAAAAATCCTGGAAGTCTCTTTTGCCAAAAGCTCCAGTTTTCGACTCCACTTTTTTCTTGTCATCCTCATGGATTTTCTTTTTTATCTTGTCTCCATCCAAACGATTAAAATTATCTATGACCAAGTAGGAATGATTGGGCCCTGGGATGAAAATCATTTTCTCTTTTTCACCGCTTTTGTTTTGTGTATCGATCAAATTCACATGATGGTTCTTTCTCAAAACTTTTGGTATTTTTCCGAATATCTGCGCACAGGTGAGTTTGATTACTATCTCCTGCGCCCTATTTCTTCTCTCTTCATGGCCTTTTTTAATAATTTCAACTTTTCTTATCTGCTCAATGCTTTTTTTACATGGGGACTTCTTATTTATTACGGAATAGAAATTCAACTCACCTTTTATCAATGGATTATTATTCCTCCCCTCTTTGTCGTTTCTTTTATCTTTCAATTTATTTTAGAAATTTTAATTGCCACTTCTATGTTTTGGACAATCAAAGGACTCGGTGTAAATATTCTGCGCTTAGAACTTCAACGACTTTCCAGATGGCCTGACTTTATTTTTGCACGCTATTTTAAATTTGTTTTTACCTTTGCCTTTCCTGTTCTCTTAATAGGAAGCACACCTGTGAAAATTATTTTCCAAGAGGCCAACTTCTCTATCTACCTTCTCTTTCTTCTTCTTCTCTCTTGCTTTTCAGCTCTACTTTACTTTTTTTGGAAGAAAGGAATCAGACAGTATGATTCGGCCTCTTCTTAATTTTTCTCATTAAACAAGGAAGACAATATGACTTTAAGATTTTACGCTCTACATTTATTCTTTTTGATAGTAGCATTTGCCCCTATTAAAATATTTCCAGGAGTTAGTACAATGACCTCTCCTTTCTACCAACTAGAAGCAAATGATATTGTTGGCGATAAAATTTCCTTTGAAACCTTCAAAGACAAAGTTGTCCTCATCGTTAATACCGCCAGCTTCTGTGGTTTCACAAAACAGTTCACCGAGTTACAAGAGCTCTACAAAAAATACAAAGAACAAGGCCTTGTTATTTTGGCCTTTCCTTGTAATCAATTTGGTGATCAAGACCCTCATTCCAATGGCGAAATAAAAACTTTTTGTGAATCAAACTTCAACATTACCTTTCCTCTTATGGAAAAAATTGATGTCAATGGTGACAAAACACACGAGGTCTTTACCTACTTAAAAGAAGAGCTCCCCGGTCTTCTTGGAAGTAAAAAAATAAAATGGAACTTCACCAAATTTCTTATCGATAAAAAGGGAAAACCCATCAAGCGTTTTGCTCCACAAGATTCACCTAGAAGCATTGAAGATGACATCAAAAATCTCTTGGCCCTCTAGCCACGTTGCCTTTATTCATGGCCTTATCTATACAATGGATGCCGAAAATCCCATGGCCGATGTCATGCTGGTTAAAGATAATCTCATTGAATATGTTGGATGGAAAAAAAATATCACCATCCCCCAAATCTATGAGCAGATCTCTCTGGAAGGAAGAACTATTCTTCCCGGACTGGGTGAATCACACGGTCATCTTCTTGGCATAGGCCGCCAGCAACAAATTCTTCAACTTTCAGTGAGTAAAAGTGAAGAAGAGGTCGCCCAGCTTCTCAAAAAATGGCGAGAAAAAAATCCTCACGTGAAAATTATTTTAGGACGAGGATGGAATCAAAATAAATGGCAGAAGAAATCTTTTCCCAATAGCAATCTTATTTCAACTATTTGCCCTGATATCCCCGTCATCCTCACGCGCATCGATGGGCATGCTCTCTGGTGTAATGAAATGGCCATGAAACTGGCCAATGTAACAGCTCTAACAAAATCTCCCACTGGTGGAGAAATTCTTCATTTTTCTTCGGGAAAACCCAGCGGTATTTTTATTGATAGCGCCATGCCACTCATTGAAAAAATTATCCCTCCTCGAAAAATTGAAGATGAGACCATGGCCCTCAAAATGGCCCTCAAAGAATGCTCTAAACAAGGCATCACTCTCTTTCACGATGCAGGACTCGACAAAGAAGATATCGAACTCCTCGCCAAAATTCACGAAACAGAAGCACTTCCTCTTCGTCTTCACGGCATGGTGAACGGCCTCAAAGAAGAGCAAGTAAAAGATTTCTTTGAAGGCCGCTACCAAGATCTTTTTAATCAACAAAATGAGAACCAAATTCATTTGCGCAGTTTAAAACTTTTTGCCGACGGTGCTCTTGGCTCTTGTGGCGCCCATCTTGAAGAAGATTATGCTCATCGAAAAAATCATCGCGGTCTTGAACTCCTCAAACCTGAACAAATTACTCATTATGCAACGCTGGCCCTAGAAAAAAACATTCAAGTTTGCACCCATGCCATCGGCGATCAGGCCACTCTCAATACCGCCCTTGCTTATGAAGCGGCCTTTAAAAAACAATCCATCACTTCACCTCAAAGACACCGCTTTCGTATTGAACATGCTCAAATGATTAACCCTGAAAACCTCTCTCTCCTGAGTCATTACGGTATTATCGCCTCTGTTCAAAGTAATCACTTTACCAGCGACATGAATTTTCTCCCTCAATTTCTCGGCGAAAAGAGGTCCCAGAGCAGAGTGTCTCTCTGGCAAAGTATGCAAAAAGCGGGAATTCTCTTGGCCCAAGGAACAGATGCCCCTATAGAGAATCTATCGCCATGGGAAAACCTCGTCTCCGCTACAACAAGGCACTCTATCATTCCTCAAAAAGAGTCACTCACGACTTTTGAGGCCATTAAAAGCTATACGGTCAATTCAAGTTTCAGCTCTTTTTTTGAACATCAAACAGGCCGATTAAAAAAAAATTATAGCGCTGATTTTATCATTCTATCAGAAGATCCTTTCTCTCTTGCCACCCCTCAGCTCTTAAAAGAAATCAAAGTAGAAGAGACTTATTTTCAAGGAAAAAAAATATCATTTGATAACGAGAAGTTTCTGCGTTAACCCTTTTTTTCTATGAAAAATATATCTTTAAAAATAATCTCACTCTCCCTTCTGTTTTTAACATCATGTGAACAGGTCAGTAATGTTTCTGTCAAAAAAACGGAAGACCTTCAAAGACAAATCAATGATTTAAAGAAAGAACTTATTATCTGTCAAAAAGGGGAACCCTCACCTCCTCCCTCTGCTCCGCCAGCACCACCTGCACCTCCCGCACCCTCAGTAAAACAATCATCACCAACCCCTTTGAAGATTGAAACTGTATCCATCAAACTTAAGAAAAAACAAAAGATCCAAGAACTCCAAAGCGAACTCACTTTAAAAAAAGAACATAAACACAACCTTGTTCGCTCTAAAGTCGCCCTTCGCGACGAACTCCGCAATCTTGAAGGGGAGCTCAAAGAAAGAGAACAACTCAAGGCCCTTCCCACAAACTATCCTATAAGAGAGCTCGAAATTCTTATGGGCCAATGTGATGCAAGCAATAAAATAAAGAATCAGAGAACAAAAAAAATTCAGAGTATCGCGCAAGAAATAGAGGCCTTGGAAAATCATTTAAATAAAAACAGACCAGGAACAAACTATTATCCTTCAAAAGGAGAAGGGGCCGTCTCTTATGAACAAATTCCTCTTGTTATTTCCAAAATGCAGAAGAAAAAAGACCTCCTAGAAGAAGAGGATAGACGCTTTGAAGTTTGCCCCGCTTCTATGGAAATTGAAATAAATCGTCTCAAAGAGACAACTCTCTTACATGGAGAAAAGCGATATACTCTACTGGGATTTATTGAGGGCACTAAAGAGCTCAGTGAACGTCAGGAGCAAATCCGTAGGGCCATCTATGACGCTGAGCGAGAAATCGAACAAGAGAACAGTGAACTCAAAGAAATAGAAGAAAAAATCCACCTTGCCATAGAGGCCACTACAACAAAGGGAACTTCGCCCCATCAAGCTAAACAAAATAAAGATTCAGACTACCTCATAGAACTTCAAATCAAGATTAAAGAGCGCAGAAAAAAGGCCCTTTTGCATGAATACCTTGAAGAATTCGAAATAGAGAGCTAATTTCTTAATATTAAGGGTATTTCCCACACCCCATAACTCACGGATGAAGATATGGAACAAAATTTCACAGAAAATATTACAAAAGAAAAACTTCACACTCTTTATGCGGAAGGGCAGCTAAGTCAGCTGCTCCATTTTCTTGAAGAACTTCCTGTTGTTGATGCTCTCGACTTTTTAGAAGAACTCACAACCGATGAAATCATCCAGATTCTCAAACAAATCACTCCAGAGACGGCCGGAGAAATTTTTTCTGAATTTTCCCTTGAAGGACAGCTTGATTTTTTTAGTCAAATAGACAGACGCTCTTTTGCTAAAATTTTTAAATATATGTACTCTGATGTTCGCGCCGATCTTTATCAAGAACTCGATAAAATCCAACAAATTGAACTCCTCCCCTATCTTGATAAGCAAGTTCGCGAAAACGTCATCATCCTAAGTGCCTATCCACCGGAAACGGCCGGTGGGATTATGAATACAGATTTTGCGACGATTTTTGCTGATATGACGGCGCTTGAGGCCTTAGAAAAAATTCGCTCAGATGCACCCTCAAAAGAGATGGTTTATTATATTTATGTTGTTGATTCTTCCATGGTCCTTAAAGGTCTTGTCACCCTTAAAGATTTAGTCTTAGCGCCAAAAAATAATCCTATTGAAGAAGTCACTCAAGATTTTATTGTCTACGCTGAGGTGAATGAAGACAGAGAATCAGTGGCCCGTAAAATTGAAAAGTATGATCTCGTCGCTATTCCTATCGTCAATTCACTTCATCAACTGGTTGGGATTGTTGGGCACGAAGATGCTCTCGATGTTATCGTGGCAGAACAAACAGAGGATATGGAAAAATTAATGGGGATCATGAGTTCGACAGAGGATTCATCGCCTTACTTATCTGTAAGTTCTATGACACATTTTCGCAAAAGAGTTTTTTGGCCTCTGATTTTTGCAGGAGTGGGAATTTTTTCGGGGATGATTATTAACAATTATCAGCACGTCTTAGAACAGTTTATTATCTTGGCCCTCTATATGCCCATGATGGCGGCAACAGGAGGAAATATTGGAAGCCAGACGGCCGCCGTCGTTATTCGCTCTCTCTCTTTAGGAGAAATTGATCCTGGAAAATGGGCCGGCGTTGTTTTTAAAGAAGTTAAAATTTCACTACTTCTTGCGATGGCCGTGGCGCTACTCACTTATATCAAAATTGTTTTTTTCTCTTTTAAAGCTTCAGCTCCTGAGGGAAGTACTCTATCTCGCGTTGGGATCGCTATTAGCCTTGCTATTACCATTCAAGTAGTGGCCTCTGCTGTGATTGGAGCGGCCCTTCCTCTCCTCGTTAGAAAGCTTAATGGCGATCCAGCGGTGGTGGCCTCTCCTGCAATATCCACAATCATGGATATCACAGGACTTCTTATTTATTTTAATACAACGATGCTGTTTCTCTATTAAAAACTAATTCTTTTTTCCTATGCAAGAAATCACCAGCGCACCAGCGCTTGATACATTTTGAAGTGTATAACTGGCCATTTCTCCGCGAATAAAAGGAACTGCTTCTTTTGCTTTAACTTTAACGGTGGCACCATTACAAACAAAATCAAGTTCACCTTCGATAACATACAAGAAAAGTTCTTCTTCCCCTGAATTAAGACAGAGAGGTGATTTATGGCCTACAGGAATATAAGTCAGTTCCACTCCAATTTTACTTAAAAGTGGAAAAGTATAATGACCTGATTCTTCTTGAGAGAAGCTGCGCACTTGCTCTAAACTTTGACGAATAATCTCACTTCTATCTTTTGTACTCATCACAACTTCTTCTTCAATACTGCCCTTGTGTGATCCAAAAGATCTCTTCGGCCATTCATCCCACCATTTTTCCACACAATTTTCGCGAAGATCTCCGTGGAAGGGATAAATAAACTGATGACCTGGCCGGCCTTTCTCGCCAAATACCAATAACTCACATTCTTCTTCACTCTTATTAATGAACGTATGACAGACGCCTGTTCCACTAGGAAAGACAACCGCATCTCCTGCATTTAGGGAATAAACTTCTCCATCAATCCAAACCACAGGGTTGCCAGAAAGAACGAGAACAAACTCATCTTCATCGCGCTCTGCATGAGGAAGGGAGAGTCGGCTATCAGGATAAAGAATTTGGTGATGAAGTCCCAATGATTTATATCGTGCCGTTCGACCAAAATCAGCATCACTATAAAAAATTTGATAGCGATCCTTCAAACCATCAATACAATGATGAAGAGAGGTAACGTCGATGGGTCCGGGAGCGAGATAATTGAGGTCCATATCCATATTTTTTTTCCGCCTTTTCAATTAAGTATATGAATGACGGAAAAGGTTGGTCAAGAGAAGTTTTGGAAATAGGACCTCAAGTGAAAATCATGTAAAAATTAAGCTGTAAAAAATTCTTTAAGATTGGGAATGATTTTATCTGCAAGACCATAGTCAAGAGATTCTTGTGCTGTTAAATAACGATCGCGCTCACAGTCTTTGTAAACTTTTTCAAAATCTTGCCCTGATCCATCACTTAAAATTTTTGTCAGCACTCTTCTCGTTTTTTCCATTTCAGCAGCATGAATTTCAATATCAGATGCTTGTCCGCGAATAACTCCTGAGATAAGAGGCTGGTGGATTAAAACTTGCGAATTAGGATAAAGAAAGCGACGACCTTTTTCAGGCGCTTGAAGTAAAATTGATCCCATACTTGCAGCAAGCCCTGTGACAACAACAGTAACAGGAGAAGAGATTAAACGAATAGTATCAAAAATGCTAAGTCCCGCCGTAACAGATCCACCAGGAGTATTAACAAAGAATGTAATTTCTTTTCCAGGAGCAATACTTTCAAGATAAAAAAATCGCTCTACTAGATCTTCTGCAATTTTATCATCGATGCCTTTCCAGAGAAAAAGTTTTCTCTCTTCTAAAAAACGGTGATGAAGATGTGAGTAGATTCCGCTTTTATCTTTTGAATCTTCTTTTTTATGACCCATGAGATTTGTCCTTTTTTATTTTTTAAAGTAGCGGTTGCCCCACTGCTGTCCTTTACCCTTTGAGCTTTTCTTCTTCCCCATTCCGCCCATACCACCAGCGCCTCCCATTTGAGAGAGCATATCCATGGGATTTGAAGGCATTGAACCACCTCCTGCTCCTCCCATCATGCCACCCATTCCCCCCATCATTTTCATCATGGAGCTCATCATACCGCGCATCTGTTCAAACTTCGTAATAAACTTTTGCACTTCAACAACGGGAACACCAGATCCTTTGGCCACACGGGCAACTCTCGTTTTTTCTTTATTAAAAAGCGTGTGATCATCGCGCTCTTTTTTTGTCATAGAAGAAATCATAACTTTCGTGCGATTGAGTTCTCCTTGCATGTCCCCCATATCGCCTAGCTGCTTCATCATGCCTCCCATACCAGGAATCATTTTCATCAAAGAAGTTAGTGGACCCATTTTACTAATCATATCCATTTGTCGAACAAAGTCATCAATGGTGAATTTATTTTTCTCCATTTTTTTCATGATGTCAGTGGCCTCTTTCTCATCGATGACGTCTTGTGCTTTTTCCACAAGCGTAAGAACATCGCCCATGTCTAAAATGCGCGAGGCCATACGATCGGGATAAAAAAGATCGAGGTCCACCATTTTTTCTCCATGAGAGAAAAACATAATGGGAACACCTGTCATGGCGCGAATAGAAAGGGCCGCACCACCGCGTGCATCACTGTCCATTTTTGAGAGAACCGCGCCTGTAAGTGGAACAGCTTCTGCAAAACTTTGTGCCACTGTTACAGATTCTTGTCCTGTCATGGCGTCGGCCACCAGAAGAACTTCAGGATTGAGATGTTTTAATGAATCGCCTACTTCTCTAATCTGCCCCATCAATTCATTATCCACGTGAAGGCGACCGGCCGTATCGAGAATCACAACATCACAATCGGCTGATTGCGCAGCGCTAATTCCATGCTTACAAATATCTCTAGGATGCATGGAAAGATCGCTGTCAAAGTAAGGAACGTTAATTCCTTTGGCGAGGGTAAGAAGCTGATCTTTGGCCGCTGGGCGAAAATTATCGGCGGGCACTAAATAAGCATTCTTTTTATATTTTTGGCGTAAGAAAAGGGCCAGCTTGGCGCAAAAAGTCGTCTTTCCGGCACCGTTTAGACCCACAACTAAAATAACTTTAGGAGGTTTTGAAGAAGCAAGATCTAATTCACGGACTTCTCCTCCCATAAGTTTGGTGAGTTCATCGTTGACGATTTTAACAAATTGCTCGCCAGGATTAACGCCTTTGATCACTTTTTCACCCAGAGACTGCTCTTTAACTGTCTGAATGAAGTTTTTTACCACTTTAAAGTTAACATCGGCCTCCAAGAGGGCCGTTTTCACCTCTTTTAGAGTCTCTTCAATATTACTTTCTGAAATTTTGTGTTGCCCTTGAATGGTTTTCAGGGCCGATTGAAATTTATCGCTTAACGTATCAAACATGACATCATTCCTTCTCTAAAAATGAAAGGAAGACTACACCAAGTTGTTCAGAGTTAAAAGTAACTTAAAATTATCTTGACCAAAATTTTGTCCCTTCTTAATCTTCAACAAAATAATAATCCTTCTCTCTATAAAAAGAATTGATGACTCCTTTTTCACCTAAACTTCAACACAAAATAAATATTCTTGCTTCTCGCCGCCAAAAAATTAAACTGGGGAGTATTCCTTTTGAATCACCGCTTCTCTTAGCACCAATGGCCTCTATTTGTGATGCGCCTTTTCGCCTGCTCATGCAAGATTTGGGAGCAGGTGGTAGCGTGAGTGAGCTTATCAGCGCTGATGGTATTTTCTATAAAAATAAAAAAACCCAAGACATGCTCACAATTTTTCCCGAAGAAAAAAATATTGGCCTTCAGCTGTTTGGCGATGAAGCAGAAAAGCTTGCGTATGCTTGTGAAGTTGCGGCCTCTCATAATCCTTCTTTTGTGGATTTAAACTTAGGTTGCCCCGTCAAAAAAGTCGTGCAGAAAGGGTCCGGTTCGGCCCTCCTCCGAAAACCCAAAGAACTTGAAATTCTCCTCTTGGCCATGAAGCAGGCCCTTGGCCCTATGCCCCTTACCATTAAAATTCGCCTTGGCTGGGATGACAGTGAAATCAACGCTGATGAGATTGCCAAACTTGCCTATGATTGTGGTGTGGAGTTTGTGGCCGTTCATGGGCGAACGCGCGAGCAGCAATATTCAGGATTGGCCAATTGGGATTATCTTGAAGGTCTCGCCAAGATGGCGCCTCTTCCCATTATTGGTAATGGCGATCTTCATCATGAAGAGCTTGTGCGAAATAGACTCCAAAAGACAAATTGCGATGCTTTGATGTTAGCGCGCGGTCCTTTGCGCTCACCTTTTTTGTTTCTTGAAAGCTACAAGAAAAACTTGCATGAAAAAACGCTAACGGGTGAGTCTCTTTCTTTTCATGCCAGTGATTATGTGGAAATTATTCAGCGCTACTTTCATTATTTGACACGCTCAAGCTCAAACGAAAATTATCTTCAGATCCAACTACGCAAAATGATTGTCTGGTACTCTAGTGGGTTAAAGAACTCTGTACAGTTTCGCAGCAAAGTTTTCACTACTCAAAATCTTAGTGAACTCATGGAGATGACGCAGGAGTTTTTCAGCTCTCTTGGTGAGACAGAAAAACGCTTTGATGAAAAACCTTTCATGACGTCTGGGCATGGATAAAAAAACTAACAACTAGTAGTAAACGGCGCCTTTATTCCATTTCTCCGCAAAGTCCTGAGGGACTGATGGGGGAAAGTTTCTTCTAAATCTCTCTTCTGGCAAATCTCTTAATCCAAGCATAACGTCATCATTATTAGAATTGATAGCATAAATATTAGGTGTAACAAACTCGGGACAATGTCCTGCAAAAAAGACTCCTAACGGAGACGCTCTCATTTTGTGCAATAGTGTGGGGAGTGATTTCTTTGAATCAATCTGCTTTCCAAAATAATCTACAATCTTCATGGGAGCGCGAAGAGGAGCTGTTAATAATTGCACCCCACTTGCTATTGCACCCCCAACAAATCCTGCTGCTCTTCCTGCTTTTCCCAAAGAGGCCTTTCTTTCTGTCTGCTCTGCAAAAAAGGCAGGACGATGGTAAAGATCTCTAAAAAATCCGCCAACACTTCCTCGTGTTTTTGTGATTTTTCTTCCATAAGATGGAAGAGAAGATCGTTCTCTGGCCCACTGATAATGCAATTTATCGTGATAGTTAAATTCATTATTTCCTTGAATGCTAAAACTGAAAATAATAACAAAAAAGAACTGTTGAATAAAAGAAGTTAACATACTATTTTCTCTTTTTTTATTTCTGGCATCTGGAACAAAAATAAGTTCCTCGCCCTTGAAGGATTATTTTTTTCACTTCTTCTTTTTGGCACAACTGACAAATTTTTTGATAAAAAACCACCATATTGCTTTTGGCCTCACCTAATTCACCGTGGGCGTCGCGATAGCCTCCGTGAAAACTGTTTCCTAAACTTCCCACGGCCCGTGAAATGACTTCTCTAATGGAATACAAAATTCGCTCCATATCCTCTTCACTTAATGTTTCAGCTCGCCTTTCAGGATGAATAAAACTCAAAGCACAAATTTCACTGGCCATGTAGTTTCCTATCCCAGGAAAGGAGTGTTGATCAAGCAGAAAAGGTTTTATCATTCTCTTGGGGTATCGCTTTATAAGAGTTTTCAAATGAGATAAATTAAACTTTTCATCTCCTATTTCAACAGGACGATTGTTTTGTAATTCTAAAAAATTCTTTTTCTCTAGAAAATACATTTTTCCAAAGCGTCGTGGATCGACATAACTTAAATAATAAGTATTTTTTTCTTTTTTTATTTTCAAGGCAAGGTGAGTGTGCTTAGCAAAGATGCCTTCTTTTGAAATACGCCATCCTCCTGACATTCCGAGGTGAGAAATCATCACTCCGCTAGTTAAATTAAAATTAAGATATTTAGCATAGCGCTCAATTGAGAGAATTTTCTCTTTCTTTTTAAACTGAAAATCTTCTCGCTTACAGAGAGATTGAAAGTGTTCACTCAACCGAAAATCTATAATCGTACAAGGGATAAGATCAGACAATTGTCGGCGAATTGTTTCAACTTCGGGTAGTTCAGGCATATTTATAACCTATTGAAATTGTTATTTTTTTTAGCAAAATGCCAGAGCTAAAGTAAGTCTGGCATTTTGTTATACAACTTCTTGAATTTAAATGGAAATTTTATGTTAGCTGAGTATGACTGGCGCTCATTGGCGCCAAATTTTTAGATGTTATTTCTATTATTTCTAAGACTGTAGTAATTTCCCTTCATTATTTTAAATTTTTATTACAAGTAAATCTTTTTGTTTGAATCTATAATTGAAGTCCTTTTAACCAGCGTTTTGTATCGTCAAGACTATTCCAAATAATATTCAAACCTTGGACTTTGAAATTTAGGATTTAGGGGACAAATTTCAATTTTGTCTGGAACTTCTATGGCCCCCATCTTTAGATAAAATCCGCGAGCAAAGGGATCGCTTTGCCACTCCAACTTTTTCCAACCTTGATTCCTCGCCATTTTTTTCATTTCATAAAACATAATTTTTCCATATCCCTTACCTATGAAATCTGGTGCGAGAAAAAAATCATAGAGTTCAGGGCCATTGTAATTAACTAAACTGAAAAAACCAATTATGTCCCCTTGCAATGTTGCAGTAACGACAATTTCATCTGTTATTCTTTTTCTAGGAACAGTAAAAACTTTTCGAGCTTCTACGTCTGTCAATGAGCGGTACTTATAGTATGCGTTTGAACTCATGGCCAATTCAGTTAAAAACTCAGACTGATTAACGATGGCCTTTTTAAATAGAATGTTTTTTATCAAAATTTATTTCCAGATAATTAATTCTTAACTACAAGCTCGATTAATTTGGATCTATATGTAAGATGATTAAGCTGCATTTGAGTTTAACTTAGAGATTGAATTCTCATAAAGGTCTAATATTGGAAATACTAAGTCAAAATCATTCCAGACTAAATCTCCCTCTATAATGGAAAAACTTTTGAATAGCTCTTTATCAAGATATTTCTTTATTTCGGGATTAGAACTCGATTTCAAAAAACCTTCAAAGTTAACTATGTTTATTTTTCCGTCATCGAATTCAATTTCTATTTTATAGTTATCGACATACTCAGCACGTGTAATTTTTAAATATTTATTCATAATTTACCTTGGATTTTTTGTGGTGTGATTTTTTTATGTAGAACAAAATAGTTGATCCAATTTTGAACAATATCGTCGCTGTATTTTGAAACTAAGGATTTGAAGTCTTTAAGTTGTTTTGATGGAAGTGGTCGTTTTCCAGGAACTTCTTTGAGAAGAATCTCAATTACTTTTCCTTCTAATAAAATAATTTCTATTTTACTCTCTTGCCCTTGATAGCGACCATGAACATGTACTGGGTCGTGTTCATTTAAGTAAAAGAAAACGATAATTCCGAAATATTC
>NODE-108-length-28432-cov-7.09825_pt1 | contig 28432 bp, 18 predicted proteins | sample MGYA00139097_ERZ477577 | MGnify/ENA metagenome assembly ERZ477577
TCTTCTCTCTGTTAGCGGTGGATAGTAGTCGTTGTTTTTCTGTCTCAGCCCAGAAAATAAGGAGGGTTATGCGGGGTGTCAAGTTTTTGACACAGGAAATGGATAAAAAAAGAAAAGGCGGATTTGCAATGCAAATCCGCCTGGAATATTACTGAAATACTAGTGGGTTAGCCGCAACTGCCAGAACTGCAGGAGCCCGATGAACATCCACCACCGCCACCAATAGGATTGGCAGAGGTAATGCCGAAACCGGAGCGCGGACCGGCATCAACATATTCAACATTAATAGTACCACAGGTATCAATAAGACTTTCTTCAACAAGAAATGTCAGCTCGTCCTGGTCATAAACTTTGTCGTTTTCTTTTGGCTCATCCAGAGCCAGTCCCAATGAGGGGCCTGATCAGCCTCCCTGCATGAGGGCGACGCGCAAAGCAGATTCAATATTATTCTGGCTGAGATACTCTTTGAGTTTGGTCACAGCCAGGTCAGTTACGGTAAGAGACATGTAATCCTCCTTCTATTTTTCTTGGCATCTATGTTGATGCATGACTTTGTCAAACATCGTGCATGAATCAACAAGTCTTCGTTGACTACAACAATAAGCGTAGCAGTTTCAGAAGTCAATTAAACAATGAGAAACAAAAAAAAGTAAAGTGATTCTATGTTTTTATTTGGGAAATTTATGTGAAAAAGATGGTGAAACAGATAGTTTTTTGTTGCAGCTTGAAAATGCATAGTGCTAAGATTGCTGATTCGTCATGATTACAATGTCAGAAAAGGATAATTTGTACTTCTCTGATTGAGAAAATAATATATGAGCAGATGTGGTTATTAGTTGAGGAAAGCCCATGAAAAAAATTGTGATTTCAACTGGCGGCGGTGATGCCCCCGGTCTGAACGCGGTAATTTATGCTGTTGTACATGCGTGCTATAAACGTGGCTGGGAGGTTTATGGCAGCAGAAGTGGGTATGGAGGGTTTCTGGATATCGATGAGATGGTCAGGTTAACCCCTCGTGATGTAAAAGGAATCTACGCGCAGGGGGGGACAATCCTTGGTTCAGTTAATAAGGGAAACCCGTTTTCAAAGCCTGTTAAAAATCTGGCTGGGGAAATACAGGTCCTTGATGTTTCAGATAAAATCATGGCTAACTATAAACGGATGGGGTTCGACTGCCATATTGCCATCGGTGGTGACGGCAGCCTTAATATAGCCCATCGGTTTGCGCAGCTTGGTATGAGAGTGATTGGGGTGCCAAAGACGATTGATAATGATTTGGAAAAAACCGATCGAACATTTGGATTTGATACCGCGGTTTCAACCGCGACGAATGCCCTTGATAAACTGCACTCAACAGCAGAGTCCCATGATCGAGTAATGGTTGTCGAGGTCATGGGCAGGGATTCCGGGTGGATTGCTCTTTATTCTGGTATTTCAGGCGGTGCCGATGTGATATTGATTCCAGAGATCCCTTTTGATCTTGAGAAAGTTTGTGAGAAAGTCTCTGACAACGAACTTCGTGAGAAACACTACTCAATTGTGGTCGTGGCTGAGGGAGCGATGGAGATGAGCGGCAGAGTGTTCAGTAGAGGAGACGGTGAACTGGGAAGAGAAGAAGTTGTCCTCGGCGGTGTTGGTGAATGGGTTGCTTCGGAAATTCGAACGCGAACTGAAAAGGATACCCGTTCACTTGTTCTTGGCCATCTGCAGCGGGGAGGTTCTCCAACGACCTTTGATCGGTTGCTGGCTTTGAGGTTTGGTGCAGCAGCTGTTCGACTCGTGGAGGAAGGAACCTTTGATCATATGGTTGCGCTTGATTCTTCCCGGATGACAGCGGTTCCGATTGCAGAGGCCATCAAAAATCGCAAAAAAGTCGATCTCAGCAGTGACAAGATCCTTACTGCCCGTGATATTGGCATCTGTTTTGGAGATTGATCAAGGATACAGTTCGAATGGATAGGGCAGCGCAATTAAAAAAGATGTATGACCGACTTTACCAGTTTTACGGTCCCCAGAACTGGTGGCCGGCTGAGTCTCGATTTGAAATGCTGGTTGGCGCTGTTCTTACCCAGAACACGAACTGGCAGAATGTGAACAAGGCAATTAATAACCTTCGTGCTGAAGGATTGCTCGCTTTTAAAGCGCTCAACTCAGTACCTGTCGAGAGTCTCGCATTCCTGATTAAGTCTTCCGGCTATTATAATCTCAAGGCGAGAAGACTTAAAAATCTACTACAAATGGTCGGTGAGGAATACGGTGGCTGCCTTGATGATCTGTTGCAGAGTGACACGTACAGTGCAAGAGAATCACTTCTCTCAGTGAAAGGAATTGGCCCTGAAACAGCAGACTCTATCTTACTCTACGCAGGTGGGCACCCCTTATTTGTTGTAGATGCATACACCCATCGTATTTTTTCCCGTCATAATCTGGCTCCCGATGATTGTGACTACCAGACCCTGCAGGAGCTGTTCATGGATAATCTACCCCGTGATCCACAGCTCTTTAATGAGTATCATGCACTCATCGTAATGACTGCAAAGCAGTTCTGTAAAAAGAGCAGACCCCTCTGTGAAAAGTGTCCTTTATTTGAGGGCTGACAAGGATGAGTTCTTCTTTCAGAACAGATTTTTCTGATTGATCAACTCTGTGATCATTTCATCTGCTTCTGTTTCAGAATATTCAAGTTTTAACAATTCCCTGCGATAGGAGGAGAGTACATCTCTGGCTTTAAGTGGAGCATTTTTTTTGAGATAGAGTTGGTATCTGAGCGCAACGCAGTCATCGTCCTGAGCCAGAATTTTAGCACTTTTTTCAAGAATGGAGAGTGTTTCCCCAAAACGATTAAGCTTCAATAACATTGTGCTCCAGGTCAGACAGAGCTGTCTCATGGTTTCATAAATATCGTCATAAAAGGTCAGTGCCTGATCATTAATAAAAAGTTCTGCAGGCGTAAAACTCTTCCAGAGTGAGAACGATTTAATAAATGCATTTCCTGCTTGCCACCAGAGTTCCTGTTTGGCGAGCTTTAAACCACGTTGTGCGTTTGTTATGAATTCAAGCGCATCTACGGTAACATTAGTTAATTGTAGAAAACCTTTGTCAACATGGAAGTATGATGCGGCCGGAGCCGGTAATCTTTCTTTCAAGACTTTTCTCAATCGGTGAGTCAGTGTGTCCAAGCTGTTGCGGGCCTTGTCAGGGGGGCTGTCAGGCCAGAATGCAAGTTGTATCTGCTCCTGGCTGACACTGAGTCCGGGCGAGGAGATGATCAGCCCGATTAACTCACGTTGAAGTGCGCTCAGATCTTGAAGGGAGAGGAGATTTTTCCCCTGCAGACTCATTGAAAAATCACCAATAACCTGGATATGCAAATGTGGTACACTGGTACCCTCGGCTGAGATTGAGATACCATTTCTGCTCTTGGCACAGGTTTTTGCAAATTCCGGTTCAATGCCATATTCTACTGCAATACGCAGCAGCTGTTCTGTGCTCTTAGGCTCCCACCCCCAGAAATAGGTGAAGTTATGAGTTTTCATTATTCGAAGCCATTTGCTGATGACTTCATTCGAACGATCCTGATCATTTTCCTGGATAGCGGCGACTGCGAGATACGCATAACAGCATGCCTCGACATAGGGTGATGGTATGTTCTTAGCGATTTCCAGCCCTTTTTCGAGTAAATCGGTTGCTTTTTCTAAAACTCCAAGCTGGACAAGGGCTGCCCCTGCTATCGCGTAATTATAGGCAATATAAAAAGGACCACCTGATTCGCTTCGCAAACTGGTTGATGTTTCAATATCCTTCAAAGCCTGTTCTCTGTTACCTGTTATAGAATAGGCGAAAGCACGCCATTGAAGAAACTGACTGGTCATATGATCACTGGAGGCACTCTTTGAGACCATCATACCCTGATCCAGGGTTTCTATGGCTTTTTCCGTGTTTCCCTCGGATATCAGCTCAATAGCAGACCAGATAAAGAGATACGGTGCTGCAACGGTCTGTCGTACAATATTTTCATCGACGCTTGCCTGGATCAGTTCCTTCTGATGCCTGAAGCCGGCTGAATTGCCATGCATCGATAACTCGCACAACTGCATGATGTGGAGCGTCAGACGATTGCTCATACCAACCAGGGGATCGCTCGCAAGGTGGAGTGAGTGTTCTATTTCATAGGTCGCCGAGCGGCGATTTCCACCGAGAAGGGCGATATATCCGAGAATGAATCTGGTTGCTGCAATAAAGTTTCCACTCCCTCGTTTTTTTGCCAGGTCATAGCCAAGTTTTGCATAGTGAAGAGCTTGCTCCATCTTCCCTTCAAAGAAGCAATACCCGGCGGCCAGGTTGCGGGCGACGATAATGGTGATTTCTACCGGAAGGTCCTGGTGGTTTCGTTCGAAAAGGGTTTTTGTGCGTTGAAGAAGCATGGAGCCCAGGTGATAGCGCCCTGAGATTACAAAATGAAAGTAGATGATCTGGGATAGTGACATCAGTTCTCCAGCTTCATCGTTATTCTGGGCGAACTGTGTTCTGCAGCTCTCAAAATACGGTAACGTGTGTCGAGGGTTGGTATCAGTTGCCAGAAGACCATAGAAAAAGGCGAGCCAGGTGTGCCTGAGGAGCGTTTCCTCCGGTATTGACTGCAATATTCCTAAAATCGTGACGGTGCGGTTGTTGGCGACAAGCTGGAGCCCCCACCGCCTCATTACCGTTTCCATGCGAGAATAATCCCTGCCGTTTCGTAATGGTTTCAGTGCTTTTTCTACCAGGTCATTATCCAGGCAGTAATCTGCTATTCGGCAGTAGATTTTTGCAACGCCATCATCACCAAGTTCCTGCTCAGCCTTGATCTGAAGAAACTCCTGAAACAGGTGGTGGAACCTGAACACTTTTTTCTCATCATCCAGCCGATAAACAAAGAAATTTTCATCGGCCATCCTGTTGAGATGGTGGTCGATGTCATCAATCTTTGTTAATTCGCGGGCCAGGTTGACCACAATTTCATCGAGACAGGAAAGTTGTAGAAAGGCCTCATGTAATGCTTCGGAAACATGAGAAAAAATTTCTTCTTCAAAATAACTGAGAATATAGCCGTCTTTTTTCTCGTTAATGAGTCTTTGTTTGCCACCATCCAGGACATTCTTTGTTTTCTTTGCTCCTTTTTGTGCGAAAGGGTGGGCTGCGAGCACAATCCCCATGATCCAACCATTTGTTTCTTCAAGAATTTTTTCAGCTTCTTTTCTGGTTATGCTGGTTTCGAAAACGATTTCATAGAGTGTTTCTATATCCTGTAGACAAAGAGCCAGGTCCCCAGTATCGAGATAAAGCGGCAGAGAGGTTCTGGTCAATAACTGAGCCTGCAATTTCAGACTCTGCCTGCTGGTGAAAATAAAATTAAGCTGAGGAGGAGAGGTGTCTATCAGATAATCAAGAAGTTGATTGGCTGATTGAGATTCACCAATCAGGTGGAGATCGTCGAAAACAATAAAAATGTCATCCCGTATGCTGCTGTCAAGATCGTGCAGTAGTATATTGACGCATCCTCTGAAATCCATTGGTCCGATTTGACCTTCCTCGAGGATTGCAGAAAGTTGAGGAGATGAAAATGTGCTGAATTTCTTGGATAGCGCAAAATGAAGAGCAGAGAGGAGCAGGATCGGGTCACTGTCTTCTGTACCTATCTGGTACCAGATGTAAGGGTAGTTAGTATGGTCGAGATACTGATAGGCGAGCGTGGTCTTACCCTGGCCAGCCTGCGCTTCTATGACAATGATGGTCCTTGGCGAGCCGGATGAGCTCAACCGTTCGGTGATAATGTTAAATCGTTGGAGTGATTGGGCCTGGTTGATTCTGGGAGGATAAAATTTATTTGAGGCAATTGACTGTTGAAGTGTCTTGGTTCTTTTCTTCATCACTGGCTGGGATTGTTTTTATTTATCTTTTGAACGATTCCCCTGAAACCAGAGAAATTGTCTACAAATTCCTCTTACTATGTTTGCATCCTTTTCCGTCAGCCTGATTCTTCCAAGAAACTGCCGGATGTTTCTCATCCAGTAATTATGGCTTTTTTCGTTGAGAAAATCAATTTTCAATAGTGCTTCCTCAACATGTTCATACATACCTTCGAGTTGAAATGTCGAGGCATATTCGGGTGTTGCTGCCGCTTCTCTGGTTTCCTCAACAATGGCAAAATATATCTCATAACAATGAATCGCGACCGCCTGGGCAAGGTTCAACGACGAGAAATCCGCTGTTGGTATGCTGGAGGTATATTGACAATATTTCAGGTCATCATTGGTCAGTCCTCGATCTTCCGGGCCAAACAGGAATGCTATTTTGTTTTTTTGAAGAAGAGGCAGCACCTGTTCGACGACATCTCGAGGTGTCTGTTCGGCTGTTCTTTTTCTGCCAAGCCGTGCTGTCGTTCCAACGACAAAAGCAAATGGCTCTAGTGCCTTGGATAAATCGGCATGGAACTCCATCGTTTCGAGAAGATGGACAGCATTGTGGGTTGCCATCTGTGCCATCGGTTCGTAGTCGGGATAATTTTCTCCGACAACGATAAGTTTACTTATGCCCATATTATAGCAGGAGCGAGCCGCAGCTCCGATATTGCCTGGGTATTTTGGAGCCTTGAGTACAACAGCTGCATTATCAAGAAGCGATCTGGATACATTCATAAGACGAAGTTAAAAAAAAAGGGCTGCCAGATATTCTGACAACCCTGAGTTCAATATTAGTTACCTGCAGAAAATTTATGATAACTTATTGATTATTCCTGCTTATTTGAATCATCGAAGGAGACTCTGCTTATTTTTTCATACTCCTCGGCTTGCTTATCGGGGGTAGTTGGCATCAGTCTTTTGAGAAGTGGCACGACACCTTTTTCCGATTTTTCAAAAAGCCCCTCAGCTTCTTTCAGGGTGATTTGCCAGGCGGGTGCAAAGCCGGGAGCCTTTTCAAACATAATGTCAAGGGCGGTCTGATAGACAAAATACTGACGAATCTCTTTCCTGCCCGGCTTTTGATTGAGTGATTGGACTGTTATTCGGAGATTGTCCCGCTCCTGTTTGAGCCGGTCAAGCTCTGACTTCCTCCGTTCATTCTCAGATGAGTCAATCTCCAGCTTTGTGTGAAGGTGGGCACGCAAACGATCCACTTCTTTTGATAATTCACGTCGTCTTAGAAATCCTCTGATATAGATAATGACACAAAAAATAATACCAAGGGCGAGGCCTTTGGCGAATGGATTCGTAATAATTGAGACAAACCAGCTCGTTTCTTCCATTATCTATCCTCCATGGGATCTGGTTGAAAGGATTTCATGTGATTAAAAGGAAACTCCACGTCCACAAATAAATAGGATAAAAGTGAGGTCAAGTCAAGCGACAAAAACAGATGTTCATCGATAAAAGAAACTTCATTATAGTCAGCATCGCAGGAAACGGGTCGATTTGTCGACAAAAAAAAATATTGATAACCGTTGGTTGCTTGTTAATACTGGGTTTTGGGTTCAGGTGATGCATCGATTTGTTTGAAGAAAATTTTATTCCTCTGGTTATCTACCTCGATCAATTCGACGAGCAGGGGCTTGCCAATCTGAAATGTTGCTCCGCTTATATCTCCTACAACTCTATGTCGTTTTTCATCGAAAAGATAATAATCATCCGACATTGATGACAATTTGACAATCCCGCTGACAAAGGTGTCGATCAATTCAACGTAAAGAGCTGAATCGGAGACTCCTGAGATAACCGCCTTGAATGTATTACCGATCTGGGTAGACATAAATTGTCTTTTCAGCCGGTCTTCCATATCACGTTCAGCGCTTATTGCCGTGCGCTCTTTTGCTGAGAGAACGTTACCAGCCTCTTTCAGGGGTGCTGGGGAGCTGTGGTATTCTCTCCGTTGCTTCGTTGATAATGAGTGATCAGCAAGCTGGCACATCTGTCTATGAACAACCAGATCCGGATATCGCCTGATCGGTGATGTAAAATGGAGATAATTATCGGTTGCCAGGCCGAAGTGGCCAAGATTTTCTACGCTGTATCTGGCCTGCTGCATAGTTCTTAATAGAAGATTATTGACTATGTATTCATGTGGCGTTCCTGCTGCATGATCAATCACTTGGTTGTACCATTGTGGATTTTCAACCGAGCGTGGCAACGCAAACCCAAGAGTTGCTGCAAAATGAATGAAATCTGATACTTTTTCCGGGTCAGGCTTCTCATGAACGCGAAAGAGTGTCTTACGATTGGCCTCAATGAACATGTCAGCAACCGCTTCGTTTGCAGCAAGCATAAACTCTTCGATCATCTGGTGAGCAAAATTGGTCCGAGTTCTTGTTATTGAATTGACGGAACCGTCATCGTTAAGACTGATAGAGGCTTCCGGTATTGAAAACCTGATGGAACCACGCTCAATTCTTCTGGCCTGCAGTTCTAGGGCAAGTTCTGACGCCCATTTCAGCGGTGTCAGGAATTCCTTATGGGCTTTACGTACCGCTGGATTCTTGTCAATGATAATCTCTTTGACAACGTCATAGGTGAATCGGTAGCTGCTTTTGATTATTGATCTTAAAAATTGTTTGGTTAGCAGGTTTCCTGACCGGTCAAAATCGAGCAAAACTGTTACTGCCAGACGATCTTCATTGGGTAACAGGCTGCAGAGGTTGTTGGAAAGATTTTCCGGGAGCATCGGAATGACGGTACCTGGAAAATAAACCGAAGTGCCCCGTTCATATGCTTCAAGGTCAAGTCGGCTGCCTGGCTTGACATAGGCTCCGACATCGGCAATCGAGACCCAAAGCCGAAAACCATAGCGCTTCTTTTCCACACATACCGCATCATCGAAATCTTTTGCATCAGCGCCATCGATGGTGACGTGAAGAAGTTCCCGTAAATCCTCGCGTCTGTCCATCGCAGGTGTCGGTTTCGTGTTGAATGCTTCTTCGTTGGCTTCGGGGCTGAACGTATTGCTCAGACTAAATTTTTCGACGACCAGCTCCGTTTGTACTGCAACCGATGCCGGGTTACCTAGTACTTTTAGAACCTTTCCAGTACCGCCACCTGACAATTCATGTTCTTCGACCAGTTTGACAATAACCGCATCTCCATTTTCGACAGTGCTTTTTACCGGTTGGGAAAGTGTTATAGCGGCGGGGAAACGTGGGTCCTCTGGGTAAACGACCCCATGATTGTGATCAGATTTATAAAAACCTGCGAGTTGATTCTTCCCCCTGCTGATTACATGTATTACCTCCGCTTCAGGCCTACTATCCCTGCGAACTCTTATTATTTTTATAAGAACGCGGTCTCCGTGGCGGGCTGACGCCATCCTTGAGGCAGAGATGAAAGGCTCTTTTTTAAAGATTTGTTTATTTGCAGAAAAGAATAAGTCAGTCGCAAAACCAAAACCACGCGGGTTTTTCTCGATGGTTGCTTCGATCAATAACTGGTTCCTGGTGAGAGAGAATGTTTTTTTGCCGCTCCTGTGAACCTCTCCCCGTTGGTGCAGTTCTTCCAGGACCCTCTCAAGCGATATGCTGGCAGAGCGAGGAAGCTTCATGGAGCTGAGCAGGTCGTCAATGCTCAATGGTTTTTTGCCCTGATAGAGGCTTACGAGAATCTCTTTGCTGAAGCGTTTGTCAACTGTCGTGCTGTCATCTCTTCTGTCTCTTTTGGTGCGTTTATTTTTTCTGTTCAATCGTCTTTTATTTTTTCTTACCATCAGATTTATCTATATCCTCGAGCGGCTTCGAACTATTTTTGATACGTTTTGACCAATAATCCCGTGGGATGAGTATTTGGTTAAAAGTGGCTTAGATCCCGCTTACACCATATTTTCAGTAACATCTGGTCATTTTTTTTTATTTATATTAAATGTGGTCAGTATGGCCATGTATATACGATAAGTCATTTAAATTAAAAAGGTTGTCTAGACACGCCTTGGGGTTGCCCGGTGTTTATAGGTTCTGGGCTGTTATTGTAGCAGAGAACAAGTTGTTGCCATTTTTTACCGGCAGCTTAATGTAACACAGGTGAGGATTGGGTAAAATAAATATATCTGTTGATTCCAGCTCATAACCCGTCATGTCCGAAGAGTAAAAACTATATGTCCAAAATCCATTTTGATCTGGAACTCTATCGCACCCAGATGCGAAAATATATCAGCGGCAGACCTTTTGAAGAGGTGTTCTGGGATGCGCTTGATTTTGCTACTGAAGCCCATGATGACCAGTGGCGGCGATCAGGGGATGCCTATATCCTGCATCCCTGTTCAGTTGCAAGGATACTTGCCGAGGAAATGGATATAACAGATCCGGAGATTCTGGCTGCAGCTTTACTCCATGACACCGTTGAGGATGTTGAAGAAGTCACATCTGAGGTAGTTGGGGAGCATTTTGGCTCATATGTTCAGGCTATTGTTGAAGGGTGCACGAAAGTAACTCATCGATCAGGGAGCAAGCAGGCGCACAGCAAGCAGGTTCACCGAAAAATTTTTTCAGGTGCCGCACTGCGACCTGAAGTTATGCTGGTTAAACTGGCCGACCGGCTTCACAATTTGAGAACGCTGAAAGCGATGCCGCGGAACAAACGCCAGCGTATTGCTGATGAGACGCTTGATATCTATGCCCCACTCGCAACAGTATTTGGTTTATTCGATATGAAGCGTGAGATGTATAATCTTGCCCTCTCCTTTAAGTTCCCGAAGCAGGGCGTCAAGCTGGGTAATTATATCCGTCAGCTTGGTGAATCGAAAATATCTCGTCACATTCTTGAAAACTTGCGTATCGCGGCAAAAGATGCCGGGTTAACAGCCGATATTTCAACAAGGGTCAAGGATCTGTGGGCCTATTTTGATATTGCTAATCGGATTTTGCTTAAAAAGATTGAAACGCCGGTGGAAGTTCTCATTAAAGTCGATACGATTGCCGATTGCTATAGTGCATTGGGAGTTATAAATCAGACCTTCAGGCCAATTCCTCGAACCATCAGGGATTTTATTGCAAACCCAAAGCCGACCGGCTATCAGGGGCTTCATGCCAGAGCAATTGTTCAGGGGCAGCGTTATCTGTTTAAGGTAAGGACGGGTGAGATGGCCAGGAAGGCCCAGCGGGGACTGTTTCGAAACTGGAATTCGAAGAGCGGCAAGCAGGGTAAGTTTATCCTGGAGCTTAGGGAAATGCTGGATATTATCGGCTCCGATGTCACGGTATCCTATCGCGATTTAATTGCAGCTGGGGGAAAGAAGGAAATATATACTTATACTCCCCAGGGTGATCTTATCTGCCTGCCGACAAAATCCAATGTGCTCGATTTTGCCTTTCGTGTTCATACCGAGATTGGCAGGACTTGTACCGGTGCAATGATCAGAAATAAAAAGGTTGGCCCTGACTACCTGTTGAAGGACGGGCAGATGATAAGGATTGTCCGCTCGAATAAACAGGTGGTGTTTGATCAGCAAATGGTGCAGCTCTGCCAGACTCCAAAGGCTCGTTCAGAGCTCTCAAGAGGATTTCGCATCAGGGGGCAGCGGGTAGCCCAAGACATTGGAATGGCAACCTTGCTACAGGAAATGAGGCGGTACGGGCTTCCAAGAGATCTGCTCGATGATGAGGAAATGTCCCGCGTCGTTCATTCTTTTGCTCTTAAAACCAAAGAAACGCTTTACAGTAGAATCGGCAGAGGGATTATCCGGTTGCCTGAGGTTATAGAACGGATTCGACAGGAATTGTTTGAAGGGAATTCTTTTTTGGTTAAGCCGACCGGTGAATTCAATAAGATCAAACTCGATACACTTGATCCGGTCTTTATCAAGCTTTCATCCTGTTGTAAACCAAATCCTGCTGATAAGTCAAATTGTGCCCTGTTGACTGATAACTGGCTGTCGGTTCATCATAAAAACTGTCCAAGACTCCATGAAATCAAGTTTCAGCGTGAAGATGCAGTGGATATCTCCTGGGAGCGCAGGACCCCGATAATAAAGCTGCAGAGTATTGTCTTCGCCCATATAACAAGAGATAACCTGATGCCGATAATCGCTACTGCTCCGGTCCAGATGAAAATGAATGGTCTGGCTGTATTATCCAATCACCCCTCTCAGCAACAGGCCTGGGAGCTTTCTTTTTCTGTCACCAATCTCTATGGGCTTCAAAAAGTGCTGCGTCATTTTGATCGATCCGATGCCGACTATGAATTTTATCTCGACTTTTAGGCTGCTGAGTCTTCATCACCGGGTGCAACTTCCCGGTAATTGCTGAGAATACGGGCAAGCATGTCAGGGAGATCATTTGTCTGTCGTGAACTCCTGAGAATCTGTTTTAATGTCTTTTCCAGCGTGAGGACCTCACCGAGGAATATATGCCTTAGTATCAGTGAGATAAGCCGAGTAATCGTGGTGAGATTTGAAATTCGTGACTGCAGGTGCTGGTCTCGGTCAAAGGCTGTTGAGGCAAAAATTTCAACCGGTGTCCCTTCAATCTCGCTCACAGATACATACCAGGTGTTTTGTTCTCGATCATGGGTGCGATAACGCACAGCATCAAGGACGTCAGGGAGTTCCTGCTGTTCCCTGGGATGACAACTGGATTTGTCGTTCAATTCAGTTTTGGTAAGTTTGCAAAGTTGGCGAAGCAGACCTGGTTGGCTTTTAACAGCTTCAACCAGTGACGTGCAACTTGAGCAGAACTCATTGCCCTCACTTTCGAAAAGGACCTCACTTTTTCCACATCCGTCACATATTTCTGTATCAATTGTCTGTGTCATGGGACCATATCTTATCAGGTAGTGTTGAGTTAATATGTCTGCTGAGCAGACGTTGAAATTCTTTTCTGTCGAGCTCACGAGCACCCATTGAAACCAGGTGGGTGGTTGTCATCTGGCAGTCGATGAGTTGGTAATTGTTTGTTTTCAAGAAGTTTACGAGTTCAATCAGGGCAAATTTGGAACTGTTGGCGGACAAGGTGAACATCGATTCCCCAAAGAACACCTTGCCAAGAGCGATACCGTAAAGTCCTCCTACGAGCTGATTGTTCTCCCAGCACTCTACAGAATGTGCATAACCAAGGCGGTTCAGGTCCTTATATGCCTGTATCATGTCGGAGGTAATCCAGGTATCTTCCTTAATAGCCTGCCTGCTTGCCGCACAGGCCGTTATTACCCCATCAAATGCTTTGTTGATTGTAAATGTCTGTGTTGTATTCTTGTAATATCTCCTGAGTCGTTTTGAAACCTTTAGCTCATCGGGAAAAAGAACCAGCCTCGGTGATGTAAACCACCAGAGAATAGGGTCATTTTCTGAATACCAGGGAAAAATTCCCAAACTGTAAGCTGCGACAATTCGACGAGGCGATAAGTCACCACCGACAGCAAGGAGGCCATTTTCTTCAGCCAGCTCTGGAGGAGGGAAACCAATTTGATCACTTAATCGAAAAACAACCATAAGCGAATGTACAATAGTGGCTCGTCTTGTGTCAATGGCATCTGATGGGTAAAGTCAATAAACAAACCGGTAACCACATAACGATATTCTTTTGCTTAAAAACACCTATATGTTAAATAATGCCTGGGATACCGTTTTCTTAAACGGAATATAATTACTTTATAGAAATGATAATGTCCAGGGAACTACAAACATTAGATCGGCAACCTTTTCAAGAGACGATTGATACCGTTTTTTTCTTTTCCGGCGGCGGCAGGAGAGAGATTATAGACGAAATCAAGACCTCGTTATCCCAGTCTGTCCCTTTACTTTTGCTGACGGGGAGTGAAGGGTCTGGCAAGACCATGGTTTGCCGAATGGTGGAAAAAGAACTGCCCCCGGAGATGATCCCTGTATTTTTGCCCCAGGCTATCAATTCCTTCGATGATCTGGTGAATATCGTCCTACAGGAAATGGGGTTAAACCTGGAAGAGGATGAACAGAAGGCTGATACAACAGCCTTACTGGAAAAAATTGTTACGGCTCTTCATGAGCGTAATCGGCGGCTCGTTATTTTCTTCGATGAAGCGGAGAAAATTTACCTGGCGACACTCGAAAGGGTGAGAAAACTGCTTGATCAGGTCAATGAGCAAGAAGTTGTTTTTCAATTCGTCTTTTCTGGTCGGCAGTTGTTTGAGGAAAATCTTCAACAGCTCAGTATTGTCACCTTCAAGGATATTGAGGAACGACGCTATACTCTGAATCCCCTGAATGAAGTAGAATCCTGCCAATACCTCAATCACTGTATGAAAATAGCATCCGGAGAGGATGATGCGTTCTTTTCACAAGACCTTGTCAGTAAGGTATCTGCAAGCGGGACTAATTTTAAACGACTTAACCATTTTGCTTTAGAGGCCTTCCAGTCAGATCAGCTGGATACTTCGTTTCTCAGCCTGCTCGACCATGTCGAGGAAGATCCTATTTTAAAACCTCAAAAAGAGACGGCGAAAGACGATTCGTCGATTCCGGCCCGGAAAAGTGAGGTGAACCTTGAGTTTCTTACATTCAGAAAAATACTGCCGACCTGGATCTTGTATGGTGGTGGTGTTTCTACAATAGCACTGCTCCTGATTATCTGGTTTGGTTACTTTGGTGATAGTGAACAGCCGGAAGATGTTACATCAGATGTGCCGATAATTGAGCTGAAAAGGGTTGTTCCGGTGAACCCGCCTCCCTCCCAGGAAATTGTCGCGGAAACGGAAAAACTGGCTGAACCGGAAGCCCTTGAAACGGTTGAGGTTCCAGATGAGACAATACAGCCAGTCAGTGATGAAATCAGTGAGGAGAAGCCGGTTGAGCGCGCAGAAGATAAACGTGTTGGGGTTCCAGCCGAGTCAATACAGCCAATCAGTGATGAAATCAGTGAGGAGAAGCCGGTTGAGCACGCAGAAGATAAACGTGTTGAGGGGTCTTCAGAGACAAGAATTGCAGATGGGGAAGAACCGACTGAAAAAAAGCCCGAACTAGTTGATGAACAGATTGCTCCGGTTCAGGTGAGGGAGGAAAAAACAGAGGATGTCGCCGCTGTTGACAAGAGCGCAGAAAAGGCGGAAGCAGAAGTTGCTGAAGATACGAGCAAGGTAATGGTAGAACCTCTGGAAGAGAAAGAGGCCCTATTCTCTGTTGATGCCATCAAGGAGACAAAGCTGCCTGATTTGCCTCAGTTACCTGAAACGATAATCATTATTGGAGACGAAAAGAAATTTAAAGATTCGAACGAGGCCAGGGAAAAGACCGTTGTTGAGGAAGTTCCGGCTCAAGGAACGTTTTTGGAACTCTCAGATAAGGATGTCGATGCGCTCTTTCTTAAGAGAATTGCCGCCGGTGCCCGGTGGCTCGTGGGAGGGGGAGGCGGGAAATATACGATCCAGTTAATGGTCCTTACCTCAGATCAGGCTGAAGAAAGTTTAAAGAAAATGTTACGAACTGCCCAGTACCAGTCGGTTGCAAATCAGCTGTACGTGCTGAGAAGAACCGGGCCTGATCCTACAGTGATGGTTTTTTACGGAGAGTATCCCAGCCTGGCGACAGCGCGAAATGGCAGAAACAATCTTCCCGTCTTTTTACGAAAGCATCACCCGTATGCCATATCGGTTTTTGGTGCTGTCGAGAAAGCGACAGCGCCACAATAATGATAATTAATGAGAGAAGAACGGTTGTTACTATGTATGGTTCTTCGTTTATGGGTCCAGAACAATGCAGCCAATCTTAAACGAACAATTCACTTATCTGACAGAGCAGCGACCGATCTCCCCGATCAGCCGCAATTTTCCCTCTGCACGGTTTTATTCTGCTTTTCTATGGGTCGTGATCAGGTCCAGTTTCAATGCCCGGAGAGGAGTATACAGCGACCAGGACTGGGCACAAAGCAGTGTTGATGTCTTACGCCTTCTGGAAAATGTTGGTGTGAAGATTGAGATATCCGGTGGTACATTTATTAACGAGTCAGATTCCCCTGTGATATTTATTGGAAACCATCTGAGTATGCTTGAGACAATGGTTTTACCTTCTATAATTGTTCCATACCGACCTGTCACCTTTGTGATCAAACAATCCCTTCTTGAATACCCGGTATTTAAGCATATAATGAGATCACGAAATCCTGTTGCTCTGAGCAGAACGAATCCTCGCCAGGATTTGAAAACGGTACTTGAGGAAGGGCAGGAACGATTATCACGTGGTATTTCAATAATTATTTTCCCACAGACAACAAGAACCGCTTTTGATCCGAAACAGTTCAGTTCAATAGGTATCAAACTGGCGAAAAGAGCCGGCGTACCATTGGTCCCCCTGGCGTTACTGACAGATGCGTGGGGAAACGGTGTGCGTCTCAAAGATTTCGGCAAAATTGATCCTTCTAAAAAGGTATATTTCTCATTTGGTGAACCGATTGAGGTAAAAGGAAAAGGAACAGATGAACATCAGCTTATTGTGGATTTCATCCAGAAGCACCTTGCTCTCTGGCAGGCTTGACTGAATACCTGAATGTCAGCAACTCTTGTGTAAAAAATGTATTTGCGGTTTTATTCTGGCTGAAATCTATTAAGGGTGGCTGTTAAATACCTGATCATTTAATGAATAATCGAGCAATGCGGAGGATGCGATGAGCAAAATCAGGTGGGGTATTATCAGTACTGCGAAGATCGGGGTGAAACAGGTTATTCCTGCCATGCAGCAGGGCGAATTTTCAGAAGTTACGGCGATAGCTTCCCGTTCACTGGAGCAGGCCCGGGAGACTGCAAAGCAGCTGAAAATCCCGAAATATTATGGTTCTTACGAAGAACTTCTGGCAGATACCGAAATTGATGCAATTTATAACCCGCTGCCCAATAATCTTCATTGTGAGTGGTCTATTCGTGCCATGGAAGCCGGGAAACATATTTTGTGTGAAAAACCTCTGGGACTGACCTGTAAGGAAGTAGAGACGCTGATCAGAACAAGGGATGAACGTAAGGTCAAAGCTGGCGAGGCTTTTATGGTGAAGGCACATCCTCAGTGGACTGCGGTTTATGACAAGGTAGTGAATAATGAGATTGGCGCATTACGACTTATACAGGGAATGTTTTCCTATCACAATATAGATCCTCAGAATATTCGCAATACCCCTGAGACTGGCGGAGGCGCGATGTGGGATATTGGCTGCTATCCGGTTACCCTGTCACGCTATCTGTTTCAGGACGAACCGATTAAAGTTGCAGCTTCGCTGGAGTTCGACCCGGTTATGAATACGGACAGGCTCGGCACGGTAATGATGGACTTTCCAAGCGGAAAAGCTGTCTTTGGGGTCAGTACACAGCTCGTGCCTTTTCAGTTCATGCATATATTTGGCACCAGAGAGCATCTGGAGGTGCTGATACCCTTTAATGCACCAAATGACCGCCCCTGCCTCGTCCACCAGGATCGAGGTGATATTTTGCGCGAAAATATAAGCGCCCACTCATTTGAAACGGTCGATCAATATACGCTGCAGGGCGATGCCTTTTCCCGTGCAATCCTGGATAATTCTGAAGTTCCATCAACGTTTGAAGATGGGCTTGCCAATACACGAGTTCTCCGGGCAATTTTTCGCGCAGCGGCAGAAGGGTGTTGGGTTCTTATTGAGTAGTGCCGAAATAGCCCTGCATTTGCGGTGATCCGGATTTAGAGAATTCCTAATTTTACCAGAAGTGTTTTGATGTCCATCTGGTCGAGCCGTTCCAGACCTGTCTGTTTGGCAAAGAGGATTGCCGCCCGGTATTCATCGTTGCCAAGAGGTTTTCTCAGCTCTACATGCTGGTCACAGGTTCCACATGGGCGATATTGGTCCATGATATTAACATAGGTTTGGGGCGAGATTGAATTTGCAATAAATTCAAGGATATTTTTTGTTTCCAGTCCCCCTCCGGGCATTACTAGATGCCTGACCAGAAGTCCCCTGGTAGCGATACCGTGATCATCAACAACGAGGTCGCCGACCTGGTTGTACATTGTTAAAAGTGCACCTTTTGCAATGTTGGGATAATCTTCTGCATCACAGTATTTCTTGCTGCTTTCAGGTTGCCAGAACTTGAAATCGGGCATGTAGATGTCAATCACACCGTCAAGAAGTGCCAGCGTGTCTTCTGCTTCATAACCGCTCGAGTTATAAATTATTGGTATTTTCAACCCTCTTTCAAAAGCAATAACCAAGGCATCGAGTATTTGAGGTACGACGTGGCTGGGTGAGACCAGATTAATGTTATGGCACCTCTTCTGCTGCAGCTCAAGCATTATTGCCGCCAGCTGTTCGGGCTGTGTTTGGGAAAAATTACCGGGGAAATGGCTGAGCTCGTAATTCTGACAAAAACAGCAGCGCAGGCTGCAGGCAGCAAAGAAGATTGTCCCTGAACCGTGGGTGCCAGCAAGCGGCTGCTCTTCCCCGAAATGGGCGCCATAGCTGGCCACTCGTGCATATCGGCCTGTAGCGCAGATACCATGCTCTCCCTCCTGTCTGTTGATACCGCAGTTTCTGGGACAGAGGTCACATGCTCTGAGAATAGTCTGTGCATGTTTGGCCCGTTTTTGTAATTCACCCTTTCTAAACAGTTCGTGGCTCCTTATAGTCATTTTGAATCTCCGGTCATCTTGTTCAAACGGGTTCATATCTTATAACTGGATTATACCGGTTTGCTTTGATACTATTTAATAGTTTTGGTAGTGAATTTCCAATCAATAGAATCAATTCCCGGAAGCCGGAACCCATGTTAAATAAATGCAGGGTAATCATTTGAAATTCAGCTATTTTCACAATTTGCCAATCCAGAGAAAAATCATCTGGCTGATCATGGCAATTACTGGCATGGCGCTTTTGCTATTCTCGTCACTTTCCGTGATAAATCAGGTTCGTTTGCTGAGGACCGGTATGGTTGAAAACCTGGAGGTTTTGGCTGGAGCGATCTCACGGCTGAGCCCCTCAACACTGGACTCGCCTCAAGACGGTTCCGCCGAAGAACTGCTCAGTGTTTTAAGGGAGCACAGGGATATTGAGGCTGGAGCACTCTATAACAGCAGCAATGAGCCATATGCCATTTATTTACGGAGAAATAACAAAACCGAGATTGCACCTCCGGAGACGATTGGAAATGATGGGTATCGATTTGTCCATCATGCCGGTGTTCCAAAACTTGAGATTTTCCACCCCATTACCCAGCGGGGTATGCGCATCGGTACCGTCTATGTCCGATCAAATTTGGATAAACTAAAAAGCCAGATTTACAACACCTTCTTTGTCCTGGTACTCAGTATGTTTTGTATTCTGTTCGTTGCACAGCTCGCTGCCCGTAAATTACAGCGAGGTATTACTGATCCTGTTTTCAGTCTGGCCAATACTGTCCGGCGGATTTCTGAACTTGGTGATTATTCGGTACGGGTGGAACGAGCAAGCAGGGATGAGATCGGCAGCCTGATAGACGATTTTAATACCATGCTCGACGCTATCCAGGTGAGAGACAGTGAACTCAATCAGCATAGACATAATCTGGAGTTGCTGGTTGAGGAGAGAACCGGGGAACTTCGCAACAGCCGCGATGAAGCACTGGCCGCCGCTCAGGCAAAAACAGAATTTCTGGCCAATATGAGCCATGAAATCCGAACGCCAATGAATGGGGTTATCGGTGTCCTCTCGCTACTCAAGGGAGCGCCCATGACCGAGGAGTATCGGCGGCTGCTTGAAACAGCAACGCGGTCTGCTGACTCGCTGATGTTTATCATCAACGATATTCTTGATTTTTCTAAAATCGAGGCGGGTATGGTTGAATTTGAGTCTATACCTTTTGATTTAAGAGAATTAGTCGAGGAGACTGCCTCTTTATTTATCGATGCGGTTAATTCAAAAAAGATAGACCTCATCAGTTTTATTCCCAGGGATGTACACTGTTTTGTTGAGGGAGATCCTGTCAGGTTACGACAGATACTCACTAATCTGGTGAGTAACGCAGTTAAGTTTACCGCGGAAGGGGAGGTGCTTCTCAAGGTTGAGCTTATTGAAACGCGCGACAACAAACAGTTGCTCAGGTTCAGGGTTATAGACAGTGGAATCGGTATTTCAGACGCGTCGCTCCCGCATCTTTTTGAAAAATTTACCCAGGCCGATGGTTCGACAACCAGAAAATACGGGGGAACCGGCCTTGGCCTGAGTGTCTGCAAGCAGCTTGTTGAACTCCAGGGTGGAGACATTGGGGTCACGAGTGAGGTGGATAAAGGCTCTGAGTTCTGGCTTACGTTGCCGCTTCAGGTAATACCCGCTTCTAACTTTGCCTATCCTTGTTTAAAACTCGATGGTAAGCGTATTCTCATCGTCGACGACAATGCAACAAACCGGATGATCCTGGATCACTACCTCAATGCCTGCAGTGTCTCGATAACGTCATGTGCAAGTGGCCAGGATGCGCTGCAGCGAGTTGAAAACGGTTTCAAGGTTAATCAGCCGTTTGATATTATCTTGATCGATCACCATATGCCCGGCATGGATGGAATGCAACTCGCTGATAAACTGAATAGCCAGTACGGAACTCATGGGCCTGATATGTTCATTTTCAGCTCAGGAAGCCTGAAGTTCGATTCTGCTCAAAAAAATGGTGTAAAGGCTATAATTCATAAACCGATTCACCAGACACACCTTTATGATATGCTTGTAAACCGTCCGAATCATGACGAAAACGCCCTGGCTACTGACCAGAAAATCGAGCGGCCACCTCTGCTCTCCGGTCGGGTCCTGCTCGTTGATGATGAGCAGATCAACCAGAAGGTGGCCTGCGCGATTCTTCAGCAATTCGGTCTTGATACTGATTTGGCAGTTAATGGCTGGGAGGCTGTGCAATTAAGCGATGCCAATCGATATGACGTTATCCTGATGGATATCCAGATGCCCGACATGAGCGGCTATGAAGCCACCGAAATTATCCGTGAAAGAGAGGCAACGACGGGTGCAAAACGTGTAATTATCATCGCTATGACGGCAAACGCCATGGAGAGTACAAAGGCTCGCTGTCTTGAGGTAGGAATGGATGATTTTATTGCAAAACCGATCAAGCCGAATGAATTGGTAAAGCGCTTGAAACCATGGCTTGTCGACAGTCCAGCCAGGATAATCAGAAGAGATGAGCAGGTTGAGAAAGCGGCCGACTCTGAGCAGCTAAAACTCTGGGACTATGAACGTGCCCTGCAATTTGTCGGAGGAGACGAAAAACTGTTTCATGAACTGATTCTTCTCTTCGTTGAAAGAAAGATGCAGCTGTTAGAGTCGATCCAGAAAGCAATTTCCCGGGAAGATCCTAAACTACTCGATGATGCCGCTCATGCCTATAAGGGAGCTGTTAATCACTTTTCAGCACAATCAGTAAGAGACATCGCCTTTCGTCTTGAAAGCAAAGGAAAGGCCAAAGACATGTCGGGTGCCCATGAACTGTTTTCGAAACTGGTCGATCTGTCTGATCAACTGGCAGAGAGCTTAAAAGAAAAAGCTGAGAAAATAGATACTGAAAAAAACTCGGTAAACAGTTAAAGACTGCCCGGATATTCTTCAATCTCAACCCTGTCTCTACCTCGCTGTTTAGCCCGGTAGAGGGCACGATCTGCAGCTTTTGTCATATCTTCGCCACTGGACATGTCCTCATGCCATGAGGCAACACCAAGGCTTATGGTGGTCTGAATAGTGTGCTCTTCCAGGCTGATACGAAGCGTGTGTATGGCTAGCCGGAGACGTTCGGCGAGTTGCCTTGATTCTGAAAGTGCACTGCGCGCGCATATCACCAGAAATTCTTCTCCCCCGATTCGGCTTACCATGTCATAGCTGCGGGCCGTGGTGCCGAAGATATCGGCAATTTTTTTGAGTACGCGATCACCGATGTCATGACCATAACCATCATTGATTAACTTGAAATGATCAATGTCTATCATGATGCAGCTGAGCGGGGTTTTATGGCGAAGGGATTCGGAAACTTCTTCCTTGAGGCGATTGAGGGCGCTGCGCCTGTTTGGCAGACCAGTCAGGGCATCCGTCATCGCCATGGTTTCAAGTTTTCTATTTGCAGCGGCAAGTCTGGCTGCATATTTCTCGATTACTTCATGATCCTGACTGATCTTTTGCTGGAACCGGATGATTCTTTCACCACTATTCAACCTGGCGGCAAGAACTCTTGGGGTGAAAGGCTTAATGACAAAGTCATCAGCTCCGGCGTCAAGCGCCTGAATGTGCTCTTCATCAGACTCTTTTCCGGTGAGCATAATGATATAAATATGCTGTGTTATGCTGGTTGACCGTAGTATTTTACAGAGGTCTATGCCGCTCACTTTTGGCATACGCCAGTCGGTGATAATCATATCAGGCAGTGCTTCGAGTGCCAGTGACAGCGCATCATCCCCATTTTCTGCCGTATAGACTTTCTTGCCACCGCTTTCAAGCATCTTTCTCAGACCCATCAATGTCATCGGGTCGTCATCGACCACAAGAATCTTCAGCGGTTCTTCCTCTTTCCCAGCAATTAAAGTATGTTCTGACTGTAAATCCATACGTGCCGGCGGCTCAAAAAGTGCTGACTTGCTCATCCTGTTAAGATTTTCCTTGTGTTCGATTCAGTTTTTCGTCATATGTCGATCCTCTTATACTCTATATGATCAGAAAAAATTGTACAAGGCTCTGAGTCGTTATCTCCGGTAAATATCTGTGCTTATTTGAGTTTACCGATGAGCCATTAATATGATATGGCTTTATAATTGTTTTAATCGGCAAAGGTTATAAACCCCTGGATCCGGTCCAGTTCTGCAAGTGTTTGAGCATAAATCACTTTGGTCAGGTTCTCTGCAGACAGAGCGTTGGAAAAAGCCTGCTGGGCGATGAGCACATCAAGCGTCGTAGAGCGTCCTGCATCGAACTTGATCTGCTCCGCTTCGAGTCCCTTTTCCGTTGCGATTGCGGTTTTATTCGTCGCTTCGATTGCCTTTAAGGCGAGTTCCACATCGCGCACCGTAATTCGGACGGTTCTTCTGACATTCTGTTTTAGCAGTTCGAGGCTGGTACGACTTTTCCTGTTCTGGGCCAACGCTTTACGGAGCTGACCTTTTGCCAGCGAGTTATTGAAGGGCCTTGAGAAAGTAACACCTAACCGCCACTGCGTATCCGAGTCGTTAAAGGAGCTTTCCAGTGCATTGCCATAGGTGTCGTCGGTGCCTCCGAATCCAACTGAGCCGACCAGGTTGAGTGCGGGAAGAATATTGTTCTCTGCCTTATTTACCTGGAACTCGGTGGCTTTAATTTCCATTGCAGCAGCTTTCAGGTCTGGCCGATTTTCCAGCGCATTATCCAGAACCGTTTTGAGATCGGGAGTCACGGGAGCTGTTTCCGGTTTGTTGGTCGGTGAGAAGGGCATAAGCCAGTCCCGGTTGTTCATCAGAAGCTTAAGGTTTGCCTCTGCAACACCGATGGCTCGCTCTCCGGAGATCAGATCCTCTTCACGTCGAGCGACTTCAGATTCCGGCTGGTAAATATCGATGCTGGCCAGTTTTCCTGCGTTTATTTTTGCTGCAGTATCGTCGCGCAGCGATTTAGCCAGCGTGAGGCCAAGCTTTAGCACTTCAAGATTCTGATATGCGTATACCAGCTGCCAATAGGCCTTCTTGACCTCAGCGGCCAGGTCTGCCGCCTCGCTTTTCACCAAAAACGAGCTTGCCTGTAGAGCACTTTGAGCACTGTTTACGTCGGCCAGTTGTACCTCTTCTCCAAGACCTCTGAGCAAAGGTTGTTTAACACCAAGTGTGAAGCCGCTATTGTATATCGGGTCATAGAGGTAGAAATTAGAATCGGTGTCAAGGTTGCCATTTTTCCAGGAGATGTCTAATTCGGTGCCGGGGCTGAATCGTTTCTGCGCCTTCGCATTCCATGCAGCGTTTCGCTCTTCGGTTATGCTTTCAATGGTCACAGGTGCACTGTTTGTCTCAGCTGCTCCGATATCGGCAGAAAGCAGCGCATCAAAGGTTGATTCGGCCTCCTGGACAGTACCTTCAGAAATGGCGACGTCCTCCTCCCTGAGCTTCAGGCCGAGATTATTCTGGAGCGCTGTCTTAACCGCATCTGACAGTGAAAGATCAAACGACTCGGTGTCGGCACCGATCACTGTGTAAGGTATCTGCATCAGTGAGAAGAGAATTGCGAAAATGATGGGTATGGATGGTGCAAATCGTTTCATTGCTGCTCCTTCTTGATAAGTGGTTCACCGGCAAGGTAACTATATGGTTTCCAGTAAATATTTTTAACAGAGCTGACACAGCGCTGGCGAAAATCATCGGCCTGTTCCAGAAGATAGTAGAGTGTCGGTACAACGACCAGGGTGAGGAATGTTGCAACCATCAGCCCGAAGATGACAACAACGGCCATGGAGCGCCACCATTGACTTGATTCACTGACCCACGAGATTGAGAAGGTATGAAAATCAAATGATACCCCGGTTACCATCGGGATCAGGCCAAGAATCGTCGTAACAGCGGTGAGCAGTACCGGTCTCAATCTCGTCGCCCCTGCCGCAATAACAGCCTCCTTTAACTCATATCCGCGTTCTCGTAGTTTGTTGGTGTAGTCGATCAGGACAATAGCATTGTTCACCACTACACCGGCAAGGGAGATCACACCGACGCCGGTCATGATAATACCGAACGGTAAGGTGAACATTGCCAGTCCGAGAAAAGCCCCACCGAGTGAGAGTATCACTGAGGTCATGATAATAAACGGCTGACTGATCGAATTGAACATAGATACTAGAATGAGAAAAATCAGCAGCAGGGCAACCAGAAACGCTTTGGTCAGAAAATCCTGTGATTCCTGCTGGAACTCGAATTCGCCAGTAAACCGAACTTTATAGCCGGGCGGCAAGGGAAATTGTTTCAGCATCTGCTCCGCTTCACTGCGAGCGACCGGCCCTGGAATTTTTGCTTCATCGACATTTGCCTTGACGGTGACCACCCGCTCGTTATTTATCCGGTTGATGTCACCGATTGAGCCGGCGAAACTGACCTCTGCAACGGTCGACAGAGGAACCAACTCACCCGATGGGGTGGGAAGCATCAGTTGGTGAAGTATATCGACAACTTTACGATCTGCTTCATTCAGTTGAACGGTAATGTCATAATCGTCACTGCCTTCGCGAAAGGATGAGACTTCCAGACCATTGTATGCGCTTTTCAGGGCGAAACCAATCATGTCGGTGGTCATGCCGAAAAGCGCGGCTTTCTGGCGGTCAACATTGACCTGGACAGATGGTATTCCCTCAACAAAATCATCACGGACGTCTTCAACATGGGGAATGGTTTCCAGCACGTCTTTGATTTTTTTTGCGATTTCACCAAGGACGGCGAAATTGTCACCGACGACTTCTATATTGATTGGTGAACCTGTAGGGGGTCCTTCTTCTTCCTTGGCAATGGTTAGTTTTCCCCCGGGAACATTTTTAATCCGCTCCCTGATCTCTTCCACATCAACCTGTGAAGATCGCCAGCGGTCCTGTATCTCCCGGAATCGAACACCAATATGGTTTGGGGTATTGGCTGCGAAGGCCGAGCCGCCGCTCGACTCGACCGTCGCTTTCATATAGATACTTTCGACATTAGCCATGTCGCTTGGTCCATAGTGAGGAGGTCTGGTTTCCCGGACATGTTCTTTTGGGGACAAGGCTTTCAGTGGCGTCAAATCTTCATTGCTCGGAGTTCCATTACCGGCGACGTCCTCTCCTGAGAGTAGAAATTCTATGCGCTGGGTAATGCGGTCGATATAGTCGATATCAGCACCTTCAGGAACGTCGATGTTCACATAAATACCCTTGGGTTCGATGTCCGGGAAAAACTCGACCGGTTTTCTCAGCCCGACAATCAGCTGCCATCCCTGGAACATCAGAATCAGGATACAGAAACCGATACCAATGATGGACAATGGTGTCTTCAGGGCCCGTGATAGGATCCTGCTATAATGGGTTAGCAGAAAACCTTTGATTTCTGCGGGTTTCTGGACAGCTTCAGAGAGTGACTCTTTTGTTTGCTGTCTATCAGGAGTACCGGTACTCTTCACTTTCATGAAGATTGAAACCATTGCTGGATTAATGACCAGGGCGACAAACAAGCTGGATGAGAGGGTAATAATCAGGGTGAGCGGCAGGTAGCTCATGAAATCACCCATGATACCAGGCCAGAACAGCATCGGAGAAAATGCTGCAAGCGTCGTCAGAGTCGAGACCATAACCGGGTAGGCAACTTCAGCAGTCGCCTCCATTGCCGCTTCAACGCTGTTGGCCCCCTGTTCCATGAATCGATAGGAATTTTCGACGATTACAATTGCATTATCAACGAGCATGCCCAGGGCGATGGTAAGCGAGAACAGGACCACCATATTGAGGGTGATTCCCATCAATTGCAACACCGTAAAGGAGAGCAGCATGGAAAATGGAATTGCCAAGCTGACCAGAAGGGCATTCCTGATACCCATGGCAATGAAGATTACGAGCAGAACCAGAACCAGTCCCGTCAAGATGTTGTTCTCCAGATCAGCAACCAGGTTTTCAATGTCGCGTGACTTGTCAAGCACTTTGGTTATCTCGGTGCCACGAGGCCAGGTAACACGGTTTTCTTCAATGAGCTGTTCAACACGCTTGCTGATTTCAATGATATTTTCGCCGGATCGCTTTTTGACCATGATATTGACAGCATCCCTGCCGTTCAGGCGGGATCGCGATGTTTCTTCCTTGTACCCATCGACCACCTTTGCAACATCTTTGAGATACACAGGTTCACCATCGTGGATAGTGAGAACCAGGCCATAAATCTCTTCAGGAGTTGTGAATTCACCGGGAACCCGGAGCTGGAATCGACCGTTACCCAATCGTATGGCTCCCCCCGATGTGTTCTGGTTTTCACCATTAACAACTGATTGGAGGTTATTAATGGTGAGGCCGTAGTAAGATAGTTTTTCAGAATCTACCTCAACCCGAATTTCTCTCTCAAGGCCGCCGGTTACCTCTACTTCCAGAACACCCTTGATACCCTCTATATCATCTTCAAGATCGTCAGCGATCTTCTTGAGACATGGTAGTCCGCAGGTCCCTGAAAGCGAGTAGATGACGATCGGCATCTCCGAGATATTCACCTCGAAAACTGATGGATCTTCCTCGAGATCAGCCGGAAGTTCACCGAGCGCTTCGTCTACCTTGTCTCTCACATCCTGAAGCGCCTGGTCGATATCAGTTCCGGTAATGAATTCCACATTGATCGATGAAAGCCCTTCGGAGCTGACAGACTGGACTTTTTTTAACCCATCCAGTCCTTTTAATTTCTTTTCTATTTCAGTAGTTATGGAGGTCTCAATATCGGTTGGTGATACGCCCCGATAACTGGTTGAAATGAAGACATTGGGAATCGTCACATCGGGGTCGCTTTCTCGCGGCAGAACCATATAACTATAGATCCCAATGACAATGAGCAGCAGGGCAAGCACGACAACGGTCGTGCTCTTTTTAACGGCGGTATCTGAAATGATCATAACGAATATACTCCCGGATCATTGACGACTTTGACAACATTGACTTTCTGATCATTTTCCACATCACGATGCCCTTCGACAACAATGCGGTCGCCACTTTGAAGGCCGTCAGTAATTTCTACCATCCACTGCTCCATGATGCCGGTCTGGACAGGTTGTTTTCGCACGACACCATCCCGTTCAATAAAAACATACTGTTCGTCATTACGGGAGATTATTGAGTAAAATGGAATGGACAGCGCATCTTCACGGCTCTGTTTAATGATGTTTGCCCTGACAAACATGCCCGGAAGAATACGGTGGTCCGGGTTATCGATCTCAAGTTCGATACGATACAGTCGCGCTGCAGTTTCTGGTGAGGAAGAAACAAAATAGTTTTTACCGACAATTTGCAGGTTATCGAGGGCCTGAATGGTAACATCCACCGTCGGCAGATTACGCACTGCCGTAATATCTGACTCCGGGATGCCGATCACCGCCTTTACTTTGTCGATCTGTAAAATTCGGCCGATCGGATCGCCAATACCGAGATATAATCCCACTTTGGCATCAAGACTCCTGATGACTCCGTTGATTGGAGCCTTGATCGTACATCGGCTCAACAATAAGGTGGCGTTATCAAGATCAGCTTTGGCGGTTTGCATGTTTGTCTCACGGGCATCGAGCTCTGCTGTTGGGATGGCACCTTTTGCATAAACCGACTTATCTCTTTCGAAATCAGCTTTGGCAAGTTTATAAGCAGCCGTAGCACGATCAAGTGCGATGCGATAATCATCTGATTCTATCTTGGCGATGATATCACCTTCTTTTACGGAGTCACCTTCCTGGACGAGGACTTCTTCTATCGATCCGGCGATCTTGGAAATGAGCTCAAGCCGGGTCCACGGTTCAATCGAGCCTGGCAGATTTATTACTGATAGC
>NODE-109-length-28417-cov-11.5403_pt1 | contig 28417 bp, 28 predicted proteins | sample MGYA00139097_ERZ477577 | MGnify/ENA metagenome assembly ERZ477577
ATTGGTTTTTTAAAAAATGGCTATCATCCACTGGTTTTTAATGACCAGGTAGGCTTTTCCAGTTTTTTCCGTCACAGCCTGTCAAAGAACATTACCTATACCGAATCAGCTGCTTTAATAAACCCCTTGAAGCAAACTGAGCACCTTAAAAGCAATTTGTCTTTTCAGCAAAAACCATCGGTTGGCATAAGTAAGTTTCACAAAAAGCAAGGCCAGACGCCAATTGAATTGACCGCCAGCAGAGATCATCACCTCTTGAACAACTTAAACATATCTGATCAATCTCTAGCCGCAACCAGCATTGCTAGAATCCCGGTTCTTGCTATTGATATAGAGAGTATCGATCTTTATGCCGAGGATTATGGCATTTTGACCAATTATGACGGTCATGGCCGGGAATGGGAGCGGCTTGGCTATGTCCGGTTTTTTAAAGATGGGCAAGCAGTTTTTTCAACCTTCAGCGGTGTACGCCTTCAGGGTGGGGATCCCGGACGTGAGCAAGGTCTGATTAATTTTCGTCTCTATTTCCGTGAAGAATATGGCACATCGAAGATTGAGTCGGATAAGATTTTTGATGGCTCAGTCCGAACAATTAAACGGCTTGCTGTTAAGCAGTCTCAATGGAAGCAATGGCCGTTGAACAGTCCGATTGCTTATGATGTAACTCGGCAGGCAGGTGGTTTGGCCCCAATGACGGAGATGTGTTTGCTGTATCTCAATGGTCAAAATCTCGGTCTTTATTATATGGTGCCGCATCTTGGCGAAAAACAGATCAAAGCAATGCTGCCGGAAAAAGATTATCAGTATTTCCGGATCAGGGGCACACCACACGAGGCGGATTACCATTTTTTTTCAGGTTTTTTAAATGACATCAAACAAGATGTGGAGATGGACGAACAATACGCGTCACAATTTGTTGACCTTGAAAATCTTGTTCAGTCAATTTTTTCATACATGATAAATGCCACTACGGATTATTGTCAGGGAGTTCTTCTCAAAGGTTCAAGTCGTGATAGCAGGTATTTCTGGTACAGCTGGGATTTTGATCACAGTTATATTGATGTCCCTGTTGAGATAAAAAATGAAAGAGACGAGCCACGAGAACGCTGGGAGCAGCCTCCATCATTTGCTGGTTTTTTCATGGATGACCAAGGGCAAAAACCGCATCAATGTGCACGAGTCCGATTATTCAAACGCTTAATAAACGAGGATTCAGAGTTTAGAGAGCAAACTAAAACTCTTTTTACTTCAACCATTAACCATCGGGTAACCCAAAAATTTGTTGCCCAATTGCTGGATTACTACCAGAAGATATTGACAACCATAGATTACCCTGAGGGAGATGAGTATATTGGTACCTTGAGGACCTATTTTACTGAACGAATTCCTTATTTATTAAAAGAGATGGAACAGCAGTTTCCTACAGATCCGGCCATTGTCTGTGAAGTAACATCAGACAGCTATCCGGTAATAGTAGATGGGTATAAGAAAGAGGGACCTTACTATGGGTATTATTTCCCCGGATCGACACTGGCGGTTGCCCCAGCGGATTCAGGTGAGGTCAGATATTGGCTCGTTAACGGTAAGCGAACACGAAAACAGCAAATCGCACTATCCATTTCAAGCGGCGAGGAATGCCAGGTTCACGGTGTTAATTGAAGAAATCGGTACCTCAGGTTTTAGTTTCATAGGTAGAGCACGATGGCTCTCATATAGAGCAGGCGACTGCCTATTGTTTCGGCCTGGTAAATTATTCTGCATATTTTTAAGGACATAATTCCTCCCATCGTTTTCAATAGAAACAGAGACCCCTCCGTTATCTTTTCGAGCCGTTTTTTATACAAACAATTCATTTGGTATCTTCCTTGGCATGACCCGAGCCTTTTTACGACAGATTCTGCTAATCACCGCCTTCAGGCTGCTTCTCAATACCGGTCGCCGGTTTGTTTACCCCTTCGCTCCGGCGTTGAGCAGGGGGCTCGAGGTGCCGCTCGGAGCCATCACCTCGATCATTGCTGCGGGTCAGTTTACCTCCCTGCTTGGTATTTTCGCCGGTCCCCTGGCGGACCGTTACGGTTACAGGATGATGATGCGGGCGGGTCTGGCCATGCTGGCGCTGGGTATGCTCATCTGCGGGTTGGTGCCTGCGTACTGGCCGGTATTCGTTGGTCTGGTCGTTGCCAGTTTTGGAAAAACTTTATTTGATCCGGCGATTCAGGCCTTCGTCGGCAATAACGTCAGTTTCGAACGCAGGGGGCGGATTATAGGCATCGCAGAAACCGCCTGGGCCGGCAGTACGCTGATTGGCATCCCGGCCCTGGCTCTGGTTATCGAACATGCCGGTTTGAGAAACTCTTTCTATCTGCTGGCCGCGCTCGGCGGTATAAGCTGGGTGCTTATGGGAGTGATGATTCCCGCCGATAAGGTCCGTTCTAAAAGGCAGCGGGGAAAAGTGAACTTCCTGGCTTCCATGATGCAGCTCGCAAAATCCAGGCCGGCCGCAGGAATGCTGGCCTTCGGCTTCTTCATATCGGTTGCCAATGATTGCCTGTTTGTGGTTTACGGTGCCTGGTTTGAGCAGGATTTCAATGTCTCGATTGTTGCGCTGGGGTTTTCCACCGTGGCCATAGGAAGTGCCGAGTTGCTTGGAGAATCGATGACCGCCCTGTTTTCTGATCGACTTGGACTGAAAAGAGCAATCATACTGGGCCCTCTGATGGCCATATCCGCCTATTTGCTGCTGCCCGTTATCGGCCAGAGTCTGGGTCTGGCAATGGTCGGGTTGTTCCTGGTATTTCTGTCGTTCGAGTTTACCATTGTCACCAGTTTTCCTCTTTGTACGGAAGTACTTCCGCAGGCCCGGGCAACGATGATGTCTGGCTACTACGCCACCGCCGGAGTCGGCAGAATGGTTGGCGTTCTCATTGCCGGTTTTCTCTGGGGTATGGGCGGAATTGCTGGGGTGGCTGCAGCCTCTGCCGGGTTCACTTTTTTGGGACTGCTGGCAGTGCTCTGGGGGTTGCACGGCTGGTCGCCGCTGCAAGCTCCCAAGAGTGACCGAAATCTTGTTGGGGAAGATTAACTGGCGACCAAAGGTCGTCTCCTTTTCGTCTAAAAGAAAATTGGCGCCAGCACAAGCCACTCAAAGGATTTGGAGAATTCAACGGCGACTCCTTCTCCATCTGCTCTGGTGACGACCCCGAACAGGTCATCGACCACGAGCCTGCTGTGTGATCCCTGAAGAATGATTTCGATGCCGTAACTTTTCGAAATTTCCGGTTGTCTCTCCGCTTCTATGAAGAATCCGGTCCTGCTGAGATTCTTTAGCGTACCCTGTATGCGATCATCACCATCTATCAGATTACAGGTTGCTTTGGAGAGGTCTACCAACCTGTAAGACTCTCTACGTTCTTCTGAGTGCATAGATACTAGCTCCCGTTGGAATTAACGATAGAGCAGAAGATATTTACCAAGCCGTCAAAGTCAAGACCAGAAAACCTCAAAGGTAGCTGACATCATATAAAAAAAATCACTATTTGGTTAACTTTTCAGACCTCCCGGGACCAGATCTTCAAGCACCAACTGTTAGTGAGGTTATCTCCTGTGAACCTGACAATTCATGGGCAGATTTCGGAAATTAACCAATACCCATAAATTATTCTACTGGTGGGCAGAGAAAACAGCGCAGCCTGAATCCCGCTGAGCGAAGAATCCAGGTTGTGGCTACTTCTACCTGCAAACAAATTTATTGTCCGCGGAGGGTGGTCGGGGCCGGGGGGACGATTAGACAGCCCCCCCTGTAGGGATAGTTGCTAATAAATTGATATTTCAGCAGTTTTTAGAGGTAACAATGTCGTGCAGGGTTTCGAATACGCCCATTGGATCTATATCGTTGGCCGCGGCGATCTCTTTGATGTTCATCTCTGCTTCCGCCACTACACCGCGCTCCCCGAATTTTGCCAGAATATCTTCAAGATTCAGTCCGTACTCGAGACATGCCTCTGCCAGCTTCTTTTTTCCCCAACCTGACTCGGGCGCATCTGGGAATCGTCCCGCTGCGTCAGTCGAAGCTGATTGTGTATCCGCCAGTTTTGCTGGTTTCATAATTTCGTAGACCTGCTGGGGCGAGCGATCGTTTCTCCAGGCGACGGTTTTTAAAATGTCCTCTGGCCCATCGACTTTTATGCCACCAGCTCGGAGCAGTTCGAGGCTCTGTTGCAGATCAAGATTTTCTCTTTTGGTAAACATCTTCAGGGTGGAGGACTCGGCATGTCCGTAGGGTGGTTCCCCGTAAGTAACTGCAGCCTGGTCTTTGACCGACTCAGAAATGTGTAGAATAGTGCTCATCGGCGGAATATTGAAATAGGTTCCAACAACAAAAATGGCGGTAAGGGCCAGGGCGACGTTGAAAGAGCCGGTAAAAACCTTGATCTGCCTGGTCTTGTTCTTCATGTAGGCAAGAATCGGCTTCCAGTTATAATAGATGTGCAGAATTCCGGCGATCAGGAAGAGCACGCCAACAGTCGTATGCTGGGCTCCCCAGTCGCCTTTTGTCAGGCCCAGGAACTTCCAGTCGGCCCAATAGGCGATTCTTCCCTCAGGTACTACATAGAGAATGATTGAATTGATGGTTAAAACCAGCAGCGACAGCAGCATGGTCATCGAGGTTATTTTTCTCATGTTCATGGCGATTCCTGTTTTTTTTAATGGTTGATAAAGCAAGATTGTGCTGGCTATAATCCAACAACCATGCCAAGTATTAAGCAAAATAGTTAAATATTTAAATTAATAGTTTTTTCAGACAGTTACATTGATGTGGAAGTCTTTAATTAAGAAGGGAATACAATAAGTCCCGAGAGACGGGAGAGGGGATGGGTAATTTTTATACGCCGGAGAGGCTGAGTTGGGTAGGAATTACTCCGACTCAAGCCGGGCGGCAGCGACCGCAGAGAATTTTTTCTACGGTCCGTCAGATTAGACGAAAAGGAGAAACATTAGCTCTGAAGTTTTTTGATCAGTTGTTCTTGTTCCTTGAGCCGGGTATTGGCCTCAGCAGCAGCTTCGAAATTGTCCTGGGCTGCCTGAATTGCCTCTTCCTTGGCCTGTTCGGCATGGGTTATTTTCTGGATCGAGGATTGAACGACCTCATCCATCTGTTCTTCAAAGCGCCGCTCGACTGCCGCCACTTCCCGGGTTTTTTCTTCAAGTTCTTTCTTTAGCGAAGTAAGTTCCTGGGAAAGTTTTTCAACTTCCATGCTGGCGCTATTGGTTTCTGCGAGTTTTTTATTAACATCGGCAAGTTCTGCGGCCTGGCCCCGGTTTTCTTCTTCGGCCAGGTGCAGTTTGTTTTTGGCTTCTGTCAATTCGGTAGTTAACTGGCTGTTTTGCTCTTTGGCCGACTGCAGGGTTGCCGAAAGGCCATCAATTTTTCCCTGCAATTCTTCAGCATTACTGAATTTTTTCTGGGATTCGACGAGTTTCTCTTTATTTTCAGTAAGCTGGCTTCTGACGCTTTCGAGTTCATCGAGATATTTCTTCGCCTCACCTGCTTTTTTCTGCAGCAGGATCACACAAATAGCTGCTATTGCTACCGCTGCACCAATTACCAGCCATAAACCCATACCGTCCATGATTGACTTTCCTATGTTAGACGTTGATTGTGAAGTGTCTGTTTGCCGCTGAGAAAAAACTCATTTCCTATCCCTTATATCGCAGCTTGCTGAAGAATTTCAAGTAATGTCTTGAAATAACCGGAAAATAGCGAGTATTTGTTCGATTATCGACCGCTCATCCAGCGGCAGACATGCTGCTCGATTCTATCGAGGAGCATGTAGAGCATAAAACCGAGCAGCGCCATACTGGAGATGCCTGTGTAGAGTGATACATAGTCGGCCCGGCCCCAGGAATCCATGATGATATAGCCCAGTCCGGTGGTGGTGGCAAAAGATTCGACAAAGAACAGGATGGCGACAGAAGTACCCACGGAAATCCGCATAGCGGTCAAAATTTTGGGCAGCGTGGCCGGTAGAACCAGGTGACGATAGATCTGTAATTTTGTTGCACCCAGTGTTTTCATCGAGTGAAAATAGTTACGGTGTATGGCTCTGGCGCCGTCTCTTGTGGTTACCAGAATCTGGAAAAAGACGATCAGAGCTATCAGAAAGATCTTGGAAAAATTGCCGATGCCGAAAAGGATGATGATCAGCGGCAACAGGACCACATGGGGAATTGGGTAGAGTAGATAGATAAAGGGTGAAACGCGCTTGCCAATCTGTTCCTCCGTGCCGACCAGAAGCCCCAGGGGAACAGCCGCCGCCAGAGCCAGGCCAATGCCGGCCAGGGCTCGCAGACTGCTTACCGCCAGATCATCGATAAGGCTGCCATTCGTCAGTTTGGTAGCCAGGTCGACCATCACCAGCCAGGGTTGAGGAAGAGCCATGGAGTCCAGCAGCAGCGCACAGACCTGCCAAAGCGCCAGCAGAATCAGCGCAGCCCAGAAAATATCACGCTTCCTGCCCATTGACCTCTCCTTTCAGAAGCTCCCGCAAGCGGATGCACTGCTGGAAAAACTGCTCACTCAGCCGGTACTCTGAAGAAACGGCACCCGGGTTGTCCACTACCTTGAGAATCTGGGCCGGACTTCTGCTCAGGATGATAATCTTTCTGCCGAGAAACGCAGCTTCTTCGATGGAGTGCGTGACCAGCACGGTGGTGATTTTCCGCTTCTGAATAATGTCGAGAATGAGATTCTGGAGTCGCTCGCGGGTAAGCGCATCGAGTGAACTAAGGGGTTCATCCATGAACAGGATTTCAGGCTCGACGGCCAGGGCCCTGGCCAGGGCCACCCGCTGTTGCATCCCTCCGGAAAGCTGGCCTGGAAAATGATTGCCGAAACCAGCCAACTCCATCTCCTCGATAAGCTGGTCGACAACCCGTCTGATCCTGTCCTTATCGATATTTTTTAGGGTCAGCCCAAGGCCAATGTTCTCAGCCACGGTCTTCCAGGGGAATAGACCGAAATTTTGGAGTATCGTCCCGCAGCGCGGATTACCTGCGATCGCCAGGGTACCGGAATCAGGCTGCAGGATGCCAGCCAGTAAAAAGAGCAGCGAGGTCTTGCCGCATCCCGAGGGCCCGATTATTGCACAACTGTCCTGGGCCTCAATTTCAAAAGAGATATCGTCCAGGACGTTCTGGAACTGTCCATCATGCTCAAAACTCAGGCTGGCTGAGCTGACCTTGATCATCGGTGGCCGTCAGTCATCTAGAAAATCAGTAGCGACGATGTCTTCGTAGGTGATCGTCTCAATCAACCCCTTGTCGACCAGCCAGCTGGCAGCTGGTTCGAAGAGATCTTTGCTGAATGGTTCCGGTGCTGGATAGACGGCGATGGGATAATTGTCGGCCAGAAAAGGCGGGATTCGACCTTTTTCTACCACCAGGGACCGATAGCTTTCAGGGTCATCATTAATCGCCTCTACTGCACGCCCATAGGCTTTGAATAGTGACTGGACCGCTTCTTTTTTGGAATTCAGTGCCTCTGTAGTTATCACTACCACGGTCTGAGACAGACTCTGATCCAGATCGGCGTCACGGATCAGAACTCGGGCACCTTTGCCTGCAGCAATCGAGGACAGGGGCTCGGGAAGGGTGGCCGCCTGGACGGAACCGGAGAGCAGCATCTGCATCCGTATCGGCATTTTCTTCACTTCCACCTTGGTGATTTCCTCCTGGCTGAATCCCTGCTGTTCCAGTAGCCTATCAGTCACATATTCGATAATCGTGGAGTTGGAGACCGCGATTTCTACCCCCTTTAAATCGTCAAGGGTATGGATTTCTGAAGATGGAGCAGCTAAAATTGCGAAAACCCCTTCGGCCGAGGTCTTACCCAGCCCCAGTGAGGTGATTTTTAACAGCCCCCGGCCTTTGTCCAACAGCAGCGCACCAATGGGGTCGGAGATGGCACCATCAATAGCTCCGGCGGCAAGCGCACTGTCTCTCTCCAAAGCGCTGAGAAAAGGTACCAGCTCGACTCGGACGTTTTCCTGATTGAAAAAACCTTCCTTTTCAGCCACATAAAAGGGGACCGAGTCCTCGATCTGCAAAAGCCCTATTTTGAGGCTCTCGGCGGCGGCGTTCGCATAAATGAATAGGGTGATAAATAGAACTGCAATATGCTTCATGGCATCAACCTCGCTGTCGTAACTGCCTGGTTGAAAGGGAAACCTTGATTACCCTTTCAATCGGTCTGGTAACAGGCCAGAATTTCACCGAAATAGAGGGTGTGGTAATCTTTGGCCGGGTATAGCTTTTCCAGCTTCTCATCGAGATTGGTATTGTCCATGGCCGATTTGTAGATAATTTTACATTCGTAGTGTATCCCTGGGATGTCGATTATTGGTGAGTCCACCGTTACGGCTTTGCGAGTCTGCAGGCCGCATTCGATGAACTTGTCGTAATCCCTGCCCGATTTTGTGCCACAGAACATCACTGCATCCTTGCTGCTCGCATCTGCCGGAATGGTGACGGTAAAATCATTGCTCTTTTCAATCAGGTTGAAAGTGTGCCTTGAATCCCTGACGGCAACCATGAACACTTCCTTCCTCCAGACAAAACCGATTGTCGCCCAGCCAATGGTCATGGTGTTGATACTGTCGTCTGACTTGACGGTAAGAAATGCTCCTTTGGTAAGAGATTCCATTATACTGTCCAGATTTTCCAGATACGATCTGTCTCTCATAGCCGTGTCCTCCGTAAAATTTTGATGCCAAAAAGCTACCTGAAAGGGTGCTGTAGTGCAAGATAACAATGATCGGCTGATATTGAAGGGAATGGTCTTATTGATTCTGTCTTGGCAGCCGGTTCTCAGCTGAAGATTTCTTCAACATCAGCTTAGTGATCGCCGTGCTTATGGGGATGGGTTCCATGAGGATGCACGTGGTGATGGGTATGCAGGGCCGAGTGGTCGGCAGGGACGATGCGGCCGGCTTCCATGCCGGCCAGATCGACGCAGGTGGCCGCCAGAAAATCGTAATCGTGGGATATGATGATGAACCCTAGCCCGAGCCTGGCGATGATGTCTATCAACCGTTCCCTGGTTTCAGGGTCCAGATTGTTGGTGGGTTCGTCCAGAAAGAGTGCTCTGGGCTGCATTGACAGAATTGTAGCCAGCGATACCAGCTTCTTCTCTCCTCCAGAGAGGTGGTGGGTTACCCGGTCTTCGAGATGATCCAGCCCCAGGTCGGTAAGGGTTTTGTGAGCCACTTCCAAGGCCGCTTTGGGCCTGGCGCCGAGATTGAGTGGCCCGAAGGCTACATCCTCGATGACTGTGGGCGAAAAGAGTTGGTCGTCTGCATCCTGGAAGAGCATGCCGATCTCCTTACGCAGGGTGAAAAAGTCCTCCACCTCGCTTATTTCGTTACCTTTGAATCGGATTGAACCGGACTGGGGCTTCAAGAGCCCCATGATGCAGTGAAAAAGAGTCGTTTTACCGCAGCCGTTCGGGCCAATCAAGCCCAATTGCTGCTGATGCTGGAGGGTAAGGTTGATCCGGTCAAGTACGGGAGATTGGCTACCGGTATAGGAAAAGGAAAGACTTTCAAGTTCGATCAGGGGCGGGGCAATCATGACTGAAACCTGCTGATTATTTCAACGGTTATCAGAGCGGCAACAACGGTCAGAATCAGCAGAGAAAAACCAACTTCGTTCTTCCCCAACTGCGATTCGCATAAGGAGCGGAACTGCCCCTGGAAACCGCGCAGGACCATCGCCTGTCTAACTCGATGGGCTCGGTGATGACTTTTAACGAGGGTCATCCCGAACAGGTAGCCGGTGGTTCGGTAGGTGTGCATATTGGTGCCGGCCTTGAAGCAGCGGAGCCTGGCGGCACGGACCAGGCGCAGGTATTCCTGATGGATGACAAAAATATAACGATAGGAAAACAGCAGCAGCAGGCAGAGTTTTATCGGCATTTTCAATTGCACCAAAGCCTGACCCAGAGCGGCAACGGATGAGGTGGCGATCAGGGAAATCAGGACCAGCACGGCTGCATTGGTCTTGATACTGATCAGTGCGGCAAGTGCAATGCCCTCCCGGCTGATCCCAAGCGGTCCAAGATTGAAGGCAGTTTCTCCGGGATAGGTAAGAGGCAGGGTGAACCAGAGAAATAGTACAAAGCCGTTGACCAGCATCAGACGTCTGAATACCAGCCAGGGCTCAAGTTTTGCTGTCAGCACCAGTACTATGGCTACCGTTAGCCCGGCGCTGGCGGTGGGGAAAGTCCGGCACACACTGATCACTATAATCAGGGCCAGGCTTGACAAGAGTTTTATTCTGGCATCGAGTCGCTGGATAAATGAGGAGGTTGTACTGAAGGTTTCGAAATTCATCGACCTTGGTACTCATCCATATGAATCCAGAGTACCGCGCCGATCTCTACTTCCTTCTCACTACCTTCGGGACCTTTGAGAGTGTACTCAGCCAGGCTCAGGGAGGCAAATCCCCACCAGCCGCTGAGCGGGCAGGTGAAGGTGAAAACACCGTTGTCATCGGCAACGAGAACCTGGGTCACGTGGGCATCGGTGGGCGCCCGGTAGGCGCCTGCCTGGTCGTAATACTCGATCTCTACCTCGGCGCCTGGAGCCGGCTTGCCGTCGATCAGCACCTGACCGGTGAAACTGTTGCCCTGGTAGTTGCCGAAGGGTCTGAGCAGCGGTCTGATCTCCGCCGGCAAACCTAACGGCTGCTGCCAGCCGTCCTCGGAACCGAAAACGGGGACCACGGTCTTGGTGTAATGGATGATGAACCTGTCCTCGATGGGCTCCCAATAGGGCTCAGGTTCCATGACGAACTGGTAGACGCCGGGCCGCGACGGAGTGAAATGGTAGTTAAAACCGCGGCTTCCCATTATACTTGCAGGTTGCAGACTGCTCAGCAAATCGGCTTGTTCACCGTTTTTCACCATGAAAAAACGTTTTGGCTTGTCCAGGTCCATGCCGATGGCTTCAAACGGGTGGGAAAAAGACAGTGAGACATCAACAGCCCGATTTTGCTCGCTTACTAGAGGTTTCGACGGGATCACCATGCCAAAATGACCATAGACCCGCCCGGGGTCAGAAATGATGACAAACAATACAGCGGTGACCAGTAAGAACGGCAGACATTTTCTTCTCATTTCTTTCCTCTTCTCCTTGATCTTGACCATTTGATCAGAGCGCCGAGACCCACTATGGATATGATTCCGGTTACCACATTTCTGAGCGGTGGTGACGAAGGGAACGGCGATTTTTTTTCTGTCGTTTTTTCAGATTTTCCCGATTGAGAAGCCGCTGTCGTTTCAGATCGGGAAAAGTCGGCTGCGCTCAGCTGCCACTCACTGCGGTGCCCCGGACCGGCGTCGAGCAGGATGATCAGATCGGCGGGCTCCTCAAGCCCGAGCGCCTCAGGGGTGATGGTAAAGGTGCCGCTGTCACCGGTGGTGGTAGTAAGAAGCAGTCTCTGGTCGACCTTGCTTATAACCTTTATCACACCGTTTTTTGCCGGTCTGCCGCCGCTCAGGGTTCCTTCACCTTTGATGATCCCGTTTTCCACATAGGCAAACACCTGCACATTATGGGCCGGGACCAGGGCAGGCCGCAACCAGACCAATATCAGCACAGCAAGTAGAAGCGTCCTGCTCATCACCTGCCTCCCCAGAGAAGTTCAGGGTGCACCCGACCGATGAAAGAGACGATGAACATGGTGATGAATCCCTCGATGACCATGATCGGGATATTGGCTAGGACGGTGATTTTTGCGGTGGCCAGAAAGCCGGTGTCGGTGAAGGCCAGAGACAGCGCCATAAACACTGCTGAAAGTAGTATCGCCCCGCTGCCGGCGACAAAACCTGCCAGCGGCCGGGTCTTTTCTGAATTGAGGAGCGGCCGGGTCAGATAGAAACAGAGCACTGCCGGCAGGGCCATGTTGACAGCGTTGACGCCCAATACCGTCAATCCGCCGTACTGAAAGAACACCGCCTGCAATAGCAGACCGACCAGAATGGCCGGGAAGCAGGCCCAGCCAAGCATGATGCCGAGAAGTCCGTTGAGGACCAGATGGATAGAGGCGGGACCGATCGGCACATGAATCAGTGAGGCGACGAAGAAGGTGGCGGTAAGCATCGATACCTCCATGATCCGGTCCAGGTCGAGCTTCTTCAAACCGATCACCGTCCCGACGGCAGTCAGGGATGCCCCGCCGAGGAGAATTGGAGCCGAGAGGATGCCTTCAGATATATGCATAGATGTTTGACAACCGGTTGAAAACAATACCTATTAAGTCAATCAAGCAGCGGTAACACAAATTTGAAAATCGTAATATTGTTACTCTAATTCTCTTTACTGTGCAAGATAAAATCTGTGCTGGTAGACATACGGGTTTCTGTTGCAGTTACCGAGAATATGCTTGTATTTGCCTGCTGTGTTAAATAGATTTCGGCAGGTTTGGACAAAGACTCAATCAGAATTATAATAGTCCCCACGGATGAGAGCCTGCTGGCCCAAGTGTAGTGACTCCTGGGCGATCCACAGAAGGAATTTAAATTATTGGAGTGATTGATCCTGGAACTAATATGAAACAACACAGTCTGCGAGTTGAGAAAATTGGCGGGACCTCCATGTCCCGATTCCCCGAGATTATCGACAACATTATCCTGCGAAATCCTGATGATGTGTTCGGCAGGGTTTATGTGGTTTCGGCCTATGCCGGGGTTACCAACGATCTGCTCGAGCACAAGAAGACCAGTCAGCCTGGAATTTATAAACTGTTCGAGGATCAGGAGAATTATCCCAGGAAGATGCTGGCCTTGCGAGAGCAACTCATTGAGCTCAACGAGAGTCTGGCCGACTGTGGACTCGATGTGGAAGAGGCCAACGACTTTATCGGTGACCGCATCGATCTTTCCATCAATATCCTGCGCAGCATGGAAAACGTACTTGCTTCGGGCTATGTCTCCCGCGGAGAGCTGCTTCTGGCCGCCCGCGAGTTGCTGGCCTCGCTCGGCGAAATGCACAGTGCCTACAATTCGGCCAATATCTTTAAAAACCGGGGTTTAACATCGACTTTTGTAGATCTGAGTGGTTGGGATGACGGTCGCCAGTTGACCATAGACCAGCGGATCAAGGACAGCTTCGACAGTGTAGATCCATTTTCCACCATCTGTTTTGCGACCGGATATACCAAAGGAACCGAAGGCATTATGCGGGAATTCGATCGCGGCTATTCCGAAGTCACTTTTTCCAAAGTAGCGGTGCTCCTCGGTGCCTCTGAGGCGATTATTCACAAGGAATATCACCTTTGTTCCGGGGATCCTCTGTTGATCGGTGAAGACACCGCCCACCCGGTGTGCAATACCAATTACGATGTGGCCGATCAATTGGCGGACGTCGGCATGGAGGCGATTCACCCCAGAGCCTCGAAGCCGCTTGAAATCAACTCGATTCCGATCAGGGTCAAGAACGCCTTTGACCCCGACCATCCGGGTACGCTGATCACCAATGATTTCGTCGCCCCCGAATCAAAAGTCGAGATCGTCACCGGCTCCAATAAGGTGATCTGCCTTGAAGTGCATGACACAAGAATGGTCGGCGAGGTTGGATTTGACCGCAGGATAATGATGGTCTTAGGCAGGCACAATGTCTCTTACATCAGCAAAATGACCAATGCCAACACCATCGATTTGATTGTCATGGAGGGTGACTGTTCTCCGCATCTGCTGGCTGAACTCGGTGATAATTTCGAAACCGTGACGGCCAATCCGGTGGCAATTGTCTGTGCCATTGGCTCCAATATCGCCCAGCCCGGCATCATGGCCAAAGCTGCTCAGGCTCTGGCGCAAGACAATATCAATATTCTGGCGGTGTCTCAGACCACACGCCAGACCAATATGCAGTTTATTGTCAACCGGGATGAGTTTGCAGGTGCCCAGCGGGCCCTGCATGCTGCTCTGTGTATGTAGAAAAGCCGGAAAAAGTTAAAGGTGGCGGGGAGGTTCTGTTACTAGTCTTTCCTGGGCCAGACCGCATCTTTTTCCTCAGCGACCAGATAGCAGAATTTATTCCATTCGAAGGTCTTGTTGGAGATCGGGCAGCGCAGGGTGACGGTTCTGTCACTGATGGCGGCGACTTCCCAGTCGCCTGCTCTGCGTGAGTTCTCGATCCGGATCTTTTGCCCGATCTGGAAAGGATAGGGTTCAAAAACACTTACCTCATGTCCCATGGTTGTCTCCTCGGTTTGCACTCGCCCGCAGGGTGGGAACTTTTATTTTTTACCGTTGATTCTAAATTCACAAAGTGTACTACTGGAAAAGCCACAGAAAATCCGAGTAGGCTGCTAAGTATTTGTGAATTAAAATAATTAATTGTTTTCCATGAAGGTCAGGCTAGGCCGGGCATTTCTCCTGCAGCAGATCATCGACCGCGGCTACCGCGGGAGAATCGTCGGCCAGTTCCATCAGCGACCTCTTCTCCATGTCAAAATCGAGTAGGGCAGGATCATCTGGAATGATGCCGACGATCGGCACGCCAATTTCTTCGACTTCCTCCAGAAACTTGTCGTTCAGTTCACTTGGAGCCCTGGTCACGATGATGCCCATATCGGTGACTTTCAGTTTAAGGCTGTTGAGCATCTCGTGAATTCTTCTCAATGCCCTGAGCCCACGCAGTGAATAATCGGTGACCAGAAAAAGTATGTCCACCTGGCCACTGGTGCGCCGGCTCAGATGCTCCATGCCGGCTTCGTTGTCGACCACCATATAGCGGTAGCTCTGGGTCAGACGGTCGGTGAAATTGTGGAGAATATTGTTGACCATGCAATAGCAGCCCTGTCCTTCCTGGCGGCCCATAACCAGCAGGTCAAACTCCGGTTTTTCGATCAGGGCTTGCTCAACCAGGCTTTCGAGGTAGATCGCTTTATCCATCCCTGAAGGCACTCCCTGGGGATCGCGCATGAAATTTTCCCGGATGTCGCCGATGGTCGAGGTGACATCCAGGCCCAACGTCTCTCCAAGGTTGGAGTTAGGGTCTGCATCCACTGCCAGAATCGGAGTTTTTCCAGATTTTGACAGACTTCTTACCACCAGCGAGGCCACGGTGGTTTTTCCTACGCCGCCTTTGCCGGCAAATGCGATTATTTTGCTCATATCGATCCTTTATTTCCTCTGGGTTGTTACAAATTTGGTAATCATTGCGAAGCACTGTAAGCACTGGTTGGAAAAAAAAAAGAAGCAAACCGGCATTGCTGATCAGCCGGTCTGCTTCTTGCTTTTCGGGTGGGATACTCTCAGGCGGCGGCTTTCTGCGGTCGCTTCTTACGCTTCTTCTTTTTCTCCACCGGCGGACCAAGCATCGATTTGAGATTTTCGACGTGGGCCGGCTCGATGGTATTGTTCTGTTCAAGGCCGAGTACTTTCTCATCAATACCAAGACAGAGGCCCAGTAGCTGGGGAAGCAGGAGAACCGGCAGCACTTTCTGATTTTGCTGCTGCTCTCTGATATTCAGCTGAGTAGTGTCAAACTGCAGATGGCAGTAAGAGCATACCGGTGTAATGAACTGGGCTCCGGCAGCAAGGGCTCCATCAACCTTCTCCTTGAGCAGGATTTCGGAAAGTTCGCTGTTCAGTCCTCCAAGGGCAGCTCCACAGCATTCGAGCTTGCCTCGCCAGTCGAGGCTGACGGCCCCGGTTATGGCCAGCAGTTCGTCAGTGATTTTCGGCACGAAGCTGTCATCAAACAAGGTCACTTCTCGAGGTCTGAGGATGTGACAGCCGTGAATGACCGAGAGATTGAGATCACTGACCATATTGACCAGTTGCTTTTTGATCGACTCGAGGCCTACATCCTCATGGAGGACAGAGAGGAAATGTTTGATAGCAGTGGTACCCTCGAACTTCAATCCGTCTTTGGCAAGTATCTCATTGATCTCGGCTGCCAGTTCGGGGTTGTTGGCCATCACATTTTTTGCTTTCTGCAGACTGGCAAAGCAGCAGTTGCAGATGACCATGATGTCGAGCCCTTTTTTCTCGGCAATGGCCATGTTTCTGACCGACGGAATGATGTAAGCTTTTTCGTCCACATTACGAACCGGGTAACCGCAGCAGGTGAACTCCTCGATAATTTCCAGCTCGATGCCCAGCTTTTTCAGCACTGCTTCGGCTGAGACGGCGTATTGCTCGATTCTGATCGGTATGTTGCACCCCTGAAAAAAAGCGAGTTTCATGCGCGACCTCCTTCAATCTGCTTGATCGCAGCGTTTTTCAGATTGTAGAAAATATCGGTCAGCTCCACCTTGTTCGGACAGTGCTCCTGGCACAGATAGCAGGTAGAGCAGCTCCAGATCATCTGTGAACCCATGGCAATTTCTTTGTTGCCTATACCCAGGCTGAAAATGATCTGATGAGGGAGCATGTCGAGCTCTACTTCCGGGTCGTCGTAGAGTCTGACCACCGGACAGATATTGGTGCAGCGCTGACAGGAGTAGCAGCTCTGGTAGCTGGTGGTGCCGACCTGCACCGGATCGCTGACCGTAATTGAAGTCAGATCCTTGAGTCTGGTGAACGAATCTTTGAATATTTTCTCCAGTTTTTTCAGCGCGTTTTTGTGGTCGTCGATGAAATTTCTGGTCAGTGACAGCGGAAAGGAGAAATGGCTCAGCATGGAAGTTTCGGGTATGCCCTGGCTGAGAAGCTGGTACCTTGAGCTGATGAATAATTCCCTGAGGTTGATGCCAGAGGGACAGACTTCTGAACAGCGGTCACAGCTGGTGCAGATATAGAGCCCCTTCTGGAGATTGGCAAGGGTCTGATCTTCGACGTTTTGGCCAGCGGCGACCTTCTTCAATATCTGAACTTTTTCAGAAGGCAGGATGAAATCGTTCTGAAAAGATTCGTAGAACATCAGTGAAGAGCAGAGTTCGCTGCAGGACCCGCAGTGGGTGCAGGCTGAAAGGCCGATCATCCGCCGGTTGAGCTCGTTGGCCGGGTCTTTGGCGGGTTCCTTGAAGCCCATGACTCCGTTGATCAGCAGAGATGTCGGCGTGGCGATGACATGGAACATCTTCGAAAAAGGCAGCCAGGCGAGCAGGCCGACGCAAAAGATAATGTGCAGGTAGAAGAGAAAATTTACCATGCCCTCATCTCCAAGTCCGGAGACGATGGGTCCAACCACTTTGGCGAGGGAATAGCTGATAAAGGCGCTCTGGGCCGGGGCATGGCATTCCATGCAGGCATCGCCGGCGATTTCCCGGCCCTCTTCTATGAGGGCTGGGTCATAGGGCTTGGCGATGTTTGGGGAGATGAGGCCATGCTCTGCTGCCCAGTAGGTCTCCAGCGGCATGAGCTCGTCCGGTTCGGTAATATCTCCATAATCCTCCGCCATGGTGGTAAAGGCCGAATAACTTGAGATTTTGGAACTCTCAAGCACCATGCCCGAAAGGATGATGGCGCCGACGATGGCGATGGCCAGCCAGTCACTGGCATAACTTTTTACCCGTTGCGGTTTATCGGTAAGCCGGCGGTAGATGGCAATGCCAAGACCGACGAGAACCATCAAACCGAACAGGTTACGCAACGAAAGATAGGGTTGAATAGTCGACAAGTAGTCACTGAAGAAAAACTCACTCACTCCTGTACCCAGACCGTGCATCAACAGAAGCGCAATGAAACCGAAAAATATCAGAGAGTGCGCTGCCCATCTGAGAGCAGATTTGCTGAGCAGTCGCTTCTGGAGCAGCACATCGGTGAAAAAGGTTTTGACGAGGGTGAGGAGTTCACCGCTGAAAACGGTTCCCATGAGCCCTTTGAGAGCCGAGGGTAGCCGTCCGGGTGAAGCGGTTCTATCGGTGGTCAAGACAGTCTGCGTCAACCAGCCATAGAGCCGATAGGAGATTCCAACAAGAAAAACAAGAAGCGACAGGCCCACAAGTACTTTCATAACGTTCTCGCAGCTTGGATTTATCTCTGCCTCAGATGATGGGAGAAGGGTGCAGCACTCTCATCAGGAGGGGACAGGGTTGATTTGAATGACGACTGTACAAGCCGGAAAAGTAAAAGTCAATTATTGAAGCTCGATTTGTGATTATCCGCAGGCTTATGCCGGCTTGGGGATATTTTTTTTAGGAGCTGAAATAAAGGTTTAAAGTTTTGAATTAAATAGGAAATTAGATTTCTGACATGGCAGTCTGGGCAGCCCTTATTGGGAGCTGAAAGGGCAGTGGCGGAGGTTGTGTGACCACTTTTGGCCCTCACTTGGGCTGCTGGTTCAGACGTCCCGGCACTGTAATAATTCTCTGCTCGGTAATGATGCTGTCAAGGATCTGATCGTGCGGCTGCAGGTTGAGTTTCTCCACTATTTGCAGATCAAAAGCTAGTCCGTATCTGGCTGCCGAGGGAATCTGCTCCAGGAGCCTGTCGTAATAGCCGCCGCCATAACCGAAACGACCTCCCCGTTCATCGAACACCGAGCCTGGCAGGACAATGAGTTCGAGCTCTTCGGGGGAGATTGTTTTTTCAGCGGCTAGTTGCTGAGTGGGTTCAGGGATATTGCAGTACCCGGGAACCAGATCGCGTTCGGGATCCTCAAGCTCCACGATGTCAAGCCGTTTTTCCGCCACCCTGGTCAGCGGCACGGAGACTTTTTTCCCCAGATCAAGAAGACTCCGGATAATTGACAAGGTTTCAACCTCGCTTCTGAAACTGACATAGATGAAAATGGAGTTTTTGGTAGCCACCGCCTCGGTTGCCAGAAGTGCAGCAGCGATCCGTTCACTTTTTTCGCTCCGCTGCCGATCGGTCAACAGATCTCTTCGGCCCAGTATCTCCGCCCGCAAATTGTCCGGCTGTTTCACAGTCCGTACCTCCCTTCTCAAGTGATAGATTCGATTGGCCAGTAAATCATAATCTCTGGATGGTGTACATGAAAAGCGGCAGCCTGCTGAGCCGCTTGAGTTTGTAAAAATCGAACAGCCGGGCTCTGGAAGGGTCGTCGAAGCGGAGCTGGCTGAGGTAGATACAACCTTTATCCCGGGGGCTGCCGACCTGGTCCCGAATAAGTTCGAGCATGGTTCTGTAATGGTTGTCGGGAAGCTCCGGATCGGTGACGAAATTAGCAGTGACTTCGACACTGGAGCAGCGTTTGTTAATCGACTGGATCTTCGAGAAAGCGGCGGTAACATCGGCGGCCAAAAGCGGTTTCTCCAGGATATCGAGGGTAGACTGATCGGCGGATTCGAGCCCGATGTTGATAAATATGCGTCCGGGAAGTAGGTCGAGATCATCAAACAGCTCTGTGTCTGCGCTAAGCAGTGAGCCGACCGAGCCAAACAGAAAAGTGTTGCTGCCGTCGATATAGGAGCCGCTCAGGCCAAGCTTGTGATGGGCTCGCTCGATCGCGTTGCAGATCAGCCGGGGATCGCAGTTGAGCGCATCGTGCTGACCGAGAAAAATGGAGTTGAAATTGATCAGATCGGCTGCCAGCAACTCCCTGATCCTGACAAGCTGGTAATCGATTTGATCAACAGAAAGCTCGGCGAAACCCCGATTGTTTTTTACTCTGCAGAATCCGCATTTATAAAGACAGCCAACTGACACATTCAGCGGGATCACTTGATAATCTACGTGTCTGGTGTCGGGTGGCAGTACGGTGACCGGTCCGTCGATGACCTGGTGCAGGGTGTTTCCCTTTTCCGCCAATACGGCGGGTGTGCAGGCCATGATCTTTTCCAGCGTCTGGGCCACCGGTTCGGAACTGCCGTTGCAGTGGCCGGAGATGTTTTTGATCTCTTCCGGCCAGTTGTCGATAAGGGAACGTATTGGTTCCTGGCTCAGGGGTTTTCCACCGAGATGATTGTTGGTTGAGTAGGGCAGGTTGGGCAGGTAGAATTCTCCGGTCGTTTCAAAGACGCCTGTGTAACCGCCGGTGGAATAGTAGATCCAGTCGTTGCCGATCGTTCTTTTCAACCATTCTTGGGGATGCGGCCAGTCCCGCTGTTTGCCTGTGAGGCGGATAAGTTGATGATTGAGGTTGAAATGCATGACTGCACGCGAGCTTTCGATCTCGTGATAAATACCGCAGTGCCGTGGATAGCTGACTTTTTCATAATGGCTATTACCACGCTTGAAGAGCTTGATGCTATGAGGCCCGCAGCGATCGGTCAGGGGGGCGTTACTGATGGAGAACTGATCGTTTTTTATTGACTCGAGCATTGGCTGTCGGTGGATATTCTGGGCAGCGACCGGTAGAGAAATCACAATTTGGGCCAGGCGAAATTATTAATAATATTATACAAAAAGATCAACTCACCAGTGACCGCAAGACGAATTTCAAAAAAGAGATTGTCATAGAGACAAAATTCCACAATAATGGGACCGTTGTGCTGTACAGACAGAAGATATGACTACTCATTATTTCTGATCAGAGCCTGCTTTTCCTGTCGGCAGCTGCGAACAGCCGGTAAGATGGGCACAGAGGGTCTGATCCTGAGGAGGATGTTTTGACGAAGAACGCTCCCTTGGAACAAAACGTGGACAAAGTTGGTTCGGTATTGGTAGTGGGTTCTGGCGTCGGAGGGATGCAGGCTTCGCTCGATCTGGCCGACAGCGGCCTGATGGTTCACATGATAGGTGAGGAATCATCCATCGGCGGAACCATGGCTCGTCTCGATAAAACGTTTCCCACCGGTGACTGTGCGATGTGTATGATTTCTCCACGCATGGTCGAATCCAGCCGTCACCCCAACATCAAAATGTACACCCAGACCAGGGTTGTGTCCGTCGAAGGCGAGGAAGGCAACTTCACCGTCAAACTCGAAGAGAAGGCCCGATACGTAGATCCGGATCGCTGCACCGGTTGTGGTGAGTGCGAGCCAGCCTGTCCGACCAGAGTCCCCAACGTCTTCAACCAGGGCCTAGACAATAGGAAGGCGATCTATGCACTGTTTCCCCAGGCGGTTCCCAATACCCGGGCCATCGATCCCGAGCGCTGCCTCTATCTGACCAAAAACGTATGCCGCAAGTGTGAAAAGGTCTGTGATGCGGTAGCCATCAATTTCGAGGACACCGATAAACACTATGAGCTCGAGGTGGGCTCGATCATCCTGACCCCGGGTCTGAAGACCTACGACCCGGCGATTCGCCAGGAATTCGGTTATGGCACCCATAAAAATGTCGTCACCGCCCTGCAGTTCGAACGCTTGCTTTCGGCCTCCGGCCCCTGCGGAGGTGAGGTGGCACGTCCATCGGACGAGGCTCATCCCAAAAAACTTGCCTGGATCCAGTGTGTCGGATCCCGCAACAGCCATAACGCCAATGCCTGGTGCTCCTCGGTCTGCTGCATGTACGCGGCAAAACAGGCCATTATTGCCAAAGAACACGACGATGAAGTGCAGGGTACTATTTTTTACATGGAACTTCGTGCCTTCGGCAAGGATTTCGACAAATACATCGATAAGGCCAAAAACGAGAGTGGGACCATTTATCGGCGGGCGATGGTATCCGAGGTCGTTGAAGATCCAGAGACTGGTAATTTGACAATTCATTATATCGATGAAGAGGGGAAGCGGATCAACGAAGATTTCGATATGGTCATTCTGTCCATGGGGTTTGAGCCCAGAGAGGATGCCCTGTCGTTCGCCGACACCTTCGGCATCGAAGCCGACGAATATGGATTTGCCAAGACCTCGAAACTGAATCCAGTTGAAACCAGCCGCAAAGGTATCTATGTGGCGGGTATCTATCAGGGCCCCAAAGACATACCTGAAACAGTTATCCAGGGCAGCGGTGCGGCAGCCGGGGCCATGTCGATTCTGGGTGAGCGCAGAGGCACGGAGGTCGAGGAAGTCGTTTTGCCGCCCGAGCGCGACATTACCGGCGAGGATCCCAAGATCGGTGTATTTGTCTGTCACTGCGGGGTCAATATAGCCGGAACGGTAGATGTCCAGCAGGTGGCGGATGCCGCGGCCCAGGAGCAGGGGGTGGCTCATTCCGAGACCATTATGTACGCCTGTGCCCCGGACGGGCAGGCTAAGGTCAAGGAACTGATAAAGGAAAAAGGACTGAACCGGGTGATCATCGCTTCCTGTACGCCGCGCACGCATTCTCCGCTGTTTCAGGATACGATCAGGGAAGTCGGCCTCAACAAGTTTTTGTTTGAGCTGGCCGACATCCGTGAACAGTGCTCCTGGGTGCACAAAGACGACAAGGCCGTGGCCACAGAAAAGGCGATTGACATCACCAATATGAATGTCGCCAAAGCCAGGCTGCTAGATCCGGTCAGCCAGAATTCGGTGGGCGTCAATCACACGGCGCTGGTAGTTGGCGGGGGTATTTCTGGTATGACAGCGGCCCAGTCGCTATCCGAGCAGGGTTATCACGTCCATTTAGTGGAACGTGAAGGTGCTCTGGGCGGTCTTCTACGCCGGGTGCGAAGGAACCTGGAAGGCGATGATGTTCAGGCCTTTTTAGCCGAGACGATTGAGCGGACTGAGAACAATCCGGCGGTGACCGTTCATCTGAGTACCGTGGTGGACAACACCGATGGCTTCATCGGCAACTTTCTCACCAACCTCGACAATGGAGAAACGATAGAGCACGGGGCCATCATGATTGCCACCGGCGGCAGCGAGTATGAGCCCAGCGAGTATGGCTACAATGAGTCTGAGCGTATCATTACGCAACGGCAGCTTGAGGACCAGATGGCCGAGCGTGATCCGGCCGCAGGAGAGACCTACGTGATGATTCAGTGTGTTGGTTCCCGAGAGGAACCGACCAATTATTGCTCAAGGATCTGTTGTCAGGATGCCCTGAAAAACAGTATTGCCATTAAGGAAAAGAGCCCGGAGACCACCGTCATCATCCTCTATCGCGACATGAGAGCCTATGGGCTCAAAGAAGACTACTACAAGCGGGCTCGCGATCTGGGTGTGTTGTTCTTCCTCTTTACCCCGGAAGAGAGACCTGTGGTCGATACCGAGGGAGATAGACTGCGGGTCAGTCTACCGGGCAAAGTGCTCGGCAAAGAGATGGTTATTGATCCCGACTATGTCGTCTTGTCGACCGGCTTGCGACCGCAGGCCGATGCCACAGAGTTTGCCAAGAAATATAAGCTGACCTGCAACGTCGACGACTATTTTCTCGAGGCCCACGTCAAGCTGCGGCCGGTGGACTTCCCCAGCGAGGGTTTTTTCCTCGCCGGTCTGGCCCATGCCCCCAAAAATCTCGAGGAAACCCTCAGCCAGTCGCTGGCCGCCGCAGGTCGGGCCGGAGCGCTTCTGTCCAAGGAAAAACTGACCGTTTCCGGTATCATTTCCAAGCACGACCGTGATATCTGCATGTCCTGCCTGGCTTGTTTCCGAGCCTGTCCGTTTGGCTCGCCGTTCATCGACGAAGACGGGATGGTGAGTCACAACGAGGTCAAGTGCACGGGTTGCGGCATCTGTGCCGGCGTTTGTCCGGCCAAGGCTTTTCAGGTCAACTTTTTCAGAGATGACCAGATAACCGCGATGATCGATTCAGTGACTGAAATCAACTAAAGATCCAGGAGGAATTGAATGGAACCCGGTGAAGAAAAAGAGGTAGCACCAAATCCTGAAAAAGTCACGGGCGAGGTTCCGTCTGACTGGAAGGCCAATATCATCGCCTTCGCCTGCCACTACTGCGCTTTTGCCGCAGCCGACCTGGCCGGTGTCATGCGACTCTCATATTCCCCAAGCGTGAAAGTGATCAGGCTTCCCTGTACAGGAAAGCTCGATCAGATTTATGTGTTGCGGGCCTTTGAGCGAGGTATAGACGGCGTGTTCGTGGCTGGCTGACTTCCCGGTCAATGTCATTTCCTGGAAGGAAATACCAACGCCGCCAAACGAGTTCAGCAACTCAAAAAGCATCTTCTCACCGTCGGGGTCAGCCCTGAACGGCTGCATTTTTTCAATCTCTCAGCAGCCCAGGGCCCGCGTTGGGCTGAAATTTGCAGCGAATTTTCCGAAAAAATAACTGAACTGGGACCATCTCCGGTGTGGATGGCATTGAAGGCCAAGAAAGGTGGATCCCAGGCACAGAAAGATATCTCTGAAGTTACTGAAGAATAATGATGTCAGGCCGTTTAGACTGATAAAGGAGCGTAGGCTATGATCGTTGGGGAACAGAAACCTTTTGAAGAAATCTGGGAAATGGTCAAGGACCATAAGCAGTTAACCGTCTTCGGCTGCAACACCTGTGTGGCAGTCTGCCATCAGGGCGGCAACAAGGAGGCCGGCATCCTTGCCGCCCAGCTCAGGATGAGAGCAAGCCAGGATGATGTTGAGATCGAGATTGTCGACAGCGGCATCGAGCGCCAGTGCGAACACGAGTTTTTTGAAAAGACCGAGGACCTGGTCCAGAAATCTGAAGCGGTTCTCAGTCTGGCCTGTGGTATCGGGGTGCAGTTCATGGCGACGAAATATGACTCGACTCCGATCTACCCAGCTCTGAACACCACGTTTCTAGGTGACGTTCCAGAAACTGGCCTGTTCACCGAAAAATGTCAGGCTTGCGGTGATTGCGTACTGGGGGTCACCGGTGGTGTTTGCCCGGTAAGCCGCTGTGCCAAGCGACTGTTCAACGGACCGTGCGGGGGATCCACCACCGGCAAGTGCGAAATTTCCAAGGAGACGGAATGTGCCTGGCAGCTTGTGGTTGATCGGCTCGAAGCGCTGGGGCGCCTCGATACTTACGAAAAAGTGATGCCTCTCAAAGACTGGTCGAAAGACCGTTCCGGCGGACCCCGATCATTCAAACTGGAGGACTTCTAATGGCAGCGACAGCAACCGGCAGCAGACTAGAGAAGGTACTCAAAGGCGGTCACCTGGCAGTCACCAGTGAATGCGGTCCCCCACGATCCAGTGATCCTGCCCATATCAAGGAAAAGGGAGAACTGATCAAGGATCACGTGGATTCGATAAACGTCACCGACAATCAGACTTCGGTAACCAGACTCTGCAGTCTGGCTGCCTGCATTCATCTGAAGGGCATGGGGCTTGATCCGGTGCTGCAGATGGTGGTCCGCGACCGGAACAGAATTGCCTTGCAAAGTGACATTCTGGGCGCCGCATCCTTCGGCGTCAACAACATACTCTGCCTGTCCGGTGATCATCAGAGTTTCGGCGACAGTCCCCAGGCCTCGAATGTCTTTGATCTCGACTCGATGCAGCTTGTTCAGACAGTCAGACATATGCGTGATGAGGGCAAGTTTCTCAGTGGTGACGAAATCAAGGTGCCACCAAGCATGTTCGTCGGCGCTGCCGCCAATCCATTTGGCGATCCCTTCAAGATCAGGGTACCGCGGCTGGCCAAAAAGATTGCCTCAGGAGCAGAATTCATCCAGACCCAGTGCATTTACAATCTGGATAAATTTGAAAAGTGGATGGAAGGTGTCAGGGCTCGGGGGCTGCATGAGGAGGTCTATATTCTAGCTGGAATCACCCCCCTGCGCTCGGTGGGTATGGCCCGGTACCTGCAGAAAAACGTACCCGGCATGGATGTTCCTGATGAGCTGATCGAGCGTATGAAAGGCGTCGACAAGAAAAAACAGGGTGACGAGGGCATCACCATTGCCGTCGAGTCGATTCAGCGTTTAAAAGAAGTGGAAGGGGTAGCAGGATTCCATGTGATGGCCATCGAATGGGAAGAGAAAGTGCCTGAGATCGTTGAGCGCTCAGGTCTCTACCCGAGGCCTAACATAGATTAAAAGCTTTATCTGGATAGATTTAAAACCCTATCCGGCCGCTTGATATAGAAAAGGAGGGGAGCGCGTCTCCCCTCCTTTTTTTTGTTCTCGGCTGGAGCTTGATTCAATTGGTGATTGCTTTCTCCTGGGCTTCGCCGCAGGTAGCGCAAATACCGGAAAATTCGATATGATGACCAACCACCTGGTAATCGCTGGAATCTGAAGCCAGCTGATCGAGGTGGGGCATGGCAGTCAGCTCGATATCATCTACCTTGCCGCAGCAGGTGCAGCGGATATGATAGTGAAGATTGGTGATAGCGTCAAAGCGCTTCTGGGAGCCGCCCACTTCAAGTTTCAAAATCATCCCGTTGTCCGCCATTAACTCCAGATTGCGATAGACAGTGCCGAGTCCGATCCTGGGCAGACGTTTACGCACCATGTCATATACTTCATTGGCGGTCGGGTGAGTTTTCACTTTTGCCAGTTCTTCGAGAATTACCTGGCGCTGTGGGGTCAGCCTGATTTCGCTTTGAGGTTGCATACGTTTTTCTGTCAGGTTTAGGTTAATGGTTGAGAATGTGTATCATTCCCATCTTATCGCACTGAACCATTTTTACAACCCCCCAAGGTCAAATTAGTTGCGATTCCTGCTGCTTGCCGTTATTTCTCGCAGAATTTTGAAGACCCGATAGTTTCAGTTATCGCGCATAATCGGACATAAGCAATAAATGGCATTATCGCACATGATCGACCATAAGCAATAAACTCCATTATCGCCTAAAAAAGCGCTTTAAACTTTCTGGAGCCGGTTTGGTCTAAACAATTTGGACCTTTTTTATAATCTCTTGGAAAAACTCTTGAGACCAGATGTCCAGGGCCGCAGGCTCACGGACGAAGGGCAAAACCTCTTCTTTCGCCTGATTAATGTCAAGGCTCCCGATAGCATTGAGGAGCAACTCGTTGAACGTTTTGGCGTCCAAGGGGGCTGCTTTCTTCCAATGTTCGCTCTGTCGCATACGCTCTTCTAAATGTGCAAGATGCATGTCCGGATGGTAGGCACAATACCACACGAGATCATACCAATCCCGCCCCTTGACGCGATTTTTCCAGCGCCGACAAAGCAAAGCATGCATTTTCCCGGCGAACAAATCTGGAAGTACGTAGGTGCGTACGCTGAAAGGAATAGGTTTTAAGAGATACTTATTCTCTGTGGTAAACTTTCCTGGTGGATCAGTATCGATCTCCAGTTTGATTCTGACAATTTGACCAGGTGGTATCTGGCGGATAATATCCTCTCCGGTTTGAATCACCAGGAGTTGGCGTGCCGTGTTTGCTTTCAAAAACGCAGACTGAACGGCGGTTTCGACAGATTTACGTTTCCCTTCAACTTTCACTTCAAAGCCGAATGCCGCTAATTCCTTTACAAGAGCGTTACTGTAACGCTCCAGTTCGAAGGCTGCCATTGGCTCCATGAGAGAAAAATCGAGATCTTCTGAAAAGCGATCAAGCCCATAAAGTATCCGTAACGAGGTGCCCCCATAAAAAGCTGCTTTCTCAAAGAACTTACTACGCCAGAGACCAAGCAGGGCAATTTCCTGAAGAATTTCTCTGAGAGCGTGAACATAATCATCAGCACTCTTGCACTCGTATTTGCTGAGCATCTGAGTAATAGCGTCTTGCATCTCTAGAACACTCTTTTCTGCAGCCGCCGAACCGTGCCGGACAATAAATGAATTCTTTTAGAGCCATAAGCTACAGCTATCTTTTCAAGCAAACCTGTGTCCAGGTTCGCCAGATCACTTTCTTCAATCCGGAGAGAATTGACCAGGTAGCTCAAACATTCCTTCTGGGATCGAATGCTCAACCCGCGGTCACTCCGGAATTTGTCGGCAAGAGCTTTTTCCGGGCCAGCCATAAGGAACGCGCGCCCATTTTCCTTCTCGACTCGCAATAAACCGACATGGAACCCGGCCTCGGGGATGTTCTTATAGATGAAGAGGCCAACTGGTGTTTCGAACTTTTTGGGGCGTTTCGTTGTTGCTGACGTGAGTGCTACTGAGCGCTCTGGAATTAAACCATGGTTTTGTAGGGCATATTCAAGAGAGATACACGAAGGCCCATAGATCAGGTTGGCCAGTATTTCTCTTGAGTAAGGCTTGAGACGGTAGGAATCACCAAAAATGTAGAGTCCCTTTTTGACGCGAATAATGACGTTTTTAGCAATCAGATCAGAGATCTTGTCTCTCGGATGGGCATAATTATGCAGGGCAGCAAGTAACGCCTGATAATCGAACTCTTCCCAGGGAATGACTTTTCGTAGTGACTCAACAACATCCATAAAATTACATTTTAACCATAGTATGTCGTTAAAATAGCTACATACTATGATCAATAAGACATGATTTCAAGGATTTTCTACTATTTCTCATTAGCTTTGCTGAGGTCAATCAATCTCCACGACCAAAATATTTCGCCAGGAAAAATCTCTTGCACCTCATCCTTTTACCAATCAGCTTTTCTTTTAATAATAGCCATTATCGCATATGATCAACCAAACCGATAAAAATCAAACATTTATAGTGATATTTTGTTCCTTTTGGCTTCGTTTTGTAAAAAATTAAAAATGTTTCGCTTAAAACAAAAAAATACTAATAAAACAAATTATATCAGTATTTTAAATACTAAAAAACATG
>NODE-110-length-28162-cov-8.81841_pt1 | contig 28162 bp, 24 predicted proteins | sample MGYA00139097_ERZ477577 | MGnify/ENA metagenome assembly ERZ477577
GTTGTCGCTTTGAAGTTAAACAACGCAGCAAGCTGCGGGGAATAAGACCCATTTTCGATTATTTAACGCTATACGTCTAAACTTTTCAAGAGGAGAAAGCAACGGCGACCTTGTGGCCGCCGTTAAAAGGGGGGATTTCTTGCGGATAAGGTCTAACCTTTTGAGCCAGAGCTGTGATCGGCATGAAAGTGCTTCAAACCGAAGAGTTGACGGACATCTTCCAGTGCCAGGTAAAGTGAGGGAATCAACAAAAGGGTGATCCCTGTCGCAAAGAGGATTCCGAAGGCCAGGCTGATCGCCATAGGGACCAGGAACTGGGCCTGGACACTGGTTTCCAGGATCATCGGCATGAGGCCGAAAAAGGTCGTCAGTGACGTCAGTAAAATCGGGCGGAAACGTCTTTGCCCTGCCTCCATAACCGCATCCTTCAAAGACTTCCCCTTACGGCGAACACGGTTGATATAGTCAATCAACAGCAATGAATCATTGACCACCACGCCGGTCAAGGCAACGATGCCAAACATGCTCAGGATACTCAGGTCGTAGCCCATAATAAAATGCCCAAGGATCGCGCCGACAATCCCGAATGGAATCGCAACCATAATCAGCAGCGGCTGAGAGTAGCTGCGAAAAGGAATCGCAAGCAAAGCAAAGATGACAATCAACACCAGCTTGAAGCCTTTGAACATACTCTCCATCGACTCTCTTCGGTTCTTGTCTTCACCTTCCATGTCGTAGCTCAACCCGGGGTAGTCGGCCATCAATTTCGGCAAGTCATTTGCTTTAATTGCAGCGACAACCTCTTCGGCGTTGGCAGTATGGCTGTCGACTGTCGCCGTAACATTGATCACGCGCTTCCGATCGCTGCGGTTGATTTTGCTGAAACCGCGACTCTCAACCAGGGTCGCCGCCCGGTCCAGAGGGATCTCGCCACCATTCGGCGCCCGGATGCGCATGGTTTCCAGATCCCAGAACCGCCTCCGGCTCTCTTCCGGGTAGCGAACCAGGACCTTGACTTCATTACGACCACGCTGTAATCGCAAGGCCTCAGAACCATAAAAAGCACCACGCAACTGTCGACCAAGGTTCTCTTCCGTAATCCCGAGGGTGCGGGCTTCTGCCTTCAGGCGAACTTTCACTTCCCGTTTGCCCAGAGTGTAATTGTCGGTAATATCACCGGTCCCGGGATATGTGGCAATGAGTTCTTTGAGACGTTCGGCAGCCTCATCCAAAACGGTAAAGTCCTCATGAGCCAGTTGAATATCGATATTGGCACCGAGATGAATCAAGTTCGAAACGAAGGTCAGCTTTTCAACCGAGGCGATCTCTCCCACCCGTTCGCGCCAGCGATTGGAGATTTCCGTAGCCGGCACTCCCCGCAGCTCACTCGGAGTCAGAAACATGGCAATCGTGGCCAAATTCCCACCGGCACTGGAACTTGCTCCGCCAGGGCCTCTGTCCGTTGTCGCTGAACCAACCGACGCATAGACGTGACGCATCACTGAATCAGACGCTGGGCGACCCTTATCGTACTCGGCAATCACGTCCACGCCGGCATTAACAATCTGCTCCTGAATCCGGGTTGTCAATTCCACAGAACTCCCCGGTGCCAACTCAAGAGCAACTTGAATAACGTCACCATCGACATCCGGCATAAAGCGGAACTTGACGATACCACCACCGACCAGACCGACCCCGGCCATCAGCAACACCGCACAGGCAGCGGCAATCGTCGTGTAGCGATATTCCAGACAAAGCGCCAGAGTCTTCCGATAGGGGCCATCGATGAATTTCTGCACCGCCTTACCAAACCGTTTGCGGTTTTTATCCAGCCAGCCCAGGAAACCACCCGAGTCCTGACGAGGTTTGCCAAACGCCAGGTGCGCTGGCAAAATGAAGAGACCTTCGACAAGAGAGACCAGCAGAATCGTAATAACGATCGCCGGAATGACCATGATGAATTTTCCCATGATGCCGGTCGTGAAGAGCAGGGGCAAAAAGGCTGTCACGGACGTTAGAATGGCAAAGATAACCGGCTGAGCAACCTCGATCGTGCCATCAACGGCCGCCTGCAGGTAAGTTTTGCCAGACTGTCGATGCTCGTAAATGTTTTCTCCGACGACAATGGCATCATCGACCACGATGCCGAGCGCCATGATAAAGGCGAAGAGCGAGATCATGTTAATCGAAACGTCAATGGCCGGCATAAAGAGCAGGGCGCCGCAGAAAGATATGGGGATGCCAAGCATGACCCAGAGCGCCAGACGGATCTCAAGGAACAGGCCGAGGGTAACAAACACCAGGACCAGACCGATCAAAGCATTCCTGACCAGCAGGTCCTTGCGGCTTTTGAAAAGCTCAGAGTTATCGTTCCAGGTCGCAAGGTCGACCGATTCGGGAAGTTGCCTGCGCTTCGCCTCGACAAACTTTTTAACCGTATCGGATATTTCCGTGGGCTTCTGATCACCGACCCGATAAACCTTGACCATGGCTGCAGGTTGGCCATCAAAGAGCCCGAACTGATCGGTCTCCTCGAAACCATCCTGAATGGTTGCAATGTCACCGAGGCTGACTTCTGTACCATCGACCGTTGTTAAAACAACGATACTGGCGTACTCATGCCCCACATAGCGGCGCTCCTTGGTCCGGATGAGGACTTCGCCCGAGTCGACCTTTATGGTTCCTCCGGGAAGATCGAGAGACGCCTGACGAACCCTTTGCGCCACCTGATCAAAGGTTAAGCCGTAGCGGCGCAGGTTATCCTCGCTGATCTCAATGGAAATTTCGTAGGGTCGCACACCACTCAAATCGACCTGGGTAATGCCGGGTTCCAGCAGCAGTTCGTCTCGAACCTGTTCTGCTAACTCGCGTAAACTGCGCTCCGGCAGAGCACCAAAGACAACCACGGAGATGACTTCGCGGCGGTTGAGAATTTTACTGACCACCGGTTGTTCCGCATCCTTCGGGAAGGTGGTAATACGATCCACCTCGCTCTTGATATCTTGCAGGACCAGATCTATGTCAGCGTCAGTTGTAACTTCCGCAATAACACTCCCGTAACCTTCAGCCGCAACGGATTTAACCTGTTTGATGCCGTCAACCCCGGTCAGGTTTTCCTCGATCTTGAAGATGACACCCTCTTCGACCTCTTCCGGACCGGCGCCAGGATAAGCCACGCTAACCTGAATCCGATCAAGGGTGATATCCGGAAAGACTTCCTGTTTGATGCTGAAGCCCATGATCACCCCGCCAACGATCAGCACCAGCATCAACAGATTGGCAGCAACGTGATTCTCCGCCATCCAGCGAATAGCACCGTTCATTAGTTGGTCTCCCGCATTTTCGGTCTCAGCAGCATCCCTTCAGCTGCTCCGGAAAGGTTGGTCAGAACGATCTTTTCATTCGCATCCAATCCGGAACGAATCAAAACTTCATCACGTTCCCGACGCAGGATATCAACCTCACGGATATGCAACCGGTTTTCGTCATCAATCACCCAGACGGTATCGTTATCGTGCATGGCAGCGCGCGGCACGGAGATGATATCAGAGAGTTTTTCTCCCAGTATCTGCACATTAACAAACATGCCTGGCAAAAGTTCATTCAGAAGATTCGCTTTCTCCGTATCCTCGGTGAAAGGATCATTCACAGTGACGACGACGCGCGCCATCCGGTTGTGCGGGTCAATTTCTCCCAGTGATCGGGTAATCTCTCCCTGCCAGTGGAATGTCCTGCCACCGGATTGCAACTCAACTTTCGCGAGAGAGCCTCTCTGCTTTGTTTCTTTGCGGGGCACCTGTAACCAGACAATCTCATCGAGAGAAAGCGGCACAACAATTTCTATCTGGTCTATCCCTGCCACAGTCGCCACAGGCGCTCCCGTATTGAGAAATTGCCCTATCTCGAGCTGCTCGCTGCGCACATAACAATCAAAGGGAGCAAACACCCTGGTCCGCTGCAGATTAATTTCGGCCTGCTTGACATTCGCCTGGGCAGCATCGCGCAGTGCCCGGGCACTTTTCAACTGGGGTTCATAGACAACCAAAGGGTTTGGTTCTAAATCGCTTTCACTGTTCAATGAATGCCATTCTTTCCGGGCCAGATCGGCCAGATTCTCATTGCGCAAAAGTTCCAACTCTGCCTGAGCCAGGTTGGCTTGCGCGTGAGCGATCGCCAGTTGGTAGTCAACGTCTTCGATGGCGAAGAGCAATTCACCTTTTTGAAAGGTTCCGCCAGCAACCATCTGGGGTGAAAGCTTGCTGACTCGCCCTTTAACCTGCGGAGTAATGCTGACCTCATAGCGCGACTGGGCACTACCGGTGCCGCTGACCAGGATCTGACGGTCGGCCTTAGTCAGTATTCCAACTTCTACCAGAGGTCCAAGGTGAGGAGCTTCATGAGGCTTGGGAGTCTTGCGCGACTTGACCAGAACGAAGGTCAACACCAGGGCAATCACGATCACCAGGAAAGGTAGTAGAGCTCGCTTCATCTTCATTGTTTCTCATCCTCTTCAATCTGCAAACGTGAATTCATTTGGTTTCTCATCCAGTCGCCGCCCAGTGCTCGTGCCAGGCTGATGCGCTCAGCAAGCAATTGGCGCCGTGCCGCAAGCAGTCGACTGCTGACATCAAAGTCAGTCCGCTGCGCAGTCAATACAGGGAGATAGTCCACCAGGCCGGCGAGATAACGGTCCGTTGACAACCTCAGGGTTGCTCCGGTCGCCTGTGCGGTTTCAGCAAGCCGTTCGACGCGTTGTTCCGTTGCATAGTTATTGACCAAAGCGTCTTCGACTTCCTGAAAAGCGGTCAGAACTTTTTGCTGATAATTCGCAACGGCTTCACGCAAGGCCGCCTCTTTTCTGTCGACCTCGGCACGACGTCGGCCACCATCAACGAGTGGCATGGCCAGGTTGCCAAGCAGGCTCCAGAACTCGCCTTTGATCAGTCCTGCAGTCACATCCTGACGCAGAGAACCAGTGCCGCCGGAAAGGCTGATCGACGGGAAGCGATCGGCAATAGCCGCAGCGACTCGGTAATCAGCAGCTTCAACACGCTGCAAAGCCGCCTGCAGGTCAGGCCGTTGACTGATCAGCTCCGCAGGGATACCTGCATCAAAAAGATCGGGTGCGCCGGGTAATTGCTCAAGACTGCCACCGGGACTGCGCTCAGGATATCGCCCTATCAGAACAGCTATGGCATGCTCGACTTCGCCCAGGGACGCTTCAAAAAGATAACGCGCCGCCTGTGCTCCGGCCAGGCTCTGACGGGCCTGGTACATATCGACAGCGGGAACCAATCCCAGGTTATAACGGTTTTCGACACGCAACAAAGTATCCGCAAAAGAGGCAATGGACTGGTCGGTTAGCGCCAACTGTGCGCGCTGTTCAATGGCAAGGAAGTAGAGGTCAGCCAGTCGTGCTGACAGGCCCAGATAAAGGGTCTGCATATCCTGGCGGCTGGCAGAGAGTTCCAACTCGGCAGCCCTGCTCTGCGCCGATAGCTTGCCCCAGAGATCAAGCTCGTACCCTGCCGCCAGAGACAGCTGCTGATTGTTGCCGATAAAGTCATCAGAGAGGCCGGGCTGGCTTGAGCGACCCACATTCCCTCCGCCAGAGAGAAACGGAGACTCTGCACTGCGAGTGATCCGTGCCAGGGCTTCAACTTGTTCGAGGCGTGCCACCGCCTGCGTCAGTTCCAGGTTCTGTTTAAAAAGCTCTGTCATTAACTGATTGAGCTGTTCATCCTCGAAAGCCAGCCACCATTGGCCAGGCAGCGGCCTGGTCTCACCTGTCATTTTTTTCTCGAGGAATTCTTGCGGGGGGGCCACAGACAAGCTGACATCTGTCGGTTTATGCAGAGAGCAGCCAGCCAGGAGCAGCATCATGATTAGAGCACTGACAGGGTTCATTATTGAGTCACCTCCATGCCTGCTGCCGCAAAATCAAGAAAAAGTTCCACTTCCTCTTCAACACTCATATCGATATTGACATCTTCTGGAACAATGGAATGGCGTTCATGACAGCGCATCACGTGGCTCAGGGAACCCAACACAAAGTGAACCCGCCAGAAGAGGACCTGTCGCGACACGCCGGGAAGAGAAAGACTCAGCGCCTGGAATAAACGGAGCATCAGAGGTTCCATCTGCCGCATGAAGATTGACATGGCAATCCCCTGCGGTTCAGCAAGGGTTCTGCCGACAAGAGCGACAAAATTCTCTGCGCCCGAACCCTGCTTACGTAAACGGAGCGTTGGTTCGACGAAGGTTCGCAAGACGTCACGGCAGGAAGGGATTGTTCCAGCTTCTTCTGTTTTCTGCAGCAGGGTGTCGAGCTGAGCATGGCGAATCTGGTTGAGGGGGCGCAGTCGACGATCGATAATAGCTTCGAGTAGAGACTCTTTACTCCCAAAGTGGTAATTGACCGCGGCCAGATTCGCTTCAGCCTCAGTCGTAATACTACGTAAGGAGGTGGCATGATAGCCATCACGGGCAAAAAGATGCTCTGCAGCGTCAAGAATCCTCTGCTTGGTATCGGCTTGACTCATCTGAGGACAAGGTCTCCATGAAAAAGGGAAAAGGTTGATTCAGTCATACACATGATTTAAACGTACGTTTGAATCATGTCAAGCCTTTTCTGATCGCTCCTGCGGCTTCATGAGTAAGGATGGCAAATGTCTCTATCGCCAACCTAACCTGCCCGCTTCACCACAACCAATCACAGAAGATACGATACATTTTTGCACGTACAAAAAACTCTGCGCAGAAAAGACCGGGCTGTTCTGCACAACCACTCATAATTTCAGAGACCTTCATTGCACCCCGCCACTTACGTGCTAGCCTTTACTTTGAGAGATGCCCCCTGCCTTTCGACATATCTGTCATTAAGGGTGTCTGTCAAAGCTACTTACCCAGCAAGGATGCCTCCTCATGTCGCTCTGGAAAAAAACTCTTCTGATTGGCGTAAGCCTGTGTCTGCTTACCCTAACCTTCATCACCTTGATCCTGCCGGGGATTATCAATAGCCGTGCCAGTCTTTGGGTCGCAGAAAACACAGGCAGAGCTCTCAAAATTGAATCGATCAGCATCAACCCATTCAACCTCAGTGTGACGATCAAGCAACTCCAGCTCAGTGAAACTGACCAGGAAAAAACTTTCGTCTCCTGGGATTTACTGCGAGTTTCTTTAAGCACTGCCTCTCTTTATCATCGCGCAGCGGTGATCGACGAATTACACATAGAAAGACCTTTTGTTCACCTGGAAAGGCAACCGGCCGAACGCTTCAACTTCAGTGACCTGCTCCCGGAGAAAACAGATGAGCCTGAGCACACAACCCTCGACGAACCGATCCGTTTCTCGCTGAACAACCTGTCCATCAACCATGGCCGGATAGACCTGCTCGACAACAGTCTGGATGAAGCCGTACAACACACCGTGCGTAATCTGCAACTGGTGCTGCCCTCAATCGGCAACCTGCCATACATGGTTGAGAATCCCGCCCAACCTCTCTTCAAAGCAGAAATTAATGATTCAGAAATCAATCTCGCGGGGGAGGTGAAACCTTTTAGCGATGTTCAGGAGATGCAGTTTAAACTCGAACTTGACGATATCGACCTGCCCTTTTATCTCGGCTATGTGCCGTTCGAGCTTCCGGTCGATATCCTTAGCGGCAAGCTCAGCCTCAATCTTGACCTGCTCTATCGCCTCTCGCCGGAAACCGGAGGTGAATTCGAGTTAAGCGGAAAGATCAATCTGGCGTCTCTAAACATCCATGACAGCTTGCAGGAGCAGCTCTTTTTCCTGCCATTGCTGCAGGTTGAAATAGCCCCGTCAAAACCATTGGAAAAGGACCTCCACCTCTCGGTCTTACGTATTTACAACCTTGAAGTTCAGCTCAAGCGTGATCTCCAGGGACAATGGAACCATGCCCGTATGGCATCGACGCAAACAAAGGACCCCGTCGAGGAAAACACCGAAGAGCTATCGGATCCTTTCGAATTAAAAATCGACGCCATAGAAGTCCGCGATGCTGTTCTCTTCTTCACCGATGAGATGGCCAGCGGCGGGTTTAGTAGCATCGCCCGGGAAATCAACATTGATGTCAGGAATTTCACTCTTGACGGCAAGCAGTCCAGCCCCCTCAAGCTGATTCTGGAGACAGATCGCGGCGAAAGCGCCTCGGTCAAGGGGCTTTTCTCACTCAGCCCATTCACCATGGTCCTGGACACCGAGCTGAGAAACATCGATACGGCTGCCTATGAACCTTATTACGTGGGAGTTTATTCCGTACCCATAGAAGGTAAAATCGATTTTCGCGCCAACCTTGAGAGCAACCCGGAGCAGCCATTCCTTTTGAGTCATGGACAATTCAAATTCCGCGATGCTTATATGGCCTTCAATGAAACTGAAGGCATGAGAATCAAGGAAAACAACATATCGAACATTTCTTTTGACCTTGCCAGGAACCGACTGGAAATCGACTCTGCAGAATACACAGACAGTCGGATTAATTTCTCTCGAACCGCCGAGGGGTACTGGACCATTCTCTCAAGCAACTTCCCCATTCTTGCCAAACTCACCGAGACCCAGGAAGAGCAGTTGGTTCCTGAGGTTACACCTGAAGGACCTGTTTTCAGCTATCGTATCGGCACTCTTGCCATCAAGAATCTGGAAATTGACATCATTGACAAGCTGCCGGCAACAGCAACCAATTTGAACGTCAGCGCCATAAATCTGAGCTTCAACAACCTGGCGGCACCGGAAAAAGTCGAGAGCCCGTTCACTTTCAGCGCACTCTTTCAGCGTAAAGGAGAGATCGACATCAAAGGGACGGCTTCACTTGCCGACCAGTCGGTCAGCATGAGTTCGCTCTTAAAACGCATCCCCCTGGCCAGCTTGTCTCCCTACATAGAAGAACATCTCAATCTGGTTCTCACCGATGGCTACCTCAATACCAAGCTGCAAACCACCGTCAAAGCAGGCTCTGACACTCCGCAGATCTCCTTCAGTGGCGATATCGGCATCAGCCGATTTCACCTGATCGACAGTCTGCACCAAGAGGATCTTTTGAAATGGGACAGTCTGCAGGTTGCCGGTATAGAAGGAGGAATGGAGCCTTTAAATTTAACGGTCAATTCAATCACTCTCAGTGATTACTTTGCCAAAGTACTGATCGATGAAGAGGCCCGTCTCAACCTGGCTGAAGCCTTTAGAAAAAAGGAGAACCTGGAGGGCAGCGAGGAACAAAAACAGGAGAGTCCCCCCGAGGAGGCGTCTGAGACGACAACACCTCCGGTCATAAAGATCAACACCATCACCCTGCAGGGAGGTCATGTCGATTTCACGGATCGTAATCTCATCCTCCCCTTCACGGCAGATATGCGCGAACTCGGTGGCCGGATCGAAGGTTTAAATTCCGCAGCCGACTCCCTCGCCGAGGTCGACTTGAGAGGTCATTTGCGCAGCCAATCCCCATTACTGATCAGCGGCGTCATCAACCCGTTGGCAGAAAAGATTTTTCTCGACCTCAAGCTGAATTTCGATGACATCGAACTCAGCCCCTTGTCTCCCTACTCCGGCAACTATGTCGGCTACCTGATTGAAAAGGGCAAGCTCAACCTGACGCTCGAATATTTTCTTGAGGACAATCAACTCAAGGCCAAAAACAAGGTCTTTCTCGATCAATTCAGCTTCGGTGATAAAATCGAAAGTGAGAATTCAACCGAACTGCCGGTAAAGCTTGCGGTGGCCCTGCTCAAAGACCGCAACGGCGAGATTCATCTCGACATCCCGGTCTCCGGAAGTCTCGAGGATCCTCAGTTCAGCATTGGTGGTGTGATCTGGACAGTCATTAAGAATCTGTTGGTTAAAGCAGCAACCTCGCCCTTGGCCCTGCTCGGAGCCATGTTCGGTGACAGCGAAGAAGACTTCAGCCATATCAGCTTTGCCTACGGCTCGTCATCACTCAGTTCGACAGAGACGGAGAAATTGCAGCGCATGGCACAGGCCCTGGCCGACCGGCCAAGCATTGACATCGAGGTCAGTGGCTTCGTTGATCTGGAAAACGATGAAGAAGGCTACCGCAGCGAGCAACTCAACAGACAGGTTAAGCGACTCAAGTACCTGGATCTGGTCAAGAATGATCAACTCGAGGAAGGACGTACAGAAGAGAATGTGGTTGTGCCTGTTGAAGAATATGACGAATACCTCTGGCAGGTCTATCGCAAGTCGGACTTCCCCAAACCACGCAACTTTATCGGCATGACCAAAGAGATTCCCCCCGCAGAGATGGAAAAGTTGATCTACACCCACACAGAGGTGACCCTGGACGACCTCGCCGAACTCGCCCAGGCGCGAGCTCTTGCTGTACAGGGGTACCTGCTCGACGAGGGGCAACTGGAACCAAAACGCATCTTCCTTAAGAAACCGGACATCACGGCGGCTCCGGAAGAGGAGACGACCTACCGGGCCAGGGTTGAACTTGGCGTCGCTGTGCGTTGACCTCAGCGTTCATCAACAAAAGCTCTTGTCAGACAATTCACGACCTGCGGTGACTTCTACTCCAGCGAAGACTCAAATAATATCAAAACAGCTAAATTTCCAGAGAAACGCGCGTTTGAAACCTTGTTCCTCTGAACCCTTTTGCGTTATGTTACGGGATATTATTAATGTCCAAGGAGTCTAAATCGTCATGCTCTCACGTTTTATCATTGTTGTTCTGATCGCTGGGCTGGGTTATCTCGTTTACACAACGCCTAAAGTTGAAGACCACAAAGCCTTCCTGCTCGCCGAACTGCAGCAGACTTACCCCGTCTCTGAGGAGATGCAGGCGAAGTTGTGGAAAGAAGTCGACTATTCGAATTTCTTCGTCTGCTCATTCATGAAGACATCAGTAGGCAGCACGATGATCACCTCAGGCTTCCTGAAAAAGGTCAAACTGATCGACACAGAATGGGTCGACAAGATTAAAACCAGACTGCACCGTCAGGCCGAAACCTATTAAAACAACTGGCAAAGGCCTCTCTACATTTTCGATTTCCGGCACTGGTGTCCTTAAAATCGAGAGAGTAGAACAACAACGCTTGGCACAATGCCGCCTGACGGCAAGCAACAACTAAGCGAGAAACATTCGAAATCTGTGGCGTCTCTTGGTTCGATTTTCACTAACTTTAAAAAACTCGACTGGCGGGTTCTGACCCGGCCCGTCATTCTCAGCGTGCTGGTTGGCCTGGTAACAGGCAGTGCTGCAGTCCTGTTCTATTTCGCCACCAACAGTATCGAGCACCTGTTTCTCGACAATCTTGCCGGCTACAGCCCTCCCAAGGAGGGTGCAGAAGCGGTTTTGGCTATGGGCGACCAGATGATCGATAACCTGGCCATGGACCATCGCTGGTTTCTCTTTCTGATTCCGGTTATCGGTGGTCTGGTCTCAGGCTTTCTGGTTTTCAAATTTGCTCCCGAAGCGGAAGGTCACGGTACAGACGCTGCCATCGACGCCTTCCACAACAAGGGAGGCATTATCAGGGGACGGGTCCCAATTATTAAGGGTCTCGCTTCGATGGCAACAATCGGCACGGGCGGCTCGGCAGGCCGCGAGGGACCGATCGCCCAGATCGGAGCCGGTTTTGGCTCCTTCATTGCCACCAAGCTCAAGTTAACCTCCGCTGATCGCCGCATCCTCCTGCTGGCCGGTATGGCCGGAGGCATCGGAGCAACCTTCCGTGCACCCCTGGGTGGGGCCCTCTTTGCGGTAGAAGTCCTTTATAAAAACCCGGAATTTGAACATGAGGGACTGATCCCGGCGATCATCTCCTCGATCACCGCATTTTCACTCTTCGGAGCCACGACCGGCTGGAAACCTCTTCTGGAAACACCTCATTTCAGCTTCGAGCATCCGCGTGAGCTGGTCATGTTCCTCATGCTGGGCATCCTCTGCGCGGGCCTCGGCAAGCTTTATGTCAAATGCTTCTACGGCGCTCAAGACCTGTTCCGCAAGTGGGACTTCCCGGTCATCTTGAAACCTGCAGTCGGTGGCTTCATGCTTGGCCTGCTCGCCATGATCGTCCCCCAGGTGCTCGGCTCAGGCTATGGCATGGTACAGGCCGCCATCTATGGCAAAGTGGCCCTCTGGGTCATGCTGGTTGTTGCCCTGGCCAAAATCATTGCGACCAGCTTGACGATTTCCTCCGGTGGTTCCGGTGGTGTCTTCGCCCCCAGCCTGGTGATCGGTGCCATGCTCGGCGGCGCCTTCGGCGCATCGGCAGAGCTGCTCTTTCCAGCGATGGTCCATGACCCGCGTGCCTACGTCCTGATTGGCATGGCCGGCTTCTTCTCCGCAGTCTCCAACACACCGATCGCCACCCTGATCATGGTCAGCGAATTGACCGGTAACTACGGATTGCTCGCTCCCCTGATGTTGGTCTGCACCGTGGCAATGATCGTTTACCCCCGCAATTCAATTTACCAGAATCAGGTCAAAAGCCGGATTGACTCACCGGTTCATCTTGGTGAATTCATTGTTGATGTTCTGGAAGGGATCAGAGTTGAGGATCTGCAGGAGCATGGACGAAAACCCACCTTGATTGCCGAAGGCTTGCCGCTGCCAGAGATTCTCAAGCTGATTGCAAATGCCGAGTGCGCTTACTATCCTGTGGTCGATGATGAGTTGCGCATGATCTCTATTTTTTCGGTCAACGATATCCGCCGCATCCTCAGCGAAGATCTCCCACCCAGTCTGGTTCTGGCCGGTGACATCGCGATCACACGCGTCATCACCACGACTCCCGATGAATCATTAACCGAAGTCATGCGAAAACTTTCCAGTCGCGGGCTTGAGGAGATCCCCGTGGTTGCTGCAGATGACCCGCAACAAGTACTCTACATGCTGACCCGCCGCGCCGTGCTGGCCCGTTACGCGACAGAGCTGGAAAAGAAAAAAGAGCATTATTCTTCAGATTAATGAGACCTCGATCGCAGCGGTAACGATGGATGCCATTCAGAACTTGAACCTCACAACTATTGCAGCTCAGCTCTCCGGTCACTCACCAGTCATCCAAGACCCCGGCCAACGCGGTCATGCCGCCGTTGCCATGCTTATCAAGCAGGGAACAACCTCTCCGGAAGTCCTCTTTATCATTCGTGCCGAACATGATCGTGACCCCTGGTCCGGGAATATTGGCTTTCCTGGCGGCAGACTCAATGATACCAACGAATCTCCACAGCAGGCAGCCATTCGTGAGACATTTGAAGAACTCTCCGTGGACTTGCGGCCAGCGCGGTATCTCGGTCGCCTCGACGATCTTTTTGGCGCCACCATGCCCGTGCTGGTATCCTGTTTTGTCTATCACGTAACAGAACCACTGACACTGAATCCGAACCATGAAGTGGCGTCCACCTTCTGGACACCACTCACAAATTTATTGGAGAGTGAGCGTCACCAGCAGAGAAACTTCTATTACCGCGACAAGGAACATAGCCTCCCGGCAATCGAACTGCTTGAACCTCAGCAACCACTACTATGGGGAATAACCTACCGCTTGATCCGCAGTTTTTTCGATATTTGCGCAATTGATTTCGGATTTTCAGAAGCAGAAGAACCTTGAGTCGCAATGATCAGAACTTGCCTCCATGTAATTCTGCGCTAAAATTCCGTTATCATCACTGCGTGTTATACAAAGTCTCAACCTTGCCCCTGCCGAAAGAGAGGTCTGATGAAAAGTCGCCATTTTCGCAGAATCCCGTTTGAAGCTGAGGTCACCCTGAAAGCCGACGAGGATACCTGCACGGGGCAGCTGTTCGATGTTTCCCTCAAAGGAGCCATGGTGGGCACGGAGACTCCCCTTCCATTCAACCTCGGAGCACAGTGCAGTCTCTGCATCGTCCTGCCGGGCACCCCGATCTCTCTCAATTTTCAAGCAGAACTTGTCCACCAGGAAGAGCTTTGTTACGGCTTCAAGTTCATCAGTGAAAACCTCGAAACTCTGACCCACCTGCGTAAGTTGATTGAACTCAACACAGGAGATGCAGAAGCGACACGTAGCGAATTAGGCCCCTGGCTTAGCAACTTATAAAGAAACGGACCTATAACCAAAACAAAGGTAAGGCAAACTCAAGCTATTTGTTAACGCAAAGACGCGGAGACGCAGAGAGCAATAGTCAGCATTGAGCCATTTTTAATAGTTTTGAGAGTTTTCCCTCTGCGCTCTTTGCGACTCTGCGTTAATTATTTTGGTCATTGAAGCCGTAAAGAAACCCCTCCAGAACGCAAAAAGGCAGCCCTCACTCTGAAGGCTGCCTTTTATATTGAAACTATGCGAGGGGAGTTATCGTCGACTGAGCCAATCGACAAGGTTAACTGCCAGTTGCCGGTTCGCCTTATCGAAGAAACGGTTCTGGAAAAGAGCATCATCACCGATAACAACATAGCGGCCCTGACCAATCTCTCCCGCCACCATCACACCGAAGGCCTGAACGGCATCGCTGCTGGAAAATTTTCTGTCGCGGTCAAGGTCTACCCAGCTCTTCTCTCCCGTCTCCGCCAGAACAACGGAATGTGGCGCGGTTCCACGTAAAGCCCATGCACCATAGAGGGAAAAACTTTCCAGCCCGGCCGTCAGAGGGTGCTCTGCCAGAGAAGTGACCTTGAAATTCTGCGGGTTGTCGCCAATCACATCACGCGTCTCACGTAAAGAACCGTTGGTATAATCGACCTCCAGGCGCTGCAGCAGATCACGCACAGGCGGCGCAATATGCAACAGGACGGCGAGCCCTCCGCCAGCATCAATAAACTCAACCACAGCCTCTACCTCGGCGCCGCTTAACGGGCGGAAGGGGCCGGAGATCACCAGCACATCAACCGCGGCCAAAGAATCTTTGCTCAGTTCTTCGGCTGAGCTGGTCACGACCGCACCCTGCTTCTGGTAGAGTGCCGCCAGTTCGGAAAGATCAAGGTCTCCGCTCTTGCCTGTGAGAAACTGCTGCGCATGGCCTTCATCAAAGAGCACCACCGGTGCAGCAGAACAGTAAGAAGTGTAAGGTGAAACAATCAGTGAACACAGGAAAATAACACGCAGAATAAAGTGCACGACAAAACCTCGAATCAGAGAAGGTTGAGGAGAGAGTTCAGACAGAACTATCAGTTAGAAGACATTCTAGCTTGAACTCCGTACAGAGTTCAAGCCTTGATCCGGAATAACTTTTTCGTCGTCATCAACGATCAGGCCATAGCGGTTTCCAACAGGGGGAGTGCCGCGAACATCCCTGGACACACAAACATCAGCAACCACTTGCTCCGTCAAAAAAGTACCGGCTGGCAAGAGTTTTTTTCCAGCGTCACAACAGCAATGGGCAATTCATACTCAAAAATGAGTCGTCCTTATCCGTTCAAATGAACCCTATGAGAATCCTGTAGAGGAATATCTTCCTGAAAATAAAACATCAAAACAGTTGATGGCTGACCTTCCCAATTGAGTTCCGTACCAAAACGCATCTGCACCCGAGGCTTTGCTTCGCCAGAGTTCCCGGATGGGGTCAAAGCGCCTCGATATCCACTCATGGCCCCCTCCCCACAGAGAAGAAAAAGCAAGACCTGTTCCTTAAAATATGTTATGAATATTCCCGATTTAATTTGATGTGAAAACGAACTACCAGAGGAGGTTTCAATCATGGGAATCATTGACGTGCAAAAAGCGATCAAGGACTCCATCCAGACGGAAAAGGACGCCATGGATTACTACAAGTATGGCGCGGAACGTATGGCTGAAGATAGAGCTCGGCAGACATTTGAGATCCTTGCTCGTGAAGAATATCAACATGCCGAATCTTTTTATAGAATCTACTCCGGCGATGACATTCCTTCTTTTCAGGAATTCATGAATGCACCACCAAACACTGATTCCTCGTGGTGGAAGAACCTGCAGAGCTTGTTGGTCCAGGATTTTGACGAGCGCAAGGCGTTGGAGCTGGCGATTGATCAGGAAGAGGCCCTGGAGAAAACCCTCCGCGAGATGGCCACCCAGATTGATGACCCTGACATTTCAAGGGTCTACCTGGCGAACGCTACATCAACTCATAACCACCTTGAACTGGTTGAAGAAGACTACAAAGCCATGCTTGGCATGAGCGGCTGATTCTTCTCAAACATACGGATAAAAAAAAGAAAAGGCTGTTCTCAACTGAGAGCGGCCTTTTTAATTACAGGGACATCACACCCAACAAGGACAACTCAAACCATTTCTTAACGCCAAGTCGCTAAGGCGCAAAGGAAAGGCTGAAAGTTGAGCAAGGGTTTATGGATCAAAAGCAAAAAGCCCCGCGAGTTGCGGGGCTTTTTCGATTATTTGGTTTATTCCTAGTTAAACATCTTGGCGCCAAGGTAGGCGAGTGCCGGCCAGGCAATCAGTACGGCCGAGACAAAAGCAAAGACTCCGAGGACGCCCATAACTGCGACGGTGTAACTGGCTTTAACATTATTGACAATATTGGCTGCGCTTTTCATGATGTCCCTCCTGGGGAAACTCTCTTTGCTGAGAGTGTTGGTTGTTAAAGTCTGATCCTAGTTAAACAGCTTCGCGCCGATGTAAGCGAGAGCAGGCCAGGCGATCAAGACAGCAGAGATAAAAGCGAAGATGCCGAGCATGGCAATGATCAGAACCATGTAACTACTTTTTACGATATCCATAAAATTGCTTTGAGTTTTCATGACGACCTCCTGTCGGTTGGGTTTAAAAGTTGTTCCTTACTCTTGATTAAACTTTTAACATTAAATAACTTTCATGTCAACAAACAAATTAAAATAAATTCATTCAATTGCATTAAACCGCTAACCCCGCCTTTTTTCTTGTGTTTTTTAACGCTTTTTGATAAAAACTCTCCAATTAATATTTTTTACTAATTTAACAAAAGTCTCTTTTGCTCATATTCAAGCGGATTCGTTAGAACCATTTTTACCGCTAATCTTGAAGAAACAGGAGCTTTCCATGGGTCAATTTGACATGGTCAAGGACTTCTTCCTTGGCATCAGTCGCAGCCGTATTTCACTTATCGGTGGCATGATCGTCACCGTAACAACACCCTTTCTGCTTTCGTACATGCTGGCCGACACCGTCTGGCATATAAAAAACCCCTACTTCGGAGCCGCCGTATACCTGGCCCTGGGACCCATCTTTCTAGGTGGCCTGGCAATGATTTTTGTCGGCGCCTTCTTTTTCCGTGGAGAACGAGACGTTCATCTCTTCACCTTGCAATACCTGCGCAGATATTTCACAGAGCCGGACATGTTCGGCCGCCTGCGCAGGAATGTCTTTCTGATTGTTCTGCTGACGTCGGTGAACTTTGCCGTATTCAGTATGTTTCTATACCGGGCCTACCATTACATGGAGTCAACCCAGTTCTGCGGCCAGTTCTGCCACACGGTTATGGCTCCTGAGTATACCGCCTACGAGAATTCTCCACATTCTCGGGTGTCCTGTGTCGAATGTCATATCGGTTCTGGTGCCGACTGGTTTGTAAAATCGAAGATTTCGGGTGCACGTCAATTGATTGCCGTAGCCACGGCAACCTACCCGACCCCCATCCAGACTCCGGTTCATGGTCTACGTCCGGCACGTGATACCTGTGAGGAATGTCATCGCCCCGAACTCTTCCATGGCGATAAGCTGAACGTGACCAAGCGCTTCTTGCCTGACGAGCAAAACAGCACGGTCCACGACATTCTACTCATGAAAATAGGCAGCGCTGGCGACCGAGCACAGAGTTCACACGGTATTCACTGGCACGTTTCGCCGGAGAATAAGATCACCTACCGGGCAACCGAGCATAACCGCATGGTGATCCCGGAAGTCACATTGACCAAAGCGGATGGCACGACAACCGTGTTCCGCACCTCGGACGCAGATGAGCTTCTTGCAGGGACTGGAACAGAAGGCGACATGCGTGAGATGGATTGCATCGACTGCCATAACCGTCCGTCACACATCTACCTGTTACCTGACGATGCCCTCGACCTCAAGCTTGCCGAAGGAGGCATTCCCCAGGAGCTTCCGTACATTAAACAACAAGCACTTGAGTTGATCACAGCAGACTACGAAAGCTCTGAAGCCGCACGCCAATCGATCACTGAGGGCCTCAGCCTTTGGTACAAGGAAAAGTATCCACAGTTGATAGCTGACAAACCGGAGTTACTGGCAAAAGCGATCGAGGGAGTTGTCAAAGCCTACTCCGACAACGTTTTCCCTGAAATGAAGGTAACCTGGGGGACCTATGTCAACCACATCAGTCACGGGCCAGACTTTGACATCGGCTGTTTCCGTTGCCACGACGACATGCATGAAAGCCCGGAGGGGAAAACAATTTCAGCAGATTGCAACCCCTGCCACACTCTGCTGGCCATCGAAGAGAAGAATCCTCAGATCCTAAAAACCCTGAAGGGAGAGGACCTCTAAAGACACCTCTCAAGAACAAACAAAAAAGGCAGGCTCGATATAGAGCCTGCCTTTTTTGCATTTTAATGATTAGTGCTCCACGCACACGGAGGTCATCACCTCGTCGCATGAAGGGCTAACTCATTTTCAAATTAGACCATGCAAGACACCACCGACAACACCGAGTTCATCGACGCGCCTTTCAACGGCAGGATCTTCTTCAAGAGGCGGGGCATGGAATGGCTTACTCCTGGCATCGATCACCAGGCTTCCATGACAACCCCAGTGTTTAACCCGGGCAAAAGAATCGATGCCTTCAATATCACTCGCCGGGGCTGAGCGGGTGAAGGCGACCCAGAGCAGGTTATGCAGATTGCGGGCAGAGAATTCGGAGTCATCGACAATCAGCAGCAACGGGAAATCGTTGATCTCGTCTTCTTGTGTGTAAGAGCGGCAAAATGCGGTCAGATCTGCAGCCGGAGCACCCCGTTCTCCCTGCCAGGTCTCGCCCTGTACGACCAACAGTCCCGGCGCAGCGACCTGCGGTCTGGAAAAGCCAGCAGGAAGACGCAAGTTGCCGGGAATGGCTGTTGGCAGCGTCCGGCGGATCGGCCCGGAAGCGGCCATCACCACCTTTGAACCGGCATTCAGGCCCTCTCCTGAGTAATCGAGGGTATCGATCGTCGTGCGGGTATGAAAGTGCAGGTCCCGCCGCCAATCAATCCGTGCCAGAAGTGACTGTAAAAACGCATCGATATCGTGAATATCCAGCTGTGGTTGGTCGGCTTCGTTAACAATCATCAGGTACTTGGCCAGCGACAGCTGACCTTGACCCAGCAAGGCGTTGGCCTGGGTGAGCAGTTCCTGGGGTTCGGAATTTTCAACGTACGGCAGGTAACGCTCGCTGCCGATAGCAAGCAAGAGAGGATGAACACCGGCGGCATCGACAGCATGCACAGCACGAACCCCCGGCACCAGGTCAGGAATAGCGGCTCCCGTCATCTCATGGATCAAGGCTCCGAAAGTGGTGTCTTCCTGAGGCGGTCGTCCCACGGTCGTGAAGGGCCAGATCGCGCCAGGACGATGAAAGACATGGGAGACCTTCATCACCGGGAAATCGTGAGCCAGGCTATAATAGCCGAGATGGTCGCCGAAAGGTCCCTCTGGACGAACTTCACCGGGGAGGATGTACCCCGACAGGCAAAAATCCACTTCTGCGGGAGCAAGCAAACCGTTAGGTGTCTTTACGACCGGCAGCCGATGGCCACCGAGCAAGCCGGCAAAGGCCAACTCCGGCATCCCTTCAGGCAACGGCATAACAGCGGCCAGGCTCAGGCTCGGCGGGCCACCAACAAAAACATTAACCGGCAAGGGTTGGCCCTGCTCCAGAGCAGCCGCGTGATGGACTCCGATGCCGCGATGAATCTGGTAATGCAGACCGGCCTCATCTTCGGCGTAGTCGCCCCCGGAGATCTGCACACGGTACATACCGAGATTGGATCCACGCCAACCGCCTTTACCAGGGTCCTCACTGTAAACCTGCGGCAGAGTTATAAAAGCGCCGCCATCATCAGGCCAGGAAACCAGCTGCGGTAGCGCTGCCAAGGTTGTCGCATGCTGCAGCGCGGGACCACTCGCCGTCGTTTTTGGCAGGAGGTGCCAGGCATGCCGAGCAAGGCCGAGCGATGCCCCGAGTTCCCGAAAAGCCACCCCGGGATCGACCTTGATATCGACCAGTCGCTCTATTGCCGGCAAAGTATCCCGAAACAGGTAGCGTGCACGCTCAAGGGTACCAAACAAGTTCCCCAACATCGGGAACTCACAACCTTTGACACGGGTAAAGAGCAAAGCCGGACCACCGGCAGCATAAACCCGACGCTGAATGGCCCCGACTTCCAGAAACGGATCCACTTCAACGTCGATGCGCTTAAGCTGCTCCGCTCTTTCCAGTGCAACAACAGTCTCCTGCAGATTTCGATATCCCATGATGAGTAAATAACCTAAATGAGCTTTGCTTGGGAAAAACATAAACTGACCTGGTCATTGTACCCAGAGTCTTTAGTGAAGACAAAAACTTTCTAAAATCATGCAGGCAGTGGTCTAAACTGTCTTGTTACCTTATACTTACATGCAATGAAGAATGAATGGCAGACTCAAATCAACTCTCCCCCGGAAGGCGCTCTAAAAAAACTGGCCATGCTGGTCTACGCGCTGCAGGCCGCCAGTCTGTTTACCGGCAGTTTGACCCTGTTTGCAGGAGTCATCATCAACTATGTCCGCATGGACGATGTCAAAGGGAACTGGATCGAAAGCCACTTCCGCTGGCAGACGAGAACCTTCTGGTACTCGCTGGTCTGGATGGTGATCGGTGGCGTGACCGTGATTTTCCTGGTTGGTTGGGTCATTCTGTTGGCGATCACGATCTGGATGATCTACCGCATAATCAAAGGCTGGGTTTACCTTAGCGAAAACCGGCCCATGCCTTCCTGACACCACTTCTTACCGCAGGTCAAGCAAGCACATCCTAACTACGCAGAGCCAGATCCTGCTTCTCGAGAAGCAGAACCCGGTCGCGGAGTTCTGCAGCCTTTTCAAACTCAAGGTCCGCGGCGGCCTGCAGCATCTCTGCCCGCAAACGTTTTATCTCTACATTCAAGTCTGCCTGAGAGCCATATTCGGCAAGAGCTTCGGCAGCCATGCTTTCCGGCGTTACCTCCGAAGAAAGGATATCAAGGATCGAACGGAAGGATTTGCGCACCGTCTCCGGGGTGATGCCGTGCTTTTCGTTGTAAAGCAACTGGGTCGTCCGGCGTCTATCGGTTTCATCGAGGCAGGCCTGCATGGAACGGGTGACCTTGTCTGCATACATGATCACTCGCCCGTCGACGTTGCGTGCGGCACGACCACAGGTCTGGATCAAGGAACGGGTGCTGCGCAAGAAACCCTCCTTGTCGGCGTCGAGGATGGCGACCAACTCAACCTCCGGGATATCCAGTCCTTCCCGCAGGAGGTTGATGCCAACCAGGACATCGAAGACGCCCTGGCGCAGATCGCGGATAATGCGAATACGCTCAACGGTGTCGATATCGGAATGCAAGTAGCGGCAGCGGATACCGACTTCATCAAGATAACCGGTCAGGTCCTCTGCCATGCGTTTGGTCAGCGTCGTGACCAGGACCCGGCCCTTTGCTGCAACCACCCGGCGAAGCTCATGGAGCAAATCATCCACCTGGCTGATGGCAGGCCGGATCTCAACCGGAGGGTCGACCAGGCCGGTGGGACGAACAATCTGCTCGACGACCACGCCAGCGGCTTGAGTCAGTTCATAATCCCCGGGAGTTGCTGAGGCATAGACGGTCGGAATCCCTTTGTCGCTGAACTCATCAAAAGTCAGAGGCCTGTTATCCAGCGCAGAGGGCAGGCGAAAGCCATACTCAACCAGGGTGCTTTTGCGGCTGCGGTCACCGCGATACATGCCACCGATCTGCGATACGGTGACATGACTTTCATCGATAAAAAGCAAGGCATCGTCGGGGAAGTAATCAAAAAGAGTGGCCGGCGGTGACCCCTCCTGACGACGATCAAGATAACGTGAATAATTTTCGATCCCCTGGCAGAAACCCATTTCCTCCATCATTTCTATATCAAAAAGGGTGCGCTGCTCTATCCGCTGAGCTTCGATCAGTCGGTTTTGTCCACGCAACAGCTGAATCCGCTCACGCAACTCCTCCTGAATCTCACGAATAGCCTGATCCAGAGTCGGTTTGGTGGCCACATAATGACTGGCAGGAAAAATCGCCGTCGACGGAAGCCGATCAATGACCTTGCCCCGCAATGGATCAATCTCACTGATTGTTTCTATCTCCTCACCAAAAAACTCAATACGAAGAGCGCGGTCTTCTTCGTAGGCAGGGAAGACTTCCACCGTATCACCGCGAACGCGAAAGGTGCCGCGGTGGAAATCGACATCATTGCGAGTGTATTGGATATCGATCAGACGACGCAGCAACTGGTTGCGGTCGAGCTCCATGCCCTGCTCAAGACGGATCAGAAGGCCGTGATAAGCCTCCGGTGAACCAAGGCCGTAGATACAGGAAACCGAAGCAACGATTAATACATCGCGCCGGGTCAGCAGACTGCGTGTCGCACTGTGGCGCAGCTTGTCGATCTCTTCATTGATCGAGGAGTCTTTTTCGATAAAAGTGTCAGTGGTGGGAACGTAGGCTTCAGGTTGGTAATAGTCGTAGTAGGAGACGAAATATTCGACGGCATTGTCGGGGAACAGTTCTTTGAACTCGCCATAGAGCTGGGCGGCCAAAGTCTTGTTCGGTGCCAGTACCAGCGTTGGTCGCTGCACGGCCATGACAACATTGGCCATGGTGAAGGTTTTGCCCGAGCCGGTAACACCGAGCAGGACCTGATGTCGATCACCACGTCGAAGCCCGGCAACCAGTTCTTCGATCGCCTGTGGCTGATCTCCCTGTGGCTTGTAATCGGTCTTTAAAACAAATTTGGCCATAGTTTAAGACCGAAAGCGCTTTGCTCTGGATTAATCAGGAGCCGAGAACGACCTGGAGAATGGTCTTCAACTGCACCTCTTTAACCGGCTTGCGCAAAAACGTGGAGATACCGACCTGTTTGGCTTCAGCGATTTTCGCCTTATCCTCTTCCGAGGAGAGCATGACAATCGGCACAAATTTACAGTTAGGCCTCTTCTTTGCCATAAAACACTTCAATGCATAAGATTTTACAATTATTTCATTTTCCAGGTCGTACCTTCTGGACCATCGAGCAACTGTATTCCCTTGGCAGCCAGGTCATCACGAATCTGGTCCGACCGGGCAAAGTCCTTATTCGCCCGGGCTTCACGACGTTCCAGGATCAGGCTTTCGATCTCTTCGGCGCTCAACCCGGATTCCGACAGACCTTCCTGGGCGCTTCGCGCCAGCCAGGCAGAAGGTTCAGAAACGAACAGACCGAGCACTTCACCGAGACGCAACAGATCGTCACGACCTCGGCCGAGGATTTCCTGCAAACGGCCCTGCAGGGTATTTTCTTCAGCCAGGATGCGATTGATCGCGCGCACGGCGTCAAACATGTGGCCAATCGCCAGAGCCGTATTGAAATCATCATCCATGGCCGCGCGGAATCGCTCTTCGAGCTGAGTCAACCGTGCCACAGGTTCTGCCAGTGACTCCGGAACAGAGCCTTGCGGGGCCCCCTTATCAGCCTTGGCCAGGGCTTTATCGAGCTGTGCCAGCGCTTCATAAAAACGGGTCAGGCCGTGACGTGATTCCTCGAGGTTCTGATCAGAGAAATCGATCGGTGATCGGTAATGGGCCGTCAAAATAAAGAACCTGACCACCTCGGCATCATAGCTTTTCAGAATATCGCGAATCGTAAAAAAATTGCCGAGCGACTTGCTCATCTTCTCCTGGTTGACATTGACAAAGCCGTTATGCAGCCAGTATTTGACAAAAGGCTTACCGGAAGCACCCTCTGACTGGGCAATCTCATTCTCGTGATGTGGGAAGATCAGGTCGCGACCGCCACCGTGGATATCAAAAGTCTCGCCGAGCAGGGCCGAACTCATGGCAGAACATTCGATATGCCAACCGGGTCGACCAGCCCCCCAGGGCGATTCCCAACTCGGCTCACCGGGCTTGGCCGTCTTCCAGAGAGCAAAATCCATCGGGTTACGCTTCAACTCACCCGGAGCAATCCGTGCCCCGGCCTGCATCTCTTCCATATTGCGTTTGGAAAGTTTCAGGTAGGAAGGAAACTTGTCGACACTGTAATAAACATCACCGGCCGACTCGTAGGCCATACCCTTTGCGATCAGGCCTTGAACCAAAGTGATGATCTGCGCTATGTGCTCGGTCGCCTTAGGCTCATGGGTCGGCTTACGCAAACCAAGGGCCGCCATATCTTCATCAAAGGCCTCGATGAACTCTTCCGAAAGCGACTGGCTGGTAATGCCGCGTTCATTGGCACGGGCAATAATCTTATCGTCAACGTCCGTGTAGTTACGAACGTAAGTCACATCATAATTGCTGTACTGCAGGTAGCGGTAAACGATATCGAAAACGATATTGGCCCTGGCGTGACCGATATGACAGTAATCGTAGACCGTCACCCCACAGACATACATCCCCACCTTATTTGGCACAAGTGGCTGGAATTCTTCTTTTTTACCTGACAATGTATTGTAAACACGCAATGACATAAGCTCTTCTCCGGGATCTTGTTGCTCTTGCTTGAGAGTGCCCGCATTTCATATCACAGAACCGGCGACAGGAAAAGGGCTCTGCTAACGAGCAAACAAACCTGTAACAACGTCAGTAATATGTTGCAATGGCAAGATCTGGGTTGCGACACCACGAGCGACCGCCGCCTTCGGCATGCCAAAACCGGCACAACTGGTTTCATCCTGGGCGATCGAGTAGGCCCCTTGCTTGTACATCGAGGCCAACCCTCCCGCACCATCAGCGCCCATTCCCGTCAACAAAACCGCCACCGTTTCTTAGGCTATTCTCTGCTCTGCCAAAGAAAGGAACATGGCATCGTCTATGACATATATTTTCAGGTAACTCGGCATATGACAGGTCCAGGACCTTTAGGTTGTACTCTTAAACCAAGACTAACCTTTGGCCAACTTCGCCCAGGTGTCGCGTAAGGTCACAGTGCGATTGAACGCCAATTTATCTGACTGTGAGCCTTTGCCGTCGACACAGAAATAACCGAGACGTTCAAACTGGAAGGTTTCCCCGGCTTCCGCGCTGGCAAGCTCAGGTTCTACAAGGGCATCAGCAAGCACCTCGAGAGAATCCGGGTTGAGGAGCTCGCGATAGTCTCGGTCCTTCTCGGACGCAGGATCGGCAACACTGAGCAGCCGATCATAAAGACGAACTTCTACAGGGACAGCGTGTGCCGCAGCAACCCAATGGATAATCCCCTTAACCTTTTTGCGCCCTTCCGGCAACACGCCACCACCAGTCTCCGCATCATAACTGCAGCGTAATTCAGTGACCTCACCGCTCACCGGATCCTTGATCACCTCATCGCAGCGAATAATATAGCCATAACGCAGCCGTACTTCACGATCCGGCCCCAATCGGAAAAACTTCTTCGGCGGATCTTCCATGAAATCATCCCGGTCAACGTAAATCTCACGACCGAAAGGAATCGTCCGGCTGCCCATTTCAGGTTTTTTGGGATGCTTGGGTGCCGTAAACTCCTCGCTCTGCCCTTCTGGGTAATTGGTGATGGTCACCTTCAGTGGACGCAAGACCCCCATGGCACGTGGCGCTATCTGATCAAGGTCTTCACGGACACAATCTTCCAGGGTGCTCATATCAATAACACTGTCGCTCTTACCGACGCCGATCCGTTCGCAGAAAGTGCGAATTGCGGCGGCGGTAAAGCCACGACGGCGCATCCCCGAGAGCGTCGGCATGCGAGGGTCATCCCAACCAGAGACATGCTTTTCATTAACCAACTCCAGCAGTCGGCGCTTGCTCATCACCGTATAGGTCAGGTTGAGGCGCGCGAACTCGATCTGTTGAGGATGATAAATCTCCAGCGCCTCACAGAGCCAATCGTAGAGAGGTCGATGATCCTGGAACTCGAGGGTACAGAGAGAGTGGGTGATCTGTTCCAGGGAGTCCGACTGACCGTGGGCGAAATCGTACATCGGATAGATGCACCAGGCATCGCCGGTGCGCGGATGCGTCGCACGCAGAATCCGGTAAAGCACCGGGTCGCGAAGATTCATGTTGGGCGCAGCCATATCAATCTTGGCACGCAACACCCGTGAGCCATCATCGAATTCACCCGCGCGCATCCGTCGCAGAAGGTCGAGATTCTCGCCAACAGTGCGGCTGCGGTAAGGGCTCTCTTTGCCTGGCTCCGTCAAGGTGCCGCGATACTCACGCATCTCCTCAGGGGGCAGATCACACACAAAGGCCAGCCCTTTTTCGACCAGTTTCTCGGCAAAAGCGTACAGAGCCTCGAAATAGTCCGAAGCGTGATATTCATTTTCGCCCCAGTCAAAGCCGAGCCAGCTCACATCGGTTTTAATAGCATCGATATATTCCTGCTCTTCCTTAACCGGGTTGGTGTCATCAAAGCGCAGGTGACATCGCCCCTGGTAAAGAGCGGCCAGACCGAAATTGAGACAGATCGATTTAGCGTGACCGATATGCAGGTAACCGTTGGGTTCGGGTGGGAAACGCGTAACAACACTTTTATGCTTACCGCTGGCCAGATCCTCATCGACAATATTACGGATAAAGTTGGGGCCCAACTGCACGGGGGGATGACTCATATGAAGGCTACTCCTCGAATTTCTTTTCAGTATTAAGCTAACATCCGGGCCTCAACACAAATTTTCGCTCCGGACAATATCTCGTTAAACATATCAGCTATCGCTTGTGGCCATCAACACGACTGCATGTGCGGAGATCCCTTCACCGCGGCCGGTAAAGCCAAGCTGCTCGGTTGTTGTCGCCTTCACATTCACGCAGCCGCCCGGGACCTGGCAAACCTTGGCCAGGTTGACCACCATCTGGGCAACATAGGGTGCCAATTTGGGGCGCTGTGCAACCACGGTTGTGTCCAGGTTGCTGACCCGAAAACCACGGCCCGTTGCCAAACCGACGACATGCTCCAGAAGCAGCACACTGTTGATCCCTCTGTAGGTCTCATCAGTGTCAGGGAAGTAACGTCCTATATCACCAAGACCCAGAGCGCCGAGGATGGCATCAGAAACCGCATGCAGCAAAACATCAGCATCTGAATGCCCGTGCAGACCATATTCGTAGGGAATGGTAACGCCCCCCAGAACCAGGGGACGATCAGGAACCAGGCGATGAACATCAAAACCATGACCAATACGTATCATGTCAGAGAGACCTCTCCCGCCGCGATCAAAGCCCTGGCCAGGGCCAGGTCTGCCGGAGTCGTTATCTTGATATTGTGTGGATGACCGGGAAGAACGGCAACCGGCCAGCCGCACCACTCAACCAGGGAGGCATCATCGGTGCCAAGATAGCCGCCAGCATAAGCCCGTCTGTGCGCCTCACGAATTCTGTCGCAGCGAAACGCCTGGGGGGTCTGCACCTGCCAGAGCAGGCTTCGATCCAGGGTCGAACGTACCAGCCCGTCAAACACCTCTTTGATCGTATCCTGTGCCGGAACAGCCAGGATCGCCGCACCCTCGGCAGCAGCCATTTGCACAAGTGGCCCAATCTGCTCCTGCGGAAAGAACGGGCGAACGCCATCGTGAATCAGAACCACATCCTGATCCGCCGCGCCACAAGCCTCCAGCCCGTTACGTACAGAGTCCTGTCGTTCTGACCCCCCGGCAATCACGACACCGATCTTTTCCAGACGATAGCGTTCCACCAGGTCGGCCCGACAAGTGGCGACATCCTCCTCGGGAACAACCAGGTGAATTGACGAAATTTGCTGCTGATCTGCAAGCCGCGACAGCGTCTGCACCAGAATCGGCCGATCACCAAGTTCCAGGTACTGCTTTCTCGTATCACCACCGATCCTGCTGCCGCTGCCTGCAGCAGGGATCAGAACATGAACATTCATAGGCTCTTCCTGTTGTCAGTCGTTAATAGCCCTGCCTGGAGGACAGGCCAACGACTTTGCAAGGGGTTCCAAAAAACCGCTCATGTGCGCCTCAAGCTACTATTTCTATCGTATTTACTGCCATTTGAAAATAATTAATTAGAAGATAG
>NODE-111-length-28147-cov-10.2079_pt1 | contig 28147 bp, 25 predicted proteins | sample MGYA00139097_ERZ477577 | MGnify/ENA metagenome assembly ERZ477577
CATTTGTCTGAGTCTGTATCCTGGGCAGCGGCACTGTTCGCCCAGCAAAAACACATTAGTAAAGCAACGCCTGCAACTGTGGATCTTTTAAATACCAATCCCATAATATTCATGTTCTTTATCCCTTTTCGTTAACGTACCGACTTCACGCCGTTGTTTTTCCCTTAATCACATCAAATCCCTTTCTGAATCTCAACCGCTGTTGCATTATAGGGGGCCTCGTCTTCTGCTAACCAGCCGATCTCATCCCATTGCTTGTATAGATGAAAATCATCAGTTCCGGCAAATTTTAGGCGAATGGCCACATGTGATACACACCAACCGGCGAGTTTTCCTGTGTTGTCGTGTCCTAGCACAATTCGCTCTGATCGTAATGCCGCAAGAGTACAATTAGTGTCAAATTCGTATGTTCCGGTCTGTGCTCTTTCAAAATCCTTCTCTCCAGCCTTTTTCATAAAAAAATCGCCGATTGATCCACAATTCAGGTGAACATGAGCATCTGTTCCTGCAAGAGGTTTATCTGCAGTAGATACGGTTACCTGGATTGATGAGACAATTCTTATGCCCAGGAAGTTTTTAGTAGCTTCTTCCTGGGCATAAACTTTAAATTTTTCCATATCCGTTCTCCTATGGAAGACATTTTTAAGCTAACACCCTTTATGTCGCTGCATTGTCTGCATCTTTTCGAGCAGCAGCAGCCTCCAGAATGGCTATTTCTGCCTCCGCCACTGAAGACAGCGCAATATCGACACAGACATCGGCATACTGTTCGGCGCGTTCAGCACGTTTTTCGAGTTTTTTGTGATCATGCTGAGCCTTCCATTCGGCAACGGCCGCTTCGGTCTCGGCCTTTTTATCCTCAACGAGCCCTTCAAGTCTTGCCTTGGCGGCGACGGCCTCTTGCTTCTTGCCCGCAAAAGTTTCTTTTGCGGCAGCCAATTTCGTCTGAATGGCTTGTTCCGTCTCCTTCTGTATATCTTCCAGATGGGTTTTGGCTGCCTTCAATCCGTTTATGGTGCTATCGATTTTTTCATGAAGTTTCTTGCCAATTTCATCAAGACTGATTCCCATGGTTTATCTCCTTATTTCTATTGTTTTACAGTCAAGAATCGTTCAATCGCTGCTCAGCCGCTGCTCTGTTTGTCGCAGCGGCTGAACGATCCAAGCGGCATTGTGAATACACCTTTTCAACTCAAATGACCCTGGATGAGGTTTCTGGCAACTCAGACCTCCTTCAGGCTAGCCGAGCCGTTTTCCTGATGCCAACGGCTTGGCTTGTCTTGGGCAGTTTTGCAGTGGTTCTCATCTGCCACTCGTCTTCAAGCAATTCTCGCGCTGCCTGCTCCAGGAACTCCGGCGCGGTCCACTCCTGCATATCAAAGTCCTTCTCGATGTAGCCGTGGCTGAACAGGAAATCCTTGCCGATCTCAACAGAAGCTAAGTTCTGGGGCGACAGGTTGGGCACAAGATCCATATGCTTAATGCCTTGGTACGTGTCTTCTGGGTCTATGTAGAACGTCTGCCGGTCGAGGATCGCTGCCGCAGCACGCTTGTTCTCGTTGGACCAGCGACCCACCCTGATCATGCCTTTCATAAAGGCGACGCAAAGTTCTGGGTGCTCCTCAGCCATCACGTCACTGCAGGTAATGGCAGCGGGGATGTTGGCCACCTGCAGGGTCCAGTCCGGATACTTGGACAGGTCTTCAATAGCCTTGAACTTGCCCGTTGCCTCCTGGATATTTTGAAAGGCCTTGCTTTGGGTATAGATCGCATCGACGACACCTGTTTCGAGCGCCGTTTCCAGCGGACGGAAGGCCAGGTCATGCTTGTGGTCGCGCTGCAGCCACAGGTCGGAGGGGTTTATCATGGGATCCAGCATCTTGGGATCGTTGTACCAGTCATCCGGGTAGGGGAACTCGACGATCTCAACGTCGTCCATGGTCATGTTGTTCATCCGAAGCATCAATTCGATACCCTGATGCTCCTGGCAGCGCCACCAGTCGTTTTTGATCTCGTTCAGACTTTTGGACAGCCCTATTTTTTTGCCTTTCAGTTCGTCCATCCGGTAAATGTCGTCCCGGGAGCGCACCAGCATACAGCCGCCTTCGTGTGGGGCGTGCGTAACCCCGAGGAGCCTTGTCGGGCGATTGTTTGCATGCGCGGCAATGGCAGGGAACAGACCACCGAAGCGAATAAGGTTGTCGAGGTTGTGGATGTAGTGCGGATACCAGTCGTTATCGCGGGTGGAGCGCAAGAAGGCGTATTCTACGCCGAGCTTTTTGAACTCCTCCCTGGTCCAACCCAGCTCCTGGTCTACGTTGCTGGCGGAGATGAGGGGACAATTGGTATAGTACATCTCTTTCCAGTTCAACTTTACTGTGTTCAGTTTGGTGTTTTTAAACGTTGTGGCTTTCATCTTTTTGGTGGGAGCCGCAGCTTTTTTTGCTGCACTGGCCTTATGCTTCGCTTTTCCTTTCTTAGGGGACTTGCCAGCAACCAGCTCAGCAATTTCACCAAGGTCCTCTTTCAAGTGTGGTTTTTCTGCAAGCAGCTGAGCAATTAATGCAAGCCCGTCTGTCAAATTCATCTGACCGGTAATATTTGCGTCCGGGGTGGTGCTCTTTTTCGATTTAGCCATGATTCAAATTCTCCTCTTGTTTAGTTGGTCATTACCTAACTGGTTGTAATGACTGTTTGTTTGTGACTTTATCCCGATTGGTTAAAGAATTAGCATCTGCCAGCAAAAAAATTACAGGAACCAGCCAATATGCTAAGGATTGCTTCTGCTACGCCTACTGTTTCAAATGATGGTTCTTATCTGTTCTATGGTCTCAATACCTGCAGAATTAGAAATTGTGTCGAACCTGACTTCGGGCTTTTCGAGTGACATCTCTAAGACCAGCAGTAGATTGAGGTATTCGCTTGAGCGAATGTGAGACTTCATGTTCTTCTCGCTTTTCCAAATACCCTGGAACATGAGGACATTGTAATCCTCTACATCCCGGTAAGCAGAGTAACTGAGGCAGCCCGGGTCCTTTCTTGACTTCTCAGCAATCGATCTGAAAACCATCAAAGCGTCATTATGCTTATCGGTTGGTATTGGGATCCTTATGGTTGAAATTATCATCAATCCTCCTTCCTAAAAATTGAGCCAATACCTTCGTGGTATGAGAACAGAGTGAAGATTACGTCAATATTAAACGTTGCCACTGGATCACCTCCCGAAAGTCATCCCTTCTTGGACTGATAGATGGGGAACCACACTGTCCTTAGACAATTTTATATCAAGGGTATAGCAACTGCTTTGCAAAGAAGGAGCCAGTTCGGAAAGATGCTGATTTAAAAATGTAAGATATTGTAATTATTGATATAAATATTGCAGGAGATGGGTCTTTACGGCAGGGACAACAGGGTCTCTGGTTGATATCTCGTCAAAATGATCTTATTCCGACCTTGCGGGGTCATCGCGCCGGATACCTAATTTCTTCATCTTTGAATAAAGGGTCGATTTATTCAGGCCAAGAATCTCGGCTGCGCCATTTCGTCCGGTTACACGCCAGTTGGTCTTATTTAGTACGGCCAGGATTTCCCTGCGTAGGATATTTTCCAAGGTGCCGCTAGCGCTTTCATCTGAAGATACATTTTTAGAAATTTGTACGGCCAGGGTTCTGCCCGTGCTCAAGATCACGGCACGTTCAATCACGTTCTTGAGTTCTCTGACGTTGCCCGGCCATGCATACTCGAGCATGGCTTCCATGGTCTTGCGTGGAATTTGGTCGATCTGCTTTCCCTGCTTTCTCTGAAATTTCCTGACAAACTCCCAGACCAAGAGAGGAATGTCTTCAGAACGATCACGGAGGGGGGGGATTACAAGAGGAAAGACATTGAGTCTGTAGAAAAGATCCTGCCTGAATTTGCCGTCCGCCATCTCTTTTTCAATATCCCGGTTAGTGGCGGCAATAATGCGGACATCGACGTTCAGGGGCGTTGTCGAACCCAACCGTTCGAAGGTACCTTCCTCAAGAACCCGGAGCAATTTGCTCTGCAGATCCAGAGGTAACTCTCCGATCTCATCGAGAAAGAGTGTTGAACCATCGGCAAGTTCGAATCGGCCGACCATCCTGGTCATGGCACCCGTATACGCACCTTTTTCTCTACCAAACAGCTCGTTTTCGATCAAGGAGGGAGGAAGCGAAGCACAGTTGATCGTAACCAGCGGCCGGTCTTTCCGCCCACTCATGCGATGGATGGCTCTGGCCATCAATTCCTTTCCTGTTCCGGTTTCCCCTAGGAGGAGAACCGTTGAGTCTGTTGCAGCCACTTGTCCTGATTGGACAAGGATGTCTTTAATAGCAGCGCTTTGGCCCAGGATCTCCGAGTGCTCAGCGAGGGTTTTGACTTCTTCCTGCAGATAAACATTTTCCTGATGGAGCCGATTTTTGAGTTTATCAATCTCCCGAAGGTTATCATGCAGTTGACCATCCATTCGTTTACGTTCGAGGGCGTTGGTAAAGATTTCCGCAACCAGCTGCAGCCGATTTACCAACGGTTCCGGCCAGTCACGTTTTGCCTGCATGGTATTAAAACCGATGAGGCCAATAGACCGACCACCTCCCACTGTGAGCGGGATGCACAAATTCGACTTAATACCGAGCTGGCGAGCGAATTCAATATCCTGGGCTGCCTCGGGCGGCAGCTCTTCAAGAGAAGAGAAGCCGGAAATCTTACCGGAAAGCATTTGCTGTTTGTACCAGGGTAATTGCTCTTCAGTCATTTCGGAATGTTTCAGAGCACCCTCTGAAGGGTACATATGGGTGAGTTTGTAGACGAGAGGGTTCTCACCATTTTCAGCCGAACTTTGCCATAGCGCAATAAAGTCGAGATTAAGCAACGCAGCGATGCGCTGCAGGGCGTCTTCAAGTATAGCGTCTAAATGGTCAGCAGGGAGGTTGACAAAACGCGAAGAAATTTCAGTCAGCATTTCCTCAAACCGGAGGCGTTCTTCCAGCTCCAACTCCGATTGCTTGCGTGCGCTGATGTCGATCGACACACCCATTAAGCGGTCTGCTTTATCGGCTGATACGGTATGTCGCTGTCCGCGAGCTGCTATCCAGTGGATCTTTCCGGTTGGGAGTTTGAGCCTGTACTCGCATGAAAAGCTCTCACCAGTCAGAATTGCCTGCTGTACGATCTGGTTGACCCGTTCCAGATCCTCGGGATGTATTCTATTGTCGAAACTTTCTTTGGTGAGTTGTTCATCCGGGTCAAAATCAAAAAGTTCCCGGAGCTTTTTCGTAGCCCAGACTGAACCAGTGTCAATATCCATATTCCACAGGCCCGCCCCCGCTGCGTTTGTCGCCAAAATCAGGCTTGCCTCCCTTTCGTGCAAGATCTCTTCAGTTTTTTTGCGCACAAGTGCGTTGGCAAACACTTGTGCGAGAAGCATGCACCCAGCAAGCTCTGCATCGAGCCATTTTTTCTCGCTGCCCATGGTAGCGAAGGTCAACGCGCCAAATACTGGTCCCTGCCCAACGGATAAAGGGACATAACAGCCTGACTTGGCACCATAGATCCTGAAACTTTCCCGGTCGCGTTCTGCTTCCACCGGGAGGTCTGTCATTTTCGTGATAACGATGGTTTCACCAGCTTTCATCTTCTGCAGCAACCAGGGAAAGGATTCATTTACAGTCAGACGGTCAGGAGCCGGCCTGGCTTCTGGAGGCTGATAGATATGTGTCAGCAGCAGCATCCCGGGATCGTGCTCTTCGAATTGCCAAAGTGTAGAGCGGTCAAGATCGAGGAATTCGCAGATACGGCGTTGGGCACTTCCAATCACACCATCAATCTGTTCAGCCGGGAGGTCTATAAAAAGTGTCGATATTTCAACCAGCAATGTTTCGAGTTCTGATTGCTTGACAAATTCTGCAGGCGATTTGATTGCTGTTGGAGGCATAAAATCTATTATTCCTTGGCAGCCCGAGCAAAACAGCTGCTGCCAGAAAATCTTCTCTTGACGATCAAATATTGATGGAGATTTCGAGAATATAACATCTACCAAAATATATCATGTTCAGTATTGAATCTTTAAATATTTGATGTACTAGATGGTGTTTGAACGCCTTTCCAGTATTTTCGAAGTTCCCGCCCCCAATAAGAAGTATAGCCATGGCAGGAGGAGTCATCGGCTTTCTGGTACCGGTGGCAGATTGATATATGTCGATGCCAGAATTCAGTATAGTTTTTACGATACGTTTTACAAGACGGTGGAACGTATTTCAAAAGATTTCTCATTATGTTTTGATCCAGTCTAACAAGTTATTATCTCAGTGCTGTCCTGTAAAAAATCACAAAGAAAATACTTCATTTTTAATGCCGCTTTCCGATTAGTGATTTAGATAAAATTCTATAGACGCGGAGCGGTCTATCACCTCATCCTTTCTATCGATTGGCAAATTTAAAAAACGATTCCAACTCTAATACCACCGACAAATCGAGTTTTACTCTCACCTGACGAATCGTCGCCAAAAATAAGCTGTATATCAGGAGTGATAAGGAGTTCTCTCGTGACCTGCCAGCGATAAAACGATTCAAAAACGGTCTGCCAACCAGTTCCGGTTGAGGATCGTCCCGTTCCACCCCCTAATCCTAAATTGTCAAATCCGTTTATCACCTTGCTATAGCCCAGGAATATGATAATATCGGTATTTGTCGGCTCACCACTCGATTGAGCGTACCTTAACGCATATGTCTCACCATCACCTACACCATCGTGTTCAAGGGTAAAACTTAAACCACGCCCTGAAGGATAATCCTCTTCCTTGTTATCCTCACTGCCCCAACCCATAACCTGAACGCGTCCGGCCTCGCTGCCAATCCCCTTAAAGTTATAGGCCACCTGCAACGTTCCAAATAGAGCGGTAGAGGAGAGATTGAAATCAACGTAAGCGTCTCCATCAGTACCCTGAATATTGGACACACCACCAATGATTTCCAGGTTCTCGGCAGGTCTCCATTTGGTGGCAAAACCGGCCCCAAAGCTTGGGAAACTGATTGTTGGATTGCTTGAAAAAGCCTTGTTCAGGAAAAAACGCTTGGAGCTGCGTAAGGCATGGGCATCAACAAATTTATTGATTGAAAATTGACCGTAGCTCAGATCCAGTTTGCCATCGAATAGCTCATGTTCGAAATTAAAATCAGGGATCTGGAAACCCGAATTGTTGAATCCATCCACCGTACCCCACAACAAATCCGTTTCGCCTTTGATGTCTGAAGGAGCATATTCTGAATATGACCGACGATCCCGGAAACGAAAAGAGAGATAAATCGGTTTGTTGAATGTCTTTTTAAACAATGCCCAGCGACCACTTAAGCTCAGATCGCCCGCTGCCCCTCCTACGCTTATGTCCCGATCGTTATATCCCTGGACAAGGACATCGTAAGTTAATGTGAACTCGATTCCGTGTTTCTGATACCAGTCGTGTCGTTTCTTGCGTAATTTATAGTAAAACTCAGGAAATAGGCTTCGCCGCCTTGGGTCATAAGCCAGTTCATCTCTTTGTTCAATGGCTCCACTGATACTGTCGGGAGCATTTGTCTCCTGCTGCTTGGGTTCTTCAGGAAATACGGATGCAGGACCTATAAGTAAGATAAGAATGGAGAAGAATACAATGGCGATTCTAAAAGAACGACAAGTGGCGATATGTGCTGCTCTGCTATAATTCCCCATATCTGATCCAATTCCTGTCGAAGTTATATCATTGCGCTGAGACCGAAACCATCGGCTGCTTTTACAGGTGGTTTTGGAAAAGCTGTCATTCGAAAACACCACTCAAAAGTTTATAATTCTTCTCAACACCAGTCTGGTCATGGGGCCGAACTGGTAATTTTTATATACAGCAATACCCCTAAGCGATCGCTTATTCGATTTTTTCCCGAGCGGTCGAATCACCCCACCGATCATGTCGACACTCGGCATGATCGGTGGTTTTTTTCTTCGTCATTGGTGTACTTTCTTTCGGTTGGTCAGCTTGTCGATCCTAATCCTTTCGAATTCTTCTATCATTCAAGTAAGATATCTTGTCATTTTCACGAGTTAATAATGGCTCCAAGTTTCTTTAACCCCTTTTCGTAACCTCCGACCTTGGATAGCTTTGATTGATGAAGAATTGAATCATTTGAGTTTTAAATCGTTCGACAATGCTTATGAGTTTCTATCACATACGTGCAGTTCCAATTAAATAACTCAGTCTGTAAAGGTGACAATAGATGGAACGTGAACAGGTAGCATGGCATTCGGAACCGGCCGAATCAGTGTTTAAGAAACTGGACTGCTCGATGGACGGACTAAATATAGATGAGGTTGATCAAAGACGCAAGATTCATGGCTTGAATCGCCTCCCTGAGCCCGCTAGAAGAAGCCCACTGAAGCGATTTCTCGGCCAATTCAACAACGTGTTGATCTACGTATTGCTCGGCGCCGCAGTCGCGACCTCTTTGATGGCCGACTGGGTGGACGCCGGCGTTATCCTTGGCGTGGTTGTAATCAATGCAATTATTGGTTTTTTCCAGGAGGGCAAAGCAGAAAAGGCCGTGGAGGCAATTCGAGAAACATTGACCCATGAAGCCATAGTTCAGCGTGATGGTCAGAAAATATCTGTCGCGGTAGAGGAGCTTGTGCCTGGTGATGTGGTGTTTCTCCAATCGGGAGACAAAGTCCCTGCCGATCTGCGTCTGTTCCAAATCAAGGATCTGCGAATTGAAGAGGCGCCACTGACCGGCGAGTCAGTGCCAGTGGATAAAGCCATTGAACCGGTCGCCCCAGACGCTTCGGTGGGAGACAGAATCTCAATGGCTTTTTCGGGTACTCTGGTGAGTTTCGGCCAGGGAAGAGGGGTGGTCATTGCCACGGGAGAGGAGACGCAAATAGGTAAGGTGAGTAGTCTGCTTGCTCAGGTGGAGACCTTGAAGACTAGGCTTACAGAGCGGATGGATGAGTTCAGCAAATGGCTCACCGGTGCGATACTCATTCTTGCCGTCGGCACTCTTGTCTTTGGCATGGCTCTGCGCGACTACACCTTCACCGAACTGTTTTTTGCTTGTGTGGCATTGGCGGTGGCGGCCATTCCCGAGGGGCTTCCGGCCATAATTACCATCACCCTGGCGCTTGGCGTGCAGCGAATGGCCGCGCAGAAAGCGATCATTCGACGGCTGCCTGCTGTGGAAACCCTCGGCTCGGTCACCATTATCTGCTCCGACAAAACGGGAACCCTGACACGTAATGAAATGACCGTGACCACCATTGTTAAGGCTGAAGATGAGTATAGAGTCGACGGCGCCGGATATGAGCCTGTTGGAACCTTTTACTGTGACGAGAACCAAATTGATGCGGCAAATGATGGTCTGCTGCAGGAACTGGCACGCGCCGCCATGCTCTGCAATGACGGCTCTCTGATGCAACAGGATGGCCATTGGCTGGTACAGGGTGATCCAACGGATGGAGCGCTGCTGGCATTTGCTGCAAAAGCCGGTATACAGGAGCATGAATGTAAAGAGCACTATCCTCGTCTCGATATCATTCCTTTTGAATCGGAACACAAGTACATGGCCACCCTTCATCAGCAGGCCAACGGCGAAAATATTGTCTTCCTTAAAGGAGCGCCAGAGAGGGTTTTGGCCATGTGTGATACCGTGCGTCATGCCGACGGCGATAAAGAAATTGACATGCAATTCTGGAACCAAAAGATAGAGCAAGTTGCTCAACTGGGGCAGCGTACGCTGGCCATAGCCTCTGTTGAATTTCCTGGACAGGAGCAGATCCGGCACGAGGATGTCAGCAGCGGTATGGTTCTCTTGGGCCTGTTCGGATTGATCGATCCACCCCGAGATGAAGCGATTGAGGCGGTAAGGAGCTGTCACGCCGCAGGAATAAAAGTAAAGATGATTACCGGCGACCATGCGCTGACAGCTGCTGCCATCGGCCGTCAGATCGGTTTGGATGCGACGAGTGAGCCAATATCCGGGCAGGAACTGGAAACTATGGATGATGAAAAGCTTCAGTTTTATGCCCAGAAGTCCAGCATTTTTGCCCGAGTCAGCCCGGAGCACAAGCTGCGGCTTGTGACTGCGCTGCAGGCGAGTGAACATATTACCGCCATGACCGGCGACGGGATCAACGATGCGCCAGCTTTGAAACGAGCAGATGTGGGTGTGGCCATGGGCTTGAAAGGTACCGAGGCGGCCAAGGAAGCTTCCGAGATGGTACTCGCTGACGATAATTTCGCCTCAATCGTGCATGCGGTTGAAGAGGGCCGCACCGTCTACGACAATATTCGCAAGACCCTCGGTTTCATCCTGCCGACAAACGGTGCCCAGGCGGGCATCATTATCGCCTCAGTGATGATGGGCATTGCCCTGCCAATAACTCCTCTGCAGATTCTCTGGATCAATATGGTTACCGCGGTGACTCTGGGCCTGTCGTTAGCCTTCGAGCCGTCCGAGGGAAATGTCATGCTGCGGCCACCGCGCTCCCCCAAGGAACCGCTGCTCAACCAGTTCCTCTCCTGGCGAATAGTGTTTATCTCTTCGCTGGTGGTCATGGGCACCCTGGGTCTGTTCCTCTGGGACCGTTATATCGGTGAAACGTTGGAAATGGCCCGGACAACGGCGGTGAATACGCTCATTTTCTTTCAGATATTCTATCTGTTCAACGCCCGATTTTTAAAGGCTCCGGTGTTTACCAAAGAAGGCTTCTTAGGCAATCCTGCCGTACTGATTGCCGTGGCGACCATCATAGTTCTACAGATGCTGTTCACCTACCTGCCGCTGTTACAGAAAGTATTCGGTACGGAGGCTATTCCACCGGGAGATTGGCTGCGAATTATCGCCTTTACTTTCTCAGTCTTTGTGGTGGTGGAAATCGAGAAATTTATCGTCCGGCGACTTGATCGAAAAAAAGCCAGTATGGATTAGGCTGTTCCGTGCGATTGGTTTCCCAAGAGGTTGCCTGACTGATTTTGTGGGTATGCTGTTCTGATCTCATCTTATTTGATGATTCTATTCAATTATTGATCATTAGCGATTGAGAGGCAGTCAGCAACCATTAAAAATTCAATCAAGAGTGAATATAGTTGATCATAATTTAGGTTGGGTAAACATAAAAACGAGACCACTCCATGAAGAGATTTAAAAATATCCTCTATATACTGGACAAGGTATCCTTGAACCACCAAAGCAGCGCCGACAAGGTGGTGGAACTGGCCAGACTCAATGAGGCCAGGGTCACGGTGATCATTGCCGAGGAGATCAAGTTGTTCGATGAGTTGAGTAGCAAACTCACAGGCCGTTACCAGAAACTCCGGCAATCCGTTATTGCCCATCACCATGAATGCCTTGATGGGTTCCTCAACCACAGGCGCTGGCAGGACATAGATGTACGCCCCGATTACACTGAATCGGACGATTTTATCGTGATCATCCGCAAGGTGATCGGCGAAGGCTATGACCTGGTGATCAAGGAAGCAACTCTGGAGCATGGAATAGACCAGCTGAGCATGCGGCTGGTGAGAAAATGTCCATGCCCGGTCTGGGTTGTTAAATACGATTCGACCGACTTCAAACGCATCCTTGCGGCGGTGGATGTGGGAGAGGAGAACCCTGAAACAGCGGCCCTAAACAAGAAAATCGTCGAACTTACCCATTCGCTGGCCCAGCGCGAGCGCGGAGAAGCCCACTATCTGCACAGTTGGCGGCTTGAATACGAACTCATGCTGCACAGTCCACGGTTCAAGGTGTCGACCGAAGAAATATCAGAGATGAAAAGAGAGCTCTTTAACGAGCGCCAATCAGAACTGCTCAGAGTCCTCAACGATAATCACATCCATTATCAAGAGAACCAGGTTCACCTCAGGGAGGGGATTAGCAGTGAAGTGATTCAGCAGGTCATTTCAGAACTCAATATAGATGTCGTAGTAATGGGATCAGTGGGACGTTCTGGTATTCCTGGTTTGCTGATCGGCAACAAGGCGGAAACACTTCTTACCACTATCAACTGTACCGTGCTGACGGTAAAGCCCGATGGCTTTATGACTCCAGTTACGCTGGACTAGAAACAATGAAACTTGTTCACAAGAGCGATGACAAATTTCTCTGGGTACTCAAGAAGATCATCCATATATGTTTGAAAGTATTAGGATTGTTGATGATTGTCGTGATCATCTCAGGCGTAGTGGATGTGGCATGGACCATCTACCAGAAATTTCTTTCCGAACCGCATTTCATTCTTACCATAAACGATATCCTTATGACCTTTGGGGCTTTCATGGTGGTGCTTATTGCGATCGAGATCTTTCAGAATATCATTCTTTATCTAAGAGATGACGTCATCCATGTAAAAATAGTGCTGGCCACCGCCCTGATGGCGATTGCCAGAAAGGTGATCATCCTCGATTATGAAGATTTGGAACCGATGTATGTCTTCGCGACCGGCGTTGTGCTTGTTGCCACCGGCATCGCCTACTGGTTCGTCCATAAACTGCCCTCCAAATCCCAAAGTGAACCAGTAGAGGAGCAGGAGTAGGTATCTTCTTTTTTTGTTTCCCTTGCTCATATTCTAACTCGTGATCTGCCAATGAAAACCAGTATTGGGTCTGGTCAATAAGTGGGCTTATTTTATTAATGGTGGGCTTTTCGCGCATCTATCTAAAAGTGCATTACATCTCAGATGTCATTGCGTTAGCCGCCTTGGGGATCGTCAGGGTGTATCGTCTGAATTGGTTAATTCATGAAATTCTTACAAGCGGTTCCCCCAGAGTGTGCATTACAAACTTCTTATTGGTCATTTCGAGGGCTTTCCCATAGTCCTCCCGCGTGGCGTTGCGTCCTAGATCATCCTCCGCATACTGTAGCATCATCGGAACTTCGATTTTTTCAACACCATCGGCGTTAGTCGCACGTCCAGAAACTGTAAACCTGCACCCAATCTGGAAGTACTTCACCCATTCTGCATCTTTAAACTCGTGCGGTTTTTATATGCTGTTGGAAATCAGTTAGTAAATCTCTTTGAACTCTTCACCCTCGATTTTGGCAATACCACGTATATTATCACCATATTATTGTCCTGCTGATGCTTTTACATTGGTACACGGGTGCTGATTTATGCTTGCTGGCTGGCCTTAACCCGAGGTATATTCGGGTTTAACCCTCAGCCGTTACCGGCCATTCAAATAGAAACAGTCACCCATGCCACACGTCAGACTATTTAACCCGAAACGTCGTCGGATAAACAGGAGTCATATCAGCAGGCATGAAATCGTAAGCAGCTTGATTATTTTATTCGTCCTAACGGGTATTGTCCTTTGGGCAGTGACCCGGAAAAATCTCTACGATCCAGTACAGCAGGATGTTTCACTTGAAGCCCTGGAGCAGGTCTCTTCCTCAATCGTCTTGTATCAGCGACCACTCAAGCCCTGGCAATCACCGGAAAAGGCCAACTCTTCGCAGGATATTGATCTGGGGATTTTCCCTGACTCGGTTGTCTCCGAACAATGGCGACCAAAATCACGGGTAAAGACGTTTGATCCTGAAAATCTCTATGTAAAAATCAATGGCGAGGCTGAACGGTTTTTACGACACGACTTCAAGCAATTATCGTATTTGGTGCTGCAGTCAACCAATCAAATAGAAGAGATATCAATTGAGCTCTACAATCAAGGCAGCATCGCGGGATCCAGTGGGATCTTTGCCGAACATCGATCCCCTGAAAATCAAGTTGAGCAGGAGGGTCCCACTACCTTCTTTGAAACCAGTATCGGGCTTATCGGTCGAAAAGACCATTTCTTCTATCGTATCGCCGGCAACCGTTCATCTGATTCCATTCGCAACAAGTCACTGCAGTTAGTACAAAGTTTTTCCGAACTCCCGGCACCTGAAAGCGCGGTGGCTTTTGGCTATCAGCTCCTTCAGGAGCTGAATATCAAGGCGGCGGATATCCGGCATCAAGGGCTCAATGTATTTCAATACGATTTTGCCAAGGATTTTTGGTTTGGAAAACCGGAGACAACACAACAAGCGGAAATATTTGTCCACCGAGCAGAATCAAAAGACAGTGCTTTGCAGCTGCTTACCCGGATTTTGGAAGAGCACCAGTACGAATACCAGATGATTCGAGAAACGGAAAATCTGGCGCTGTTGCAGCATAATTTTTTAAAGACCTATTTCATCATCGCAATTCAAGATTCATTCGTCTTCGGCGCTGACAAGACACCGGATCAGGAAACCAGTTTTCAGCTGCTTAAAATGATTGGACAAGTATTGCCCAGTGAAAAAAAGTGATAGCCTGATGCCACAGACATTCAATCGAAGAGAGTTCCTCAAGCGAATTGCTTTTGCCTCTGCCATCTGCGGGGGCGCAACATATTTGGCATGGGCACCGGAGAACTTTCCTTTTTCCCTAAGAGACTTCACCGGAGCCAGGAGCAAACCTGAACCTCAGCAATTCACGCTGCCCGATTACCGTGTCAAGGTACCAACCGGATTGCCGGAAATCGGCATCGGCCGGGATCTGACGACCTCGGGGCGACTGACAAAAGCTCTAGACGCCATTGGCGGGATTACCCATTTTGTCCAACCGGGCGACGTCGTGCTGCTCAAACCAAATGTTGCCTTTGATCGTTCTCCAGAGTTAGGCGCCACAACCAGTCCGGAACTTATTGAAATTCTGATACGACGGCTGCTGGTTGACTGCCGAGCTCAAGAGGTCCGGGTGGCTGACAACCCTATCGAATCACCTGCCGACTGCTTTGCTAAAACCGGAATTAAAGAAGCGGTGGAAAAAGCTGGAGGTCGCATACATCTGCCGGATGGCAACGCCTTTCGCACCCTCCAGACACCCGGTGCCGAACTGATCAGCAGTTGGCCATGTTTCTACCGGCCGCTGATTGGCGTGACCAAAGTCATTGGTGTTGCCCCGGTAAAGGACCATAATCTGTCTGGTGCTTCCATGGGTATTAAAAATTGGTACGGTCTGCTGGGGGGACAACGTAACCAGTTTCATCAGGATATTCACACCATTATCGCCGATCTTTCGATCATGATCAAACCAACCCTCACCATACTTGACGGATCCAGGATCCTGATGCGCAACGGCCCCACCGGCGGAGATCCGGCATACGTAAAACCGTGGGATGTCATTGTTGCCGGAACCGATCAGGTAGCCATGGATGCCTGGGCATTTGTCAACCTGCTGCAAAGAGATGAATCCACGCTGCCGCATTATCTATACCTTGCAGAAAAGAAAGGCGGGGGAACGATCGATGCCTCGAATAGAATTTTAGAGATATCATGAAAACCCTGTTCAGGCTGACCAATATTCGAATTATCTCCCAGGTGGTCTTTCTCGGGTTGTTTGTGTTCGCTGTATGGGCCTCCTGGACGACACGGATTCAGGGCTACCCCGTCTCCCGTTTTTTGGAGATCGATCTACTGGTGGCCCTATCTACTGCACTTTCAACCGGACATATCTACCGCTTCCTCGGCTGGTCGGTTCTACTGCTGCTGATCACCGTAGTATTCGGCCGGGTATTCTGCAACTGGATGTGCCCACTTGGAACCCTGCATCAGTTTAGTGGCTGGCTGTTCAATATCCGATCCGTCAAGGAGCGGCAGGAGCAGAACCGATACCATCATCGCCAGAGCATCAAGTATTCAATCCTGTTCATTCTATTGATCATTGCTGCCTCCGGCTCTACGCAAATAGGACTGCTCGACCCCATCGCCCTGCTTCATCGCAGCGTGGCCACTGGTATTTCGGTTTTCTGGGATTTTGCGGTGAGCACTACCTCATTTACTAATCTGCAGTTAGCCCCGGGAACCACGGAGCGACTTTTCACCGGCTCATTCTGGATCGGTATGATTTTTGTCTTCATTATCGTTTTGAACATCTGGCATCCCCGGTTTTTTTGTCGAACACTTTGTCCGCTCGGCGCTCTTTTGGGTTTATTGTCACTATTTCCACTTTTTCGAATTCACCGGGATACACACTTATGCACGGATTGCGACCTCTGCTTAACCCGCTGTGAAGGCGCTTCCAGCCCTGAAGGCAGCCTGCGCCTCAGTGAATGCGTTGCCTGTATGAACTGCGTTGATGACTGTCCTGAAAACGCACTCAGTTTCAGTCTCCCCCCGCACATTTCAACACCGGTCAGGCCTGCACCTGATATCAGTCGTCGCCACTTTGTCTTTGCCGGGCTCATTGGCCTGATCGGCTTTCCCTTGCTGAGAAGCAATGGTAAAATCAATGATGCCAACTATTCACCGTTAATGATTCGACCGCCGGGCTCGGTGGCAGAAACTGAGTTTTTAAAAAAATGCATCAAGTGCGCTCAATGCATCCGCGTCTGCCCCACCAACGTCCTTCAGCCGACTGGCCTGCAGGAAGGCGGAATTGAAGCACTGTGGACCCCAGTACTCAATTTTAATGTGGGGCACTGTCAACAAAAATGCTCGTTGTGTTCATCTGTCTGCCCTACCGGAGCTATACGTGAGATCTCAGTTACCGAGAAACTGGGTTTTGGAAAATTTACACAGCAGGGCCCGATTCGACTGGGGACCGCATTCATTAATCGATCACGATGTCTGCCCTGGGCCAATGAAATTCCATGCATAGTGTGCCAAGAGGTCTGCCCCATTGCACCCAAAGCCATTCAAACCTACGATGAAGAAATCAAAGATACCTTCGGCAACCTCGTAGTCCTCAACAAACCGTTTATCATTCCGGATCTATGCACCGGTTGTGGTATATGCCAAAAAGAGTGTCCGGTTACCGATCAACCTGCAGCGTATGTTACTGCAGTTGGCGAAAGCCGGTCCCAGGAGCGAAGCTTATTGCTGAGATACAGAACGAACCCGGAGGAATCATGAAAGAATGTAATCTTGATCGTCGTCAATTCTTGAAGTCTGCCGCACTGTCCGCCGCAACCATTGGGTTTTCCCAACAAGCAATTCTGGATAGAGCCGAAGCCGCGACGAGAAAAACCGACTACTCAACAAAAATACCTCACCGGCCGCTGGGTAAAACTGGAGCCTCTGTTCCCATTCTACAAATCGGAACATCACAGGCTTTGGATCAGGAATATGATAAAATCCTGCACCTGCTGTTTCGTGAGGGTGTCTATTATCTTGATACCGCACTTTCCTATGGCTGGGGTACTTCGCAAAAAGCCATTGCCACTTTTGCTTCACAAATAGGAGGCCGACATAAACTCTGGATAACCTCCAAATCCAGCGCCTGGTCATTAGATGGTTTTGCAGCAGACATCGATGAATGCCTGGCCGACCTGCAAACGGATTACCTGGATCTTTATTTAAGTCACAGCGTCAACGATCCGGATGCAATTAATCGAGACCTTACCATGACAGGGGAAAAGCTGAAAAAATCAGGGAAAACACGTTTTTTCGGATTTTCAAGCCATGGCGGCAATGTTGTCGAGCTGCTTAACAAGTCCGCAAAAATCGGAGGCATAGATGCGATTTTATTCAGCTACAATTTCAGGAGATACGGCGATCGTGAGTTGAGCCTGGCCATGGACAATTGCAAAGAGGCCGGAATTGGCCTGATAGCCATGAAAACCATGGGATCCGTGCCTGCGGATGCCGAGGCCGTGTTGGATTTCAAGTCCCAAAACTTCACCCTCGGGCAGGCAAAATTAAAATCCGTATGGGCAGATGACCGTATCGACTCCGTTGTCGTAGAAATGGACAGCACCAAAGTCGCCAGGGAGAATATTGCCGCAGCAAAATCTCCAGAGCAGCTCACAGCCAATGAAATTCATCAACTCAACAGGCTTGCTGCGATGACAGCACAGTATAGTTGTCAGGGATGTTCTCATCTGTGCGAAAAAGCTGTCAACAAAAGTGCTCGAATAGCCGATTCCTTGAGATACTTGATGTATCATCAATGCTATGGCAAGACCGAGATTGCCAAAGAATTTTATCACCTAATACCGATAAACAGCCGCTCACTTACCGATCAAGAGACAACAATCGCTCAATCTATCTGCCCACAGGGAATCGATATTAAATCCAGACTCGAACTCGCTCAGAAAATATTATCCAGCTAAATCAAAGCCAGGTAGCGTTGAAAGAACATCATTATCAGTATCTATTTTAAACCTAATTCTGCAAGATAGCGCCGGGCGCCTGGATGAATGCGGTCCGGGTCACCGGCCGCCTTCCATGTATTCTCGGGCAATGTGTCACGCGCCTGCTTAAGTCGAGCAGCTAGCTTCGGTTGTCCTGCATGGATCGCTTTGGTCAAACGGTAAGCCAATTCATCGGGCAGATCGGCACGCGCCAGTAGAAAACTGAAAGAACCGATGGTTTGCAGGGGTTCCATCTGGCCCGGATAAGATTCTGCCGGAACCGTCAACGGTTGCAAAAAAGGATACTTGGCGTTGACCCTGGTAATCTGTTCATTACTCAGGCCCACGAGCCGACCTCCGGCCTGCATGATCTTAGTGAAATTGGGCCACCCCACCCCACCGCCCCATTGTGCCGAGACTTCACCATTAAGAACCATGGGTGCGCCTTGTCCGGCGCGTTCCAAATACACTGCTTCAAAGTCCCGATCTCTATCCAACCCCAAGGCATCAGTGACATATTGAGCAAGTAGGGTCAGGCCCGAAGACATGGTACCCCAGGCAACCTTTTTGCCGACCAGATCTGAAAACGTCTTTGCAGGGCTGTCGGTATTGACAGCGAAGGCGCCAAAGGTGGGGTAGATGGCAGTTATGATCTTGAGCGAAGTGGGCGCATCGCGCTTGATCCCCTCGAAGGCTTCTCGAGCAGGAAGACTGGCAACCAGCGCTACATCCAGTCTACCTTGTTCAAGCAGAGGGATATTCTGGCGACTGCCAAGAGTGTTGCGGGCTAGAATGTATAGCGTCGAATCGGTGGAGTTGATCACCTCTGCCAGTGCACCGCCATAAAGTTCGAAACCTCCACCAGGTGTGGCCGTGCCTAAGATGATGGGGGTACGCTCTGCCGCTTGACCGGGAACAAGTCCAATGCTCCCAAACATTACCAGCAGCCAAACCGTTAACTCGATGAATTTCTTCATGCCGAACCTCACTCTCTACTTTCCATAGATATTTCAAAATAGCTGAATATAGAGAACACAATTAACATTTTAATATAAATCAAAAACAGAATGAACTACTCGATGTTTTTGATATCTTGCAAATTTGGGAAATTGGAGAAAATAAGGGGTGTCCCTCGGCAAGGTAGGTGTTGTATCAGGTATCGGCCGGCTTGTCTATGCAGGCTGGTGGGGTGACAAAAAAACTGGGGTCGCTCAGATTGATACTATTAATATCCGCATGGTCTTCGATATTCGTAACGAACTGTTTGATGTTGATGAAATCGATGTAAATACCGCCGTAGCGATCGCCTGTAACGATGCAACCTGTAGCGATGGTCAGAAAAGGCGATGGTTAAGCGGGTTTGGTTGTGGGACAAAAAAGGCTGCTCTGGAACTCCTGGCAAAGCACCCGGTTATGTTTGACGCAGATAACAGTCAGAGAAGTAGAGCAGTGGCGGAGGATCTTGTACGGAGTAAGGCTGCGTTAACCACTTATTTGGGCTTGCCAAGATAAACGTTTACTCTACCTGTTGTTTCATTATTGAAAGCGCTGATCCTTAATTAGTGAATAGGTTCCCCCAGGAAACTTTAATTTTGCCAGGGCGGATAACGATCAAGATGTTTCCTGACAGCCCTCGCACTCCAATCTTCTAAAAAATCGAAACTTGCCGGCGGAACTCTCTCGTTAGGTCCAATTTCCTGAATTCTCAAATGATCAGGAACTCCGCAACTCTGACTTATTTTGCGCTGGCAGGATTTTATCATGAAAAATCCACACCTCAAGACCGGAGTCTCTGTTTGCAACTAGGCCGATAGTTGGGGCATGAACATTGTTACACTCTAAGAAGAGCTTGTGGACTTCTGGTTATTTCAAACTGAACCAAAGGGTCTCTGGGATAAAATAGTAATCTGACGGGCGGTAACCCGCCAGATTTTAAATCTTATTTTATTACATGAGGCTCGGTACGAAAACCCATCAGTAAGGCCACGCACATCAGGAGCAGGACAATTGTAAATGGCAGAGCAGATGAGATAGCCCCAGCCTGTAGTGCCTGTATAGCCTCTGTACCGCCAATCCAGAGCAAGACTGCAGCAATCGCTCCTTCTATTGAAGCCCAGAAAATTCGCTGTGGCACCGGTGCATCGAGCTTGCCACCGGCTGTAATGCTGTCGATAACCAAAGATCCGGAATCAGAAGATGTAATGAAGAAAACCAGCACTAGGATAATCGCAACAAATGAAAGCAGTGAGCCCATTGGAAGCATTTCAAACATCTGGAACATTGCCAGCGGTACCTCGGTGAGCCCTTCCGAACCAAGTGCTCCAATCTTGTTAACCACCTGATCAATGGCTAAACCACCGAAAACAGACATCCAGACGACGGTAACCAAGGTCGGAATAATTAGTACTGCAGTTATGAATTGTCGAACCGTTCGTCCCTTTGAGACTCTGGCGATAAACATGCCTACGAATGGTGACCAGGAAATCCACCACGCCCAGTAGAATACGGTCCATCCCTGGAACCAAGCTTGATCTTCACGCCCGTGTGGGTTGCTGAGCGGTATGATATTCTCCACATAAGCACCGATCGTTGTAGGTATGGTCCCCATGACCACTGCGAATCCCAGGAGAGCAACAAACATGACCAGGGCAAGCGCGATCACCATATTTATGTTGCTCAACAGCTTGACACCACCGTCTATGCCCCTGATTACTGAAATTACAGCAATCGAGGTGACTACGATGATGACTATGATTTGCATGCCAACGCCCCCGCTTGTGCCAAATACGTGATTGATCCCGCTGGTGGCCTGCTGTGCTCCCAGGCCAAGCGAGGTCGCAAGACCAAATAAGGTTGCCAGAACAGCTAAAGTATCAACTACGTGCCCAGCCCAGCCCCAGGTACGATCTCCGAGAATTGGGTAAAAAATCGACCGAATTGACAGCGGCAATCCTTTATTGTAGGCAAAGAATGCAAGCGATAATCCCACAACACCATACATGGCCCATGGATGTAAGCCCCAGTGGAACATGGTGGCGCCAAGAGCCAACCTGGCGGCTTCAGGCGTGTTCGCAGGAACATTTAGAGGGGTTTCGTACCAGCCGGTCAGGTAGGCCACAGGTTCAGCGACACCCCAGAACATCAAGCCGATACCCATACCAGCGGCAAACAGCATGGCGAACCATGACAAGATCGAATGTTCAGGAACCGCATCAGCTCCACCGAGTCTGATTTTACCATACGGCAGGACTATGAGAGCGAGGCAAAATAGAACCATGATGTTGCCAGTCCAGATGAACAGGGTGTCAAAGTTGGCGATGATTTTCCATTTGATCCCATCGAGAGTGGCTTTGGCAACGCTAGGGTCGCTTGCCAGCGTAGCGACGAGAAAAAGTAATATCAATCCGGCACTGGCTACAAAAACGGGGTTATGAACATCGAAACCCCATTTTTTTATATTGTCACGGCCAACGTTATAGTCTGTGTTGTCAATACTATAGCGGTCTAAATGTTTAGCTTCCGGCATCTTTCCTCCATTTGTATTGGTTCGCCAGACAAGAACGGCTACGTCAAGTAATCAGAGAAAAAATAGCGATATTCCCTGAGACATCCGATGTCTTAGGATTCCTGAAGCGGGCGAATGACCAGATTCTGGCGAGTTGAATCAACTAGCCTACTAACTTTGGAGCAAAAAGCCAACCAAACATAATGATACCATCAGCAATCAAATATGATAATCAGCTTCAAACGCGCCCATGTTGATAATTGGCCGTCAATGATAAGGATTTTCTCAAGAAATGTTCGGCGTATAGGAATCACCTATGAATTCAAGTAATTTTTGATAGGTTACGGAGAACCCCTTCTATGCAATTGAAGAGGCTTGTAGTGGCAATATTAAGTTCGATGCTCAGTTGCAGGAAATAACCTATCAATCAGCCTTCAACTAATCCGCTTCCTAAATTTTCAAGGTTACCGCTGTAAACCTTTCAGACTATGGTTGCCGATCCCTAAACCATTGTTCCCTATCGGTAGTTATCATGTCTTTTCAAGGTTGCGGGCATTCACATAGCTGTAGATTAGTATTGAGAGCACAATCATTGTCGCAGATGATGAGCCAACAGCACGAGACAGCGGCAAGACTCCTGTAATTCCGGCATGTACACCAACAATACCGAGGAGAGTAACCACAAGGATAGTGGGTAGCAAAATCCATCGCCTCTCAAAGGGTTCCCTGTCTGCAAACAGCAGGAGTACACCCCATGAAAATGCCACGGCCGACATTAATCCCATCGGATAGACATATTGTACCACCCCCATTCTGGAAGGAATGAGGCATAAGACAGCGACCACGAAATCTGCAATAGCTGCAAGCCAATACGATATTTTTAGCCATCTGATTGTTTTGTCCATAGCAGTTGCCCCGACAGATATGGCTTATAGTCCTTGATAGAACATGAAGATGAGCCCCTTACAAAAAAGATTTAACGATTTTAATAAGTGATCTGCTCGCCAGAATTTTCCTGTGTCCTTCACCTCCGGTTTCGATCAAGTTGACATGTTTGTGCCCTTCAACCATCTGCCGTGCCTCCTCGATGAAAACCTCTTGGTCATCGACATCGTGTACCACAAGCACATCTCCGTTGAATTTTCTTAAAGCATCTTTGATCTCATAATCTCCTGCCTTGAGAGGAAATTCCTTCTCCAGCTCTGCAATGACTGCTTCTTGAGCGCCTTCGGGAAGCTTGTAGTTCCGGCAATAATGGCTGACCATGGCATCAATGCCAGACGGCGAACTGATTAAAACCAGTTTTTCAACCTCCACCCGGTATCCGGATAAATTCGCCTGGCCACAGGCGGTGAATGCCGCAGCCGCTCCGCCGAAAGAATGGCCCACAAAACCATATATTGGACCAAAATGGTTCGAGATATGAAAAATCGCTCTACAGAATTCAGGCAGGCTTGACCGAGGATAATCCCCGTTAAATTCTGAATTTCCATGGGCGGGACCATCAAAGGCAATCACCCGAAACCCGGATTTTGCGATACTCCTTCCCAGAAACGCCAAGTGACTCGCCCGGGATCCCCAGCCGTGCACCATCAGGATGTTTTTACCCTCCCCCCAGGCATATGCTTTCAACGTTTGTCCTTCAAACGGAACATCATATTGTTCTGCTGAACGGGTCAGCTTCCGATCAATTTCATTTTCGGCATCAGCTGCAGGAGCGCAGAAGTGCATCATCACTCTGTCGTTAGCCAGCCCCTCTATATCCTTATAGTTGTTTGCATTATACATTGGATTGTCCTCCCGTTTTTCAAACATCTGAGATCGGATATTCTCCGTCATCCTGCCGGAACTACTTTTCCCAATGTTTGCGATTGTAATAGATGTCCTGGGAAGCCCGCATCACCCATTCGGGTGATTGCCTGCTGATTAAATGAGTTTTTTCCGGACGGCGAGGACCGCCGCTTGGGTGCGATCGTTAACAGCGAGCTTCAAAAACAGATTGCTGATATGGCGCTTGACCGTGTTTCCGCTTATGGAGAGCATCTCCGAGATCTGCGGGTTGGTATAGCCGTCAACGATAAGCCGAAGTATTTCTGTTTCCCTTTTCGACAGTGGTTCTCTCACCTCTTCTGATTGATCGGTGCTCGTTACTGGCTGGCCCTTATCCTCTCTGGACTGGAGCTTATCCGCAAGCAGACTGGCATATTGCTTATGCTTGGCAAGGCTGTCAACACGAGATGTAGTTTCAAAAATAATCACCACGATAGCCGCCACCGAACGATCTTTACCTCGGACCGGGTAGGCGTGAATTTCCCCCCAACGGGTTTTTCCATCTGGAAACAGATGGGAACGCTCGAGTACCACCGTATGTCCCTGGCTTTTAACCTCTTCCAGGAAGCAATTATCGCATACTTTGTCGCAGCCGTAAAAGGTTCTATAACAAATATCGCCGATGACCGAGTCAGCATTGCAGCTGTGAATTCTTGCAAGTGCTCTATTTATCCAGAGAATTCTGAAATCTTTGTCAAAAATTCCAAACGGCGCGCGAATGCTTTCAAGAATGGTTCCGCCGAGGCCAGAAAAGAGATCATCAAGTGCCAGTTCCCGGCCTTTGTTCTTTCTCTCTTCTTCCATTTCAACCCTATTACAAACATTTACCTTGAGGTTTAAGCCCTAGGCTCAAGGTATCGTCTGCCTGGTTAATTCGCAAATTATTTCTGCTTGGAAGGGATTTGGCTGTCCATGACTGAGTTTACATTCATGTGAATTTGAGATTTGCAGAGGCAACTTCCATTCAATCGAAGTTGAAATGAACCAAGAATTTTTTCTGAGCACCCTTGCGGTCCGATTTTTGTGAAAATCTAACCTTGCCGGTGGAACCCTCTCGTTAGGAGCATTTGTCCCGATTCTCATATAATCAGAGAAACAAAATGTTGACTGCTCAAATTTACTTGAGAGAAAAGCTTGTTTGACTCTGGTATAGTGGTGCCTGCACCCGCTTATTCTGGAGCGATCACCGAGTCGGTTTGGCTCATCTGTTTCTAATCTCTGTCTGGTATGTCCCATGAGTAATCCACGCTACTACCTTCTTATTATGTTCATCTTTTTGTGTCTGGTCACCCTGGTCTGTGCACTGTTGTTTATCCCGCTCAAACAGGCCTTCATGTCCAATTGGGGCTTCAACGTGATCATTATAGGGGCCTTGTTAATTGGCATACTGCTGAATATTCGCCGGGTCATGATCCTGGAGCCGGAAATCAATTGGATCAAGATCTTCCGCACCGGCACCTCAGGTCTGTCAGTTGCCGAGAGCCCAGAACTTCTCAAACCGCTGGCCAAACATCTCGAAGGTCTGCACCGCGACAGATTCAGCCTGTCGGCCCTATCACTGCGCACCGTGCTCGAAGGAATAAGGGGACGGCTTGATGAATCGCGCGAGATATCTCGTTATATCATAGGCCTGCTAGTCTTCCTGGGGCTGCTCGGTACCTTCTGGGGCCTGTTGGGAACCATAAGTTCAGTAAGCGGCATTGTGGGAGCCCTGGATATGGGCGACAACAACTACGGAGACATGTTCGAGGCCCTGAAAGCAGGCTTACAGGAGCCGCTTCGTGGCATGGGTACCGCTTTTAGTTCCTCACTCTTCGGACTTGGTGGATCCCTGATTCTGGGTTTTATAGATATTCAGGCCAATCATGCCCAAAACCGGTTCTTCAATGAACTCGAAGAGTGGCTATCTGGCGTCACCCAGCTTGTTGATAGAACACTGGGCAGCGATCTCGACCATGACGAAGAATCTTTCCAGCAGCCCCAGCCAGGTCCCGCTCAGTTGGATAGCCTCATCAGAGAGCTGCATCGCACCAACCTGCATATCAGGGCACTGCTGAGCAAGTCCGACGTACATCAGCAACATGCTGCCGAAGAACCAGATCAGGAGCCTTAGGAGCAGTCATGCGTTCAACTAACCGCTACTCCCAGGAGTCAGTCAGCATCTGGCCGGGCTATGTTGACGTGCTTTCAGCCCTGATCATGATCATCATTTTCGTGTTGCTGATCTTCACCTTGTCCCAATTCATTCTCAGCAATATTCTGACCAATCAGAACAGCGAGTTACAGGATCTGCATTCCCAGATTGCCGAAATAACGGCACTGCTTGGACTCGAACAGCAGAAAAACGAAGAAATGAATACGCAGATCGCCGCCCTGTCGACCGAAATTGATACCCTTATCACCGAGAACATGAACCTTGAGGGTAATATTGACTACTTAAACGAGAAGCGGGTCGAAGACTTTCAGGAGATTGAATTTCAGCTTAAAACAATCGCCAGTCTCCAGCAGGATATAAATGCCTTGAGGGATCTGCGCCAGCAGCTCGAAAAGGATATCAGTAGTGCGGCAGCAGCTCTGGAAAGGGAGCAGCAGGTGACGGCTTCCCTGCGGGACCGGAGCAAAACACTTGAGGCCCAGTTGGCCAGCGAACAGGAAAAAACGATACTAGCACAGAAAGACATTGAGCAGCGCGACATCAGGATCGAAGCCCTTGCAGCCCTGATCGGAGAGCAGCAGCAGGCCCTTGACCATCAGCGCAGCCTGACTGCCGATGCCCGGGCTGAGGTGGCGCTGCTCACCCAGAAAATCAATCAGCTGCGTGAGCAACTTCGCGAAATTGCCGATGCTCTGCGCCTATCGGAAATCGATCGCCAGCAGCAAAAAGAAGAGATCGGTGATCTTGGCAGGCGCTTGAACATTGAGTTGGCTCGGAGAGTCAACGATCTAGAACAGTATCGCTCCGAATTCTTCGGCAGGCTGCGTGAAATACTCAGTGATAATCCACTGATCCGGGTCGAAGGTGATCGTTTTCTGCTGCAGGCAGAATTGCTTTTCCCCTCTGGCAATGCCGACCTGTCGGAACCAGGTAAACAGGAACTTGAGGCGCTGGCTGATGTCCTGAAAGACATTATCCCCGCTATTCCCGATGATCTGCAGTGGATCCTAAGGATTGACGGTCATACCGACCGGGTGCCAATCAACTCATCTCGCTACTCCTCCAACTGGGAATTGTCAACAGCACGGGCCGTGTCTGTGGTCCGTTACCTGGCGAGCCGGGGTATTCCGGAGGAACGCATGGCTGCAGCGGGGTTCAGTAAATTCCATCCGATTGATCCTGCCGAGACGAGTGAGGCTTACCAGATAAATCGGCGTATTGAGATTAAACTGACCTCGCGATAAACAATGATTGAATTGATGAGACATTTATAGATTTAATGCAGCTTTACTAGATCAGGGTACCTTGAAAAGTTATGATTTTAGTTAAAGATCAAGGCTTATAGGGGATTGTACTGGAGTATAGATAATTGTTTTCATGAATAAAATGTGCTGCAGACACGGATAGCTGGTGACAACCTAAAATCAATATTCAAGAGGAACACATGACTGCAAAACGAATCTTTTTTACGGGTGGCTCGGGAAAAGCTGGAAAGCACGCGGTAGCCTACCTCCTCGAACAAGGCCATCGGGTACTGAATATAGACCTGGTGCCTCTGGATCACCCTGGTGTGGACAATTTAATCGCCGATATTACCGACTCCGGGCAGATGTTTAATGCCATGAGTTCATATGCCGGATTTGATGAGATGGAACCCGGCAACGGCGTTCCGAAATTTGATGCGGTCGTGCATTTTGCTGCCGTTCCACGGATCCTGATCAATCCCGACAATGAGACATTCAGGGTAAACACAATGGGGACCTACAATGTGATTGAGGCGGCTGTTAAGCTCGGCATCAAGAAGATTGTAATTGCGTCCTCAGAGACTACCTACGGAGTCTGTTTCTCAGACGGTGAGACCAACCCGCACTCTTTACCGTTGGAAGAGGACTATGACGTCGACCCCATGGACAGCTATGGGCTGTCTAAAGTTGTCAACGAGAAAACGGCACGCAGTTTTCAGCGCCGCTCAGGCTTTGATATTTATGCGCTGCGTATCGGTAATGTGATTGAGCCGCACGAATATGCTGAGCTGTTTCCGGGCTATTTCAAAAATCCTGAAGTACGGCGCCGGAATGTGTTCTGTTATATAGATGCGCGTGATCTCGGGCAGATCGTCGATCTATGCCTGCAAAAAGATGGCCTTGGCTACCAGGTTTTCAATGCCGGAAATGACACCAACGGCGCGATCATTCCCAGCAAGGAGCTTGCCGAACGATTTTTTCCAGGCGTACCCATAACCCGCGAATTGGCTGAACATGAGGCACTTTTTTCGAATCGTAAAATCAGAGAGGTCCTGGGGTTCAAAGAACAGCACGACTGGCGCAAATATGTAAAAGCCGGGGCAAGGAGATAGGGCTAACTCTTGTCAGTCCTCCCTCAAGACAAGACTTCGGAGAGTATGTCCTCGTTCCTCCTGCATAGACTTTGCCCCTCTCCGTCAGCAGAGTCCGGTTGCGCTCAGCCTATGCTGCCCGTTTCAAGGAGCTCGTGGGAGAATCTCCTTTGCAGTACATTACCCGC